>ERZ1370068.1106-contig-1101_pt1 | contig 64778 bp, 108 predicted proteins | sample MGYA00561227_ERZ1370068 | MGnify/ENA primary metagenome ERZ1370068 (study PRJEB38410, sample SAMEA6850437) | metagenome | study: Metagenomic assessment of the ecological functions of the soil: analysis of the soil microbiota associated with the... | reverse complement strand
CGTTAAAGACGTAATGATTTGCCGCTTCGCGCAGTCGGTGACAAGACTCATATCGTTGAGGTTTGGGCGAGATGATCAGGGGGAAAATCCGCCACCTTCTTAGTTCGCGCCGGGAGTGGAAACATCGATCAGAGTGAAGATTTTATTGCTATGATGCACGATTGAATTTCTAGCCAGTTACCAAACACTCTCCGAAAAACGAAAGGGCATCTTTCCCGAGAAAGATGCCCTTTGTTGCGCTTTCGACGCGTGTAACTAGTTTTATTTGTTCTTGTTGTTCCCGCCTGTCAGTGGCTTAGCGTCACTTAACCGGGACCGCAATCACCTCTACCGCTACGGAGTCTCATGCCAGCTACGACCTTCCTTCGTTCGTCGCCGTAGCGACCGTTTGCCTACAGGCAATTTGCTTGAGGTCTAGTGGGAATAGCTCCTTAGCGTGAGACAACTCTTGAGCCCCGAAAAGCGACGGCCCACAGACAGCGGGCTTTTTTCGTCAGGTGGAGTACTGTCTTGCATAGCAAAGACCTCCTTTCACCTTGGGGCTCGCTAACGTATGCGATCCACCGGCCCCCACGCCTAGCGGCATTGAATGGATCTAAATGTGTTTCTAGTCCTTGGTCGCGTGTTTGTCAACGAGGGAAAAATTTTTGGATTCACCTTTAGAACGGTGAAAAACGATGCATTGCACGATTGACTAGGCCGGGATAAAATTGCGCATGGCTCGGAGCATCGTCGAGATTTCCGGTCATATCATTGATTCCCTTATCCTGCCCAAGATCTTAGACCTCATCGTCAACCTCGGCGCTGAGTTTGAAATTCTCGATATTCAGATCGGTCATCGCCGCGCCGACCGCAGTCATGCGCGGGTCCAGGTTGAAGCGTCCAGCGAGGAGCTGCTCGCAGAGGTCTTAGCCAAGATCAGAGAGCACGGCGCCTTGCCTGTTGAAGGAAGCGACGAACCCGCCCGGCTCGATGCGGCGCCGGAAGACGGAATTTTTCCCGAGGCATTTTACGCTACGACCAATTTGCCGACTCAGGTCCGGGTGAATGGGCGCTGGATTGAAGTCGAAGCGCCCGAGATGGATTGCGCAATACGGGTGGACGGGAACGCGATGAGGGCTGAGACCGTTCCCGTGCACAAAGTCAGAAAGGGACGATCTCTATTGTCGTCGGCCATCAGGGGATCAAGATCGTTCCACTCGAGCGAAGCGTGCCGCACGAGCTGTTTGAGTTCATGTCGAGCGCGGTTTCCACCGAGCAACCCAAGGGGCTTTTGATTCGAGAGATCGCCGAGACGATGAAAACGTACGGCAGAAAAATGGCAAGATCTTGGTCGTGGCCGGTCCCGGTTTGGTACACACGGGCGCCGCCCCTTATCTCGTCGACCTGATCGAGCGTGATTACGTGCAGGTTCTCTTCGCCGGAAACGGACTGGCGGTCCACGATATTGAGACAGCGCTTTACGGCACCTCTCTGGGAGTTTATTTAGACAAAAAATCCGCGCCAGCGAAGGCCATGAACATCATCTCTGGGCGATCAACACGATCAGAAAAGCCGGCGGAATCAGGCAAGCGGTCGAACAGGGGATCGTTCAGCGTGGAATATTTTACAGTTGCGTTAGAAAAGGCGTGGACTTTGTTCTCGCTGGATCGATCCGCGACGACGGTCCGCTGCCTGACGTGATTACCGACAGCTGAAAGCTCAGGATCTGATGCGTGAGAAAGTACGTGGCGTAAGTTTGGCTTTGATGATGGCTACCACACTGCATGCGATCGCGACCGGCAATCTCTTACCCGCGACGGTGAAGACGGTTTGTGTGGATATTAACCCCGCCGTCGTCACCAAGCTGACCGATCGCGGGACTTTCCAGGCGATCGGCCTGGTCACCGACGTCGAGCCTTTTTGCGGGAGCTTTGCCAATGCCTGAATCAGGAACCGCTCCAGGCCCATGAACCGTAAGACCGCTTGGCGACGAGGTCGTTATGCAACTCTTGATGTGCGCTCCTCGTATTACGGCATCGAATACGAAATCAACCCTTGGATGAGCCGGGCGCGCCAGAGCGATCCCCAACGCGCGCAGGAGCAGTGGAACTTATTGTGTCGGATTCTCTCCAAGGAGTTGTCGGTCGAGATTCTTCTGATCGATCCCAAACCAGGTCTTCCAGACATGGTCTTTACGGCGAACGCCGGCTTGGTTTGGAACGATAGGTTTATCGCGAGCAACTTTCGCCATGAAGTAAGGCGGCGGGAGACGCCGTATTTTACAGAATGGTTTCGGAAGCAAGGATTCGAGATTGTGCACTTGCCGATGGAATATTACTTCGAGGGAGAAGGAGATCTGTTGAAGTGCGGGAGAGCTGTGGTGCGCGGGCTACCATATCCGTTCCGATCTGCTCGCTCACCAGAAAGTCGCCGAGATCATCGAAGATGAAATCCTCTCCCTCGAATTGACCAACGACTGGTACTACCATCTCGATACCTGTTTTTGTCCGCTTTCGGATGAGCATGTGCTCTTCTATCCGCCCGCCTTTGATTCCTACGGTCTCGAAGTTTTGGAAAAACATATCCCGGATCTTATTCCAGTTGCGCCTGAGGAGGCTGCCCGATTCGCCTGCAACGCAATCGTCGTGGACAGAATATCGTCATGAATACCGGCTGCCCAGGGGTTCGCGAAAGCTAGAGGCGTTGGGCTTTAGGGTTTTCGAGACACCGCTCGATGAGTTTATCAAAGCCGGAGGCAGCGCCAAGTGCCTGGTGCTATGTATTCACTAAGTTCTGCAATGCGGGCTGGCCCGGCGTCTCTATGCGGAGAAGGTCCGTCAGGTACTCTCTATCTCGATGGTACGGTTATAAAGAGTTGCTTGGCAAGGGGGTCGAAGTTAGCTCGCAACTTACTTAGAGATATTCGGATTCCTGTGGGAAAGGAGATGAAGGTCTAAAAGAAATGAATCCGATCTCGTTACCTGAGGCAAGCCGACTATTATGTTAAAGGTACGAGGGGGAAGGGAGCGAATCTTGATTTTCCGCTCTACTCTGGAGCCGCAGGACGTGCTCTTTACGTCCTCGCTATAACGTCAGAGAAAAGGAGAGATAACGCGTAGCTCGACTTACATCCTGAAAAAATGGAACAACCCGACCCTGTTGCCACTTTTTTGGCTAGTCAAAATAAAAATCTACCAGCGATCGCGTCCGCCGCCGCTTCTGCTTCCTCGATCTCCACCGCCACCATCGCGCCTTTCCATCGGCTTGGCCTCGTTAACCGTGAGGGTTCGCCCTCCAGTTCAGTGCCGTTCAGTGCCTGGATGGCTTTTGCGCCTCGCCTCCTGAACTCATCTCCACGAAGCCAAAGCCACGTGACTGACCGGTAAATTTATCCGCGATCACCTTGGCCGATTCTACGGTACCGTGTGCCGCGAATATTTCTTGCAGCTGCCCTTCGGTTACGGAATAGGGCAGACCCGCCTACGTACAATTTTTCTACCCATGTTCTCCTCCTATGAGAGAAAGTTAATGTCTTTCACCCTGAGAAGCTGCCAGCTTATAGGAGCAGAGCATGGACAAAAAGGCCGGAACCACGTTCTGGTCGGTGTTCCCTTTAGGCATCGTTTCGCAAGGAGAGACTACCGGGGCCTTCAAACTTTGTCGTCTCCCATTTCAGAAGCCCTAATACTGAAAAAAGGACGGAATCAAAGTCTATCGTTGCCTTATCCTCCGTGTCAACCTACTCTGACTGACCGCCGGCGCTGTTTGATGCAAAGAACTGTTAGGCGTCTCTGGTCGTTGTTGGTTGTATGTAGACGCCAAAGCAACTCTCGAAAGCTCTGTTCAAGCAACTCCTTGATCTTCGGCACTTCACTTTCAATTGTATCCATTGCCCTCTTCCATAAGTCCCAAATTTGATCATTAGTCACTTTGATAGCGGCAGCCTCTTGGAAGAAGAAGACCAAGCTAGAGCATGCCTCAGACAGTTTTCTATTAAGGCCATCAATTTTCGAGCAAACATCCTTGGTAAAAATAGATTCTATGCTGCTCAAAATACTCCGTGAACTTTATCCGCCGCATCCCAAAGATGCCGGACAGGTTCATTTTTTTGTTTGAACATCTACCTCTGGTAGTATCGGAACAAAAGTCGACGCAGCTCCGTGAAGTAAAGCTAAGCGGCTATACATTTGAATCCATGATCCCCTGGCCTAGCATCAGCACGAACTAAGTTTCTATCTTTCTGGTTTCTTGCTTGGAGGAGATTCTGTCGAAGCCTCGGCCTGCTCAACCGAGCTTACCACTAAGCCGTACGGGTTCTGCTGAGTTCTTTCCACGTGGCGGAGAGTAAGTCGATACTGATATAGGCTTTCCTTTCGGTCTCAGTCCTTCCAACGTACGTGATCTTCTCGCCGAGGAACCTGACCACGAGCGGATCCTTACCCTCGACTTTTTAAGAATCCACGGTGAAGAACTGAGAGACCCTGTTTGCAACGACCTGCTTGAGTTGTTCTCTGGAGCCACCGGCTCGAAGCGGCTTAGCAGTTCTGGCGGATCGAACTACTTACAAGAGTAGATCCCGCACATTGCCGGCGCAGTTCGCGCCGCTGTGCGCAATTTCGTATCTGCATTTCTTTTGCCCAACATCTTTAGCGCGAATCTGGGCGCGTTGCACGCCTTTCGTCCTGAAGCTCTCTTCGACCGCTTGCTGACAAAGCTGCCATATCTCCTGACATCTGGCGATCTGCACGCTCCCACAGTCGCCACATAGGTCCAGCACGAGCCCTTACCACTTCGTTAGCAAAACCTTGAGACCAGCGCGTCGAAATTTCGCCCTAAATATTGGAGCTAGGGAAGCACATGATGACACTCAGAATAATTTGCACCGCATTTGACCCACTCTCCGACTCCAAAATCGTGCGTAAATATCGATCCGCATAAATAATTCTAGGAGCCGCGAAAGCAAGACAGGCCGGGCGGGAACTCCGCAGGCATCGCGCAAACCCAGATGAAAAAGAGCGCTACGCAGGCACGTAAACAGACCCTAGATATTTATCCCGCTGACCACATCCCGGCTGGGGCCGGCACTATGGCAGCGGACCCCTACCAGGATCTAACACAACTGGTCTGGAAGTACTTCGGAGAAGAGATCACCCAGGCGCTTCAGGAAGCCCAGCAGACTTTGGCGCGCGAAAAGGTCATCCAGGAAACAGCTAAGCCCCAGAAAAGATAGGACAAATGAGCAAATTGCGCAACATTGGCAGAAATGTCATCGTTTGTTAGCATCCGGTACGCTCCTTCAACCCAAAAGGAACGGGATGCTAACGACCATGAGGAAAGCCACGTACCAGTCATCGATGTCGAAGGCCCTTCGGAGCATCCGACGAATCGTGCTCACTATCAAAGAACGGATCGCCGCCGGACAAGCATCCAACCCAGGAGACGGCTATCAGCGACTCTCCGCCGGAGATCCAAGCAGCTCAGAAGCTGCTCGCTCAAATCGCGGTGAGGATCGTGACGGCCAAAAGCGGTAAAAAGATGAATAGCGAAAGGACAACAGGTGTCTCACCCAGCGATTACTCCCGATCACCTGCGGCGGCTTGCGGTTGTTTATGTCCGTCAGAGCAGCGGAGAGACAGGTTCGCGAGCACACCGGCAGCGCTCAGTTTCAAAGAAACTTGGCGGCGGTCGCGCGCTCCTACGGCTGGCCAGAGTCTCAGATCAAGATTATCGAGGACGACTTGGGAAAATCCGGTTCTTCGACCCAAGGCCGCACCGGCTGGCAGCGGCTGCAGCAGATGATCGAAGCCGAGCAGGTCGGCGCTGTCTTCGGGGCAAACATCTCGCCGGTTGTCGCGGCGGGTTATTGACTTTGAAATCTTTCGTCTGCGGGCGGCCCGCCACAATACACTTCTTTACATCGACGGCCGTTTCATGAATCCCGCCGATTCTAACGACACCATCGTTTCGCAAATCATCGCCATGGTGGCCCAATATGAAAACCGCAAACGAGCGGAACAGATGATGCAAGGGAGATTGGCGAAAGCGAAAAGAGGCAAGGTGGTTAGCCGGATCCCCTGGGCTGGATTAAACGGGCAGACGGCAGCTACGACTACGACCTAAATGTAAAGGATACGATTCTAAAGATTATCGAAACCTTTCGGCGGACGCGATCTGTCAGTCGTACCGGTGGAGGCGCTTGCCGGCCGCGGGCACTAGAATACAGTACCAGCCGCGTGGGCCACGGGATCGCTTCTCGTAAAATAACTACCGACCGCGTGGAGATTCATTCTGAGGCATCCGGCCTATGCAGGGACTTACGTTTACGGAATCGAAAAGGCAGGAGGAGAGCTACCGGCAACCGAGGCTAATCGGCAATGAATCGTACATCGTGATCCACAATCATCATCCGGCCTACCTGAGCCGAGAAGAGCAAGCGGAATTCAAAGCTATTCTGAAGGGTGATCCCAAGCGCGAGATGAAGCGCGGCCGCTGCCGCTCACTTCTTCACGGTTTAGTTCGGTGCGTCATCTGTGGTGAGAGCCTTTAGTGGCCTATCGGGCAAAAACTTTTGTTTCACCTGCAGGCGAACAATCAAAAACACCTCAAAGCCGTGCGTGAATTTTAGCAGCAACGATCTCGAAAAGGCGATCGTGCGGGAGGTCTTGAACGTCCTGACGTGCCCCGCCGATCGAGATGCTCAGGCGGCCGCTAGGGCATCTCAAAGTCAAAAACAGGCAAGGCTTTCCCAGATGGAATCTGAGCGCAAGCGGCTTGCAAACGAAGAGCGGGCGGCCCAGGAGCGTGTCGATCTCAGTTCTCGAAGCCTTCCGCGCGTCCACCGCGTTGCGTTCGAAAAGCTGGAAAAGGTGCTTCAGGAAAAGGAGCGGTTCGAGCAGGAATACGCCTCGGCCTTAGCCGGCCAATCGGTGGACCAGACAGACATAGACCTAGAGGAACTCTGCCGGATTGCGAGCGACGTGCCGGAGCTGTGGCGCCACGAGGCGGTAAGCTATGAGGAGCGGAAACAGATCCTTAGCTCTGTGATCGACCACATTCTAATCGCAGCAACGTAGGGAACGGATCGACGCGACAATTGTTTGGAAGGCCGGCGGCCAAACGCCGGTCTTTGTCTGGCGCGTTCTCGGCCGCCACAACCTTATTCGCGAGCTTCATAGCCAAGGGCTCACCGCTTTGGAGATCAAAGAGCATCTTTCGGCCGGGAAAACATCGACCGGCCAAGTGCTAAATCTTTGCAGGGACGGGCTTTAGTAACCATCTCAAACAGATGGGACTTAAAGCGGCACAACGTCCAGCCAGCTATTTTTCAGCGCGGCAAAAGGCGGCTGAGATGGCACCGCGAGGGTCGGTCTCTGAGGTTCATTGCCGAGGCTGCTTGAATGAGAAAGGCTTTGCCAGCGCATCAGGGAGATCCATGGACGCACTCTGATGGTCGGTTACATGCTTCGCATGACCGGCCACGAAGCTGAAGCCGATCGACCAACTCCATTACAGACTAATGTCGCAGGCGCTCGGGCGGGGCCTCAGTTACCGACAAATCGCCAATGAGTTTAATAGAAAAAGATCCGGTTATTGGGGTCCTTCAGACTTGGACGGCCAGCAGCGTCGAGAGAAGGTGGGCCAAGCTAAATAATATTGGAGAGATCCGGCGACCGAAAATATCCGCGGCCGCGGAAGAGTCCAAAGAAAGCACGTTGTAAGAGATCCGCATGAGCGAGAACACAGCGATTCAGACCCACTCTTGGATTACGGCCGATCATCTTAGACGGCTTGCGATCGTTTATGTCCGTCAATCCACCGAAGAACAGGTCCGCGAAAATACCGGGAGTACGCAGTTCCAAAGAGACTTGGCGCCAGTCGCTCGCTCGTACGGCTGGCCGGAATTCTCAGATCGAGATTATCGATGACGACCTGGGAAAATCCGGTTCTTCGACCAGAAGGACGCACGGGATGGCACCGGATGCAGGAGATGATCGATGCCGATCAAGTAGGCGCCGTGTTTGTCGCCAACATCTCTCGGCTTTCGCGAAAGGTTCTCGATTTTGAGCTCTTCCGTGTCCGGGCAGAACTCCACAAAACTCTTCTCTATTTTGATGGGCGCTTTGTAAATCCTGCCGATTCGAACGACACCATTATTTCGCAAGTCACGGCTATGGTCGCCCAGTATGAAAACCGCAAACGAGCGGAGATCAGTCTGAACTCCAGATTGGCCAAAGCCCAAAGAGGTGAGGTCGTCTCAGAGATTGCCGGTCGGGTGGGTTAAGGGGCTCGACAAGCGATACTACTACGATCCCGAGACCGAACAAGTGATTCGGCTGATCATTCATACATTCTGGCAAACTCGCTCGATCCGTCGCACCGTGATCGCGCTCGCCAAAGCGGGCGTTCAGATACCGTGTAGAAAAAAGACGGCAAGCTTTTGGGCTAAACCCACGATGAGCCGGGTGACTTTCATCCTTACTCATCGTGCCTATACCGGGGCCTATGTCTTTGCGAAAACCCAATCACAGCCGGGAGGACCGGTGGGCGCGCGGCCAGTCGACACGCATAAAGCTTCCCGAGGAGCGCTGGATTCGACACGTTGGCCATCATCCCGCCTACATGACCGTCGAAGAGCAAGAGCAAATTAAAGCCATATTGGCCTAAAATCAGTTCGACCGCTGGTATCGGGCCGGGCGCGGCCCGGCGCTTACCCAGGGACTCCTTCGTTGCGCCCTCTGCGGCGCATCCCTCATGGTGACCTACACAAAGAGAGGTTATTACTTTGTCTGCAGGAGATCGCGCGACTATGCCGAAAAGGCGTGTCTCAGCTTTTGCTGTAACGATCTCGACGAAAGAACTCCTGCGGGAAGTATTTAAAGTCCTCCAGGCCCCGCCCGTTGGTATGATAAGGGCGGCCTTGGAACAGTCGAGAAGCAAGATACAAACGCGGCTTGATTGGATCGAATCCGAACGAGCGCGACTTGCGCATGAAGAGCGTTTGGCCGAGGAGCGTGCCAAGCTGGCGGCGGAGAGGATTTCCGCGGGTTCAGCGAGCTGCGCTGGCAAAACATGAAAAGATTTTGAAAGAACAAGAAGAGTTCGAGCAAAAGATCGCCTTCGAGGAAGCGGCGCCGGCCAACGACGCTTCGGAGGACGAATTGGCGGAACTTTGCCGGATCGCGGGAGAGGTGCCGGCTCTATTCCAGCACGAGCTGGTCACCCATCAGGAGAAAAACAAATTGTGCGCTGTTTGATCGATCACATTGTGGTCACGGCAGACAAGGAGAGAATCGATGCAACGATCGTCTGGAAATCCGGCGCCAAAACGGCCGTGTTTGTTTGGCGCGCCCGCAGCCGCCATCACCTCATCCGCGAGCTCCATGCGCAACAACTGACAGCATCAGAAATCAAGGAGCGTCTAGCGGCTGGGAAAACGTCCACCGGTCAGGAGCATAAATATGAGTGTGGCAGGAATCCAGTTGAGTCTTCGAAAGATGGGTCTTGCAGCTGCAAAACATACCGCGAGCCATCTCGCGGTGCGGCGAAAGGCGGCCGAGCTCGATCGCGAGGGCCAGTCGCTCGATGCAATTGCGCGCCACTTTAACGAGCAGGGCCTGAAAAGCCCCTCGGGAAAGCCGTGGACACATTTTATGGTCGAGCACCTGATCAGGGCCAATGGACAAAAACAGGAGTCCCTCGAAAACATCCACCGTAGGGCCATTACTGAAGCCCGTGCACGGGGCCTCGATTATTCTCAAATGGCGGCCGAGTTTAACCAAAAGAACATCCGCCGCCGGGGTGGCCTACCCTGGACAGCAAAGAGTGTTGCGGTGAGGTGGAGCGATCTTAAGCGTATGCAACGCGAGCGTGCGAACTAAGAGACGCCCGTTTAGGTTTAACAAGGAACCAACTGTTTACGAAGCAAAGGAGGAAAATGAAAATGGCGAAAATTATAAACTTGCCGACTTTACGCAAATGGACCGAGCATGATCAGGAAGGAATTGTTGATTCAGCTGTTCGAAATGCGAGAGAAGCTCACCAATGTGGTTGATCTCGTTTCGGATCAGGAACAGACAGACCGATTTGCGCCAGCGGCTTTACGACGAGCTTATGGCCGTGGAATCAATGTTGGCGAATGCCGGTGAAGTGGTACGGTCGGCTTACACCCGGAAAAATGATCAGGAGCTGTGAGGAAATGCTGGATAGTTCTACTGATCTTGGTAAGCGTCCGAATGTTTGGTCTAACTGGACCAAGGGGATCAGGATCAGCGCCTTGGCGGTCGTAACTAAAACAAACATCGTTGTTACGATCGTTTGGCAGTCCGGTGGTCGAACTTTAACCATTTAGAGCCAAGTTCGGCAACCTTATTCGTGAGCTGTGCATGCTCAGACAGCTCACCACTCCCGGAGGATCAGCGATGCGTCTCGCTGCCGGAAAGACTCTCCACGGGCCAGGTGGCCGTGTGCAGATGAATCTGTATATACGATTCGCAGGCGGCTTTCGAAGATCAACCTTAAGGCGGGATAAGTCACTCCGTCCACCAGCTTCAAATGCTGCAAAGAATAGCCGAGCTCGATCGAGTGGCCGGTCATCGCATCCATCGCGCACTATCTGAATGAGCATGGTTTCACGAGCGCATCCGGCAAATCTGGAACCGCGGTATGGTCGCGCATCTACTAGTACGGCACCGGACGGCAAGCGGAGTCATTGGAGAACAACATTCATTATCGGGTAATCACCGAAGCTGCGGGCACGAGGGCTCGACTACCGGAGATGCGACGGAATTTAATAAAAGGCAGATCCGATAGTGGCGAGGCCGGCGCTGGACGGCAAAGTATGCCCAGCGGCTGGTACTACTTAATCGCATGCAACGTCAACCGAAGAAAGAATGGGCTCTCGCAGAAAACGGCGGATCCACAGGTCCTGTCTAAATCAGCATGAAAGTCTGTTTTCCAGTAGCGTCCGGGTTTTCGACCGTTTGACATAAAAGCTATATTAAGTGTAGAATTAAACCAATCTAGTTTTATGGAGCATCTGACATGGACAGCAAACATTTGTTGAAGACCTGGACCGGGCCAGACAATTCGCGTCTGATGCGTAACCAGACCTCGATGAGGCTGTCCGTACACGTGGCCGCCAAAATCTCCGCGCTTTGTGAAATATTCCCGCAGAGGACGAAGACTCAGATAATCAATGATCTCTTGTCAACCGCATTGGATGAACTGGAGAGGGGCCTCGAAGACACCCATCCGTGGGAAGAGAGCCGAAGAAGGCCTTGAGAATCTTCCCACGCAGAAAACCAACTACCAGGCATTAGTTAAGAAGCATTTAGAGGAGATCGAGGCGAGCGATCGCGACGCCGCCGTCGGAAGCAACGCCCGCTGGGCGTAGACGGGCGGAAAAATGAAAACAACGCAGATCAGAGCGGAGTGAGGGACGAAGCGCCCGACCAGACCCGTGCGAGTCGCGCCCTGCTGGCGGTAACCACACAGACCATGGCAAACATCGACGATGTTCTCCGCCAGATTATCCGCGAGGAACTCGCGGCGTTGCAATTTCGCACGAAGCGCGATGCGCCAAGAGGAAGACCAGCTTCTTACTGCAAGCGGCGGCGGCGAAGCTGTTGCACGTCCGAGCGTTGGTTATATAAGCATACCTCGACGCCTGCCGTATGCGGTACGTCTAAGCGAAACAGTCGTGCGATTTTCCCGCAACAAGATTCAGGCGGAAATCCAGCGCAAGCTAAAAATGCAGACCTGATGGAAGCACGATCCAGCAACGGTTTGACCAGGGAATCAGCTATGGCAGTAGGACGAGTATTTAAGCGCAGGTGGAAGCTTCCGACACGGCTACGATCAAAGAGTCACCAAACTACTCCATCGCCTACTGGTTCCGCGGCCACGAGCGCGTCGAGTCGGCGAAGACCGACAGCGAAACAAAGGCTAGGGCGCTGCTCCGACGCCGGTTGGAGGAGATCGGTAAGGGCGCCTATGCGCTCCGCCAGGAGAAATTTTATTACACCGACATGGTGGAGCTCATGAAGGCGGATTATAAGCGGAAGGGTAACCGCTCTTGGGAAGACGTAGAGCATAAGATCAAGCCGCTGGCCGCCCTCTCGAATTCACACGCGCCGCCGACATCGATCTCGCCAAGATCAACAAACACATCGATCGACGGATCGAGGAGAAGGCCGCGATCGCCACGATCAACGCGCGAACAGCGCTTACCTCCGGCGCATGCTCCGGCTCTCCTGCAAGCTCGGGAAGCTCGCCGCGGTGCCGCGTGATCGAGCTGCTCCCAACGAGAACAAGCGCGACGACCACGTGGAAGCCGCGGATTTCGCCCGGCTGCTGACCAAATTTCACGACCTCGATGTCCGGGATCTGATCGAGTTCAATATGCCTCAGGCTGGCGGGTCGGCTCGATCATGCGGCTAGAGAAGAAAGATATTGATTGGCGGCAGGGAGACCGTGAAGCTCCGAGATGCGATCTCAAAGAACAAACAGCCGGAGCGCTGCTTCTCATTTCAAGAAATTTCCGGCCATGCGGGCGGTGCTCCTCCGCCGCAAGGAGAAGTTTCGCCTAAACTGCCCGTTTATTTTTCATCGGAACGGCCGTGCGCATCAAAGATTTTCGAGACGAGTGGAAGAGGGCCACGGAGAGGCTAAACTCGCCGGGCTTACTGACCACGCTTTGTGTCGGAGCTGCGCCGTCAATCCGTCCCGCGCCGGCGTAGTCGAAACTGTGGCGTCCGAGCACGTGAACCGCACGACTCTTCGATCTGCAGCTAAGGTATCGCATCGTCGATACCGTGGACACGGAGCTTGCAGGCGAAGCTTATCAACGCTATCTTGACGGGAAGCTGACGCCGCCAAGATCGCCGCTCTCTCCGGAGTCACACCTACAAAACTCACACAGTGAGTAAGACTGCGCAGGCCGCAGGCGATCCTAGCGGACTGATTTTTCGATTGTGCCGGAGTGGTGGAATGGCAGACGCGCCGGACTCAAAATCCGGTAGGGGTAACCCTGTGAGGGTTCAAGTCCCTCCTCCGGCACCACTCTTTTCCATTTCCACCTCACCTTATTCCAGCTTGAAAAGCTTTTTGGCATTCCGCGAGAGAATGTTTGCCATATCATCATCACTGATCTTCGCCGCCTTCACTTCCGCGAGCGTTGCGGAATGCTCATAGCTTGCCGGGTGGGAGTAGAAGAGGCTGCCGAAGAGCAAACGGTGAGATCCCACCGTTTCAACGAACTGCCGGACGTAGCCTGAGCTGCGAACGTGCGCTGTGTCAAAGAGGATATTCGGCGTCCGCTTCGCAATGTCCAAGACGAGCTGGCTATTCACATTCGTCGTCAAGCGCATCCAGCGACACAAGGTGAGCTCCGGGAATTCCAGGGCCAAGCGCTCCAAGCGCCATACCGCTTCCATGTTCGACTCCGCGTTTGTGTGAACGATGGGCAGGAGCCCAACTCGCTCACACTTTTCAGCAGTGGCCGCATAAGCTCGATGGTCGATGGCGACTACCCTGGAAGCGGTTGTGCCAAACCACTCCTGCTAGATGCAGCTCTGTGCTTCATGCGTTCCAGCTTCCCAGAGAGCGAGCGCCGTGGAAGTGGCTCCACCGTCCCGCAGGCCACCGGGAAGCGCTTGGGGTCTCGCTTCCGATAGGCAGCGACCGTATCGTTGGAACGCATCGTGTCGCTGATGCCGTCGGCCTGGATGTACCCGGTCGCCGCCAGGATCGCCGACGTCGTTACACCGTTGGCCTGCATGATCCGTACACGATTGTTGTAGTCCCGGTCCTGCCAGCCCGCTTCTTCCTGTGCAGGCTTCCTCCCGTCAGGGAACCGAGATGATGATGAATATCGAAGATCTCCATCGAGTCTCCTTAAAGCAATATAGCGTTTGAAGCCTACGGAATTAGTCGATTGTTTTTCGTGAAGCGTTGATTCCGCCTTCACGCCACTCCGAACGGCATCTGAGTAGGCCCTTCGCTCTGAGTTGTACTCCGTTCGTCTTGGCGTCATAACGGCCCTGCGGCGTTTTGCCGACAAGCCGCTCGGACCGCACAATGACGCCAACCGATCTTGCGGGTCCGCCCTTTTCGGAGTGAATCGCAAAGGGTGGCACGAGATCGACCTTGCCGGGGTAACCCTCGGTGAGGCTTTCTAGCTCGATCAGCGCGTATCCCTCTTTTTTCCCTCCGTCGACGCGACGGTAACGTTCGAGCCGTTCCGTACCATCGAGCACGCCATAGGCTGTCCAGGAGTGCGCGTGATCATGGATTCTGCCGTCGCGCCCCGGGGTGCGCACGACGGCGTTAATGACAAACTGACAATCCGGATCTTCATACAACAGCAAATTCTTATGTCCCTCGGTGCACGGCCAACGCTTAGAGTGCTCTTTCATCGTCGGATCATTCACCAATCCTTCGAGTAGGACTTTTACCCGTTTCATGCGTTTCTCTGTATCAGGAAATGCCGCCCAGGCTGCTCGCACATCCTGGATAAACTTTTCAAATGCTGGAAGGCGTTTGGTGTTGGTCATAAATGCGTCTCTCCTGTCTTTGTTAGAAAAAACACCTCCAGCTATATCGCGCTCAAAAATAGAATGCCAGTCTCTCAATGAGGTCTATTGTCTGATCAGGATTTATTGACACCACGAATTCTCTATACTATCGCTCGATAAGGAGGATCGTCAGATGGCCAAGCAAGGTTTTAAGATTCTGGATAGCGACATGCACGTTGTGGAGCCGCCGGATCTTTGGGAGCGTTACATCGACGATCAAATACAAGTCAGCAGGCTCCCCGCGGTGTCATCAGCGATAACGTTCGCGATCTCCGAATGGTCTATCCCGACGGCAGAGATTGGGCGCGAAAGACGATCCGACAAAACGGGTCAGAGCCGGGTCACAACTTTGAACGCAACCAAAAGCTCTATCGAAGTTACGCAGAGCGCGGATGGACGGCGGAAGTCCAGATCGAGGCCATGGATATTGAGGGGAATCGACGTCGCCGTGCTCTATCCAACTCGGGGCCTCGGGAGCCCTGGTGGTGAACGACATGGAGGCCGGCTTCGCCGCCGCTCTAGTCACGGGCTTACAACAACTGGCTCGCCGATTTTTGCCAGAAGGATCCGCAGCGGCTGATCGGCGCGGGAATGATCTCGCCCTACGATATCAATGACGCGCGTCCACGAAGCGCGTCGCTGCGCGCAGGAGCTGGGTTTCCGCGCGGTGTTTCTGAGACCAACCCAGCTCGTCAACCATCAATGGCATGACGATTACTACGAGCCCCTATGGAACGCTTTGGAAGAGCTTGGCTTGTCATTGGGATTTCACGAGTCCACCGGCACTGGCAAACAACAGATCGGCGAGCGATTGGAGCCCAATCTTATGCTCCGCTCGCATCTACGCCCAGCCGATGGAACAGATGTTGGCCCTGGGAAGTTTCTGTGCCGGCGGCGTGCTTGCTCGCCATCCGCAGCTCCGGGTGGCTTTCCTCGAAGCCAATTGCAGTTGGCTGACCGTGGCTCTTGTGGCGATTGGATGAAGGTTGGAGAACAGGAAGGAAGATGTTTGGGCGCCGGATCTCACCTCGGCGCCGAGCGAATATTTTGACCGCCACTGTGTGGTCTCCGTCGAACCGGATGAAATTACCGTAAGGCATCGTGATCGACAGCGTAGGCAGCAGCAACATCGTTTTCTCCACCGACTACCCCCATGGCGACTCCAAGTATCCGGAGGCGGTAGATCAGTTTCTCGAATTACCCCTCGCGGACGAAGCCAGAGAATATCCTTTGGGACAACTGCGCTGCTTATTACGCCCTGCAGGACCAATAAGCTTGAGTACTAGCAATGATCTATACTCGCAGCAAGTCGAGGGGATCAGAATTTATTCAAGGTCGTCACCCCGAGTGTTTTTATCGGGGTCCAGTTCGAACATCCCTGGATTCCACTTAGAAGCTCGGTGGAATGACGAACCGAGGAATTCAAGCCACTGAGACTAAACGTTGGCAGAAGAATAATGGAAGAAAGAACGAAAAGACTGTTAGCGTTTATCGTTGGGCCGCTGCTTGCGCAGGTCATCGTAGCGGCGGCGCAGACTGGTCCCGTTGGTCCTGCGGTAAATTCTGATAGCGGTCCCACTCTTCACGGAGGTGTTCTTTGTCCTGAGGCGGGAGATTTTGCCAGCGTTGATAGTTGCGCTGAACATTCTCTTTCTCTTTGGGACTGAGACGGCGCCACTGGTCGCCGCCATCCCTTGTCCAGCCGGAGACAGGCGGCAGCAAGACTAAGCAAACACCAAACAATCCTATTGTGCGCTTCAACATTCCGGCCGCCCTGTTACTCTTCGAGTGGATCGTCTAAGCTCAGATCCGTGCTACCCGTCTTATTTCCGTGGTTTGTTCCTTGCTGTCCGTCCTGGGCCTCGAGGGGAGCTTAGATTTTCCAGCAGATCCATCGACTCAAAGAACTCCAACTGGTTCGTATCCGCCAGGATCTCCTGAGGAATCTGTTCTTGAGTTTGGCTGAAAGGATAATGCCAATGGCCTCTGCCCATCACTAGACCGATAGCCAAAGCAGCGACCGCGGCGGTACCAAAAGCCGGCAGCATCCATCCCCGCATCGGCGCAAACAAGCTCTTCCACCAAGCGTGTGCGTTCCTCGTAAACGGCCAGCTTCTCGCACCATCTCACTGTAGTAATCGTCCCAAAACATTGGCGGAAGTTCGCTAGGCTTTGCCATCTTGGGGAGTAACTTCCGCAGATCGTCGAGAAATTCATGACAAGACGAACAACTTTGCAAATGGCCTTCCACCCGGCTGCGGTCGGCCGCGGAACCATCGCCGTAATAATAAAGCACCAAATCTTCTTCAAAATCCTTGCAGGCGGTTCGCAATGTGTCGCGTACGTTCGGTCATAACCATTCTCCCTAAACGGAATTCCACCAAACTTTGCCGGAGCGCCGCCACGGCACGATGGAGATAGACCCGAACTGTTCCTTCCGTAGTTTTCATCACCTTGGCAATGTCCGGAATTGATAACCCTTGGTGATTGCGCAACAAGAATGCCGTGCGTTGTTTATTGGGCATCGCCTCCAGCGTGAGATCAGCTTTTACGTTTAGCTTCTCCGGCAATCGCCTCCTCGTCCGGCAACGAAGAGTTATCGGCCAGCTCGACAGTCTCAGTGCCGCCGTCCGTTTCCTTTTCAAGCCTCTCCCAAATTACCCGTCCCTTGCGGCGAGTATGGTCCAGGCAGATGTTTACCACCAGTCGGTAGAACCAGGTATAAAAACTAGATCTGCCGTCAAATTGCTTAATCCGCGAGAAGGCACGCAGAAAGGCCTCTTGAGAGAGATCCTTGGCTTCTTCAGTGTTATGCGTGAAATCGAAAGCGATCCGAAATGCCTTCTCCATATACTTCCGCACGAGAACCTCAAAAACTTCGCTACGTCCCTGCTGGCACAGCGCGACAATCTCCTCATCCCGAAGGTCTTGTTGAGCAGTCTCGGTTCATTTGAAGTCCGTAGCCACCGAACCTGCCTCGGGACGGGTTTCGAGGTATCCCGACAATCGTTTAGACGCTCGCGAAGTCGAAAAGTTAACGAATGTAGGTGGAAAGAGAATTTGTGAAGAACGCCTGAAAAACAGCAAGTTAACTGACACCAGCAAGGCAGAGTCGTAGTGGTTCAGAGGTATGCGGCTGAAGAATTGCCCTTTGCTGCCGCTACTTAGTCGCCGATTCCGGTAATTTTGATACTGCCGTGTTTGGATTTGTACTTGCGGTTGAGATAAATGATTACACCCGTGAGTCCTTCGATGACGTAGGCGTTGCCGGCTGGTCCGCCATCGAAAGCCCGCGCACCGATGCGCTGAATGATTTCCATTACTTTTTGTTTTGCTTCCGCGGCGTCACCGCAAACCAGCACATCTCCGAGCGGGGCGCCCACGTCGCCCAGGTCGACGGCGGAAATATTATGGAGCGCGCCGATCGACCGGAGCCTCTCCAGCGAGGATTTGCTGTGCTTCCTGTAAGGCCGAGCCCGCCGGCGGCACAAAGGGCTTCCCTTGTTGAGGGGAACGACGGCATCGATAACAATCTTCCCTGTAAGTTGCCCTTTGAGATCCGTGACCATCTGGGCGTGGCCCTTCGTAAGGCACTGCGATGACGACGAAGTCAGCGCCTTTGACCGCCGCTTGATTAGCCATTCCCTCTATCTCTCCCGCGCGCAAACTTGGCTTGAGAGTTTCAACGGCTTCTTTGCCTTTTCTGCATCGCGCGATCCAATGATGATCTTCACGCCCGGCGCGCCGAGACGCAGCGCCAGCGCGCCGCCCAGGTTCCCGGTTCCGCCCACAATCGCCACCGTAAACGGGTTCTCCATACGACTTCTAGAAATGGCGAAAGAGATCTTCCGCCTCGGGGCGAAGAAGCTCCTCACCGATCCATCCTCCTTGTCGATCTCACAGCCCCGAACAATAACAACTGGAACGCCGTCTCGTTTTCCCATGACTAATTCCGCCGCCGCAGCAATTTCGTCGGCAACGGCGGCAACAGCGGCCTTGAGTTGGTATCCGTGGCAGTCAGTCAGTCCTCTTTCGTCCTTGATGGATTTCAATCCGGACACTCCCACGGCGACATCGACGGTTCCCACCCGCCACGGACGGCCGAAACTATCGCTGATAATGACGGCAGGCTTCTTCCCAGTCCGCCGTTGATTTCGTCCCGAATCGCTCGCGCAGAGCGATCCGGGTCCTCTGGCAGCAGCGCCACTTGCCTGAGTCCCACGTTGGACTGATCCACTCCGGCGTTGGCGCAGATAAATCCGTGATGCGTTTCTACGATCAGCGCCCGCCCGCCCGTTCTGATAATTTCACGGCTTTCGCGTAAGATAACTTCAACAAGCGCTGGCTCTTTGTCGAGTTGTTCGGCCAATCTCGATGGCACGCGCGGAGGGTTGTATGTCGTCCAAGCAAATTGTTCGTCCCTCAGCTTTAGAAACAATCTTCTGGGCGACAACCAGGACATCGTCATCCAGCAGGCGGATGCTTTGGCGAGAGCAAGCATCGCAGATCAAAGCGCCGACGGAATCGCCTCCCCGAACTTCACCGATCCCCTCAAGACCGCTTAATTCCAGCCGCTTCATAAGACTCCGATGCTGCGGGATTTTCTGCGACCTGAACCGCCAACATCGCGCGCACCGCGCGCGTAGACTCTCCGCCTTCAAAACCAAAAGATAAGAAGCGCTCAAGATCCTTCGGCTCATCGATATCCAGCGCAATGCGCTCATTTTCAATGAATCGAAGCGGCAACCCTTGAGCCAAAACCTGGCTCATATGGTAGCTAAAGCTATCGTATCCAAATCGAAGTTTAATGATATCTGGCGGAGCCAAGAGCAAGACGTTAGTCCCCATACGATCGTGCGACGGCACCAGCAGAGCAAACGGGAAGGCATCTCCTTCAGGAATCTGCGCCAGAACTTCTTCGATGTCGGCGCTCCGAACCAGCGGCATATCGCCGGGGATAATAAGAACCGCCTCACGCCCTAACTGTTTTAGCTCACTGCGCGCAAAATCAACGGCGTCTGTCTCACCCTTTTCCGCTTCTTCACGAATCACTTGGGCGCCAAGACGCGTAGCGATCTCGGCCACCTTGTCATCCCCAGTCACTACAAAGGTTTCCGCAAGACCTTGGGCCTTTAGTACTTGCTTCAGGACATCGCGGAACATGACTTCGGCGAACAGTTCCCGGTCGGCAGCATCCAATAGCGGGCTCAGCCGCTGCTTGGCATTGCTGGAAACCTTTACCGGGATGAGAGCAGACACTTTCATGGTTCGGTCAGAAAGATTTTCTAGCACTATTTATCGACCAAGGCCAAGACCTCGGCGAGCCAGCCCCATCTTATCGGCAAGGGACTTCATGCGAATCGAGGTCGCTACGACTCCAATCCCCAATGTTTCGAGTTTGTTCGTCAAGGCTTCGTCTTCACTATCGATCACAAACTGATCGAGGAAATCTGCATAACCTTTGGCCACGCCAAACGCCGACGGCTCCATGCCCTGTGCCGCCATGAGTTTGTGGGCGGGTCCGCTGATCGCCAACTCCCCAATCATCGGGCTTACGCCGATGATTGGGGCAGTTAGCCTGCTTAAGCGCATCTCGAATGCCCGGGACCGCTAGAATCGGACCGATACTGGTCACGGGATTGCTCGGACAGACTATGATCCCTGCGGCGTCGCTCAATAGCCTCGAAGCACGTCGGGTGCCGGACGGCTGTTTTTCACGCCGGCATAGAAAACCTTTTAACCTCCGGTTGCCAGCGCCGTTTGACGAAATATTCCTGAAACGAAATTACGCCTTCTGGAGTCTCAACTCTGGTCTCGATGCCATCGTTGGACATAGGAAAAATTCTGGCTCTGATGTGGAGGTGTTCCCGCAATCTGTCCGTAATATCGGAGAGCTTGAGCCCTTCGCGCAACAGGCGCGTCCGCGTGATGTGTGTGGCGATATCTTTATCGCCGAGCTTGAACCACGTTTCGCCCCCAAGTTTTTCCAACTGCTGCAAGGCCGTGAAAGTGTCTCCTTGGATTCCCAGCCTTGCTCAGGGTCGCTCAAACCCGCGAGCGCGTACATAATCGTATCGAGGTCGGGGAAATATTGAGGCCGTGCAGCACGAAATCATCGGCAGTATTACAAATGATGGTTAACTGGGCGGGATCAATTTCGTGACTAAGGCCTTCAATGAGCTTCGCGCCGCCCGTGCCGCCGGTAAGAACGACTAGCATGGAGATCATTCTTATAGCGCTGGAGAATTGCAGCAAAGGATCGGCGGCAAGCTACCGAGCGGCCCTCCGCCCTTCACTAATCCGCGAGCGTCACCCAACCGGTCTATATAGGAGAGCAGCGATACAGGAAGAAATTTTTCGGCTTGCGCGATGAACTCAGGATAAATCGGCAAACGCGCCTTGAGCTCGAAACCCGCTTCGGCGCTTTTTGCTTTAACGTTTGCAATGCCGGCCACGGCGCCTCCGGGTTGATGAAATCGGGCGTCAGCGGAGAAACCCCTCCCCAGTCGTTGATTCCCGCATTAAGATAAAGTTCATATTTTTCCGGTGTCAGGTTCGGCGGCGCCTGAATATTCATATTGCCACCGAAGATTAGCCGCGCCAGCGCAATGGTTTTTAGCATGTCATCGTAGCTGGCATTAGGATGATCACGCATGGGAATGTCCGGCTTGGCGCGAAAGTTCTGCACGATGACTTCCTGGATGTGACCATAGCGTTGATGTAACTCCCGTATGGCAAACAGCGAATCGATTCTTTCCTCCCATGTTTCTCCGATGCCGATGAGAATACCCGTCGTGAAAGGGAATGCGGAGCTTGCCGGCTTCTTCCATGGTGCGCAGCCGAACCGCGGGTTTTTTGTCCGGCGCATTGAAGTGTGGCCCGCCTGCCAGCATGAGTCGTTCGCTGATGTTTTCCAGCATCAGCCCCATGCTGACGTTGACCTCTTTTAATCGCCGCAGATCAGCCCTGCCCATCACACCGGGTTGGAATGAGGCAAAAGTTCGGTTTCTTCCAACACGGTTCGGCAAGCTTCGTAAAGATAACTCAAGGTGCGCTGGTACCCCTCTCTGGCCAGGAAATCCTTCATCTCCGGATAGATCGCCTCCGGCTTGTCGCCGAGGCTGAGAAGCACCTCCGTACAACCCAGAACCTTTCCCTGACGTACCACTCGAAGTACTTCGTCGATGGTCATGGTTTTCGCGCCGGGCTCATCCGGCGCCTTGCGGAAAGTACAGTAGCCGCAAAAGTCGCGGCAAAGGTTCGTGAGCGGGACAAAAATCTTCGGCGAAAATGTAACGACCCTTCCTTTGCAACGATCGCGCACCTCGGCCGCCGTCGCCAGCAAGGATTCAAACTCATCGCCTTCAGCATCCGCCAGCGCCAATGCTTCGGCGCGGGCTAAGTTTCTTCCATCGAGACAATCTTTCAGAGTATTCTGCATTTCTCTAGCTTGAATATCGGATCAGCGTCAGAGGGTCAACGGCAACAGCGGTGCACAGTGGTTTTATATAACGTCAATTACGTGAACTTATCCATAAGCCGCCGGGAAAAAGCTCCTTCCCTCTTCTTCGCACCGCAGACAGTTTCATCGAGACTGCGGTTGAAACTAGCTTTGGCGATAGCCTATACTCCGACCGAAATGCAAAGACTGCATAGGAGGACTCCCTGATGGAAAATTTCGATAACGTGCTCGTCATCGACGCTGATGGCCACGTGTATGAAGGCAATGTCGATTTGACAAGCCGGATGCCCGAGAAGTGGCGCTCGCAGGCGCCGGTGCGGTTGAAGGACAACGAGGGCAATTCGCGCATTCTGCTGGAAGGACGCCTTTGGTCGGCCTCCCAAGGGCCCGGGCCGGCGTAAGTGGACCCATGACTGAAAAGGCGCGGGGCTATCGCCCCGGCATGGTAGACCCTGGGGCACGGCTCAAGGACATGGACCAGGAAGGCATCGACGTGGCAATTCTGTTCGGCACCCAGATCGCCCTCACGGTCAATGGCTTGATGAGCGGCGAGCTGGCCACCGTTTTGTGCCACGCGGTGAATGAATGGCTGCTGGAGTACTGCTCCGCCGATCCCAAGCGCCTTCTCGCCGTTGGCTTGATTCCCTGCCAAGCGCCCCAGGCAGCCGTCAAGGAGCTCGAATATCTCGCCAAGGCCGGCGCGGTCACGGCGATGCTCCCAACCAACGTCTATGGCCGCAATATGGGCGACGCCATGTTCGACCCGATCTACGATTGCGCGCAATCCCTCGGCATGACCCTGAGTGTTCATCCCCAAACCGGCCACGATGGTGTTCCCGGCGTTTCCGGCGTCATGGGCGCGGGCAGCGAGCGTTTCTTCAAGTATGTCTACGTTCACATGACGGCCTTCCCTTTGAGCTAATGATCGCGATGATGCACATGATCGGTGAAGGGGTCTTCGACCGCTATCCCAAACTGAGAGTCGGTTTCATGGAGGGCGGCGCCGGCTGGCTCCCGTTCTGGGCCGAGCGGTTCGATGAGCACATCGAGAAGCTAGCGCCGCAAATGCCGGAATTGAAGCGCCGGCCGAGCGAGATCATCAAGAGCGAGCAGGTGGTTCTGACCTGCGAATCCGAAGAGACTGGTCTCGATCGCGTCTTCGCGGCCAACGGTGAGGATACGGTCCTCTATGCTTCGGACTACTGCCACTGGGATTGCCATTTCCCTACTCCGTTAAAGATATCATCGATGGGAAGGATCTCTCTTTTGCGCAAAAGGAGAAGCTGCTAAACCGAAACGCCATCGATTTCTTTAGACTCAAGAATCTTCCTCAGCCCAGCGCGCTCAAGATCGCGCGCCAAAGCTGGGAGAACGGGCAAGCGCAGAAGCTCGCAAATGCGTGAGGACGTGACATGAAGTGTCGTGGTGCAAATGGCAAGAATCATTGGTCGACTGGAATGCTCATCTGCAGCTGCGAAGCATCTCGCATTGTCAGTCACTGTGAGACGAGTTCTACCTATCGCCTCAGACGGGATGCGGCACAGTGTCGAGGTGAAAGACGTTGCGTCGCAAGCCGATAAACGCAGGTGCCATCTTTCTAGCGCTGCATCCTGGTCAGTCTAGTTCTGTTTGTTCCGCAAACCGCCTCTCAGCCGCGGAAACCACGTATAAAATCCGCATCGGCTTTCCCTCTCTGGCTTTTTCTTACATGCCTTTTACGTCGCGCAGGAGAAGGGCATCTACAAAAAGTACAACATCGAATCGGAATACATTCAGATGGGTACCACGATTCAGCCCCAGGCCGTGGTCGCTGGTAATATCAATTACTTCACCTCGGTCTCAACAGGAATTTCCGGCGGCAGTTGCCGGATTACCCTTGGTCATCGTCATCAGCTTTTGCGACAGTTCACCATGGGTACTGGTGACGAACAAAGATATTAATAAGCCTCAAGATTTGATCGGTAAAACTGTCGCGCTCTCGGGGGTCCGGACCTCGCCCTATTATTTTTTTCAAGCATTTTTAAAAAATCGGAAATCAACGAAAAGGAGGTCAGCACCATCAACACCGGCGGCACAGCGGATAGTTTTCGCGCGTTGACAAGCAATCGCGTCGTCGCCACGGTCTTGACGCCGCCTTTCGATGACAAGGCGGTTTCACTCGGGCTATAAGAAATTCATGCAGCTGGGTGACCTGGCGGACATCCCTTACGTCGGTTTGGTAACATCGCAAAACGAAATTAAAAGCAATCGAGAATCCGTGCGCCGGACGGTAGCAGCAGTGATGGACTCCCTTGCCTGGTTGCGCGCCAACCGTGCGGAGAGCACTAAGATGATCGTCGAGAAATTCAAGGTGAACCAGAATGAAGCGGAAAATACCTACGCAACGTTGATCAAGCTTTTGAACAAAGACGGCGCGGCTAAATCTCAAGGTCGCCCGCGGCTACATCGACATCCTGCGCCAAGAGCGGCCGATCCCAGCGGATTTTGACATCCAGAAAGTGGTCGATTTTTCCATGCTGCAGCCAACGCGTTAGGCACTTTCGGCAATCCGTGATGCAACGACCAGATTGGAAAATTGTTCTTAAATTAGCGGTAGCCCTCAGTTTTGTCGTCGGCGTCGCAGGACGAAGCGAACCTCAAAGCCGCCGGCAAGTAAAAGTTCTCGTTGAGTCTCAACAGTCCGGCACCCAGAACCAGGAGGCGGTTCAAGGATCGGGGAGTGTCATTATCCGCAGAGGCAACGTGCAGCCTTCCGGTCGTGTAACTGCGGGTGACAGAAGAACGACGGTGCAACGCTCCACCGGCATCTTTACTCTTGTCCAGGACGGTGGCGAGTCGATTCTTTCCGTTGCAACCAACGTGCCTTACAACCAGGCCGCTTACTACTACAACCACGCCGCCGGCAGCGGTTATATCCAAACGCAGATCGTGTTCACTGAGGTCGGAACATCGCTTCGGGTCAGCGCCAGCGTTCTTCCCGACAACCAGATCAGAGTCCGCTTGACTCCGAGGATAAGTTACTTTTCCGCTGAGAGATCCGGCGCCATTGATTTCACTGAAGCGACGACGGAGCTTATCGTGCCCAGCGGGCAACCCGTTTCCCTTGGTGGCTCAACGACCAATATGCACGAAGTAACGCGCCAGATTCTGGGGTACCGTGACCGCGCCAGTTCCAGCGAAACCAACCTCGTGCTAACCGCGACAATTCAGTAGGCCAGAGTTGACGAGAAAGCCAACGGTTGTTAACTCTTCGGAAATATTTCGTTGCTGTGTTCGATCACCGCTCCGGCAGCCTATCGCATCAACGATTCCGACAAAGATATGAAAAGACTCAGCAACGGCTTTCCTGCTCTTCATCACGGTAGCTTCCGTATTAGGACAACCTCGGGAACAGAAGCTGCGGGTGGGCACGCGTATCGTTAAGCCGTTCGTCTTTGAAGAGAACCGGGCACTCACTGGTTTCAGCATCGAGCTTTGGCAAGAGATCAGCAGCCAACTTAATGCCAAGTCTGAGTTCGTGATGAAAGCCACTGTCAAGGAGTTGCTTGAGGCGACTCGTTCCAAAGAGGTGGACCTCGCGATTGCCGCAATCTCTATAACGGCCGAGCGAGAGATCGACTGGGACTTTCTCAGCCAATGTTTGACGCCGGGCTGCAGATCCTGACGCCTGCGCAGGGGACGCAGAGTAGTCTTTTTACCTCCATCATTGCCGGCGTCTTTTCATCCGCCGTATTGCCGATCCTCGGCCTTGTTCTGCTGATGATCCTCATCCCCGCTCATCTCGTTTGGTTCTTCGAGCGAAGAAATTCGACTGGCATGCTAGCTCATCGTTCCTATTTTCCCGGCATCTTCGAGGCTTGTTGGTGGGCAGCCTCGACGCTAGCAACCCAGGCTGACCAGATGCCCCGTGCCGCGCTGGCGCGAATCGTCGCCGTGATCTGGATGTTCGCCAGCGTGGTTTTTATCGCCTACTTTACCGCCGCCGTCACCTCTTCCCTTACCGTTCAACAGCTGCGCGGAGATATCAACGGCCCGGAAGATCTCCCCGGCAAACGGGTCGCCACGGTAAAGGGCAGCACGTCCATGGATTACTTGCGCAGCCGGAATATCGAGGCAATGGAATTCACCAACGTCGAGGAGGCGCTTCGGGCGATGCAGCAAGGCTCGGCGGACGCTGTCGTATACGACGCCCCGGTCTTACTCTACTATGCATCCCACCAAGGCAAGGGGAAAATGCAGGTCGTCGGCAATATCTTCCGCAAAGAGAATTACGGCATCCTCTTCCCTTCCAACAGCCCTTATCGGAAACCGGTCAACGAAGCGCTGCTGAAGATCAGAGAAAACGGCACCTACGATCGGCTCTATGAAAAATGGTTCGGTGGCAACCGGCCATGACGAATCCACGCACGTAAAGATTTCCGACACGACCGTAAAACCGGTCTTGACAAGATACAGGCGGTTGATCACATATAAAGCAGCGACAGGAGGAGCGCTTTATGCCATTCAAAGGCCACACAATTATCGATGGTGACGGACATGTGATTGAAGATACCAGAGCCATCGTTGAATTCATGCCGGCGGTATACCGGGAGAAATACGACACTCATCCTTTCTTCAATCCATTCCCACCGCTCGATCATCTTCATTCGTCGAATCTTCACGACTTTCCGCCAGGTGCGTTCAACAAAGTCGGTCCAGACGGCTGGATAGATTTCTTAGAAGATGTGGGGATCGAGACCTCCGTTCTTTACACCACTCTCGGCCTCGCTTTCGGCAAGATCGTGAGCCGCGATTGGGCCATCGACGTTGCGCGGGCTTACAACGATTGGCTCTATAACACTTATATGAAGCGAAGCCCGCGCTTTAGAGGCATGGCTTTGGTTCCCTCCAGGAACCGGAAGCTGCGGTGGAAGAACTAAAAAGAGCCGTAAAGGAACTGGGCATGTGCGGCGCCATGTTGCCTTCGACAGGTATTCAAGCGCAACTAGGTGACAAGCGCTACTGGCCGATTTATCGAAGCAGGCCAACAGGCTCGGGCTGCGCTATCGGCATTCACGGCGGCGCCCACGAGAATCTGGGCCTTGATGACGTGACCCCTACGCGCCGGTTCATGCTCTCGGCCATCCCTTCGGCCAGATGATTTCCTTCGGTGGCATGGTCTTCAACGGCGTTTTCGATAAGTTTCCCAACGTCAAGTTCGGTTTCATGGAAGGCGGCGTGGCTTGGTTACTCGTTTGCCTGGAACGCTTCGACCGTTCCTGGGAAACTCACATTCAGCACGATCCGCGCAAGCGCTTCTTGGAGCTGCGTCCGAAAGAAAAGGTCAGCGACTATATCGCGCGCCACATCGACGAAGGGCGCATTTTCGTCGGCTGCGAAGGCGACGAATCCGACATCGCCCATGCGGTCAAACGAATCGGCAACAAGCCCTTTGTTTATTCCAGCGATTTCCCGCACGAAGTCAACAACGAGTTCTGCAAACATGAAATCAACGAAATGCTGGAGAACGAAGAGTTGACCGACCGCGGACAAAGCCGCCTTCCTGCACGGCAATGCCCGCAGGTTTTACAACCTCGGAGCGCCGGGGCTATGAACACCCAAGCACGCATCGGTTTGATCATTCCTTCCGGCAACCGGCTTACCGAGCCGCAATTCAATCAGTACGCGCCGCCGGGCATGGGCATTTACATTACCCGGCTGCGCATGACCGGCCAGTGGCGCAAGCCGCCGAGCGAGCTGAAGAAATCCCTCACGGAAGCGGCGGAGGCCTTATCGGACACCAAGCCGGATATGATTGTTTTTCACTGTACCGCCAATTCCATGGAAAATGGGCTCGCCCACGAGGCCGCTTTGGTGGAAACGATTCAAAGCGCCAGTGGCTGCCCGACGATCACGACGGCGCAGGCGATCCGGGAGGCATTCACGCACTTCGGCATTAAGAAACTCGTGCTCATCAGTCCCTATGTCAAAGCAGACCAACGAACACGAGGTCCAGTACCTCACCGAAACCGGATTTACGGTGCTCCACGAGTTGGGACTCGGGCTTGAAAGCGACGGCTACAGCGCCGTCACGCCGGAAGAATGGATCCAGGTTGTTAAGGAGAATACTCGACCCGACGCCGACGGTTATTTCCTCAGCTGTACGAACACGCGCATGATCGAAGCCATCAACGACTTGGAACAGGATCTCGGCAAGCCGGTCATCAGCAGCAATCAGGCCACCCTCTGGGCTTGCTTAAAGAAACTAGGGATTACGCACACGAATAAGGCACTGGGCCGGCTATTCCAACAGAATTAGAAGAATCGGTTCCCCGTTTTTGAGATCTCGATCAACTTCTCTTTGAGTCCGGTATTTCTCCTCTCCAGGCGGACGTTACGGATCGCCATCGCTAGCGCCTTTCTACTGCCGACCAGAACAACCAATTTCTTCCCTCGGGTCACCGCGGTGTAGAGAATGCTGCGGTGAAGCAGCAGGTAGTGCGAGGTGTGGAGTGGAATAACGACAATCGGGTACTCGCTTCCCTGGCTTTTGTGGACCGACGTCGCATAGGCGAGGTTGATCTCGTCCAGCTCGTCGGATTCGTACTCCACCAGCTTGTCGTAAAAGTCGACTTTAATACTACCCTCTTCCCGGTCGATGCTGGCGATGCGCCCCAAGTCGCCATTGAAGACACCTTTGTCGTAGTTGTTGCGCAGCTGCATCACCTTGTCGCCCAGACGCAAGAGCGATCCGCCTCGTTCCAAAGTTTCGCCGACGGGGTTGAGCAGGCTTTGCATCTCGCGGTTGAGGTTGATCGTGCCCAGCAGGCCGCGGTGCATCGGTGTCAGGACTTGAATGGCTTGCGACACTTCCTGCGATTCCAGTTGCAACGAATGCGGTATTGTGCTTTCGCAAAAGCTCCTTCTGACCGCTAGGAGAATTTCTTCCTCCGATTCTCGTGCCATGAAGACAAAATCCCGTCTTTCGCTTTGTTCGCCTAGAACCAACGGTATGGCCCTGCAGAATTCGATGGGCGTTGACCACGATCAAGCTTTGGCGGTCCTGCCTAAAAATACGACGCAGCACCACTGTCGGGAATGACGCCGGAATCGATCATGATCCCGCAGCACGCTACCCGGACCCACCGATGGGAGCTGATCGACATCGCCCGACCAGAATCAAATGACTGTGTGGGTCCACGGCCCGCAAAAGATGATCCATCAGCACCAGGTCCACCATCGACGCTTCGTCCACGATCACGAAATCGACTTGCAGCGGATTGTCTTCGCTTCTCTGAAAGCCGCCTTCACGAGGATTGTATTCCAGTAGCCGGTGGATCGTCATCGCTTCTTCGCCGGCGCTCTCGGTCATCCGCTTTGCCGCACGCCCAGTGGGCGCCGCCAAGACGAAGGATACTTTGGCCCGTCGGAGAATAGTCAGGAGCGCCGTCAGTAGAGTCGTCTTGCCCGTTCCAGGGCCGCCGGTAATAACCAAGACCTTTTGCACGCAAGGCCTGCTGCGTCGCATGAACTTGATCTTCATCCAAGGTGACCGTGGAAAGGTCCGAACAGCTCCGGGCTCGCCAGATCAATAACGCCGCGTGACATTCCACCTGAATTATTCCATGGACCGGAGATTTTCTCTCCTTGCAGAGAAGAAGGCGTCGAGAGTAAGCGTGCGCAAGCAGCTGCGGCTACCCGCCGTTCAGCGTGATAGAGCTCTTCCAGAAAGACCTGTCTCCACTTCGCCATCGCCGGCTTCTTGGAGAACCAGCTTGCCTGCCGCCGCCAGCTTTTCGACTGCGGCTTCGACAGGGATCTTCTTCTACACCTAGAATCGCCGCCGCATTGCGCTTCAGGGTCACCAAAGGCACAAAAGCAATGACCCTGCTCGGCAAACTCTCTAAGCACATGGAGAACGCCCGGCGTAAACTCTGAGAGGAAAATCGCCGCTGATGCCGATGCTGTTCGCTATTCGATCCGCCAGTAGAAACCCAATGCCGTGAACTTCCTGCGCTAACACGTATGGGTTCTCTCTGATGTGGTCTATCGTCTCGGCACCGAAGACACGATAGATTCTAAGCGCCATCGACGCGCCTACTCCATGTCCTTGGAGAAACACCATCACATCCTGCATGCCCCGCTGCTCTTGCCAGGCTTGCATGATCCGACGCGCGCGAACCTCGCCGATGCCGATCGACCTCCAAAATGCGCAGCGGCTCCTCCGATAAAACCCTCAAGGTGTCGAGGCCGAAGGCGGAGACCAGCCGTTTGGCATAAGTGGGACCGATGCCTTTGATCAAACCGGAGCCTAAATATTTTTCGATTCCTTCGATGGTCGCCGGATCGATCTTCTCCCAATGGTCGACCTGGAATTGCAGTCCGTAACGCGGGTGGGTCTTCCAGAACCCAGTGACTTTGATTTCTTCGCCTTCAGATACCGGAAAGATCACGCCCACGACCGTCACAGCTGGAAGCGCCGTCGATCTCTATGCGCGCAACCGTATAGTGCGTGTCGGGGTGCTGATAGGTGATTCGACTGATGGTTCCCTGCAAGCTGGATGGTTCGCTGCGCTTCTCTACCCCTCGGTTTTCCACGGCGCCATCCTACTGCAAAGACTCAACAATCGTAAGCCCTAAACAAGATTGTCGGCTGGCTTGCGCCTGGGCACTTGCGCATCGTTTCTACAGCACGTGTTTTTTCTGCGGCCGTTATTACCGGTGGCTGGAGCAACGGGCGGGCCTTGCCTTTGTCGGCGGAGAGCTAGAATCCGATTGATGCCCAGTCAGAATTTCACGACTCGGCCCGCCCAATTCGAAACCCTTTGTTAAAGCTGCAAAAGATCGCCGCCGTTTTCCCCGGTTTGATGAACCGGAGAGAAATAGGAGACGTAATTCATGATTCGTCAATTTATTTGGCTTGAGCCAGGCCTAATATTTCGTTTTGATTCTAGCAAACGGCTTTTTCGCAGCGGCCGAAATTGCCGATTATCGCCACGCGCAAAAGCCGCATCGATGCTCTCTCTGGAAAAAGGGTAAAATCGGCCGCCGCTGTCGCACGCCTGAAAAATGATCCAGATCGGTTTTTAGCCACTGTACAGATCGGCGTGACCGTTGTCAGCTCCTTGGCTTCGGCCATCGGCGGTGCCGCAGCCATCGGCTACTTAGCAGCCAAAGATTGAAGCTTCGCCGATCCCGATCATTGCTCGGTGGGCGGAATTCATCGCCATTCTCGTTGGTCGTCTTGCCGATTTCTTATCTTGTCGTTGGTGCTAGGCGAGCTAGTTCCGAAGTCGCTGGCGCTCCGTTTTTCAGAGCGCATCGCCTGCCTCACCGCCCCGCTCATCGATTTCCTTTCTCGGATCAGCTCGCCTTTGGTGAAGGCTCTAACAGCGTCCAGCAATGCCATGCTCTGGATTTTCGGCGGCAAAGAAAATGAAGGAGCGAGCTTTATCTCGGTCGATGAAGTGAAGTTTCTGATTCGGGAAGGCGCGGCCAAGGGAATCTTCAACGAAACGGAGAAGGAACTGATTCACAGCGTTTTCGAATTTGCCGACACGCCGGTGAAAGCCGTGATGGTGCCGCGTACCGAAATCCATGCCCTCGAAGTCCACGCCTCGCTGGAAGAGGTTGCCCAAAGCTTCGTTGAGAGCGGCTTTTCTCGGATTCCAGTGTATGAGGGTGAACTGGACCGCATCATCGGCATTCTCTATAACAAGGACGTCTTCAAGGCCCTGCAGGAGAAAACCGAGTTTAACATTCGCGATCATCTCCATCCGGCGCTGTTTGTTCCCAGCTCGCTGCGCATCAGCGAGCTGCTCAAGCAGTTGCAGCGCCGCCGCCTCGCCATAGCTTTGGTGGTAAACGAATTCGGCGAAGTGGAGGGTCTGGCGACCCTGGAAGATCTGCTGGAAGAGATCGTGGGAGAAATCCGCGACGAATATGACCGGGAAGAGCGGGGCCAGTGGAGCGTCTCCCGGACGGCTCCATGGTTATTCAAGGCTCCGCTCTGCTAAAAGATCTGAAGTCCGATTTCAATCTGCCCTTCGAGGAGTCACCCGATTATCACACCTTGGCGGGCTTTGTTTTGGCAAAGCTCCAACGCATTCCTCGAGCCGGGAAAGAGTTGAGTACAACGGTTACAGGCTCACCATTGTCGATATGGAAGGAAGACGGATCGTAAAGATCAAGCTGGAGGAAACTAAGAACCCGTAGCCGCAACAGGCTTCGAATTCAGCACACGCCGACGAGTCTAGTAGCAACGGATCTCGACCTCATTCCCGTCGGGGTCGAGAAAATAGACCGAGGTCGCTCTGCCACGCGCTCCCCAGCGCGAGACGGGTCCTTCGCGGACGGTAATACCGTGTTGCGCCAGATAACCAACGATCCCTGAGAAATCCTGTTGCTCCACCACCATGCAAAAGTGATTGAGGTTTCCCTGTCGCTTCTCTGCCTGGTTGTCCGCATCTGCGGCCCCACGGGTCGGAAACAAATCGATAATCGTGTCTCCGTTGATCCGCACCGAAGGGAAACCGACCTTCCCTGCCTTGAACTCATCAAGACGTTCGGCCTGCAAACCCAGACACGTCGGTATAAAACTTGAGCGAACGGTGGATATCACCGACGTTCGAGAACGATATGGTCCAACTCTGTGACTTTGATTCGCTCCATTTTGCCCCCGTTTCGTTCAGCAGAAAACTATTTCGTCGGATTGTTGCCGATGGCCTTCATCGCTTTCAGTAACGCCCGGATTTCCAGAGGCGTACCCACGGTGATGCGAAGAGAGTCCTGTAGACCCGCTACGTCAAAATAACGCACCAAGATCTTCTGGCTTTTTAATCTCTCGTAGAGCCCGTTCAGATTCTGTTCTTTCTTTCGCGCCATGACGAAATTAGCATGCGACGGATAAACGTAAAAGCCCATCTTCCTGAGTCCGGCGCTGAGCTGCCTGCGGCTTTGCTGGATCCGTCTGATATTGCGCGTCATCCAAGGCATATCCTGCAAGGCGGCCGTGGCTGCCACCAGGCTCAAGCGATTCAAATTGTACGAGTCCTTAACTTTCATCATCCCGGAGATGATTTCCTCGGACGCAAAAGCGAGCCCGATGCGCATCCCGGCAAGTGAAAATGACTTTGAAAATGTGCGTAACACGATGAGATTGGACAATCGGCCAATCAACGGCAAGATCGATGCTCCCTCACTCTCGGCAAAGTCAACGTAAGCTTCATCAATCACGAGGATGCCCGACACCGCGCGCGCAAGTCGCTCAATGTCCTGGAGCGAAACGAGAGTACCTGAAGGAGAATTAGGGTTACACAAGAAAGTAACCGCTGCATTTTGCGATGCCAATGCTTCCGGCACGGAAAAATCCGGCGGATAATCCACAGAGATCCGCTCTCCTTGCTGGATGGCGACCAAAGTGTCGTAGAGAGAATAAGTCGGTACAGGAAAAGCCACGCGATCCTGCGGTCCGATAAACGAACGCATAATAATCGAGAGAATTTCATCGGAGCCATTGCCGGCGAGAATATTTTCCGGTTTGACGCCGTAGACATTCGCTGCAACGGCGCGCAAACTATCCGCCAGCGGCTCCGGATATAAACGCAATGAGCGATTGATCGCTTTCCGTAGTGCCGCAAAACCCGCGGCGACGCAGGGTATGGGTTCTCGTTGGTGTTGAGCTTGATGACTTTTTCATCACGCGGTTGCTCGCCGGGAACGTAGCCCGCGAGAGCGGCGATATTCTTTCTAAAATAGGCTGACATGGCGCTGAATTTTAGCCCTAGCGTAGGCCCGTTTCAATTGCACGCTCCCTGACAGTGCTGGGCCATTTTTTAAAATAATTTTCTCGGCCCCCAAATACCGTTTGTCAATGCCTCAAGACATTTTTGTCAAACGTTTTTCGATTTTGTCCAGAATTCTGCTGTTTGTCGTCAGGGCTACCGTGAATGTCCAACCGAATAAAACCTAAATAGCCGATTTCATGGAGCTTTATAAATACGGGGTGGCACGCTTTTAGCACTCGGTCATTGCTTCGTTTCGCCGTTACGTGTCGGGCGACCATCGTTCGGTAACAAGTGGGATCCGTTAATGGAGTCCAGTAAACAGTACATGCATCCTTCCCTCGTCCTGGTAAACGACGAGATTCTCTCCACCCAAGTCCGCCTGATGGAGCTCTATGTTAAGCAAGCCGAGGCGATGGCAGCGAACGAAGCGGCAAGAGCTCAGGAACGCTTTCAAACAGAGTTAACCGCACTCCAAGAAGAACTGAAGCAAAAAGAAATAGCTCTAGAAACCCAACAGACGCTTTCCCCATCAAGCAGATCAAAACCTAAGAGCAGAGGTTCAAGAGCTGCGGGCTCGGCTGCTAGCGACTCAGTGTTCGTTGCAAGTTCCGGCAGACGGAGCTCGATTTTGCTAGATCCGACGCGCATGTGTTGCAGCAGCGCATTGCTCAATCGGAATCAACAGTCCAAAAGCCTATGCAAGCATCGAGATCGAAGTAGCTCGCGCGAGAGAAACCTGGCAAGAGGAACTGTCCGCTCTAGAAGGACAACTCGAGAGGAAGGAATCGGCGCTACAGCTCCTTCAGGCTTCAGTCAAAGAAGTTGAAGGAAAGCTGCGCGTAGAAATCCAAGATTTGCGCAGCCAGCTAGCCGCGAAAGCTGAACTTCTAAAAAACCGCACGGACGAGCTGCAAAATGCTCAACGGGAGACAGCTTTGCTGCGGCGGCACATGCAACAGTTTGCACCAACCGGCGCGCAGACAGAGGCAGCAGCCAGCGAAGCAATAAGAATGCGGGAAACTTTGCAAGCCGAACTGGCTTCGCTCCGGACGGCATTCGAGCAGAAGGACGTATCACTACAACAAAATCAGACGGCTACGAGGGAACTGGAGGAGCGTCTAAGCGCGCATCTGCATGATTTGCAGAGGGAGTTGGCGGAGAAACAGGGCCTGCTTGAAGCTCGCGGCCAAGAGATTGGTGAACTCGCTGCAAAGACAAACGATCTACAGGAACAAATCACCTGTCTCGAACTGGCCAACAAGCAAACCGTTAAAGAGGCCAAGGCCGCCGCCCGGGCAATAGAAGACAGCCTGCGTGTCCGTGTCCAAGAATTAGAAGCGACCGTCTCCAGAAAAAGCCCAGCTGTTGCAAAACCGCGCAACTGAGCTTGAAAACGCACAGTCCGAGACCGCTCTGCTACACCAGCATATCCAACAGCTTGAACTGACCGGCGCGCAAACAGAAGCAGCGGCAAGCGAAGCGACACGAACCCGGGAGACGCTGGAAGCCGGACTGGTTGCGCTACGCACGGCGGTTGAGCAAAAGGACTTATCGCTACAACAAAATCAAGCGGCTACGAGAGAATTGGAAGAGCGTCTCACCGCGCAGTTGCATGATTTGCAGAGGGAGTTGGCAGAGAAACAGGAGTTGCTTGAAACTCGCAGCCAAGCAGATTGGTGAACTCACCGCAAAGACAAACGATCTACAGGAACAAATCACGTGTCTCGAACTGGCCAACAAGCAAACCGTTAAAGAGGCCAAGGCCGCGGCCCGGGCGCTGGAAGACAGTCTGCGCGCCCGGGTCCAAGAATTAGAAGCGACGCGTTTCAGAAAAAGCCCAAGGGTTGCAGAACCGCACAGTGGAGCTTGAAAGCGCACAGTCGGAGACCGCTCTGCTACGGGAGCGCATCCAGCAGCTTGAACTGACCAGCGCACAGACAGAGGAGACCAAGAACGAAGCCGACCGCAGGCGGGAGGCGCTGCAGAACGATTTAGACAACGTTCACAGAGCACTGGAGCAAAAGGATAGGTCGTTTGCCCAACAGGAAGCGGAGTTCAAAGAGTCCAACGAACTACTCCATGCCCAACTGCGCAACCTCCAAAGCCAACTGACGGAAAAACAGCAACTACTGGACGCCAAAGATGGCGACCTAGCTCGTGCTGCAGGGCAAATAGCTGGGCTCGAGGAACGTATTACCCAGTTGGAGTCTCTCCACGCCCAGGCCGAGACCGCCGCGGCAACCGAAGTTGCGCGCGTCCGCCACGAATCCCAATCCGAGGCAGTGGTGCTCCAGACAAGCCTTCGAGAAAAGGAGCAAGCACTCCAGCGGCACCAAGCAGCGATTGCTGAGCTCGAAGTAAGTCTCAACGGGCAAATTCAAGATCTCAGAAATCAATTAACGCAAAAACAAGAGCTATTGGACCGTCGCGACCAGGAGTTCCAATCCGTTGATTCCGAAACGGTGGTACTCCGCGAGCGTATTGTTCAGTTGGAATCAGCCGTTGCCCAAGCGGGGAGGTTTGCCGCAGCGGAAGCAGAGCGCATTCGCGATGAACTCCAGGCGGAATTGGCTGGGCTCCTAGCGCAACTCAAGGAAAAGAGCTCGAGGTAACCGGAAGCCAAGCGTTGCTTCGAGAAGCTGAGAGTCGATGGCAGGCACAGATCCATGATTTACAAATCCAGATCACCGAAAAACAGCTGTTGCTTGAAACCCGCAACGTTGAAATTGTCGGCCTCCAAAACAAATTAACTGCCGTCTCGGAGCAGTTGGCTCGGTTTGAAGCTGGCCAACACGCAGGCAACAGCAGCCGTCAGTAACGCGGAGATCGCTCGTCAAAGATTTGAAGTGGAGCTGGCCGCGCGCCAAGAGGAGCTAAGGAATCTGGAGCGGCTACTGGCGGATCGTGAGGCACAATCTTACGACTTGCAGCAAACCTTCACCGCGCAGTTGCATGATTTGCAGAGGAGTTGGCAGAGAAACAGGAGTTGCTTGAAACTCGCAGCCAAGCGGTTGGTGAACTCACCGCAAAGACAAACGATCTACAGGAACAAATCACGTGTCTCGAACTGGCCAACAAGCAAACCGTTAAAGAGGCCAAGGCCGCGGCCCGGGCGCTGGAAGACAGTCTGCGCGCCCGGGTCCAAGAATTAGAAGCGAGCGTTTCAGAAAAAGCCCAAGGGTTGCAGAACCGCACAGTGGAGCTTGAAAGCGCACAGTCGGAGACCGCTCTGCTACGGGAGCGCATCCAGCAGCTTGAACTGACCAGCGCACAGACAGAGGAGACCAAGAACGAAGCCGACCGCAGGCGGGAGGCGCTGCAGAACGATTTAGACAACGTTCACAGAGCACTGGAGCAAAAGGATAGGTCGTTTGCCCAACAGGAAGCGGAGTTCAAAGAGTCCAACGAACTACTCCATGCCCAACTGCGCAACCTCCAAAGCCAACTGACGGAAGAGCGTGCGCTACTTGAAAACCAAAAGCGCGAAATCCACAGCGCCAGGTCCGAGATCACGTCTCTACGGGACCGGGTGCACGAGTTGGAGTCCGCTAAAGCGGCAACGGAGACAAACGCTTTTGCCGGCATAGAGCGTTTCAGAGAACAATACCAGCTTGAACTGGCCGGTCTCAGAGCTGAACTCGCTCAGAGTCAGCTCGTCCTGGATGAGCGTCAAACAACAATTCGGGCCTTAGAGGAAGAGCTCAATAGCGAGATTCACCGACTCGAGGCTCAGCTGGTGGAGAAACAAACGCTGCTGGATCGCGGTCACCTAGAACTCCAGGAGAAGGGGTCGGAAATATCTGCTCTTCGGGAAGAGATAACCCAATCGGAGTTCGCTCGCAGGCAGACCGAGTTGCTCGCCGCAACGCAGGCAGAACAAATTCGCGAGCGCGTTAAAGCAGTAGTTGGCGAGCTGGACAGCCAGCTTAGGGAAAAAGAGAACGCGCTTAAGGTCGCGGCCGACCGGGCCCGCGAGTTGGAATCGGTCTTCAATGCAAAGGTCGCTGATCTGCAGATGCAACTCGCTGAAAAGCAGTCGCTCATGCAAGGCCGAGATATCGAACTGACTGATCTTCGAAGCCAGATCAGCAATCTCCTCGCACAAGTCAATGATCTGGAACGCACCAACGCAAACGCGCTGGAACAACAACGGATCGCCGCCAGCCGCTTGGAACAAGACCTTCACCTTCAGGTCACCGAATTGCAGACCCAATTAGCGGAAAAGCTCGCCGTACTTGGGACCCGCAACGATGAGATTCAAGCTCTTGAGTCCAAGATCACTGGGTTGGTCAACCGCATCGGTCAAGCAGAAGTCGCACTTCAGCAGGCAGCAGCAACGGCGACTAGCGAAATAGAGCAAATACGCCGGCAGTCTCAAGCAGAGTTGGCAGCTCAACAAGCGGAAAGCGGCCGGACGGCTGAAGCCCTGCAACAACGCGAGGCGGCATTATATTCCGCGGAACAGAATCGTCAGCTCGAAATCAACGGTTTGCGCGCGGAAGTCGCAGAAAAGCATTCTTTGCTCCAAAACCGCAATGACGAACTGCTGCGGGTTAAAACGGAGCTGGATACCTTCCAAGAACGCATCGCCTATCTAGAGTCTGCAGCCAGACAGGCTGAGCTGGAATCTCAGCAAAAGGCTGAACACGAAGGAGAGCAAACCAGGATCGAGCTGGACAAACTTTGGACTGAGCTGAGTCAAAAAGAGCGGGTATTGGAAGAGCGGCAAGTGGCAGTCAACGATTTGGAACAAAACTTTCAAGCACAAATTAACAGTCTACGTAGTGAATTGGCAGAAAAGCAGGCCCTGCTTGAGAATCCGAGCAAGGAGCTTTCTTCTCGGAGAACCGACTCTAACGGAGATCCAAAAAGAAAAATTGAATCGCCTTGAACAACTGGTGGAAACCATTAAAGCCGACAACGAACAAACATTGGCATCCTCCCGTAACAGGAGATGGCACTTCAGCCTCGGGCGGAAACGTCGGTGGAAGTCTTGAAACGTATAAGCCAAACCAAAGGGCTCCCTCTATCTTTGTTACGGGCCCGAGGGAAGAGCAAAACTACGTGCAAGAGAAATTTGGTCAAATTATCTGAGTGCCGGAGAGTGAGCTAAGAGACCAATATGATTCAGATAGAACGGGTACCAACTGGCATCACGGGACTTGATCCGCTGTTCGAGGGTGGTTTTCCCAAAGGCCGATCCATTCTCGTCACGGGTGAGCCGGGGACCGGTAAAACCATTTTTTCACTGCAGTTCCTTGTTGAAGGATTGGCCCGCGGAGAAAAGGGGATCTACGTCGCCGCGGATGAAGGCCCCATGGATATTCTCGAACAAGCGGCCTCCCTGGGGTGGGATCTGGAAAAGCACATCGAGACCAAGGAATTGGCGATTTTGAATGCCGGAACCTATTTGAGTTCTTTGCCGGGCACCGGAAAAGATAGACACATAGATGTTCATAAGGCGATCGGCGACCTTGCCGGTTTCGTCAATAGACTTGACGCCAAAAGGCTAGTATTGGACCCTGCGGGACCTTTCGTTCTGATACGCGATACCACGACTCGGATACAAGATCAGACGCGTCTGCTCATGAAACTGTTGCGGACCACGATGCCTACGACCAATATCCTGACCTCCTACGCCGTGCCGCGTACCGGCGAGCGGGCAATGCATGGCGTCGAAGAATACCTTGTGGCCGGTGCAATTGTTCTCGAGATGATCTGGAAAGAAGGGCAGTTGGCCCGCAGTCTCGTCATTGAAAAAATGCGCTGCACAGATGTAAAGCCTGCGCAGTACGATTTCGATATCGTCAAAGAGCAAGGAATCGTTTTCCAACCCCTGCCTTAAGCGCTTGAATTCACTTTGTCTCGGGGATTTTAAATTTTGATTCACCGCTGTTTGTTTGATTGGCATTGCCGGAGCGAAATTTTCTAATTGGAGAGAACGGTGGCTAAACAAACCGCTTCCGAAGCTGTCAAACGCGTCTCAACCGGGATCGCAGCTCTGGATTCCCTACTGCAAGGAGGTTTCCTGCCGGCTCGCTCCTATCTCGTGACGGGCGATGCCGGTACGGGGAAGACCACCGCGTGCATGCAGTTTCTGAAAAGCGGCCTCGAGCAGGAGGAAAAGGCGGTCTATGTGACGGTGGACGAACGCCCAGCAGAAATTTTGCAAGCGGCCGATTCGCTGGGCTGGGACCTACAGCAGTACGTACAGGCAAAAAGCTTCGCCATTTTGGACGCCTCTCCCTATTTCAGCGGCCGAGCCGGAACCGTGGGGGACAAGGGCGTCGATCTGCAGAAGATTGTGTCGGATCTCGCGACCTACGCAAAAAATTGGAGGCGACACGACTGGTTATTGATCCTGTCACGCCGTTAATCTTATCCGGTGACTCACCGACCCGCGTGCAAGAACACGCTCGGATGTTCATTCACCTGTTGCAGTCCAATCTTGCCACGACAAACCTTATCACCTCGCACCTTGCCGCCGCGGGCAGGCCACGACCTCACCAATGGGATTGAAGAGTTTCTTGCCGCGGGTGTTTTGATTCTGAAGGTGACCCAAGACAACGACCGGCCCGTGCGAACCCTCAGCGTGAAGAAAATGCGCGGCACTGCAGTGGAGCCCAACGAATATCCCTTCAGTATCGTTAAAGACCATGGGATCTTTCTCCTTGGGTCGGACAAAAGCCCATTCCCATCGTGGTCGAGGAACCTGGTTTCCAGGGCCTCGAATTTTTCCAGCTTCCCAAGGAATAGCGCTAGCATCCCGAGCCTTCTCACTCCGCATCGCTCCAAAGCAAAACTTCCACGGCCTTCCTTGACAGCCGCGGGAACGATGCTTAACTTTTAGGCATTCGTGAGGAGAAAGCCATGCGTCTTGATAAATTAACTACGAAATCACAGGAAGCGCTGCAGCAAGCTCAATCGCTAGCTGAGAAACGCAACCACCAAGCCATCGATGTAGAACACTTTCTTTTTGCCTTATTAGGCCAGAAAGAAGGTGTGGTTATATCACTCCTACAAAAGCTGGGTGTTCCCGTGACCTCGCTCACGGACCGACTGCAAAGGCACTTGACCGCGTCCCGCAAGTTACCGGATCCACCGGTCAAGCGTTCATCACCCCGCGTCTAAAGAAAACCATCGAAGCTGCGGAAGCGGAGGCTGAATCACTCAAGGACGATTACGTTTCAGCCGAGCATTTGCTACTCGCTATGCTCCAGGACAGCGGTGAAACCGGCAAGATCCTTAAGGAGCTGGGAGTCTCGCGCGATAAGATCTTGAACGCGCTGGTCAGCATTCGCGGCGCGCAACGCATCACCGATCCGAACCCCGAGGAAAAATATCAAGCTCTAGAGAAATACAGCCGCGACCTGACGGATCTGGCCCGCAAGGAAAACTGGATCCGGTCATCGGGCGCGATGATGAGATTCGCCGGGTGATCCAGGTCCTGTCACGTCGAACCAAAAATAATCCGGTACTGATCGGCGAACCCGGTGTGGGAAAAACCGCTATTGTCGAAGGGCTGGCGCTCCGAATCGTCAACGGCGACGTGCCTGAAGGATTGAAGGAAAAAGACTCGTGGCGCTCGATCTGGGCGCGCTAGTGGCCGGCGCCAAATTCCGCGGCGAATTTGAAGACCGTCTTAAGGCGGTTTTGAAGGAAGTCACCGAAGCCAGCGGACAGATCATCCTCTTTATCGACGAACTCCACACACTGGTAGGCGCCGGAGCGGCCGAGGGGGCGATGGACGCCTCGAATATGTTGAAACCGGCCCTCGCCCGCGGCGAGCTGCGGTGTGTCGGAGCCACCACCCTCGATGAGTATCGCAAGCGCGTCGAGAAAGACCCGGCTTTGGAACGCGCGGTTCCAGCCGATCTATGTCGGCGAGCCTTCCGTTGAAGATACCATCGCGATCTCTGCGAGGTCTCAAGGAAAGGTACGAAGTCCACCACGGCGTTCGCATCACCGATGGCGCCATTATCGCCGCGGCCACCCTGTCCCATCGCTACATCAGTGATCGTTTCTTGCCGGACAAAGCTATCGATCTGATTGATGAGGCCGCCTCCCGGCTAAGAATCGAGATCGACAGCATGCCCATCGAGATCGACGAAGTGGAACGGAAAATACTCCAGCTGGAGATCGAGAGGCAGGCTCTCAAGCGCGAACAGGACAAGGCATCCAAGGAGCAGACTCGCTCAACTGGAACGCGAAATCCAGAACCTGCGAGAAACCGCCGATGGGCTCAAGGGTCATTGGCAAAACGAAAAGGAATCGATTCAGCGCATTCGCGAGCTCAAGGAGAAAATCGAAGCGACCAAAGTGGAGGAGCAACAGGCGCAACGCAAGGGAGATTTGAACCGCGCCGCGGAGTTGCGCTACGGCACCTTGACTCAACTCCAAAAGGAAATGGAAGCGGCCAACCAAAAACTCGCAGAACTACAAAAAGACCAGAAGATGCTTAAAGAGGAGGTGGACGCGGAAGACGTAGCCGAAGTGGTGGCGAAGTGGACCGGAATTCCCGTTGCGAAAATGCTCGAAGGAGACATTCAGAAGCTCCTCAAGATGGAAGACCGGCTCAAAGCTCGCGTCGTCGGGCAAGAGAGCGCGATCCACGCGGTTTCCAACGCCGTCCGCCGCGCCCGCGCCGGGCTACAGGATCAGAACCGTCCCATTGGGTCGTTCATCTTCCTCGGCCCAACCGGCGTTGGTAAGACGGAGCTCTGCCGTGCCCTCGCTGAATTCCTCTTCGATGACGAACAAGCGATGGTTCGGCTCGACATGTCCGAGTTCATGGAAAAGCATTCCGTCTCGCGGCTGATCGGTGCCCCTCCGGGCTACGTCGGCTATGAAGAAGGGGGATATCTCACGGAAGCGGTTCGCCGCCGGCCCTACTCCGTGGTGCTGTTCGATGAAATCGAAAAGGCCCACCCGGAAGTCTTTAACGCTTTGCTGCAGATCCTCGAAGACGGCCGCATGACCGATGGTCAAGGTAGAACCGTCGATTTCAAGAACACCGTTATCATTATGACATCGAACCTGGGCAGCCAGTATATCCAGGATTTGGCTGGCACAAACCGCAAAGAAATGGAGCGGCAGGTAATGGCGGCGCTGCGCGACGCCTTCAAGCCGGAATTCCTGAACCGCGTCGATGAGATTATCATTTTCAACAGCCTGGGGCGCGAAGAAATCAAGTCGATTGTCGAAATCCAACTCAAGCGCCTGCGGCAGAACTTGGCGAGCAGAAAAATGGCCCTCGAGATTACCGATCGGGCGAAAGCACTGATTGCCGACAAAGGTTATGACCCCGTCTACGGTGCGCGGCCCTTGAAACGAACCATACAACGATTGATTCAAGATCCTCTGGCAGTCAAGATTCTCGAAGGGGAATTCAAAGAGGGCGACCGCATCAAGATCGATTCTGATGGCGACGAAATGATCTTTAGCCACGGCGGCACTGTAGTGGATAACGAAGGCTTGGAAGAAAGGACACTCCATTGAGCGCCGTGTCGAAGACGAAAACCAGAAGAATTCCGCTAGGACTGGCGCGGGTGCGAAAGGAGCTTCCTCCTCCCGGCCAGATCTTCAAGAGCAAGAAAAAGATAGCCGCAAGCGCTCGAAAACGGAGCTGCGCCGAGAATTGCAGGAGTCCTTCCTGCGCAAGCCTTCGTAGCAAACCTTCGTGATCTGACTTCAAAGAGGGGCAGCGACTTTATCTGCCCCTCTTTTTTGTCTGATAGCTCCATTCAAGCCACAGTACCGAGAAACTCGCCTTGTGGTTCTCCGCCGACCGTTGAAGCCCTGTCGGGAGCGCGATAAGATACAGCTGCCGCAACGGAAAAACACGCAAGTCGCTTTCTGCTGACAATTCCACTATCCACGAATAGTGCCTTCGCCCTCGGTGGAGCACGGTGTCGTGACCACAGCGGGAGAGGACACTCTACGGCCCATGGATTCGGACGAGAAACAAGTCGAAATTTCCAAAAACACGCGACGCTCATCCTGATGAACGTTTGCGTCGGCCAGTTTATCGTCGGGCTTGATCAGCGCGCGCTATTGGTGGCGCTGCCGACTTTGAGCCACATCTTTAATACCAGTCTCACGACCATCCAGTGGGTGTTATTGATCTATGATTTGCTACTAATCGGCACAGTGATCACCCTTGGCCGTTTGGGTGATCTATTCGGCAGGCGACGGTTTTATGCCGGCGGGTTTCTGGTGTTCGTTCTGAGCTCCGCGCTTTGTGGTATTGCCCAGTCCGCATCGCAGATCATTCTATTTCGCGGTTTGCAGGCCATCGGTGGGGCCATGATATCGGCCAACGGCAGAGCCGTCGCTTCCATCGCATTGCCACCGGGTCAGCGAGGCAAAGCGATGGGCATCGCTTCCATGGCTTTTCACATCGGCTTTCTGACGGGTCCGACCCTGGGGGATTCTTGATCGACACCGTCGGCTGGCGTTGGATTTTTACCTTAATCTACCGGTGGGTATTTGGGGTGCCTACCTCGCCTGGAAGCTTTTGGAAGAAAGCAAAGAAGACGTCAAAGGAATATCCGTCGACTTTCCGGGAGCGATCTTGCTGATGATGACTTGCAGTCTCTTCATCTATGCTATGAATCAGCTCCCCCACGTCGGTTGGAGGGATCCGACGGTCCTGAAAATGATGTCGCTTTTTCTTGTGTCACTTGTGCTTTTCGTATTTGTTGAGCTGAGAGCCCGAACCCCGATCTTGAGTTTTTCGCTTTTTCGCAACCGCCTCTTTACCGCCTCGATCTTGAGCTTGTTTTTCATTACCTCCACTCAGTCGGCTATCAGTTTTCTCATGCCCTTCTATCTGCAAAACATCCTCCATTTCTCGCCATCGCAAATGGGCTGGATTATGATTGCCGGCTCAGTCATCATCGTCATGGTTGCCCCCATTGCCGGCTGGATGTCCGACCGACTGGGCTCGCGGCTTCTCTGTACGGTGGGCTCCGGCCTGATTGTTATCGCACAGTTTTTCATAGCTTCGTTGGGCTTGGATTCCTCCATCCCTCGCATCATCCTTCCTCTGATGCTTTCTGGCCTGGGTTGGGCGATCTTCAATTCACCGAACCAGAGCGCAATCTTGGGCTCCGTGCCGAGAGATAAAGTCGGAAGTGCGTCTGGAATGAACACCACCGCGGCCCGAACGGGCGGCGCGATGGGTGTGGCTGTCTCCGCCACTTTGTTTACATATGCTCTGACGGCGGCGGGCCTGTCGTCAATACAGATCGAATCGCCGCAAAGTTGGGGCGCGGCGCCCGAGATCTTCGTCCGCTCATTCAACCACACTGTGCATATCGTCAATTTCTTCACCCTGCTCTCGATTTTTTCTCCGCAGTGAAGGGGTCGCGACAAGAGTGAGCCAACGTCTGCAGAACGAGTTCAATGACGCTATCAGGTGAACAAGAGATATCACGACGAAGGTCCAGGCTGATTTTGTTGAGTGTTTGCATCGGCCAGACCATCGTCGGCCTCGATCAGCGCGCCATCACGGTAGCGCTGCCCACTTTGACGACGACCTTTCATACCTCGTTCACAACAATTCAATGGACGATCTTGGTCTACGACCTGGTTTTGATTGGGTTGATTATCACGATGGGCCGTCTCGGTGATCTCTTTGGCCGGCGCCGGTTCTATAGCCTTGGCTTTCTGATATTTGTCATCGGTTCCGCCGTTTGCGGTTTATCTCAGACACCAGGCCAATTGATTTTTTCGCGCCGTCCAGGCTCTCGGCGGTTCCATGATCGCCGCCAACGGTCGCGCCATCGTCTCGGTGAATTTACCGCCGCAGGATCGGGGTCGTGCCCTCGGGCTGACTTCGACGGCGTTTCACATCGGTTTTCTGATCGGTCCGGCGCTTGGCGGTTTCCTGATCGACACCATTGGCTGGCGCTGGATCTTTTATATGAATATGCCTTTCAGTCTCTGCGGCGCCTATCTCGCGTGGAAGGTCGTCCCAGAAACCAGAACCAATGAAAAAATTTCCGTCGATGTTCCCGGTGCTTTGCTACTGCTTTTGACCAATAGCCTATTTATCTATGCCATCGATCAACTACCACGGATCGGCTGGCATCATCCCCGGTTTCTTCTGACCTTTTCGTTTTCCGTTATCGCGCTATTGTTCCTGTTACGTGTGGAAGCCAAAACGACGACGCCGATCTTGACTCTGTCAATGTTTCGCAGCCGGCTCTTCGGTGCGGGCATTACAAGTCTCTTTTTAGTCGCTGGCACTCTATCGGCCATCAACTTTCTGCTTCCCTTCTTTTTACAAAACCTGCTGGGCTACTCACCATCGCAAGTCGGTTGGATCATCGTCGCGGACTCGGTCATCATCATGATCATGGCGCCCATCGCCGGCTCGCTATCAGACCGCTTTGGCTCTCGCCTGCTCTGCACCACGGGTTGCGCGATCGTCGGCGTGGCGCAATTTTTCTTGGCAACCTTGGATCTCCATGCGTCGTTGCTCAGAATCATGCTTCCGCTTATTGTCTGGGGCGTCGGTTGGGCGTTGTTTAATGCGCCGAATCAAAGCTCGATCCTGGGCGCTGTGAGTCAGGAAAAAATCGGCGCTGCCGCCGGCATGATCGCGACAACCGCGCGAACCGGCGGCGCCATGGGAGTGGCGCTCTCGGCGACCTTGTTCGGCTACCTTTTGTCGGCCGCAGGTTTGAGCGGGAGCCAAATCGAATCGCCCGACAGCTGGCGCGCCGCGCCGGAAACCTTCATGGGCGCCTTTTCAACGACGATTTTTGTTTTGAACTTCTTTGCGCTGCTCGCGGTCCTGTTTTCCGCCGTCCGAGGCGAAAGACCCCGAGCTTGATCGATCAAAACCGGCATGAAACATCCAGCGCCGTTCATGCTCCCTTGACAGGAGCCCGCTTGCCTCACTACTCTGCAGCGGTTAAACGACGGTCAATGAACTATGGGCTGGTATCTCCATATCGACATGGATGCGTTCTTCGCAGCCGTGGAGCAGAGTGCTTGATCCCAGTCTCAAAGGCAAGCCCGTAATCGTTGGTGGCCGCAGTGGCCGCGGCGTTGTCACTTCAGCCTCTTATGAAGCGCGAAAATTCGGCGTCCATTCAGCGATGCCGGGCTTTCAAGCCAAAAACTCTGTCCCGAGGGGATTTTTCTGCCGAATCGCCGCCGAGTTTACTCGGAATTCTCCGAAAGAGTCTTTGCGATCTTGGAGCGATATTCGCCCACGGTTCACGCGCTTTCCATTGATGAGGGACTTATCGATCTCACCGGCACCGACCGGCTTTTCGGTCCGCCCCTCAAAACCGCCGATGGCATCATTCGCCGCATCGAAACCGAGGTGGGATTAGCATCGTCTGGCGGGCTCTCCACGAGCAGAGTCACGGCAAAAATAGCTGCGACACTGGCCAAACCCCACGGACTTATTTATGTTCCATCCGGCTCGGAAAAAGATTTTCTTGCGCCGCTGCCCGTGGAAATGATTCCCGGCGTCGGACCGAAAACACACAAGACGCTAAACCAGAGGGGGATAAAGACCATCGGTGATTTATTGAAGCATACCGAATTGAGCCGCGCGCTATCTGGATTTAGGCGCGTCGTCCGAACGCCATCACCGCCACGACCATTCCATCGGCAATGAAACGACTTTGGATACGCCGGTTAAGGAAATCGGCCAGATGGAAAAAGTCCTTTGGGAACTGGTAGAAGAAGTGGGCGGCAGATTACGTAGTGAAGAGCTTTTCGCTCGCTGTTTGACCGTCAAGATCCGCTACGCCAGTTTTCAAACCCTCACCCGCTCGCGCACCCTGCCTGCCCCGACCTGTTTCGACAAAGAAATCTTCGAGATCGTACGTGATCTGTTAAGGCAAAATGTCAGTCCGGGCAGGGCAGTACGGCTTCTTGGGGTAAGCGCTAGCGCTCTGCAAAGTTCCGGCTGGCAGGAACCGCTCTTGAATCGTGACAAGCGCGCGGCCTACGAGCAACTCTACAAAGGCATCGATGAGCTGCGCCGGAAATATGGCGAGGATGCCATCGGCGCGGCTACACCACGCAATCGTGCTGGTTGATTTTACCTTCAAAGCTCCTTACTGTTCTGACAACTAATCCAACATGGCGACTCACCACCCATCCTTTTCTCGCCGCCTGTCGCCGCGAGAAAACTCCTTTTACGCCGGTATGGCTCATGCGCCAGGCCGGACGCTACATGGAGGAATACCGCAAGCTCCGGGCGCAATACGACTTCCTCGAACTCTGTAAAAGACCCGACCTCGCCGCCGAGATTACAGTAACGCCGGTTGAGCGTCTGGGAGTGGACGCGGCGATCCTATTCGCCGATATCCTGCTTTTGCTCGAACCCATGGGTGTGGGGCTCGAATATACCAAAGGCGATGGTCCCGTGATCCACAATCAGGTTAGCAGCAGAACCCATGTTGAACAGCTTGTCGAATTCGAACCCCAAGAAGCCCTTCCATTTGTCTTCGAGACAGTGCGCAAGACTTGCGCCGCCCTGAACGGCAAAGTGCCGCTCATTGGATTTGCCGGCGCACCCTTTACCCTTGCCTCTTATCTCATCGAGGGCGGAGCCTCCCGCAACTATCTAAAAACCAAGAAGCTCATCTATTCGAATCCCGGGGCATGGCGCGGCCTGATGGAGCGACTTTCCTCTCTCACCGCCCAATATCTAAACGCGCAGATTGCAGCGGGGGCGGAGGCTGTGCAGCTCTTCGACAGTTGGGCTGGTTGTTTGTCCCCCGAGGACTACGAAAGATTCGTTCTTCCCCATACGCATGCCACCATTGTAAACGTAACACCAGGCATTCCAGTCATCCATTTCAGCACCGGCACCGGCGGATTTCTTAAGTCTCTCCGGGCGGCCGGAGGCGATGTTATCGGAGTGGACTGGCGGGTCAACCTGGATACGGCGTGGGATTACTTGGGACACGATGTTGGGATCCAAGGGAATCTAGACCCTGCCGCGCTCCTTGCTTCACCCAAGGAAATCCGTCGGCGAGTCGCTGAAATTCTCCGGCGCGCCGGCGGTAGACCCGGGCACATTTTCAACCTAGGCCATGGGGTTTTACCTGAAACCCCTGTCGAGAATGTGATGGCAATGGTCGAAGCGGTACATGAGCTCAGCTCCCGGTGAATCTGGCCAATGAGTCCCCTTACGATGCGGTGCTTCTGATCGCTTTCGGCGGTCCGACTGGACCCGAAGAGATCCGACCGTTCCTGGCACCGTGTCACGAAAGGCATTCCTATCCCCCCGAGCGCCTCGAAGAAGTCGTTCATCACTACGAAGCCGTCGGCGGCAAATCACCCCTCAACGAAATCACCTTTCGCCAGGCGGAAGCTTTAAAGAACCTTCTCCAGGAAAAGTACGTACCGTTGCCGGTATACGTGGGCATGCGCAACGCCAGTCCCTTTTTGTCGAAACGCTCGGACGAATGGCAAAGGATGGAATCCGGCGAGCTTTAGGATTCATCCTCTCGTCTCACAAAACCGAGGCTAGCTGGGATCGCTATCAGAAGAACGTCGCCGACGCGCGCGTGGAATTGGGTCCGGAAGCGCCGCAAGTCTCTTACTGTTCCGGATGGCACGATCATCCCCTTTTCATCCAAGCCTGGGCAGAACTTATTCAAGCGAGCTTTGCTAACATCCCGGCCCACATGCGCCTGAGCACAGATCTTGTTTTCACCGCCCACAGTCTCCCCACGGCGATGGCGGCTCGTTCCCCGTACGTCGAACAGCTTGAGGTTACAGCGCGTTTGGTCGCTGCAAAGCTTCGCCATGAACGCTGGTCAATCGCCTATCAAAGCCGCAGTGGCAAACCCACCGATCCCTGGCTCGAACCCGACATCGGTGACGCCATTCGAAAACTGGCCGCCGAGGGCCGCAAAGAAGTCGTCGTCGCGCCCATCGGGTTTGTTTGCGATCACGTCGAGGTGCTCTATGACCTCGACATCGACGCCAAGAAAATCGCCGAAGATCACGGCGTGCGTTTTCTGCGAGCCAGTTGCCTCAACGATCACCCGACTTTCATCCACATGATGGCAAATGTAATTGAGCGAGAACTAAAAACGGCCGAAGATCGAGGATAGAAGATGGAGAATCGCGCTCCTCGATCATCGATCCTCCATCCTCGACTCGAATCTTCATGACTCGCCGCATCATCGTGGTCGGTGGCGGGATCGCCGGGCTCGCCGCAACGCACCGCCTCATCGAGCTGAGCAAGGAGAAATCTCTCGACATCGAAGTGATGCTGCTCGAAGCATCTAGCTCGACTTGGCGGGACCATTGCTACGGAGCGGGTTGGAGATTTCCTCGTCGAAGCCGGTCCGGATTCCTTTATCACGGAAAAGCCTTGGGCGCTTCGTTTGTGCGAGCGCTTGGGCCTCACCTCACGCCTGGTATCAACCCAAGCGGCGTATCAAAAAATCTACGTGGTCCACAACGGTAGGTTGGAACCTCTTCCGGAAGGTTTTTCCTACTTGCGCCCACGCGCTTCTGGCCCTTCGTGCAGACGCCACTTTTTTCATTGACCGGTAAACTCAGAATGGCCGCCGAGATTTTTCTGCCGCGTGGCGCTCTAAACGGTGATGAGAGCCTAGGAGCTTTTGTCCGGCGGCGCTTTGGCGCCGAAGCTTTAGATCGAGTTGCGCAACCCCTCGTCGGCGGCATCTACGCAGCGGATCCCGACAAACTCAGCCTCAGCGCAACCATGCCGCGCTTCAAGGAAATGGAACGCGCCCATCGCAGCATTATTCTCTCGATGGTTTCCGAGCAAAGGCGGCGCGCTCGCAACCGCGAGGCCGGCAGCGGCGCCCGTTGGAGTTTGTTCGTCACCTCGCCGGCGGCATGCAGGAATTGGTGGACCGCATCGTCAGCCGGCTTCCCGAGGGATGTGTGCGCTCGAATACTCCAATCGCAAGACTTGTCCGGGATACGGACAAGAACCTCTGGAAGGTTACGACCAGCGGTAACGAAAGCCTTGAAGTGGACGCTGTAGTTCTCGCAACTCCTTCGTTCCAAACCGCAGATATCCTTGGCGGCGTTGCCGGTGATGCTGCCGATGCTTTGCAGCAGATCACGTACGCATCCACGGCAACGGTGAGCCTCGCGTTCCGACAAAAAGACTTCCCACGCCCGCTCGATAGCTTCGGCTTCGTCGTACCGGCAATCGAATCGAGAAATATCATGGCCTGCACTTTCAGCAGTTTGAAATATCCCGGTAGGGCGCCGGAAGGTCATGTATTGCTGCGCGCCTTTGTCGGCGGCAGTCTACAGCCCCAATTATTTCACGACGACGATGCAACCATGGAGAAAAACGTGCGTGACGAACTCGCAAGCTTGCTGGGAGTGATCGCTCAACCGCTTTTCTCACGGGTCTGGCGCCATCCGAACTCCATGCCTCAGTATCACGTCGGACATCAATCGCGCATTCAGCGAATCGAAGCGCACCTCGCAAAATTTCCTGGCCTCGCTCTCGCCGGCAATGCTTATCATGGCGTCGGCATTGCAGACTGCGTGCGCACGGGTGAAGAGGCAGCGGAAAAGATCTTCAACCAGCTTAGTGTAGGGGCGGGTTTGAAACCCGCCCCTACTTCTTGACGCCAGCGGCCCAATCGGACTATCAGTCAGACATTGGCAAGTCATCCGCGCTTAATGCGAGATTGGGAGGCACTATATGGCCATGATCATCATCGACTCACAAGTTCATATTTGGGGAGCGGAAACGCCGACCAAGCCTTACTTTACAGAAAACGCTTCCAAGCCTCATCGACCCATACCACTGGGTCACAAGGAACTCCTGCAGGTAATGGATGCCAACGGTGTGCAACGAACGGTCTGCGTGCCGCCGACGTGGGAAGGGTTCAGTAATGAGGAGTCGCTCGTAGCGGCGCGATTGTATCCCGATCGTTTTGCGGTCATGGGGCGATTAGCGATAGATAAACCGGAAAGCCGCGAGTTGTTGCCCAAATGGAAAACCCAACCAGGCATGCTGGGAATACGCACTGCTTTTCACCAGGGCCGCGCGCCGTTGTGGCTGGAAGACGGTACCGCCGACTGGTTTTGGGACGCCGCCGAGCGCCATGACGTTCCGGTGATGGCTTTTGCGCCCCAAGCCGTGCCGAAGCTCGGCGAGATCGCCGAACGCCACCCAGGATTGCGTCTCATTATCGACCACATGGGTCTGAGCTCAGCGCTTCGCGGCAAACCGCTGGACGGCGCAGTGGAGAACCTGCTTAAGCTGGCACGTTTAAAGAATGTCGCAGTAAAAGTTTCCGCTTTGCCTTGCTATGTCGACGAGCCCTACCCGTTTCCGACTCTTCACCCTTTGATTCGTCGTGTGGTCCAGGCCTTTGAACCTCGCCGCTGTTTTTGGGGCACGGACCTTTCTCATTTGACCTCTAGCTACAAACAATGCTTGACCTTGTTCACCGAAGAACTGCACTTTCTATCGGACAACGACAAGGAGTGGATTTTGGGACGCGGCATCGCCGAGTGGCTCGATTGGCCACTGCCGCAGCAGGCGTGAAGCCCAAGCCGACAGAGTAAAGGCCGCCGATGTTTCATGCGAAAAACCTCTGTCGTGTCGCGGCTTTGATTTTCCTATGCTCCCTTGGCCAATTCCTTTGCCGCAGAGACCCCGCTTCGGTTCGTCACATGGAAATCGGAGACGGCGCAGATGTGGGATCAACCGATAGCTGACTTTGAAAAACAAAATCCAGGGGTAAAGGTCATCCGGGAAATCGGTCCTCAGTCATCGACCCAGCTCCATGATCTCATCACTCAAAAGCTTAAAAACCGCGACACGGAAATGGACGTCTTTGTGATGGACGTCATCTGGCCCGCTGAGTTCGCATCGGCGGGCTGGGCGCTTCCGATGGACCGTTTTTTGCTTTAGCGGAACAAAAACAATTTCTCGATGCGCCGATCCGGGCCAATCGCTATCGCGGGCAAATCTTCGGCGTCCCCCTTTTCGTTGACGCAGGACTGCTCTACTACAGGAAGGATCTCCTGGAGAAATATCGCATACCACCACCGCGGACCTGGCCGGAATTGGTCCAAGGGGCAAAAACGATTCTGGCTCAGGAGAAAGATCCCCAGCTCGTCGGCTTCTCAGGCCAATTCAAACAATACGAGGGACTTATCTGCAACATGATGGAATATATTCTAAGCAACGGCGGCAACCTGTGGGATGATCAAAAGCTGGTAAGCACCCTCAATCAACCGCCCGCCCTGGCGGCAGTGCGTTTCGTCCGCGACCACATCATCGGCGAGATCGCCCATCGCGGCGTGCTCGCTTATGAGGAACCGGAATCACTGGTGCTCTTCACCGAAGGGAAAGCGATCTTTCATCGTAACTGGCCTTACGCCTGGAGCGTCGCCAACGATTCGCAGAGTTCCAAAATCGCCGGCAAGATTGGCATGATGCCATTGCCGTCCTTCCCCGGCGGCAAAGGGGCCGCGGCCCTTGGCGGCTGGCAGCTTGCGATCAGTCGTTTCTCGAAAAAAGCGAGCTGGCCTGGCGCTTTGTGAGCTTCATGACGAGTCACGCCATGCAGAAGCGGGTAACACTGAGCACCGGGCGTGCTCCCGCGCGCGCTGCGCTTTATAACGATCGGGAAGTGTTGGACCGACTACCCCAGTTAGGATCGTTGTGGGAGACTTTCAAACAGGCGGTTCCCCGCCCAACGACACCTGTCTATGTTCCGCTGTCGAATATCATGCAGCGTTACTTCAGTTCGGTGTTGGCGTTGCCGGACACAAATATCGACAAGCGTGCCGCCTTTGCCGCCAGGGATATGGACCGCGTGCTGGATCTTGTGCGCGAGGCGCCGGCGCCATGAGAAGTTCGCATCGTCTCGCCTTCCTGTTTCTGCTACCGAGCCTGATCTTCGTCGGCTTGTTCGCTTTCTATCCGATCTTCGAATCCTTCCGGCTAAGTTTTTATCGCTCGATCCTGACCCTTCCTTGGTTGGGCCAGAAGATGGTGGGCTGGCAAAACTACACCGATCTCTGGACCGACCCCGTAGCAGCCCAGTCTTTGCGCACCACCCTGTTTTTCGTTGTCACGACCATTCCGCTGGAACTCGGCATCGGCCTCGGCATGGCGCTGGTGATGAACGAAGTTTTTCGTGGCCGCGGGCTGCTGCGCGCCGTCGTCCTTATTCCCTGGGCAATCCCCACAGTGGTTTCCTCCCAGATGTGGCGCTTCATCTTCAATGACCGGTATGGGCTTTTCAATTTTGTTCTGTTCGGCGGCGACGCCTCCCGCTATCTCGCGCCTCTCGCGGACCCTATCCTTGCGCCTCTGACAATCATCGTGGCGGAAGTATGGAAGACTGCGCCCTTCGTCGCCTTGATCGTATTGGCCGGGCTTCAAACTATTCCCGACGAACTTTATGAGGCCGCCAGCATCGATGGCGCAACGGTGTGGCAGCAATTTCGCCACGTTACCTTACCTCTTATCAGACCGGCGCTGCTTTTAGCTCTGCTTTTCCGAACCATCGATGCTTTGCGGGTATTTGACCTGGTTTTTGTCATGACTCAGGGCGGCCCGGCGGATGCCACCAATGTGCTTTCCTTTTACGGCTACAAAAAATCTTCGCGGAAGGCATGGTCGGCTACGGCTCCGCCATCGCAGTGGGGGTTTTTCTAGTCTCCTTGATCCTCTCCCTCATCTATCTGCAGATTCTCAAGTCCAGCCGTTTGGAAGGGACGCCGCGATGAAACGCGCAGCGATGCTGGCGATTTTTTCTGTGGGAATCGGCATCTACTGTCTGATTCCTTATCTTTGGTTTGCCCTCACTTCGTGGAAAAGTCCCGCGGAGCTCACCGCGATTCCGCCGCAGCTGATTCCGTCCTTTCACTGGGACTTTTACCGCTCGGCACTGGAAGAGCGTGGCTTACTCCGCTACATCGCCAACAGCATCATCGTTGCGGGCGCGGCGACCGGCATCGCCATCGCGATCGGTTCTGTTGCGGCCTACGCTTTGGCCCGCTTTCAGCTCCCATGGACAAATGCGTATCTGCTTCTATTGCTTGCCATCTCGATGTTCCCGCAGATCGCCATTGCCGGCCCGGTGTGGAACCTGCTCAATCATCTCGATTGGCTCAATACCTATCGAGGGCTGGTGGCGGCCTACATCGCCCTTTCGTTGCCCCTGGCCACTTGGATTCTCACGACCTTTTTTCGTGAGGTGCCTCATGAGATCGAGGAAGCCGCGCTCATCGACGGTTGCAGCCGGTTTCAGACTTTTTATAAGATCGTGGTGCCGATTGCGGCGCCGGGAATTTTCACTGCCGCGCTGTTGGTGTTCATTTACGCTTGGAACGAGTTTTTCTTCGCGCTCATCGTGTTGACCGATCCCAATCTGCAGACCTTGCCGGTGGGCATTGCACTCTTCCCGGAGAATACACCATGCCCTGGGGTGAGATCGCCGCCGCGTCAACCCTTGCGACGTTGCCGTTGATTCTTCTCACGCTTTTGTTCCAGCGCGGTATCGTGCGCGGATTGGCCGCGGGGGCCGTGAAGGGGTGAACCAACTTAGGGAGGAAGACTTATCGCTTCTCTTTCCGTACGCGGGCTCTCGAAGCAGTTTGGCGCGAACCAAATCTTGAATAACGTTTCCTTCGAGGTCGCCGAAGGCGAGTTTTGCATACTCTTGGGGCCCTCGGGTTGCGGGAAGTCCGACGGTTCTCCGGCTAATCGCCGGGCTCGAGCAACCAACCGCGGGTAGCATTGTGATCGATGGCAAGCCGGTGGATCATCTCGCGCCGCGGGATCGTGATATCGCGTTCGTGTTTCAAAGCTATGCGCTCTATCCGCACATGACGGTGTTTGAAAATCTCGCCTTTTCGCTGCGGCTGCGCCGCGCCCCAGAGCGGAAATCGAATCCAAGGTCCGAGATGCTGCACAGTTACTGGAAATCGATACCTTGCTGGAACGCCGCCCGCAAGAGCTAAGCGGCGGGCAGCGACAAAGAGTAGCGCTGGGGCGCGCTATTGTAAGACAACCGAAAATTTTTCTCTTTGACGAGCCGCTATCGAATCTCGATGCTGCGCTCCGTGCCACGATGCGGGTGGAGCTGACTCGACTGCACCGCAGGTTGCACGCCACGATTGTCTACGTGACCCATGACCAGGCGGAGGCCTTGACCCTCGGCGAGAAAGTCATTGTGTTGCATCAAGGAGTCATTCAGCAGATCGGCTCCCCATCGGAGATCTATCATAAGCCAGCCAATATCTCGGTGGCGCGTTTCGTCGGCAGCCCGCAGATGAATCTCCTGGAAGGCCGTTTGGATGACGATGGTGTGTCCTTTCATAGCGGAGAACTGCGCTTGGATCTATCGGGGCTATTTAAAAGGCCGCTGTCGAGACTCGCGGGTCAGGCTCTGACATTGGGTATCCGCGCCGAAGATCTGCAGCCGACGGGCGATCAAAAGGCTGGTTACACGGCGAGGTGGAGCTGGTCGAAGATCTCGGTTCTGATCGGTTTGTTCATCTAAAATGCGACCACTCGGACTTGGTCGCCAGAGCTGGAAGAGAGCTTGTATTGCTTCGAGGAGAGACGATCGGGCTAACGGCAATGCCAAATCAAATCCACTTTTTTCAAGGCGGACGCCGCATTGATCCCTAAAGTCGAGCATCGGGGGTTCGCTAGGCATTGTTCCCTGCTCCGTCCGTCGCTGACAGCTTCCGTCCTATGCTTTCTTTCAAATCCGGCCATCGGGGCGGGTTGGGATGTGGCTGCGAAGGCGGCCGTGCTGATGGAAATGGAAACGGGAAATGATTCTATGGGAGAAGAATAAACAGGCGCCGCGACCGCCGGCCAGTACGGCGAAGATCTTGACTGCTTTGGTCGCCCTCGATCGGATGCCGCTGAAAGAAATCGTCACGGTATCGATTACGGCAACCTCGAACAAGAGCTCCGCGGTTGCCCTAAAGGGCGGCGAACGCCTGAGCGTTCAGGATCTGCTTTATGCCTTACTCCTGCAATCCAACAACGACGCGGCCTTGGCTCTGGCTTCTCATATCGGCGGATCAACGCCGAAGTTCGTTCAAATCATGAACCAGAAAGCCCGCTCTCTCGGCGCGCTTCACTCTAGATTCTTCAATCCCACCGGTATGCCCCATCGCGGTCAGGTCACTACGGCGAGCGACCTCGCGTTGATCACGAAGGTGGCGCTAACGAACCCGGATTTTCGGAAGATTGTCGCCACCAAGAGCTATCCCTGGAAAAGCTCGACATGGGAAGGCACGATGGATAACTCGAACGAACTGCTGAAAAGCTATAACGGCGCCATTGGGGTGAAAACAGGAAGTACCAGGGAAGCAGGTCACTGCCTGGTAGCTGCAGCACAGCGGGAAAATAAAACTCTGATCGCCGTCGTACTGGGCAGCCAGGAAAGCAGGTGTGGCAAGACGCCAAGAAACTTCTCGACCATGGCTTCAAGACGTTGGATACGGCGCCCGACGGCAGACCCTTAACTTCCCGCTAATCTTATCGGTAATCTCTTGTCAGAGTTTGATCCAACGTGATATCGAGACAACGATGAGAGGAGGTCTGAACCTATGAAGATCATTAACCGCGATCTTTCGCCCGAGAAAGATGGCATCCCCGGATATATCGCGCACCCGGATCGCAAAGAGCCCGGCCCCGGCGTGCTGATCGTGCATCACCACTTCGGGGTTACAGGAAATATGAAGGTCAACGTCTGTAACTTCGCCAAGCTCGGTTATACAACAATCGTACCTGATCTCTATAAGATGCTCGGTGAATCCGACGGTGTGCACGAAGCGCAAAAGAAAACCACCGACGGACAGTTCATCGAAGTGCTTAACCAAAGCTGGCGTTATTTAACGACCAGAACGGAAGTCGACAGCAAGCGCTGCGCAGTGGTCGGATACTGCATGGGCGGGCGCATCGGCATCCATTTTGTCGCCGCTACCCCGAGCGTTCGCGCTTTCGTCGGCTATTATCCATCAGTCCGCGAGGAAGGACCGAGTCAGTTGAGACCACGCCACCCCAATGACGCGGTTAAGGACTTCAAATGCCCATCGCAAATATTTTTTGGCGCACAGGACCACGTAGCCAGCATTCCGGTGCAGCAACAGTTAATGGCGAGTTTGCAATCTAACGGCCAGCCGTTGGATTGGCACTTCTTCCACCGCGTTGGCCATGGATTCGCCATGGCCGACGGCGAGTGCTATGATCCTGTCCTGGCCGAATCGGCCTGGGGCCTTACGGCGAATTTTTTGGCTAAGGAACTGGACAATCAGTAGCGTAGCCGACTAGCTGCTTGAAGTACACCGGCACTGCCGTTTCAAAAGTAAGCCGCTCGCCACTAAAGGGTGCTTGAAAGAAATCGATTTCGCGTGGAGGGCCAAACGCGCATGGCCGCCGTCCCTCTTTCCATATTTTCTATCGCCGACGACAGGATGCCCGATGCCCGCGAGATGGACGCGTATCTGGTGCTTCCTACCGGTCAACAGATCAACTTCTAGCAGAGCAAAGTCTCTCGTCTGCTTGAGTACTCTTATACGCTGTCCGGGCCAATCTTCCTTTTGCGGCGTCGGATGTGGAGTACACAATGTGGGCTTTGTTCTCCGCCAGGTATGTCGTAATCGTCTCAGCCTCTTTATCACATTGACCATGAACGACCGCAAGATACTTCTTCTTCGTTTCCTTCCACTGATCCTGCAAACAGAGCTTAGCTTCTATGTTCTTCGCGAAGATCAGTATCCCTGATGTCTCCCTATCCAGCCGGTGAACGATGAAAATGCGGTTCCGAGACTTGCTGTAACCCTTGCGGACATAATCTGTCAAAATGAAATAGGCCGTACGTGTCTTGTCGCTATCTGTGCCCATCGTCAAAAGGCCCGCTGGCTTATCGACCACGAGAATATCCCTGTCTTCGTGAAGCATCACGAGCCCTCTAGGAAGGAACTTGAAGCTTGGATGGGATTGTTTGTGCATGGCAAATATCGCGTCGGGCATTGGCGGTGGACGGACGGCCGTTGTTGGGCCTCAATTACCCACTACGAAACTGTTAGATGCCCGGTCAATAATCATCCGTGATTATTTATAATACCGGATCGGCATTAAATTCACCGAATTGCCCTAGCGATTCTCTTGCCCTACCGAAAGCTTGTAAAGGATATCAACTCCAGCTCAAACCACCTGCCCCGCCGCATGACCGGAGGCCCAAGCCCATTGGAAATTGAATCCGCCCAGGTGGCCGGTCACATCGACAACCTCGCCGATGAAATAGAGACCGCGCACCTTCTTCGACGCCATCGTCGCCGAAGAAAGCTCGTCGGTGTTGACGCCGCCAAAGCGTGACCTCGGCGGTGCGATAGCCCTCGGTGCCGCTGGGGTGAAACTCCCAACGCTCCAGGCGTTCAGCGATCGTCTCCAGTTCCGCCGCGCGATATTGGCGCAGCGGCCGGCTGTCGAAAGCCAGCTCGCAGAGGCGTTGGGCCAGCCGTTTGGGAACAATTCGCCGAGCACCGTCTTGAGCTCGACGTCGGGACGTTTACGCTGTCGATCCGCCAGCCATTCAAAGACATCTCTCGCTGGCAGGAGGTTTACTCTGGAGATCCTGTCCCGGCTGCCAGTAAGAAGATATCTGCAGGATACGCAGGGCCGCTAATGCCACGATGAGTGAAGAGCATAGGGCCGGCAAAGCGGTGGCCGTTGGAACCGGCTTCGACAGGCAACCCGATGCCGGTTAAGTCCCGATACTGCGCAAGCTCATTTTCACCAAAGGTCAGTGGGACCAGTGCCGCTCGCGTAGGCACGATGCTGTGATCGAACCGCTTGGCGAGCTCATAGCCGAAGCCGGTGGCGCCCATCTTCGGAATCGACAAACCGCCGCTGGCGACGACCAATGCGTCCGTATCCACCGGACCCCGGCTGGTTTCAAGGCGAAGCCATTGCCGGTTCTATCTACTCGGCTTACCACACAGTCCACTTCGATGCGGACGCCGGCTTGCCGGCATTCGTCCACCAGCATCTGCACGATCAGCTTCGCGGACAGGTCGCAAAACAATTGTCCGAGTTCCTTTTCGTGATAGGCGATGCCGTGGCGTTCCACCATCGCGATGAAATCCAATGGGCTGTAGCGGGCCAGTGCCGATTTACAGAAATGCTCATTAGCGGATAGAAAATTATGCGGCGTAACATACAGGTTGGTGAAATTGCACCGCCCGCCGCCTGAGATCAGAATCTTTTTCCGACTTGATCGCTGCACTCGATGACCAGCACGCGCCGGCCGCGCTTGCCCGTCTCGATGGCGCACATCAGGCCCGCGGCACCTGCACCGACGATAACCACATCACAGCGAATCATTAATCAAGAAAATCGGAGGCGCTGAAGAAGACTTGCCTTGCTTTAGCCTTGTACACCTGTCCATGGGTGATGGTTTACGGCCCGTTTCGTACCGCTGCCGGCTCGATCGCCATGTCGTGTTTGGACGTCCCCGGGGTCTTTTTCTGTAAACGCGTGGAGGACATAAAAACCTAGATCACACCCTTCTCTTTCAACTCCGCTATCGCTTTCTCGTCATGTCCCAGCGACTTCAAAAACTCGCTGTTGTGCTCGCCTAGATCCGGCGGCGGCGTGGGATGTTGGCTTTTATCATCGCTATATTCCACCGGGAACTTGACAGTTTTAATGGTCGGCTTGTTTTTCCGATCGATTTGAATCTCAAACCCATGTGTTGGATCTGGGGATCTTGAAACACTTCCGCCAGGTTGTAGACCGGCGCGTACGGCACGTCATTGGCTTCGAGTTGTTCCATCCAGTAAGCGCGCGGTTTCTCCTTGAAAAGTTCCGCGAAGGTTTTACTCAGCTCGTCGTAATTTTTCCGACGGTTCGGCCGCGTGTTGAAGCGCGGATCTTCGATCAATTCGGGGTGTCCAACCGAATTGCACAACCCTTCCCAGAATTTTTGCGGTGAAGAGAGATGGATGGCGAAGGGCAAACCGTCCGAGCCGGAAAAAGCATAAGTTTGAGACTGTCTTGGACGGGTATAAGGGCCGGGGTCGCCCGTGGGCCAGAGTTTCAGTTGCTGGCGCCGTGAGAAAACCGAGTACCGCACCGGCCATTGTCGCGTCGACCTGTTGACCCCTGCCGGTCTGCGCTCGTGCAACCAAAGCGCCCAGAACACCGACGGCAGAGTAGAGCCCGCTCAAATGGTCCGCGTAGGCTGGACCGATGGGGCGGGGATTCTTGGGATCCATCAACACGCTCATCATCCCGCCCAATCCCTGCCCAACGGTGTCATAGGCCGGCCGATGGACATAGGGTCCTGTCGGTCCGGTCCCAGTGATGGAGCAGCAGATAATCCGCCCGTTTATTTTTTCAGCGTCTCATAGTCGATCCCCAACTTCTTCGTGACGCCCGGGCGGTAGTTTTCTATAACCACGTCCGCTTGTTTAACCAGCCCATAGAAAATTTCTTTCCCCTCGCGAGTTTGAAGATTGAGAGTCACACTCTTCTTGCCGCGATTGAATGCCCAAAAATTCGGCTGGTCACCGCCCAGATCCCAACCGCGAAAGGGATCGCCGCCCTTGGGATTCTCAACCTTGATAACTTCAGCACCCATATCCGCAAGCAACACCGCCGCATAAGGTCCCGAGATAAAATTGCCAAGCTCCAAGATTCTGATGCCTTCTAAAACGCCCTTCATGCTTTTCTCCTCACTTCTGTTCGAATTTCCGACTGTTGATTTTGCCTGACGCCTGTTGTCATCCGGAGGCTGATCCGCCTGGCGAGCCTATCGCCCCTTCCTATCACACATGGACAGGCACTCTAATTCAGATAATGGAGTTAGCAAATCTTCGAACGTTAAGAAAGAACCTATGGCTAAACCAACCCCCGTCACTGACACGCTAGCCCGCTTTGTCGCTGAAGCGGATTTTTCGACTATTTCCGAAAAAGCTCTCACCAACGCCAAAATGCACATCCTCGACACCCTCGGAGCCGCACTGGTGGGAGTTACAACGGACACTGCGACCATCGCTTTCGATTACTGCAAACGAGTCGGCCATAGCGACGAGGCGACAATTTGGGGAACACGCCAAAAGTCCTCAGCGCCTATGGCGGCATTTCGCCAACGGGCTGCTTGGTCACGCCATCGACTTCGACGATTGGGACGCCTTCATCCATGCGGGTCATCCGACTTGCATGGTGACCGCAGCCGCCTTGAGCCTGGGTGAAGTCACCGGCTCCTCCGGGAAAGATTTATTAAAAGCCTACGCCTTGGGGATCGAAATACTCACCAAGATCGCTGCCAACGCGCCCAACGTTCAGGACCGAGGCTTTCACAGCACGCCCGTATTAGGCAGCATCGGTGCCGCCATCGCGTGTGCCAGTTTGCTGCGGCTCAATCCGGATAAGATCAAAGCAGCTTTGGGCATTACCGCGTCGGCGCGGGCGGCATTCATCGTCAGCAAGGCTCCATGGTCAAGCCATTTCACGCCGCCAACGCCGCCGCGCAACGGAGTCGAAGCGGCGCTGCTGGCCGAAAAGGGATTTACCGCCGACGCCGCCATCCTCGAGGCGCCCAGAGGATTCTGCGACACTTTCTTCGGTCCGGGAACCTGCGACTACGAAAGATGATCGACCGTCTTGGCCAGCCGTACTTTTGGAGTTCCCCGGCCTCGGCCTCAAACTTCACCCCTGCAGCGCGCCGCAATTTCTCGCCGCCGACGCCGCGCTGCACTTGAAACGAGAACACAACATTCGCTTCGCTGACGTGGCGAAGATGGAGGTCAGCATTCCGCCGCTGCGCTACCAACGCCACTATCATCCCGAGGTCAAAACCGGCCTGCGCGGTAAATTCGCTATCAATTATGTCGTCGCTCTCGCTTTTCTCGACGGCAAATTGGAAATTGACACCTTCACCGACGCCAAAGCTAACGAGCCTGAAGTTCAAGATGCACTGAGCAAAGTTAAAGTAATTGTGGATGAAACCATTCCCGAGCCCGGCCCCTACTGCCCGGTAAGTGTCGAGCTAAAGGATGGAAGCCGTTTTTCTTACACGGCAAGAATCGCCAAAGGCCATCCCGAAAATCCGATGACGGCAGAGGAGGTCTTAGGGAAATTTCGTAGCAATGCAAAGTCAGCCATCTCAGCGAAACACTCGGAGGAGTTGATCACGGCGGTCCAGAATCTAGAAAAAGTCAATAACGTCGGAATTATTGTTGATCTCCTGAAGTCCGCGTAAGCGCATTCTCGAAGTCCCAGGTGAAATCCCGTTGGCGGTGATCGCCGTCGATAATCAGGCCCGTCGATTCCGTTGTCGAATATGCGAGGAAAAAAGGGGTCAAGGCAGGAGTCATTTTTGCTCGAAACGATCCGTAGCGAACTCCTTGTTCACAAATAGCGCCCATTTAGCAGAAGCCCTTGTATGCAGATTGGACTCAGGGTTTACTTGAACGGGAGGTTTCACGAATGGCAACCTGTGAACGTTGCGGACGGTCTGGATGGTTTCTTTCCCTTTCAGGTAATGGGCTCTGCGAAACTTGTGCGGATGCGGAGCTGAAGGAAGCTGCTGAAAGATCTCATGCCCCGGTCCGACAGGTTGATAAACCCGCTGAAGCTGAGACACTTTCTCCTGACTCTGCCATCTGTCGAATCCGTCGAGCGCGTCCCATCTTTCCAAGAGGCTCAACCAAGTCCTCGTTTTGATGAGTATGTCGGACAAGAAGAAATAAAGAAGGACGTCCTGCTTCGAATTGAAGCGGCTATTCATCATTCTAGACCGCTCCCTCATCTCTTGTTGTCCGGCCCTCCTGAGATGGGAAAGGCAACTTTGGCTTACATGATTGCTCGTGAAATGAAGGTGAACATCAATCGAACTTACGGGCCGGTCGTTGGAGAACTCCCTGATCTTACTCGCTTGCTGACAGAACTTGAAGAAAGAGATTTTTCCTTATTGAACAAATTGAATCACTAAAAGAACCGGCGTTAGAGGCTCTTATGGCGGCCGTTGAGGATTTTACTCTTGAATTGCCTACAGACCAGGAAGCAAAAGCGCGGAGCCTCAAGCTTCCGCTTAAGCGGTTCACGTTAGTTGGCACGACATCCAAGCCCTGGCAAGTGGACAAACGTCTCCGTCGCTGGATGATTCGCTTTGATTTCACGCCTTATAGCGTGCAAGAGATTGGCGAGATAGTAAGATTAATTGAAAACCTCACCTTTGATCCCGAAGCGGCAACCCTGCTTGCCCAACACTGCGAAGGGATCCCCGGGAACACAAGAGTAATGGTAAAGAGACTGCGTAACTACGTAAACGACTATGCCACCGACCACGTAACAGTTGATCTTGCAAAAGAGGCGCTCGTCTCGTTTGGCTACATTGGCAAGCCCTCCACACGAACAGACCTCGCGACCAACGTATGCAGCATGACTGCCGTAGCTTTCAAAGAGTTTACCGTGAGTCTGTTCCGTGAGATGGGGTACACGGTCGAGATTACGCCGGGAACGACTGATAACGGGATAGACTTGTTACTGCGTAAGAACAATCAATTGATCGCCGTTCAGTGCAAGCGTTGGAGTGCTCCGGTTGGGGAACCTGTGGTCCGGGATTTCTACAGTGCGCTTATGAGCTCCGGCGCACAATCCGGTTACGTCGTCACGACCAGTACGTTTACGTCTCACGCGTACTCCTTTGCGCAAGGCAAACCGATTCAGCTCGTTGATTTGGAGGCACTAATAGACCTGGCCACTCGTCGAGGCAGCAAAGCTCCAGGGAGTGGCAAACGAAAACTCGATGATTTGTGCCACTCTCTTCTAGTGTCCTGTCTCAAAAGTTCGTTACATATCATGATTCAATCGTCATTCCGGGCAAGCTGGCGACAGCTAGCGCGACCCGGAATCAGGATAATCAAATGCTTCTGGATGCCCGCTTTCGCGGGCATGACGGTGGGAGACCACCGACTTCTTTTGCGGACTTCTGGGACAAGACACTAGCTTCTGAAAGC
>ERZ1370068.10100-contig-8826_pt1 | contig 64784 bp, 117 predicted proteins | sample MGYA00561227_ERZ1370068 | MGnify/ENA primary metagenome ERZ1370068 (study PRJEB38410, sample SAMEA6850437) | metagenome | study: Metagenomic assessment of the ecological functions of the soil: analysis of the soil microbiota associated with the... | reverse complement strand
CGACCTCCAGGTGACGCATCTGCGCGACAACATGAAAGCGGCCTTCGGGCCGGCTGCCCGACGAAAGACTCCGCGCGCGCATCGCCGCGGAAGCGATCTGATCCGCACCATCCCAGACTAACCCAACTCTGAACATTCGGCGCGCTGCACCGAAGAGCAATCGGGACAACGGCTCCGTGCAGAGTTGGCTAAGCATACAAAGTCTGATCAGTCGCGAGTATCGTGAAATATCATGATAATGAACCCGAGCGCGACCTCTTATTGATCAGATACAGCAGGCCAGAGAGACTCTCGCAGCTGTTGACCCCTGCTGCAATCGACGCCGGTTGAGCGCGACCCGCTTTGTGCTCATCTCTATCAGTCCCGGAGGGCGCACCGGCGGGCCTGCGGGCAGCCGAAAGTCGGGAGTAAATCGAGCGGTGCGTCATCGCAGCTTCAGAGCGCCGAGAGCATGTTCAAGGTGAATTTCCCAATGAGCGGAACTGTTGCGGGTTGGAGATTAATCACGATTCGCACTCTCGATCCAATCTCGTCGCCGGGGATCGAGAGGCACCCGCAGTGCCGCTCTGCTGATGATACCCCCTTCACGGGCATAGGTCGCACAAAGAAAATCGGGTATCCCTGCCCGCCCTAACATTTCGACGCGAAACTGCAAAGCGGCGATATTAGGCTCCCTCCGGAGTTTGGTGCCGATAACGCCGACGGAAGACGCCGCGTCAGGTGAGATCCCTGGACTGCAACCGACGGATCAGACCGCGTGATCGGTGAAAGGTGAAAGGGAATCGCAAAACTTCGCGCGCCGTTGACCGTGGCGGGTTTTTCAGCCGCCGCCGGAAAGGTTGGAACCCAACGCGGGTCCCGCGTTGCCAATATAACCAATGCGGACCAGCTTCACGTGCCACTCGCTGTTGCCGGTCCAGTTGTGCACTCCACATGCGGGCCTCGCTCTGTAGACGCGGGTCGATTGGTAGCGCATCCGAGGACCATCAAAGAGATTATGCACGCGAGTCCGGTAGACCGAATACTCATAAAAGACCATACAACGACCGATCTCACTGCGCAAAGAAAAGCCCGCCGAGGGGTTGCCAGGGCGAGGCTTGTTGAGGTTTCGAGGGGATTGTCAAGTTCCGCAGCAGGGCATTGGAATCTCGCGATGCCCGCATCGCTCGATTTGCTTTCCTGATTTCCCAGCCGTTTCGCACGTCCGCCGATACTTCTGCCGGGACTGATAGAGGTGGGAAACAAATCGGTCGCGCTCGACAGGTGTCGATTGAAGTAGGACCAGCGCCGGCACTCAGGAGGGTCTTTCTCGTTTCCTTCGTATCTGATCGCGCGGATGGCCCCGGCCCGATATGAACGCTGCAATTGCAGTGGATGCACAGTTAAGGAGAGATCGTTGAAGGAACCCTCGTTGGTTTCAATGGAGCGGTTGGGATTCTGAAGGGATTAGAGAAAACAAGGATGAGAGTCCTGGAGTCGAGCGTAAAGGCTACGAAACCGCAACGGTGTCCCGCAAAGGATAAGCGATAAGAGCCTGAAGCAAGTTATAGACCCCTGCCATCCACTGTTTTGGGGTTCCAACTCCCAACAGAGTGCGCATCAACAGGCTCAGGTTAAAGCAGGCCGCCGCGATCTTGTGCCGCTTAGTGAGATTTTCTGTTCCTTGAGTGTGGCTCGGCGCAGTCCGCCTTCGTCAAGGACGTGCTCAAAGCCGCGTTCCAGGTGCATGCCGCGCTTGCGCAAAAGCGCTTTGCCAGACTGGCTCTTGACGGCACAGGCGGCACGATGAAGAGCTTTGCGCAGCGGGGCGGCCAAAGCTTCCTTGCGACGCCGGGCAGCATTGGCGTCCCCGATTACCGTGCGAATGTCGAACTCTTTGATCCGGCGCAATTTCGAGGAAAACTCAAAAAACCCTTGGTAAATCCCGCTCCGAGCTGCTGCCGAATCGCACTCCAGGCTGCTGTGATCGGGCGTGCTCTCTCCAAACTGTATCCCAGAAACGCCCGCACCGAGAGGCTGTCCTCACAGCGCGCCGCGATCGCTCGTTCGCTGCGCAGTTTTCGAAAAACCCGACCATAAGCATCTTGAAATAGACCACCGGATCAATCCCAGGTCGCCCGCCCCGGCTCTCTTCCCGATAGGCCGGCTCGCACAATGCCCAAACCTGGCGCGCAAAATCCATCGCCTCCAAATGTTCGTTCAATTTGCTGTAAAACCCTGGCTCGGAGGCTTGGAGACTCGCGTGCGCCTCGATCCAAAACTCCTGTTGCTTCTCTTCTCCCTGTCGCTTAGCAAACATCCTCGCTTCTATCTCAACTGCAGCCAAATGACCAGTTTTTCAACAGTCTGCTAGTGTCATGCGAGTGAAGCTTACGTTTAAGAAAGGGAGTTTTCGAGTTTTCTGAAGATAGAATCTGCGGAGGCGGTCCAAGTAAAAGGTTTTGGGTCTTTGTTATGCTCGGCAAGGTAGGCGTCAATAGCGGCTTGAAGTTGTCGCACCGAAGAGAAGCTTCCCCGGCGAATGGCCTCGGTGGTGATACGAGCAAAGAAACGCTCGACCATGTTGAGCCAGGAACTGCCAGTAGGGGTGAAGTGAAGGTGGAAGCGTGGGTGACGTAGCAGCCAGCGATGGACTTTTTGGAGTTTTATGGGTGGCATAGTTGTCAATAATGAGGTGAAGTTGGCTGTGGCCATCATCGCCGAATGCGGCGTCTATGCGTTCCAGAAAGGCCAAGAATTCCTGGTGACGGTGGCGCTTGTGGCATCGGCCCAAAACTCGTCCGGTGGCCGCATCATAAGCGGCAAACAGAGAAAGGGTCCCGTGACGCACATAATCGTGGGTCTGACGCTCGGGCAGACCAGGACGCAGTGGCAAAATGGGTTGGCTGCGCTCCAGGGCTTGAGTCTGGCTCTTCTCATCGACACAAAGCACGATGGCTTTATCGGGCGGATTGAGATAGAGCCCCACAATATCGCGCACCTTTTCCACAAACATCGGATCGTTGCTCAACTTGAAGGAGTCCACCCTATGGGGTTTGAGTCCAAAGGCGCGCCAAATTCGCAGCACCGAATGATCGGAAATGCCTGCTTCCTTAGCCATCAGACGACTGCTCCAGTGGGTGTGAGCCCGAGGCGCGCCCTCCAGCGTCTTGGTGAGGACTTCTTCGACTTTCTTGTCGTCGATGCGCCGCGGAGATCCACTGCGCGGCGCATCGGCCAGCGCCGCAACCTTCTCTCTGGCATAACGGCTGCGCCACTTGCCAACCGTGGGCAAAGACACTCTTTCGCGTCGGGCGATCTCGGTGTTACTCAATCCCTCCGAGGCTCCAAGAATGATCCTCGCTCGCTGCGCATCACGCTGGTTGACTTTGGTCGGCTGGCTATCAAAGTAAGCTTCTCCTTCTCGGCAGGGCTCAGAACAATTGGTGCTACAGGTCTTCCTATTGGCATTCATCCTTGTAAGGCTTGTGAGCCTACTTTGCAACTTACTTTCTCGCGTGACACTAGCGGGGGTTTTCTTTCTCGCCCGCTACTTCAAACGATCACTCCACTCTTGGCGATCTTGCGCCGCGCCAATTCGACAAGGGCCACGGATACGCCCAGAAGAGCAACCGTGGAACCACCGTCGGGAACTGAATAAGGCCGTTATCCTCTCTATCGGCGCCCCAGGTTGGCCTATTCTTGCTCCTGTATTGACCGTGGTGCCCTTCCACGCCTCCCAGGCGTCCCTTTCTCACCTCCAAAAACAGCGACATTAGGGACATTCCTCAAGATGAGGCTATGAAAACCACCCCCTTCAAGCCGCGGATCGAGTATGGCAGGCCGATAGACATCGCAGAGCTGCCCAAGGAGCAAGGCAAAGACCCTGAAACCGTCCTGCAGCGACCGCTCGAGGATCATCCTTCACGCTTGTTCAAACGCTTCTTCGAGAGCGCGCCCAATCCCGGCCGTGAGGCCGAAGCGCCGCATACAGCTTACGTGTCGCTACCAATACGATCTCAACAAGCCGGCGAACGAAACGATTTGCTCGTGATCACGGTGCCGATTGTTATGGCGCCTGCCGTTCGATTTCACGATCCCCTGACGGCAAGAACCCAGCAGGGAAAAGCTTCCCGCAGTCCTCACCGAGGCGATCAAGACATGGCTCGACGAACGCAACCCGTCCGGAAAGAAGGGCCGGTTTGTTTTCGACGCATCTCGGTCTACTCGAGCCTCGACCCCGCGAAGCTACCCGTCTACCGGCTTAGCAATCTGCAGCTGGGAGTTAAAAAAGATCGAGTCAGAAGATGAATGGGTATTTTCGTCGACCTTAGAGTAGAGTAAATACCGCAGAGAGATCGCGTCGTCGTCGCACGAGAAGGACGTTACGCCGCAGCCGCTAGGATTGTCGCCGGCTGACTCTGCGAACAGCTGGAGTCTTTCTATTGCAAAGCCTGAGGGGCCTGGCAGGCGAAATTTTCGCAGAGATAGAGAGCGGCGTGACCGTCGAGAGGCTTCATGGATGCCAAAGGAGGTACTCGTCCTATGAGAAAGCGATTGCCATCCGCAAGGAGGAGAGCGCGCCGCGGCAGAAAATCCCGGTGCAACCTGGCGTTCCATTCTGGACGTCGCCGGCTTCGCGCGCACCGGCCACGACCGCTTGGGCAGGCGGGGACAGGGCAAGGTCAAGAGCAACAAGCATTTGGGGGACCGCTGTCGGCACGCGATCCAGAGCCTCGCGGCTTGCCGCCAGGATCTGCCGGCCGCGGGTTTCGAGCGCCTCATCGTGAAGCATTCGCGCAAAGCGCAAAAGGTTCAGAGCGCTGATCGAATTCGCCGAAGGCTCGGCACCGTCGTAATCTTCCTTCATCCGGACTGAAACCAGTGGATCCCCGGCCGCGCTGCTGAAATAGCCGCCCATCTCGTCGCGGAACAAGGCGTCCTGGCGCTCCTGCAACTCCAGTGCCCATTTCAACCAGTCGATGTCCCAACTTGCTTCGTAAAGGTCGAGCAAGCCTTGGATCAGGAAGCGCGTAATCTTCCGCAAAGCCGGCGATGCTGGCGGCCTGCCGCGCCAGCTTCGCAAGAGCCGGCCCTGCGCCGTCAGATTCTTTCCGCAGAAAATTCGCAGCTTTCGTGGCCGCCTCGAGATAGCGGGGCATCGCGGAGCGCGGCGCCAGTCTTGGAAAACGCCGAAATCATGAGCCCGTTCCAAGCCGTAAGAATCTTGTCGTCAAGATGCGGCCGCGGGCGCTTCGCCCGCCGCTCGAAGAGCTTGGCACGGCCCGCCGCGAGAGATTTCGAAACGGTTTCTTCGGGAACTCCGAGTATTCTCGCGGTTGTCGCAATATCCTGTCGTTCCAGCAGAATGTTCTTGTCCTTAAATTCACCGTGCGGATCGCTGCCTGCCGGCGTATTTCCAACCTCTCTCGACCCCGTAGTGACGGCAAAAATACGCGCCTCGTCCGCGCCCAAGGCATCCATAATCTCCCGTCTGCTCCAGACGTAGAAAGCGCCTTCCGCGTGCTCTGACCGGCCGTGAGATAGCGGGCTGTCGGCATCTTCGGCGGAGAAAAAGCCGCCCTCCGGAGTGCGTCATGTCTCCTCAACACGTAATCAAGCGTCTCGCGCGCGATCCCCGCGAAGAACTCTTCGTGCGTGAGTTGCCATGCCTCGGTAAACGAAACCGCCACCTGTGCCTGATCGTAGAGCATCTTCTCGAAATGCGGGACGTGCCAAAATTCGTCCACCGAATACCGGTGAAAGCCGCCGCCGAGATGATCGCGCATTCCTCCCGCGGCCATTTTCCGCAGCGTGAAGAGAGCCATTGCTCGGGCGCGGTGCGGCTTCGTCGCCATTCGTGCGCGTCGCGAAGCGCAGGAGGAAATTGAACACAGAGGGCCTGGGAAATTTGGGCGCGCCGCCAAAGCCGCCATGTTCTTCATCAAAGCTGCGGGAGAAACTCTCGAATCCGTGCAGGAGAGGGGTCTCATCCCGGCTAGAATTTCGCACCTGCGGCGCCTCGACCCGCTTCGGCGAGCGCCTGCATCACGCGCGCTGCCTCTGCTTCGACGCGCTCGCGATCCTCGCGCCACAGGCGCGCGATCTGGCCGAGAATGTTGGGAAATCCGGCCCGGCCATAGCGGTTGTCGGGCGGAAAATAGGTTCCGCCATAGAATGGACGCCCTTCTGGCGTGAGCCAAACGCTCATCGGCCATCCGCCTCCGCCTGTCGTCGCCTGCACGAACGCCATGTAAAGCCGGTCCACGTCGGGTCGCTCCTCGCGGTCCACTTTGATGTTGACGAAGTTTTCGTTCATCAATCTCGCGATCTCCGGATTTTCGAAAGACTCGTGCGCCATCACATGGCACCAGTGACACGTCGAATAGCCGATGGAGAGAAAGACCGGTTTGTTAAGATTTTTCGCCTCGGCAAAGGCCTCTTCGCCCCAAGGCCGCCAATCCACCGGGTTGTCCTTGTGCTGGAGAAGATAGGGCGATTTTTCCTCGGCGAGACGGTTCATCAAGGACAGCCTAATGCAAGACCTGTCCTTCAATCAGCGTGCAAATCCGAAAAAGTGTCTCGGAAGCGGTTCACCGCCCGCTCGCGGTAAGGCTCTCGTCCTCGCGCTACGAGCTGCTGCCAAAGTCTCTTGCAGTCCGGCTCGTAGCGCTGGTCCTGAAATCGGCCATGCGTTCGCGGAGCGCGACGATTTCCGCGATGCGAGGCTGGAGTTCCTGCCAGGATTCCCGAAGGATCCGCGAGGCGCCGGGTTCGCGATCCCAGAGCACGGCGTAGGAGTCGATAAACTCCGCCGCATAGTTTGGCTCGGCGCGGTCGTTCGGCTGCCACAAACCGCGCGGCGGCTCGGTCTCCTCGAGCAGCATCGGCGCGATGTAAATATTCCTGAGGATCGCCTCGCGATATCTTTCGCGTGCCGCGGCTTCGTCGCCCTCCAAGTGTAAGGCACAAGGCCCAGCCGAAAAGAAAGGAGGGTTCGGCATAGTCGTCGGGGTATCTTCTCCGCATAGCGCTCGAAATACAGCGCGGCAGCCTCAGTGTTTTCGTCGAGGAGGTGAAGCAGGGGAATGAAAAAGCGGACGCCCTGGTTGTCCCGAGTATTCAAGCGAGAGGAGATCCTCGAACTGGACGGCGGAGTCGCCATGCGCGCCCTAGGTGCCAGAGTGTCATCGCGCGGCCGTAGAGCGCGCGGAGCAAAGCCTGGTCTCTCGGTTGGTCCACCATTCGGGATGCCGCTCGCTGCCAGCGCGGTGTTTCGCGGGCGATCACTTCATCGTATGCGGCGAGGCAAACCTTCCAATTTCCGTGCTGAAACTCCACGTCGGCCAGCTCGATGCGCGCCGAGGAACAGTCCGCATCGCGGGCGAGCGCGGTGCGCAGCAGGGCGATCTTTTTGCGCGGGAGCGGATGCGGCAGAGCGGTGTTCACCAGGCCGCGGGCGACTTCCTTTGAGCGCGGCGCGGAATCCTCTTCTCGCGCGAAACGCAGGACGACCGTGCGGGCCAGAGCGCGAAGCTCGTCGGGTCCGCTTCGATCGAAGCGCTGGAAGCGGATTTCCACATCGATGATCCTGGGAAAAGGTCTTCCAGGCATCGTTGTCCCAATCATCGCTTGCGCAGATAGTCAGACGGTCGCGGCGCGCCGAGGCGATCGAAGAGCTTGATGAGAAGATTCTCGACCCGCACTTGATCGAGCTCCTCAAGAATGTCGGGTGCGGCGAGTGGCGCTCCAGCGGGATCGCAAACGATCAGGAGGGTCGGCAGAAAGTAGTCGCTTCCAGCCGGGTACGGGTTCCTCGAGATCCAGCCAATAGACGAACCATGTCGTTTTCGATGACTTGAGGGGTTGGATCATCAGTTTCCGAGCGCCCAGTTGATCTCCATGCGCTGCTTGCGTCCGAATCTATCGCTGTAGAACAGCTCGCCATGGCGGGCGCCATGCTCGTGCACCAGCCGGGTCACTTTCACGTCGAAGCAGCAATATTTGGCGATTTCCATCACCTTTCCTTCCCTCCACCAACGGATTGCGTCAAGTCCCTCTTGCGATCTTGCCCACGCCGAGCGTTCCTGCGCCAGTTCTTCCAGCTTAAGCCGATGGCCGGTGGCTCTCTCCACGTGCAGCAGCAAATCCAGAGTGGGTAGATAATGCGGGAGGTCGAGGATCGTGTAGGCCATCAGCACTTCGTAGTCGAAACTCAGAATATTGTAGCCGACGACGAGATCCGCCTTCCGCAAGCGTGCAACAAGGTCTCCGGCACGACTTTCCGGGAAAATCTCGTAGGTGCCGTCGGCGGTGCTGTAGGTGACGCCCGACGGACATTCCCATCTGATGTTTCTTGTCCCAGCCACCCACGTCGTTCGCGGTGCGTTGGGTTTCGAGGTCAAAATAAACGATGTCCATCGGCAGCCGCGCAGCATGCGAGAAAACCAGAGCCATTTCAACCCCGGGGCGAATGTTGGGCGAGCCGGAAAATCATTTCTCAACAAAGTCCCATATTCCTTCCCATCCTTTGCGTGCGGGTTGCGAGACGAAGGCTTCGCAGCGGATCTTATAGACCGCGGCGGAGTCCCGGAGCGAGGCCATCTTGAGCGAGCTGGTCAAAGGCCGCGAGAGCTGCGGAAAATTACCCGCGCGATAGTCTGGTCCGCGCCGCGGTGAACGCCTTCTGCCCAGCCGGCGTGCTCTGGGCGATGCGGGAAGAATAATCGCTCCGGCTTTTTCCGTCCTTTGACGCGCACCACGTCAACCTCAAGGAACTGGGCAAACATTGGCCTTGTTGGCGATGCGTTCGTCCACGAGGATGTCGCAGCCGTAGATGCGCGTGAGTCCTTCAATGCGCGATGCGAGGTTAACGGTGTCGCCGATGACGGTCATGTCCATTCTTTGCTGAGAACCGATGTTGCCGAAGACCGCCGGTCCCAGGCTGATGCCGATGCCGGCACTCCAAGGGGCGACGCCGAGCTCCTTCCGGCGGGCGTTGATTGCGGCGAGGCGCTCCTTCATGGCCAACGCTGCCAGGACCGCGTTTCGCGCGTTTTCCTCCGGACTGGCCGGGCGGATACCGCCCCACGTAGCCATGAGCGCGTCGCCGATGAATTTGTCGAGCGTGCCCGAATATTCGAAGACCACATCCACCATTTCGCGGAAGTATTCGTTCAGCAGCGTGACCATCTCGGAGGGATCGAGCCGCTCGGCATCCGATGTGAAGCCCTTCAGATCGGAAAAAGAACAGCCATCTCCTTGCGTTGACCTCCCAGGGTCTGGAGATACGAGTCGGGATTTTCGGCGATCTCGCGCACGACGTCCTTGGAGACATATCGCTCCAGAGTCGCGCGCATCCGGCTCCGTTCGCGGCGCTCGAGCGAGACATCACAGGCCACCCCATGCAAACCCACAGAGCAGCCAGGTCAGCAGCGGGGGAGCCGCAGGAAGAAAGAACGAAAAGAGCATCAAAACCGCAGCGCAAAGGACCAGCCAAAAGATGGCCCCGCCAGCGAGGCCCGCCACGAGCCATTTCGTACCGCCGCGGAGCGAGAAGGTCAGAGCGACAGCGGCCAGCGCGGCAAAGACGATCGCGAGGAGGGTTGATGCCAGCCCCGCCTGCTTAAGCCAGCTTCCGCGAAGCATGGCGGCAAGGGCGTGGAGGTTGATTTCGGGGCCGGAGAGCTTGCCCCACGGCGTGAGGTGAAAGTCGTGCAAACGCTCGGCCGTGGCGCCGACAAGAACAACGCGATCCTTGAAAAACGCACCCTCGGCATAGTTGGACTTCCAAAAGTCGGGCACAAAAATCTCAAACAGGGAGATCACGCGCGCTGTTCCGGGCAGCGAATAGCGAAAGCGGAGAGGTCGCTTGTTGAGGATTCTTCGGCGCCTCAACGCCCAGTGAACGCGCAGCCACTGTGGTCAACGAGGGGACCGCATCCTCCTGAGGCAGAGATGCAATCCCCATAATGTTCGAGGCAGTGACAGAGGTATAGACCGACCGCACTTCGTTGTCCGTCCACACCGGCAGATTGACCACGCCCCAATTCCCATCCACCGCCTCGCGGAGTTCATCATTCGGGAGTACGAGCACGGGCGTCTTGGCCCCCGGTCTTGGGAATCGGGATTCTCAAACGAGGAGGCGAGGATGACCTTGCCGGCATTGGCTTTCAGTGCATCCGCAAAGGAATCATCGCCATCCTTCGAGGCTGGGAAGAGGACGTCGAAGATTACGAGCCGAGCGCCGGCGGCCACCAACTTTTCCGTCAACGCCGCATAGACCTCGCGCGACCACGGGAAACCAGCGTGCATGAGCTGAAGAGGACGGGACTCTCCGATTTCTTCGGACTTACCTCGCTAAGGCTCATGGACCGTTCGTCAATGGTCACCACTGCAAAATTCTCTGGCAAAGGAGCGCGGGTCGTGATGCGCAGCAGCCAATCCTGAAGGTAGAGATTAAGGCTGCCAACGAACGGCGTGAAGAGCGTCGCCAGCAACATCACTACCATTCCGCAGGTTGCCGCCAGCAATTGCCAACGGAGTCTGAGGGACGACATGCGAGTCATGCATGGCTCGAAAGAGGAACCCGCCTCTCGCACGAATGCAAGCTGCAGTGTAACTGGCTGCTTGACATTTTGGGCTATTTCAGCGCGCCTATCGAGGCTGTGTTCCTAAGGAAAATACTTTGTCTTGCCTCGTCTTGCGTGCGGTTTTCATGCCGCACAAGGACAGGATACACGGGCCGATGCAGCGTCGCGCACCGCCGCAGCCCTCGGACGGACCCAGGCTGCGACCGAAGTCGCAGCGCAGGCCGACGCCGAGCTGGGAACGCTGCAGCCGATCCGGCCAAGGCCCAGCCTCCTCGGTGCTTACCTAATCGGCAATGCAAGCCTCTACTACACCTCCAACCCCAGCCTTTCGAACGACGGCGGACGCGGCGATATGTATTTCGTCGGAGGAGGAGGGGTCGGCATTCGCCCGAACTTGATCGGAGGACTTTACCTGGACGGTCATGTCTCCGACCAGGTCTTCCAGTATGCAACGTTTTCCTCGCTGAACTTCAACTACTTCAACGCGGGCGGAGGACTGGATTATGTGTTTGAGAACCTGGGACAGCTCACGGCTTCGATACGTTACGAGTATCAGCGCTATCTGGACGGCGACACTCTCAATGAGTTCTACGTCAACAACGCGCTGACGTTGGGACTCTACAAGGCGTTCCAAATTCATGACGCGATGTGGATTCAGACAGGCTGGCTGGGATCTCTCTCCCTTGACGCGCAGCCTTCCTCCGCTCGCCGTCACGAGTATGATTTCTGGGTAGGCTGGCGCTGGCGCATCCTCACCCCGCTGGAGTTACAGACCTATTACATTCTTTCGCTCTTTCATTATCCTCAAGATTCCCGCTTTCGATGTGACGCACAACGTGGGAGCCGCCCTGAATCTTTCGCTCACGCGCTGGGCGCGGCTGTCCGCGGGGGCCAACTTCGGCGCGAACAATTCGACAGAGTCCTTCTTCGATTATACTGTGGTGAACGTCGGCGGAACTTTCTCCCTTGATTTCCGCTTCTAGCCTATGAGGCACTGGATTTCTCGGTTTGTTGCTTTTGTATCGCGAACCCTTTCGTCGCACGTGCGGAGCCCTTCGAGCGCGCCGAGGTCACCAAAGCCATCAATGTTGTTTCGCTCCTGCCGCGCAATATCGAAGCCGTCCCAGGTGTTGTTGTCTCCGGGGACAGTGCTCTCAAGACGGGGAACAATTCACGCGCTGAATTGGAGTTCCCCGACTCTGACGATTACCCGTGTAGGCTCCAATGCGCTGTTTCGCTTCCTTGCCGGCGGGAGGGAGATGACGCTGGATGGCGGCACCATGTTGTTCTCCTCGCCGGAAGGTGCCGGCGGAGGAAAGGTTCAGGTCGGGGCGATCACCGCCGCGGTCACGGGAACGGATTTTTGATTTCGAGAATCAAAGAAACCGGCGATCCTGCGTCCGCCAAGCTGGCCGCCATGCGCAGCAGCGTCCAGTAAGCCGGGCGGCCAGCTCCGGCCGTAAGCAAGAGTCCGCGATGCTGGCCGCCAACCTATCAGCCTTCGCGCAGGAGGCCGCTACGCCAGAGGCCGCCAAGCTCAGACACCGCCAAGCAAAACGCCAAGCTGGCCGACAAGCTAGCCGCTGCCGCGCAAAACGTCGCCAAGCAGGACGCCGTCGCGCAGAACGCCGCTACCCAGGCCGTCGAGATGGCTGCCATGCAAGAGGCCCTCAAGCAACTCACTGACAAGCAACAGGCCGCTTCGAAAGTGCTCGCCAGCAAGCCGCCACCCTAGCTAAGATTACGCAAAATGTCGCCCAGCAGGATGCCGCCACGCAACCCACCGCCACGCAGGAAGCCACACAGCAAAAGCCGTCGCGCAGGAGGCCGTTAAGCTAGACTCCAAGCTGGACTCTTCACACAAGCGGCCGCCAAGCAAGAGGCCGCCAACCAGAAGATCAATGAGTTGACTAACAAGCTAAGCGCCCTCAGGCAGGAGATTCAGCAACTTACCGGCACGAAAGACGCCGCCAGGCTAGAGGCCGCTAAGCAAGAATGTTTCGAGCTCCTCGCCGCCCAGCAAGAGACCATCAGGGAACAGCAGCAGGCGCAGGAGATGACCACGAATATGGTCGCCAAGATGGGCGACACCCTGGCTAAGATCACGCAAAACGTCGCCAGGCAGGATGCCACCACGCGCAGCCACGCCATCCGTTGCCACCCAAGCACACGGTCAAGGTAATCGGCCTCACCGGCAAGGTCCTTGTCTATTTTACGGAAATCCCAAGGAGAGGGTTACGCTGGGGCCCGGGCAGATGGTGACGATCCCCGCCGGGGCCACGAAAATGCCTCCGATTACGACGATCAATCTCGGGGCTCTTATCTCCACTCCCTCCTGATTAAAATGGGACCGCTTCCTAGCCAGCAAATCCTCGAGCGGAACGCCAGCAACCAGCAGGCATCCCTTTTGGCCAGAATTTTCCCGGGAGTGAATGACCTTTTGACTCAGGACCGGAAATCAGCCGGCCCAGGTCGATGACGACACAGGCTGGGCAAACTGCGCGGCTCGCCGGTAGCGGTCCCTCCTCCGCCTCGCTCCTCCCGCGCCAGCCCCTGCACCTGCGCCAGCCCCCGCACCTGCGCCAGCCCGCACCTGCGCCAGCCCCTGCACCCGCGCCGGCCGCCTGCGCCCGGCCTCGCACCTGCGCCGGCCCCTGCACCTGCGCCCGCCCCTGCACCTGCCGCCCCGCACCGCGCACACCCTGCACCCCGCACCCGCACCCCGCACCCAGCTTCAGCGCCCCCGCCGCCCGCACACCGCGCCGGCACCAGCCACCCCGCCTCCAGCTAGCGACTCCTGGCGCCGCCTATGAAACTTTTCGTAAGTCGCTGTGGTGAGCGCGGACGTGGGCGCTTTTCGCCCGCCAAGAGCTCGCAGGACTTCTCTCTCGCGCCAGGTAGCTTCGCGCGCCTGGAGAAAAGGCACACAGCCCCACGATGGCCGCGAGATTGAAGCGACGAGAGTGCGCTGCAAAAACAGCACCGCGATGACCGCGTGCAGGCACATCATTGCGACGACGATTGGAAAACGGAGTCGCGTCCACAAGAAGGCGAAGCTGCCTTCCATCGCGAGCGACCCATGCACACAGAGCCAGCAGAGCCAGGGGCTCGAAGCCACTCCCAATCGGGGAAACGGAGACCAGTCGGACAGCGTGATCTCATACCAAATCTCGCCATGGCCGACATCCCACGAGCCAGAAGTTTCGCCAACGTGGTGAAGAAATACATGAGACACATGTTGAGCTGAATGAATCGCGCGGGCCACATCTCGGGTTCGTGGGGAGCGGACGTTTTAAGAAGGGGTGGTCGATTGAAAAGCCCTGCGGCAGGCGCGAGGGCGCAAGCCGAGCAGTAGAAACGCCAGGATGCCGGTCTCGCCATTAAACGACATCAGATTTAGCGTTGGATGGTTGCGATGTAGAGGAACCATGTGGCGAAGGCCGCGAGGCGCGTCCAAAGCCCGACCATGAGGCACAAGGCTGCCGCACACGTCGCCCAATAAATGCGCCAAATCCAAGCAGGATCAGGAGTTCAGAAGAAAGACGAACCCCGGCCAGGTAAATAGCATCCAAAAGCTTCCGAGCGCGGAAGCGAGCCCCAGTGACCGTAAAGTCGTTCGTAGTTGCCCGAGAGCCCGGAGAGCAGCAGCGGACCCAGAACCAGAAGAGCCGCGCCGATGCGTATGATGTCCCAAGGCGTCGTGTCGGGCGCAAAGAAGAAGGGCGTCGATCTTTGCGAGCACGGCATGACGCGCGCTTCGCAAAGCCTCTTTCACACTCGCACGCCGTGGTCGCGCTGCGGCTGGGTTTTTCAGTGGCGTGCGTCATGGCGCCTTACCAACGATGGAGATCGTAGCGGGTCTCCGGTCCGTAATGCGTTCCGCCTCAGCGGCCTCGGATCGCGACAAGAGGTTGCTGGTAGCGGATGTAAATGATTCGCTGGCTCACTTCAGCCGGGTTGATCCCGTTTCGCCGGATCAGATATTCGAGGTAACGACGATGTCCTGCTGAATATCCATAAAGGTTGTTCTGAATCTTTGATTCGCTATGAAACAAGATACCCTTTCCAACCCGTGGCGTGCTGCGGAACGGAGTCGTGCAACGGCCACGTTGATCCATCTTTCAACACGACCTCGAAGTGAGTGGTGTAGTTGAATGGCGAGATGTAGGTGAAAAGGGTCCATTGCTGCCGCAAGAGCAACGCATCCAATGCGGGCATGGCTGCCTGAAACTTTGCTGCCTGCATGCGAAAGCCGGCCTTCTCAAGACTAACTCCGCAGTTGAGGATAACGACGGGCACCAGCACCAGCACGAAGAGGGTGATGATCGCAAGCTTTCGCGACGCCGCCGCCAGACCGTCCAAAACGTCGCCTTCGACGATTCGATCCGGAGACCCAGGCGGTGCATTCATTCGTGCAGAATCAGTCGGCCACGCGGCCTGTGAGCAATCTCGCCAGCGCCCAACAGAGCCCCGAAACCTTCATCCCGCTTGGCTCAGACCCTCTGGCGAGACGTCCGGGGAATTTTATCGAAGAGGGTCAAGAAGGCCAAGGCCGCAGAGCGACGCTATCGACGTCTGAAAATACCCCATGCCCCTCTGTGAGCGGCATGGCCACGCGTTTTCGCAGTTGCATTTTCCAAAACATATCGAAGAATCTAGATATGTTGATCTCGTAAAGTTTGATGATGGAGAGCCCATCACTATCGCGCGAGGAATCGCAGAGCGTCTCCGAACCTTTGTCTCCAAGGAGAGCTCGTCATGGCTGCCGCCTTCGACGCGAACGATTCTGAACTCGTTGTCGTCCTGCCAACCCTTTTCACGGAGCAAGCGGCCGAGCTCCCGGTGGTATGGTTCGTAATCTGCGTCCCGCCCTTGCGTGCCGTAGTCGAAATACATCTCGAACTCCGGCGGGCAATGCGGGAGCCGCGGCAAGGGCCTTGAGTTCGTCCGCGTCCTGAGGGCGGCTTTAGCGAGACGATCCCCGAATGCGGTGGAGAGGCAGGCAAAGTTTCCAAAGATGCCCGGGTGATGGATGGCAACGTAGAAGCTGATCAGGCCGCGCGAGCGAAGATCCGCCAGGCGACCCGCGCGGTAGGCTCCGCGAGGGTGCGGTAGCGGGCGTCCATATGCGCGGGAAGCTCGGTGGTCAGGGAACTGCGCGTAGGCCGCGCCGCCGAGCTGTGGGGACAGATCGCTAGTCGCGCAGAGACGCGTTTTCTTCCGAGAAGCCCTCCGGATGGCACACGGCCGCCACGATCGGCCTCGGGCATCACGCCATGCCGCGAAAGAAGGTTCACCCACTCATCGGCCGCCCAATCCACGCCGGAAATCGGACTCGTCAGCGGATCGAACACGTTTGCTCCATCGTGCAGCACGATCGATCGGAAAGTGCCTTTGCGACTCTGAGCCGTAGCGCCTGCGGCAGCCAGACCAGCAATTCGCGGCTTTCCTGCGAGCACGCGGGAGTGGATCTGTTCTCGCGTGAGGCGCCCGCGATAGCGGTCTTTCCAATCGGCCACTGTGTGGTGCTGGGTGGAGTCCAACCACGCTTCGCACGAGAAATTCGCGGGCACGTCCCCGTAGGCATCGACGGCTTCAGCTTGCCAGGAGTCCCGGAGAATCTTGTATTCGAAACGCGTGCCTGCTTCGATCTCTCCGAGATGATAAGGAGGCTTCCAGTTCAGCCGCAGGCTTTTCTCCGGCCTGCCAGTCACCCAGCGGCGGAATGCTTCCCGTTACGAAAACCGCCTCGTCAGAACGGTCGATCGGAGGGAGAATCTGAAAGCGGATCTTGCTCATGGAGAGATGAAGAAGCTAAGCTTACAAAGAGCGCGCGCGTGGCACGGAGGTTTTTGGCAAATGCTGACCTCCTGCTGAGAAGCTGCTGCACGAGTTGCTGGCTAGCGCGCATCGTTCTTCTCGACGGCGCGCATGGGCACGATGATCCAGCGCTACAAGCTGGACGAGGCAGCGTACCGCGGGAAGCGCTTCGAGGATTGGCCGCGCGACCTGAAGGGCAACAATGACCTGCTGGTCCTGACGCAGCCGGATGTCATCCGCGAGATCCACGGCCATACGTGGCGGCGGGCGCCGATATCATCGAAACCAATACCTTCAGCAGCACCACGATCGCGCAAGCCGATTATGGCATGGGCGAAATCGTGCCCGACATCAATCGCGCGGCGGCGCGAATCGCGCGCGAAGCGGCCGACGCCTGCAAGGAGCGCCACGTATTTGTCGCCGGCGCGATCGGACCGCTCAATCGGACGCTCGTCGATTTCGCGCGACGTCAACGATCCCGGAAAGCGCGATGTCACCTTCGAGCAGGTGGCCGCCGCCTATCGGCAGCAGGTCGAGCATCTGGTCGCAGGCGGCGTGGACATTCTCCTCGTCGAGACCATCTTCGACACGCTGAATGCCAAGGCCGCGCTGTTTGCTATCGCCGATTACTTCGAGGCATCCGGTCGCCGTGTTCCGGTAATGGTTTCGGGCACGATCACCGATCTTTCCGGGCGCACGCTGACCGGCCAGACTGTCGAAGCGTTCCTCAATTCCGTTTCGCATTTTCCGCTGCTGTCCATCGGCCTCAACTGTGCTTTGGGGCCGAGGGAAATGCGGCCTTACATCGAGGAACTTTCGACAAAGGCCCCTTTTTCGTCAGCACTTATCCCAACGCCGGCCTGCCTGATCCATTGTCCGAAACCGGGTTTCCGGAAACGCCCGAAACTCTCGCGCCGCAGCTTCACGAATGGGCCGAGCAGGGATGGCTGAACATTCTCGGCGGCTGCTGCGGGACCACGCCCGCCCATATCCGCGCCATCGCGGAGGCCGTCCAGGGCTCTGGCCCCAGCGGCGAATTCCCGAGCGGCGCGCACGTTGCGTTTGAGCGGGTTGGAAGCCTTCACTGCGCGTCCGGAAATTCCATTCATCAACATCGGAGAGCGGACCAATGTCACGGGCTCTCCGCGATTCGCCAAGTTGATCCTTGCGGACAACTACGGTGAAGCGCTTGCCGTCGCCCGCCAGCAGGTCGAGGCTGGCGCCCAGATCATCGATATCAACATGGATGAGGGGATGCTCGACGGCCCGGCAGCCATGACGAAGTTTCTTAATCTCATCGCGAGTGAGCCGGACATCTCCGCGCGTTCCCGTGATGATCGACTCCTCGAAATGGGAGGTTATTGAACGCCGGCTTGCGCTGCGTGCAGGGCAAGGGGATCGTCAATTCGATCTCGCTGAAGGGCGGAGAGGAGGATTTCAAGCGGCATGCTCACCTCGTTCAACGCTACGGCGCAGCGGTCATCGTCATGGCATTCGACGAACGCGGACAGGCCGATACATATGAGCGAAAATTCAAATCTGCGAGCGCGCCTACCGCATCCTTACTGAGGAGGTCGGCCTTCCTGCCGAGGACATTATCTTCGATCCCAATATTCTTACGGTCGGCACGGGCATCGAGGAACACAACGACTACGCAAAGGCGCTTCATTGCGGCCTCGCGCTGGATCAAGGAGAACCTGCCCCTATGCCCGCGTGAGCGGCGGAATTAGCAATATTTCGTTCTCCTTCCGCGGAAACAATCCCATCCGCGAGGCCATGCATTCGGCTTTCTCTGTACACGCGATCAAGGCCGGCCTCGACATGGGCATCGTCAATGCCGGACAGCTCGGAGTCTATGAGGAGATTCCGAAGGATCTTCTGGAGCTCCTCGAAGATGTGCTTTTCAACCGCCGAGCCGACGCCACCGAACGGCTCGTCGACTATGCGGAGAAGATTAAACACAGCAAGAGCCCGGGCTCGCCGGCGCAAGCAAAATCCGAAGACGCCGAATGGCGCCGGGCGCGCTGTCGAGGATCGCCTCAAACATGCGCTCATCAAGGGCATCGTGGACTATATCGACCGAGGACACCGAGGAGGCCCTGCTCCAATACGGCAAGCCGCTGACGGTGATCGAAGGTCCGCTCATGGACGGCATGAAGGTGGTCGGCGATCTTTTGGCGCCGGGAAGATGTTTCTCCCGCAGGTGGTGAAAAGCGCCCGTGTGATGAAGCGCTCCGTGGCGTGGCTCACGCCGTTGATGGAAGAAGAACGCGCGGCCAATCCGAACAGCCGTGCGCAAGGCCGCATCGTGATGGCCACCGTCAAGGGCGACGTGCACGACATCGGAAAGAACATTGTGGGCGTCGTGCTCGCCTGCAATAACTACGAAGTCATCGATCTTGGCGTCATGGTGTCCTGCGAGAAAATCCTTCAAACTGCGCGTGAGCAGAACTGCGACATCATTGGATTGAGCGGTCTTATTACGCCCTCACTTGACGAGATGGTGCATGTCGCCAAGGAAATGCAGCGCGCGGACTTTTCCGTGCCCCTTCTGGTCGGCGGGGCCACGACCAGCAAGGCGCACACCGCGGTGAAAATCCAGCAGCACTACCGTCACGGCGTGATCCACGTGCTCGATGCCAGCCGCAGCGTCAACGTCGTGAGTTCTCTGCTGAGCCCCGAACGAAAGCCGGAATTCCTCGCCGAGGTCAATGCCGAATACGAAAAGCTCCGCACTGAACATGCCGAACGCTTGGGAGCGCGGGAGCTCCTCACTTTCGACGAAGCCCGGAGGAATGCGTTTTCTTGCGACTGGCCGTCGCTCGACATTCCTGTCCCTGAGCGCCTTGGCGCGATGGAATATGACGAATTCCCTCGAGGAATTGGTCGACTATTTCGATTGGTCGCCGTTTTTCCACGCATGGGAGTTGCGGGGACGCTTCCCGGCGATCTTCGACGACCCGGTAGTCGGCGTCGAGGCACGCAAGCTCTACGACGACGCGAGGCGACTTCTCGATGACATCGTGCGCAACCGGCGATTCCGCGCGCGCGGCGTGCTGGGTTTTTGGACGGCAAATCGGATCGGCGAGGATATCCAGCTTTATGCCGATCCCGAAGCCACCACTTCCGCTGGCGATTTTTCACGGCCTCCGGCAACAAATGAAGAAACCCGCCGGCCAGCCCAAACTTCTCGCTGGCGGACTTCGTGGCTCCGCGCGAATGCAGACGGATTGACCACATGGGCGCCTTCGCGGTCACGGCAGGCGAGGAAGTCCATGAAGTCGCTGCCGACTTTGAACGCCGGCATGATGATTACCTCTCCATTATGACTAAGGCATTGGGAGATCGCTTCGCGGAGGCCTTCGCCGAATGCCTGCATCACAGAGCCCGCAAGCTTTGGGGCTTCGGGAAAACGGAAAACCTGACGAAGGAAGAACTCATCCGGCGAAAAATACCGCAGGCATCCGGCCTGCCCCGGGATATCCCGCTCAGCCCGACCACACCGAAAAGCAGACGATCTGGCAGGTTCTTGATGTCGAGCGGCGCACTGGCATACGCCTCACCGAGAGCCTCGCCATGTATCCGGGCAGCAGCGTCAGCGGACTCTATTTTGCACACCCGAAGGCGAAATACTTCGGCGTTGGCAAGATCGAGCGTGATCAGGTGCAGGACTATGCGGCTCGAAAGGGCATGTCGCTTGCGAGCACCGAAAAATGGCTCCAGCCCATACTAAACTACGATTCCGACGCAGAATCTGCCGGCGTTGCAGCGCAGTAGAGAAGGCTGCCTTCGGTTCGGAGCGCGTCCCAGTCCATGGTGTGGAGCCGGTTGTGCCAACCGGCTGTCTTTCACAAGCCCTTCGACACAAGGGCTCTACAACGCACTCGAAAACCCTGCTAAGCGACCGGCAAACTGTTAATCAACCGCGGCTTTCGCGGGAGTATTTATGGCGGTGAACTGCTCCTCGGCGGCGCGCCGGTTGATGACGAAGGTGTTGTTATCGCCGTATGTAGCCCAAGGCCCCGATGGAATTTCATCAAAGTCCGACGAATTTCCAATCGGTCACATCAGTGTCCTCCATTCCGAGAAAATCGCGCACTGCGGGCGACACATCGAGTCCGGCGCCTTTGTTGAGGTTGGGAAGGGCCGTTCCGGGCCAAAGACGTATTGCCAGTTGTCGGTGCGGAAGGGCCCCGCGTCTTCCCATTGCGCATAACAAACGCGGTCTGCCTTTGCGAATGGCAATCCAGCGACCCTTACAGACTGACTTCGCCGGCCCCTTATATTCCTTATTGAACCATGGGATCACCTGCTTGGCTTCAGGCTTGTGGCCCTTTGACGTCTTTGTCGTTATACGGGAGAGCGACGTAAAGGGATTTTGACGCGGAACGAAATCGGACGGAATGAATTCGCTGGTCCGGCTATTTCGATCCGGGAGTGTCGGTGCCGCCGTAGTTCTCTGCCCAATTTCGCGTCCCAACTGCTTTTGTGATTTGGGACTGGATTGCCCGGTGCCGGCTTTTCGCCGATCCAGAACGTCGTGGTCACAATGTCCTTCTTCCATGGGTAGCGATCCACGCTGTTGCTTGGCTGATCCTGCGATTCCTCCAGCGTGGGTGGCGTGGCGTCTTCCCTGCGGATTGCGACTGGCTTGGTCGCAGCTTCTTACTGGTCTTGGTCAGCTCTTTGATATTGTCGCCCTTCGCCATAAGGGTGTGAGTCGCGAAGATGGATGTAAAAGATGAAACCCAAATACCCAACGAGTGGAGGAGCGAGCCGCGTTTCATGGACTGCCTTTCACCAGCGTGTGCTCTGGACGCCGCGTTTAACAAATGCGTGTTCTCCGTCACGCTGGTGGCTATGAGTTTCGGCCCTGAGGGGCAGGTCTGGCAAGTAAATTCTTTCTCGAATCCCGGTCCCGAATTGACTCAAATGAAAGGCGCCGGTTAGAACCTGGGCGTCTATTTTGTCACCACTTGCTCCAGGAGCGAGTTGATGCGCTTTAAGCATAGCTTGGGGGTCCTCGAGAAGGCCTGCGGCGATGAGGCGCGTTATCATAGATTTGCTCGGCGACTTGTTTTGGCACTTCCGGGCGCGATTGGCGGAAGCCTTCAAGCCCGATAAGCATTGGATGATTCGGGTTGATTTCAAATCGTGTTTGAATGGACTCTCCGTGCCGCGATTCAGATTTTTAAGAATACGCCGCATGCTCGAGGTCATGCCCTTGTCGCTTTCCACAACAACCGCTGGGCTCTCGACGAGCCGCGCGGAGAGACGGACTTCGCCGACTCTATCGCCAAGGCTTTCCTTAATGAAATTGCAGAGCAGGCGCGCGGCGGTGTCATCGAGTTTTTCCCCTCCCTCGAGAGCGATCTCGGCTCTTTCGGCGGCGATCAGCTTTTTGCCATCGAATTCCCGCAGGTGGTCCATCACAGAATTCGTCCCACGGATCGAACAGAAACAGGGCTTCGTAATTTTTGGCCCTGAGCGCCTCGAGATAGGGACTGGCCGAGGCAGGCTTCGCGATTCGGCGCGGAAATGAAATAGATCTCCTTCTGCTCCTCCGGCATCCGCGCGACGTAGTCGGCGATGCCGACCGGGGTTTCCGATTGCGAAGTCTGGTAGCGCAACAGCTTCGCCAGGGGATCTCGATGGGTGAAATCACTGACGACGCCTTCCTTGAGAAAGTGACCGAATTCCTTGAAGAAGCCGGCGATATTTCGTCGGCATCGGTCTTCGCTTCTTCCTCGAGAAATTTAAGGAATCGACCACTCAGGACCCTGTTGAGTTTCTGCAGCAACGCGGAGTCCTGCATCGTTTCACGCGAGATGTTGAGCGGAAGATCCTCACTGTCCACGACGCCTCTGAGGAACCGCAGCCAGTCGGGGAGCAGGCCTTTGGATTTCGACTGGATAAGGATCTTTCGGCGTAGAGGTGCACTTCCGACTCGATCTTCGGCATGCCCAGCCTTTCCATGGCTATTTTTCGGAACGAACAGGAGGGCGTTGATCGCCAGCGGGGCATCGGCGCTGAAATGAAACCGGTAGAGCGGAGGCTCGATGTCGTGGCCGATGAACTTGTAAAACTCCTCGTAGTCCGTGGCAGTGAGCTCCGATTTGCTTCCGCGCCCAGATCGCACGAATGGTGTTGACCGCATTGCCGTTCAGCTCGATGGAAATCCGACAAAGTTTGAGTAACGCTGGATGATCGATTCCACGCGATGCGACCGGGAGAACTCGCGATCCGCTTCCTTGACGTTGATAACGATCCTTCGTGCCGCCGGGAGAGATCCTGCCCGGGCTTCGATGTCGTAAGAGTTCACCCCATCCGAGGTCCAGATCCAGCCCGTTTCTTCCGGCCTGTACGAGCGCGTAAGACGCGTCACCTTGGTGCCGACCATAAAGGAGGAATAGAATCCGACCCCGGAACTGACCGATGAGGCTCGGATTGCCGGCGTTCTCCTTGATCTGCTGAGAAACGCTTTCGATCCGGAGTGCGCAATGGTCCCAGGATTCTCGACTGAGCTCATCGCGGGTCATCCCGATGCCGGAGTCCGCAATGGAAATCGTGTGAGCGGTGTCGTCGGTGTTGACCGAGATTGTGAGGGGCCGGTCAGACTGGAAAACTCGGCGCCCGAAGTCTGCAGGAACCGGAGTTTTTCCGTGGCATCCGCCGCATTCGAGATGAGTTCGCGAATGAAGATCTCCTTATCCGTGTAGAGAGAGTGGACGACGATATCGAGGAGTTGGGCGATCTCCGCCTGAAACTCGTGCTTTTCAATGGTACTGGATATGCTCGATTCGAGAGTGACCCGGCATCCTGTCGAATGAACGTCCTGCGCGGGAAAGGAGACTTTTCGCTCCGGAAATCGGTCGTGGCGGCCGAAACGAGCATCCGCTCCTCGTTCCAACCCAGCATCCCGACTCTAAGAGCGCATGGCGCGCGATACGAACGTATGATCGCGGCAAAATCTCATCTGTTCACCTGCCGTCACGATCCGTCTGCGGAGAGAATGCTGGTCAGACAAACGCATTTTCGCACTTCAGGACGGTGGACGTTAACGCAGGAATGAAACTCTCAACTCTCAACTTTCAACTCTCAACTATCCGTCTGGCAATATTGACCGCATTGATAGCTCTCGCTTCGTTCGCGCCCGCCGCGCCGGAAGGAACAGCCAAAGAAATTCCCGAACCTCTTGCAAGCTTGGAAGGATGGGCGACTTGGGACGACGCTGACTATCGCCTGTCCTTCGCCCTATCAGGATCCGACGAAACGCCTCTGTTTCTGGCCCTCCCTCTTGCGCTCGAGATCGAGAGCACTTCAGGACGATTCAATCTCGAGCGTCAGTGTTTTCAGCGAGACATGGATTCCGTTGCCCGGCGGCAGAGATGTTTGGCCGGTTGAGGTCAAGGCCGACGGCGCATTGCTGCCTGTGGTTGAGCACGACGGCCGTCCGTCGGTGAAATTGCCCGCGGGAAGCATATCGTCTCGAGGGTGCGCACTGGCTGGAACGAAACTCCCGCAGATGATCGTCTCCCGCGCGAGATCGGAATCCTTGCACTCACGCTCGAAGGGACGCCCGTGGAGTCGCCTGCATGGGATGCGGAGGGTGTTCTTTGGCTCAAGCGGAATGGCTCCACCGAAGAGGCAGACAAGGATTTCCTTGGCGTCAAAGTCTATGCGGTCATCGAGGACGGCATCCCCTCTGGCTGCGCACTCGAGATCGAGTTGATCGTTTCGGCAAGAGCCGCGAGGAAGCGATCGGCTCAATCGTGCCTGAAGGCTGGAGACTTGCCTGCGGTCAGTAGCCCTCATTCCTGTCGCGGTGGATGACGCAGGGCCGAATGAAGGTCCAGCGCGAACCGGCAAATGGACGTTGCAGGCTGGATGCATTTCGACTCGATAACACCGAAGGAATTCCGCTACGCGCCCGGAGCGAAGCCGGCTGTTGCGGATGAACTCATCGCCTTCCGCGCGCGACCCGAGTTCCGCATGGTTGAAATCGTTGGCGCGACCATCGATCGATGTCTCTGCAGACGACCGTTCCGGAAAATGGCGCAATTTGCCGGTCTATCGATGGCACACAGCCTCGCCGTTCCGGCATCGAGGAACGCATGCGTGGAATGGGTGTGCAAAACCCGAGGGACTGAATATCGCCCGCGCGTTGTGGCTCGATGAAAACGGGCGCGGGCTCACCTTTCGCGATCAGATCAGTGGTCGCATGCAGCAGATCTGGAGGCTCGATGCCGCCCGGGCCAGGACCTCGGCGCGGTGCGCAGCGGCGGGCAGGGGTCAACTCATCACTCGCAATCCGCAGAATGGAGCGCCGGGCATCGAAATCTCGCACGCGACGATATCAACCTCGAAGCGACTGGGCGCGTCGAGCGCGCGAAGCAACTCTCCGCCACAGGCTGGCGGTCTGATGCCGATGCGCTGAACGTTACCCTAAATCTTCCTCCTGGCTGGCGCCTCTTCGCGTTGTTCGGCGCGGATTGGGTGCGCGGCGACTGGCTTACGGCATGGACGCTGCTCGATCTCTTCCTGCTGCTTATCTTTTCGCTCGCGGTGTTCCGGCTGTGGGTCCTCGGTGCAGTCCGTGCTGGCATTTCTAGCCTTCGGGCTTTCTTATCACGAACCGGGCGCTCCGCGCTATGTCTGGCTTGCCCTCCTGATGCCGATCGCTCTTCTTCGTGTCGGTCTCCGCAGGATGGGGACGCCGCCTGGTCAACGTCTGGAAATGGCTCACCATCGCGGCGTTCGTTCTTGCTCTTGTCCCCTTTGTACCAGGCAGGTGCAGCAGGCCCTTTATCCACAACTGGAAAACGTCAGGCCGTCGCTCGGGATCCTACGCGTAATGAACTCAGGGGCGAGACGTCTGGCGAGGCGCCAGCCGCGTTCCGCTCTCAGCCTGCCCCAGGAGGGCGAGATCGATGGACTCCTCAATCCCGCGCGCGAAAGGCACGGCTGGACGGTTTGCATAGAACGAGGCGCCCAAGAAAGCAATTTGATGTGCCGAAGCCAATGCTCGTATCCAGACGGGTCCCGGCGTTCCTGAATGGAGTTGGCGAACCGTGACTTTTGGGTGGAACGGCCCTGCGCTTGCCTCCCAGCAGGTCCATCCCTTCCTCATTTCGCTCTCTCTCGAACGCGGGCTCACCGTCCTGCGCGTCGCCCTTTGCTGGCGCTTGCCGGCATCCTGCTCAATGCCCGGCGGTTGCGCGGCATCGATCTTTGGCGCCCACGGTAAAGCCGCGGCCCTATTTCTGGTTGTGATCTGGGCAGGCGCCGCAACGCCCGCGGTGCCCAAATGCCCGATCCGGCGATGCTCGAAACGCTCCGGCAGCGCCTCCTCGAGACGTCCGACGCCTATCCGAGCGCAGCCGATATTCCGTCTCGTTCTCCTGACGCTAAACGACCGCCGTATCATCAATCGACGCGGAAATCCACTGCCGCAACCCGCACGGCGGTTCCTCTGCCTGGGCATCTGCCCGCCTGGGCGCCTGTCTCGGTGCTCATTGACGGCAAGCCGGATGTTGCCCTGCGTCGCGACGACAATTACCTTTGGGTCGTTTCTATCCGGAAGGCGTGCACCGCGTGCGTGTCGAGGGACTGTTGGCGGATGTCGGCGAATGGGAATGGACCTTCCAGCTCAAGCCCCATCGCGTGAGCGATAGAGGCGCCCGGTTGGACCTTTAGCGGGGTGCGTCCGGACGGTGTTCCCGAGCAACAGGTCTTTTTGCTCGCAAACAAAAATCCACTGCCGGTGAGGCAAGTTACGACCAGCAGGATTTCCAGACGCGTTGCCGCGATCGATCGCAATCTGGAGCTCGGTCTCGCCTGGCAGGTGCGCTCGACGGTCAGCCGGCTTTCTCCCGCGGGCAAGGCCATTGCCCTCCGCGTTCCGCTGCTCCAGCGGTGAAAATGTCCTTTCTTCAAATGCGGTTGTGCGGGAAGGCTTCATCGAGGTCCGGCTGGGCGCGAACGAATCGGAGTCACGTGGGAAAGCGAGCCACCCGTGGTCGATCGCATCAAACTGACCACCAATGCCGGCGATTCTTGGTCGAGCGGTGGCGCCTCGTTGCCTCGCCCGTTTGGAATCTCAACCATTTCAGGCCTTGCGCCCACCTTCGAGCCGGGAAATCCCAGAGCTCATCCCCGTGTGGCATCCGTGGCCTGGCGAGGGTGTGGAACTTACGGTGAGCCGTCCGGAGGCCATTGCCGGCGCCACAGTGCACTGATCCTCGGCGGCACGCATGAGATCGCGCTCGGCAAACGCCAGCGCGTTTCCAAACTCGATCTCTCTTTGCGGTGCAGTCTTGGCGAGGATTTTCTCGTGGACCTTCCCGCGGACGCGGAGGTCACCTCGCTCGCGCACAACGGCGAAGCGATCCCCGGTGCGCAAAGATGGTACCAAGGTGATCATTCCATTGCGTCCGGGCGAGCAATCGATTTCCATTGGATGGAAAATCAACGCGCCGCTTGGCTTCCGCGCCACCGCCGAGGAGGTTCGATTGCCCGTCGAAAGCGCAAATCTCAACACCTTCCTTACGCGTGCCGGAAACCGCTGGATTCTTTGGGCGAACGGTCCTCTGCGCGGCCCCGCCGTGCGGTTCTGGAGTATTCTGGTTTGTGCGCTGATCGCCGCGTGGGTGCTTGGTCGCATCTCCTCTCTCCGCTTCGTTCCTTCGAGTGGATGCTTCTCGCGATAGGTCTTACGCAGGTGCCACTGCCGGCTGCCTTGGCGGTCATCGGCTGGCTGTTCTTCCTGGCTTGGCGCGGGCGCGCCTCCTTCCTTAGCCTTCCCCGTGGGGCTATAATTTCCTGCAGATTTTGCTCATCTTACTCACGGCCGGTGCACTCGCCGTCTTTGTGGCGGTTGTTGCGGAAGGTCTCCTTGGCAATCCGGAGATGTTCATCGTGGGCAACGGTTCCAGCCGCACTCTCCTCCGCTGGTATCAGGCGCGGAGCGACGCCATTCTGCCCCGCCCCGCTTGCATCTCGGTCTCCATCTGGTGGTATCGCCTCCTCATGCTCGGGTGGGCTCTGTGGCTTGCCGCATCGCTGATTCGCTGGCTTCGCTGGGCATGGCAGCAGTTCAGCAGCGGAGGCTGCTTCAGGCGAATGGGTAAAAGGGCTCACGCCGCCTCCTGTTCCGACGCAAAGTTGAGGTCTTCTGAGCGGCGTCCCAACTTGGTCGCCGCTGTTTGTTGTTGCTACACCACCGCGGCGGGCTCATCATCCGGCCTGTGCCTCTCGCGAATGCTCTTAGTCGCGCCTTCGTGGTGATGCCCTTCGGAAAGAAAGACGTGCCGAAAAGGCCAACCGTCGAAGTCTCCGCTCATGGGCAATCGGTGACGGAGCCACTCAAAGTGGACTTCGACGCAGTCTATGAAAAGTTGCTCGCCCCCGCGCTATGCGAGGCGGGTTGCATGCCGTTTCGCGCCACTGATGAGAAAGGAGCAGGGGATATCCGCAAGGACATGTTCTTCGAGCTGATCACCGCTGACTTGGTGCTCGCCGACATTTCGATCCTCAACGCCAACGTCTTTTACGAGCTCGGCGTCCGGCACGGCGTGGCCCCGCGCGGCGTCATCAGCGTGCACGCCGGCTGGGCCGATCGCCCATTCGATGTCGCGCCCGACCGTACCTTCACGCATAACGGCCAGCTTTCGTCGCCGACCTCCAGCGCGACGCCGCATGGGAGGAGCGGGTAAAAACGGAGGCTGAAAAGCTCGGGAGAACGCTGCTCGAGGCCCTCGCTGAGGATGAGCAGACCATCGGCAGCCCTGTTTACAGCACGGTCGAAGGCCTTAAGCCGGTTGATTGGAGCGGTATCAGCACTGCGCGCGCGAAATACTTTCAGAGCCTCTCCGAAGAGTGGCGTCAGCGTGTGAAAGTCGCGCGCAAGGAACGCCATCCCGGCGATATTTTGACACTTGCCGGCGACGTGCCGACCCGCCTGCACCGCAAGCAACTGCTCTGGCAGTGCGCCCGCGCTCTTATAGAACTGCACCGCTTTGAGCAGGCGCGAGGGGTCTTGGAGGATCTCTTGAAATGGACCCTAACCATTTCGAGGCGCGGTGCTTCCTGGCGCTTGTCGATAACCGGACCGGTCGTTCCGCTCAAGCGGAGGAAAGCCTTGACGTCCTCGTGAGCGCGCGACCTGGTGACGGTGAGGCGCAAGGGATGCTCGGGCGCGTCTGCAAGGATCTTTGAGAGTCGCCTGGAAGGACCTGCCGACGCTGGAAGAGCGGCAGGCTGCCGCGATGGAAAACGCCGTCATTGCGGCCAAGGCCATCGCCAGCTACGATCGCGCGTTGCGGCAAAATTTGAGCAACTATTACAATGGGATCAACGTGGTCACCCTCCAAACATTGCTCGATTTCCTCGCTGAAAAGATCGGCTCTTTTCCCGCCGAGACGGGCGTTACCGACCTGTCCGAGCTCATTTCCGTAGTCAGCGTTGCCACGCGCCAAGCACTGAAGAATCCAAACGAAGTCGCTTGGGCGGCGCCAACGCTCGGCGAGCTCGAACTTGTCCGCGGCAACGGTCCGGCAGCGTTACGGCGCTATCAACAGGCGGCTAACGCGCCTGGGGTCCCCTATTTTGAAATCGATTCCATGCTCGGGCAGCTACGGCTTTTCGAGGGGCTCGGCTTTCGCACGGAGGCGGTGGCGCCCGTGATCAAGCTGCTCGAGAAAACTCACCCAGCTTGGCAGCCCGCTGCCCAACTTTGGAAAGGTGGTCGTATGCAGCGGGCACATGATCGACGCCCCTACACGCGAGAAGCCACGCTTTCCCGCGAGCAAAGAAAGCGTGTTACGAGAGAAGATCGCCGCGCAACTCGCCACCTGGGGCGTCGGCAAGGGTGACCTCGCCATCTGCGGCGGAGCCTGCGGCAGCGACATTCTTTTGGTGAAGAATGCCAGCGCCTTGGCGCCTCCGTGCGTGTCCTGCTCGCCCTGCCGCGCGCCCAGTTTGTGGCCAAATCGGTCGCCTTTGCCGGCTACGATTGGGTGCAGCGATTTGATCGGCTCACTGACCATTGCGAAGTGGCCGAACAGACCAGCCGCCTCGGCGACCCGCCCGCAGGCTTCGACGTTTTCAGCCGCTGCAATCTTTGGATCCTAAACACGGCACGCGTCGAGATTGGGCCGAACAGTCACTTGTTTTCCATTCTCGTTTGGGATGAGAAGCCGACCGGCGACGGTCCCGGCGGCCCTTCCGACTTTGCAGAGCGCGTGCGCCAATTGGGGGTGTTGTCGGTATCATCAATCCGACAAAACTCCTGGAGCCATCTTGAGGACAGGAACTTAGGGTATTGGGCCAAGCGATAAGCAGCACCGCCAAACTTTGGCGCTCCCGTCATTATGAAAGCTGCAGATACCTACTTTCCCTTGATCGAAGAAAAGCTCTCTGCGGATTACGCCGGAATGTTCCGCGAGCCGGGCGGGAGCGCTGAAACATCCGTTCCTAACGCCCGGCAGCGATCAGTATGCGGATGTCTTGTGGGACTGGGATTCATGGTTCAGCAACATCGCCTTGAGACAAATCCTCGTGAAATCGGGCAGCGTCCCGGAGCAGGAAAGAGCACGACCCTATGAGCGGGGCTGCGTACTGAACTTTCTCGAATTTGGTGGAATGGACGGCTGGATTCCCATCTTGTCGGGTCGGGACGGCCCCGCTAAGCCGGATCATATTTACGAGCAGAATATGCACAAGCCATGTCTGGCCCAACATGCCGCATTTCTCATTGAGGCCGATGGCGGCGATGCAGAGTGGCTTCGGTCGAAATTCTATTATCTCCAGACATTCTTGAACAACTACCGCAACCATCACCGGCATTCGTGCGGCCTCTACTTCTGGCAGAACGACGTGGCCATCGGCGTGGATAACGATCCTTGCACCTATTACCGGCCGCCGCGCAGTTCGGGCGCGATTTACCTCAACGCTCTAATGTTCAAAGAACTCCGAGGCCATCTCTTATCTCTGTCGTTGCCTCGAATTAGGAGAAATCGCGGAACATTATCAGAAGGACGCCGACAATCTGCGAGAGGCCATCCAGGCGCACTGTTGGGACGAGCGCGACGGATTCTTCTATAGCGTCGATCTGAATCTCCTTCCGGTCGAGCTCTAAGCGCACATTCGGCCTTCACCAAGGAATGCCACGGGATTGGCCGTGTATGATCCAACGAATTGGCGTCTGGTCAGGATTTCTTGCGCTCTGGGCTGGGCTTGCAACCGTCGGAGCAGGCCGAAAGGATTGTGGTGGGACAATATCGTGACGCGAAAACATTTAACGCGCCGTTTGGCATCCGGACTCTCTCGCGCATGGAGAAAATGCATAACCTGCGTGCCACCGGCAACCCGTCGTCGTGGCTCGGACCGATCTGGGAATCTCCAACTACATGGTCTGGCGGGGGCTGCTGAATTACGGCTTCCGCGATGATGCGGAGCAATTGGCCGCCAAGACGGTTCAGCTTTTCGGCCGCGACCTCGAACGCTTTGGAACGCTCCACGAATACTATCAGCCGGAGAATGGCGAACCGATTCTGAACCCCGGCTTTCAGAATTGGAATTATCTCGTTCTGAACATGGTCGAATGGCTCAAGGGCCAGGAACCGGTTGCAGAATTCGGAATGCGCGGTCCGCAGGCAAACTAAATTTTGAATGATCACGCCGCATCCTGCCGGTTGGATTCCTCGGAATTCTCGGGCAAATCGGGCCGCGCACTGGAATCCTCCACGTTCGCGAATCCGAAGACGTCGTCGGAGGCGTTCACGGCAGTGTTTTCGACTTCACGCAGTTTGCGCTGCATGGTGCGCGCCTTCGTGCCCACCGTCTCGATGTCGCTCTGTGGCCTGTTGCAGCTTCTTTTGAACTCTGGCGAGGACGTCGCCAAAGGTGCTGAACTGGGCTTTGACGGCACCGAGGATCTTCCAGACCTCGCTCGAGCGCTTTCGATGGCGAGGGTGCGAAAGCCCACCTGGAGGCTATTGAGCAGAGCGACGAGTGTGGTGGGTCCTGCAATGATCACGCGATGCTCGCGTTGAATGAAGTCCGCGAGACCTGGACATCTGAGAACTTCGGCATAGAGGTCCCTCGGTGGGAAGGAACATGATTCCGAAGTCGGTGGTTTGTGGGGGATTCAGGTATTTTTGGGAAATTTCACGTGCATTTGCCTTGATCCTCAATTCCAGTTGGCTGGAAGAGATCCTGATTTGCTCGGCATCCTGCCTGTCTATTGCCGCGAGCAGCCTTTCGTAGTCCTCCTTGGGAAATTTCGCATCGATAGGCAGCCAAACCTGCGAGCCCTCCGCGTCGCGACCCGGAAGCTTAATTGCAAACTCAACATTCTCGCCGTTCTCACGCGGTTGGACGTTTTTCGCATATTGCTCAGGGCTGAGAAATTGCTCGAGGATGGCCGCAAGCTGGAATTCGCCCCATCCGCCGCGATTCTTCACATTGGACATCAGGGTCTGCAAGCTGCCGACCTCTCCGGCGAGCTTCCGCATTTCGCCCATGGCGATGTGAACCTGCTGGAGGTTCTCGCTGACGATCTTGAAGGAATCTCCGAGGCGACGCTCGAGTGTCGTCTGCAATTTCTCCTCCACCGTCGCGCGCATCTGCTCGAGCTTCGCGTTGTTGTCCTGCTGGATGGCGGCTAACTTGTTCTCCAGCGTTGCCCGCAAGGTTTCGAGTTTCTGCTCCGTCGTTTCAGTCAGCAGCGCAAGCTGGCGGTCCAAGGAATCCCGCAGGCGCGAAAGCGCCTCTGTCTGCGTCCGCAGGGAGTCTCTCGTACCGTCCGAGACCTGATTGAGTGCCGCAAAAAGCGACTGTGCAAGCTCCTGCCGGCCGGAGGAATTGTCCTGTCGCATCTGCGCCGGGAGGGAATCGAACTGGCTGCGAAACTCTGCGATCCACTCCGTCAGCAAGCGGCGAACCGAGCGACTGGACGCGATGAGGGCGATCTGCAGTGCAGCCACCACAAGTGTAACAACAACAATCGCTATGAGAAGGCTCTCTGTCATGCCTCAATTCGCCATCCAAGGCGGCCTTTTTCGGTCACCGGGACAGATTAGACGATGGGTTAGGACATTTGAGGGGGCAGAGCCAGAAATATTCCAAAGGAAAGCTGCGCGCTGGCTCGCGCCCGCGACTGCCTGCCCGGCGCGTTCAAGTATTTGGCTGAGGTCAGCCTCTATCCGAGTCGGTAAACGATGCGTGCCTTTTCGAGATCGTAGGGCGACATCTCGAGTTTCACGCGGTCCCCGTTTAGCAGACGGATAAAGCGCTTGCGCATCTTGCCTGAGATGTGGGCGAGCACCGTATGGTTGTTCGCCAATGCGACATGGAACATGGTTCCCGGCAACACGGAGGTGATTGTTCCTTCGATTTCAATAGTTTTGTCTTGGCTCATAGTAGAGGTGCGCGAAACGGAGATGGCATTCCAAGGGTCGGGGCCTGACGCTTGTTCGTCGAGAAAAGGAACAGGCTGGTCCTGCGCCGGAACTCCGCTGCGAACGTGGGACACGCAGCAAAACCATCCCCACACTTCCGTCTTTGCGACCCTCAATCTGGCCTATCCGCGGTCAAAAGCAATGCTTCGTTTCTGAGATCTTCCAGAAACGTCCGTTGACAAGGCAGGCATTCGCGACGACTCTCTATCACAACAACATGCCATTTGCCAAGCTTGGATTGACCAAGCCACTCCTGCGCGGGGTTCAATCCATGGGCTACGGCGACCCGACGCCTATTCAGCTCCGCGCTATACCCCCGCGCTCGAAGGCCGCGATGTTATCGCCTCGGCCCAGACAGGCACGGGAAAGACTGCAGCCTTTGCGCTCCCTCTTTTGCAGCACCTGGGGCTACTCACGGCGCACTCCGCTGTCTTGTGCTTGAACCGACCCGGGAACTCGCCATGCAAGTGGAGACGTCCGTCCGCGATCTGGCACGCATGACCGACCTGCGTGTCGCCTCGCTTTACGGTGGAGTCGGCTACGGAGCGCAGCGGGAAGCGATAAAAAGGGGCCTGGATGTCATCGTAGCCACGCCGGGCCGGCTGGAGGACTACCTGGCTCAGGGCGCTTTGCGGCTCGACAATTTGAAAATCGTTGTACTGGACGAGGTGGATCGCATGCTTGATGTCGGCTTCCTTCCTGCAGTCAAGCGTATCCTTTCGCGATGCCCTGCGAAGCGCCAGGCCCTCTGGCTCGCGAGCTCACGCCATCCGCCGGAGACTGCAGACTCGCGGCATGGCCGCCGCCAAGCGACCCAATGCGGGTTCGAAGCCGGCGCCTGGGGCGACCAGTATCCGCAATGGTCGCGACGAGCTGGCGCCGCAATTGGCAGCAGAGCGGAGTTCGACTTGCTCGCTATCCGCCGGAGGTGCGAAAACACCGATCTATACCACCAATGCGCATTGAGAGCTTGCATATGCAGCTGCGCACAAGATCGCCAAGAAACTGCGCAATGCCAACCATGCGGTTGCCGTTCTGCATGCCAATCGCACCCAAAATCAGCGCATCGAAAGCCCTCGCCGGCTTTAAATCGGGCAAGCTGACGGAAGTGATGGTTGCCACTGACATTTGCCGCGCGGGGAATCGACGTGACGGGCGTGAGCCACGTGATCAATTACGACGTGCCCCAGCACCCTGAGGACTACGTCCACCGCATCGGCCGGACTGGGCGCGCCAGCGGCGCGGGAGACGCCTTCACGCTCGTGACAGGTGATGAATTGAAAAACTTTGCCGCCATAGAGCGTTTTATTGGACAAAGGGTCGAGCGGCTTCAGCGATGGAGGGTTTTTGCTTTGGCGCCCGCGCCCATGCAAAATAAGCAAGGGCCCTACATCCGCGCACAAAGGATTTCTCAACCGCCGGACGCTTCATCGCACCCGGCCAAACAACAATCGTTAAATGAACCTCCCTTGGAAAAAATTCACTGGCTAAATAGCACGTTTCTGATCGGAACGTTTTTGACCACTCTCTTCGCCGTCCCCGCCTACATCTGGCACTTTGGGTTGGACGCCTTTCAAATCGGCCTCTTTCTTTTTCTGGTCATCTCGACCGGGCTGAGCATAACACTGGGCTACCACCGGCTATTTTCCCACCTGACGTTCCAGGCGCGTTGGCCGGTAAAGGTCTTCACCCTCTTTTCGGCGCGGCGGCCTTCGAAGGGTCCGCGCTCGGCTGGTGCGCCGACCACCGAAGGCATCATAAATTTACCGATCACGACGACGACCCGTCACGACATTTCAAAGGGTTTCTTCCATGCGCACATCGGCTGGCTCCTCTTCCGCATGGGACCCGATACCCCGCTGACTTGGGTGCGCGATCTGCAAAAAGACCGCTTCGCAGTTTGGCAGCACGCGCATTACATCCCGCTGGCAATAGGCGCCGGATTCGCCCTCCCACGCTCCTCGGTTTTCTATGGGGCGGCTGGACAGCTGCGTTGGGCGCCTTCTTGATCGCGGGAGTGGCTCGAATCGTCTTCGTGCATCACATGACCTTTGCATCAATTCGCTCTGCCACTGGATTGGCAACCAGCCCTACTCAAGCAAATGCTCAGCGCGCGATAGTCTGATCATGGCCTTCCTCACCTTCGGCGAGGGCTATCACAATTTTCACCATGAGTTTCAATACGACTACCGGAATGGAGTGAAACCCTGGCAATTTGATCCCACAAAGTGGACAATCTGGCTCCTGCACAAGACCGGGCTTGTCGGAAAGCTGCGCACGGTGCCCGAGGAAATCATCCTCAAGGCGCAGATTGCCGAGCGGCAGCGCCGGCTGACTGAAACGCTTTCCAGCCGCCAAATGGCGCTCTCCGAATCGCTTCATGCGATCCTGCATAACGCCCAGGAGAAGATGCATGCGGCTCTCGCTCACTGGGAGGAACTGCTTGCCGAATATCGCGCCGCCGCAGAGCGTCGCGGCGCAATCTCACGGCAGCACCGCCGGGCGCTGAAGCGCCGAGTGAACGAAGCCACAGCCCACCTGCGCGTAGCCGTTAAGGAATGGACCGGCGCGCACGAGTTGATCTATTCGGCGATCCAAGCCGCCTGAGTCGCTGAATGGCTGCAGCCGCTTGCCGTCAAGGCGGCAAACTCTCGAATAGAAATACGCGAACGTCGCAAATGATATGCGATGGAATTGCGGGCTTGCCTGTGGTTGATTTTGTCCTTTGACCTTTTATGCGATTCCCGTCTCGATCAACTCGCGCGCGTTCTCATCCGCCACTCGACCAAACTCCAGAAAGCCGAACACGTCCTGATCGAACTCTTCGATGCCCCGGACGAAATGGGCATTGCGCTCATTCGGGCCTCCGCGATGCCGGCGCGGTGCCGTTCCTGCAGATCCATCACGCCCAGATCTCGCGCGAACTGGCGCTCGGAGCCGACGAAAGCCAACTCGGCGCCACCAGTGCCATCGAACTTGCCCGCATGAAAAAATGCAGGCCTATATCGCGGTCCGCGGCAGCCATAACATTACCGAGTTATCCGATGTGCCGGAGGAAAAATGCGTCTTGTCGCCGGCAGAATGCGCCCGGTCATGGACTGGCGCATCAACAAGACCAAATGGGTCGTCCTGCGCTGGCCGACCCCCGCAATGGCGCAGCAGGCTCAGATGAGCACCGAGGCTTTCGAGGACTATTTTTTCAAAGTCTGCACCCTCGATTATGCACGCATGATCCCAGGAATGAAGGCACTCAAAGCTCTCATGGACAAAACAGATCGCGTGCAGCTCAAAGGCCCCGGCACCGACCTCCTTTTTTCGATGAAAGGCATCGGATCCATCATGTGCGGCGGCGATCGCAACATCCCCGACGGAGAGGTCTTTTCGTGTCCGTTAAAGGATTCTGTCGAAGGCCACATAAGCTTCAATGCCCCGACCATCTATCAAGGGACGGCATTCGACAGCATCCGCCTTGACTTCGAAAATGGCCGCATCGTCAGGGCCACCGCAAACAACACAGAGAAACTCAACGAAATCCTCGATAGCGACGATGGCGCCCGCTACATTGGCGAGTTTTCAGTCGCGTTCAATCCCCACATCTTGCATCCGATGCGGGATATTCTCTTCGACGAGAAGATCGCCGGCTCGTTCCACTTTACGCCCGGGCAAGCTTACGAAATCGCAGGCAACGGTAACAAGAGCCGGATCCATTGGGACATGGTGAATATTCAGCGAAGGGATTACGGTGGCGGCGAAGTCTGGTTCGATGGCAAGCTCATCCGCAAGGATGGCTTGTTTGTTATCCCTGCGTTGAAAAAGTTGAATCCCGATTACCTGCTCAGGAAATAGACTAGACGTCGGCGGCCGCATGGGCCTGCGCCCTGTGGAAATCCACTTCAGTATTTGCTCTGAGGGGCGGGCGGATCTTGTTTGTTGCTCTTGTTTCGGGCCGCCGACTTCCTCTGATCCTCCTCAAAGAGCTCCCGCCAGTGATCCAGGCGTTCTTTGACGCGCTTTTCCAAACCGTTTTCGGTCGGCTCGTAATAGATGCGACCCTCCGGCAAATACGCCTGAGGAACATAACTTTCGGCGTAGTCATGGCTGTATTTGTAGCCTTCGCCATGGCCCAGTTTCCTTGCACTTTTGTAATGGGCATCACGCAGATGTCTGGGGATCGCAAGCGTGCGGCCCTCGCGCACCTCAGCGGACGCCTTTCCGATCGCCATTGTGCAGCGATTGCTCTTGGGGGCTGTTGCGATGTAGACGGTCGCATGCGCGAGAATAAGCTGGGCTTCCGGCAAGCCGACAAACTCCACGGCTTGCTGGGCAGAGGTCGCCACAACGAGGGCATTTGAATCTGCCATGCCGACATCCTCACTGGCGCAGATGATGAGTCGTCGCGCAATGAAACGGATGTCCTCGCCTGCATGCAGCATCTTCGCCAGCCAGTAAAGCGCAGCATCCGGGTCGGAGCCGCGCAGGCTCTTGATGAAGGCGCTGATCGTATCGTAATGCCCATCGCCATCGGCGTCATAGACGACCGCCTTCTTTTGAATGCTCTCTTCGGCCGCAGACAGCGTGACATGGATGACGGCATTGGCATTCGGCGGAGTCGTGCGTGCCGCGATCTCGAGCGCATTGAGACACTTTCGCGCATCCCCGTCGCTCACCGTCGCCAAATGCTTCGCGGCTTCGTCGTCAATCAACAGCCGCAGATCCCCGAGACCTCGCTCCTCGTCGGCAACGGCCCCTGTTATCAACTCGAGGAGATCGTCGACCGAGAGCGGCCTAGCTGGAAGATTTGCGAACGCGAAACCAGAGGGCTGTTGATATAGAAGAATGGATTGTGCGTTGTTGCGCCGACGAGACGCAGCAACCCGCTCTCAACATCGGGCAGCAACACGTCCTGCTGGGCTTTGTTGAAACGATGAATTTCGTCGATGAAGAGAATGGTCTTTTGTCCGGTATTTTGCAGCCTGTTGGATGCTTGGGCGACCAAACGCCGAACGTCCGCCACATTCCCCTCCACGCCGCTCAGCCGTTCGAATCGCGACCGCGTCGAGGCAGCAATCACTTGCGCAAGGCTTGTTTTTCCGACCCCGGCGGACCATACAGGGATGATCGAGGAATCCGGTCAGCCTCGATAGCGCGGCGCAGCAGCTTGCCTGGGCCTAGAATGTGCCGCTGACCGACGTATTCTTTCAACGTCCGCGGACGCATCCGTGTCGCCAGCGGTGCATCGACGGCAACCGGCACGGCAGCCTCGTCTTGAAACAAGTCCTCCATCCTCAAACTATCAGCCCGTTTCCCACTGCCTCGCAAGCTGCCACGAGCCGAAAACGCCGGGATCCGGGACCTTTCTGGAAGTGAGAGGCTGGAAGAAAGGCGCAATCCCGAAGGCAATCCGATCCTGCATTGAGAAGATCTTTCTTCAGCGCCCGTATTTGAGTATTGCCTCGCGTGCCGCGCAACCGCGGAATAGGTTCATCGAACGCATTGGCCATGAAAACACTCCTTGTCCCAGTCGATCTGAGTGACGCCTCGAAGCCTGTCGTCGAAAAGGCCGCCGAGCTCGCAGAGCAGCTATCGGCCAGAGTCATACTCTTGCACATCCGTCGAGCCCGTGGCCACCTATGTTCCGGTGGGGGCCACGATGGATGTGATCGCTGCGGCTCCGCCGCTTGTGGAGACAACTGAAAGCCTCTCAGCGCCGGATGCGCGCCTGAAGGCTCTCGCTGACCAATTGAGGCCGCGGGGATCAAAGTGGAAGCCGTGACTCTGATCGGCCTCGCCGTTGATGACATTCTCGAACAGGCTGCAAAATATCATGCTGACTACATCATCCTCGGCTCCCATGGCCACGGCGCTCTATACCACCTCTTCAGCGGGAGCGTCGTCACCGGCATCTTGAAGCGCACCAAATGCCCGATCATCATCGTGCCGTCGAGGCTCAGTGAGACGCCTAGCAGAATTCGCACCGCGCGGGTCTCTGTCGCAGCTTGAGGACGCCGCCCGGACCAGCCGGCAAGCTGATCTTGGGATCAACGATTTTCTCGCTTCCCCATTGGATGCTGCCTCCCTCAATCAGGCGGCGGGCATCGCTTCGAGACTTGGCGATTCCAAAACAGCGGGCGTATGCTTCCACCACAATGCTGACAAAATCACGCGCCTCGCCAGCAGGCGAGAAGATCGGAAGATCCGCATGTTCCAGATCCTTCCTGCTGAAGCGCCGCTCGAAGTCCTCGAGCGCCGCTGCTGCTTCCTCAGCGGAATGGAAACGCGCCGTAACGAGGCGCGCAAGGGACTTCTTAGCCTCCATAGGATGCTCATCGCTGCTTAGCATCTCCTCGCGCAATAGCACTTCGTAATAGCGCGGCATCAAGTCGTCACTGATGCTCATTAGCTTGCCGAACATCTCGGCCGGGGTTTCATTCAGAGCCACGTAGTTTCCCAGGCTCTTGCTCATCTTCTGTTTGCCGTCAAGGCCCTCGAGGATGGGCATGACCATGGCGACCTGCTGAGGCATTCCCTCCTCACGCTGCAGATCGCGGCCGACCATGATGTTGAAGAGCTGATCCGTTCCGCCGAGTTCGACGTCCGCCTTGATCATGACGGAATCCCATCCCTGCATGATCGGGTATTGAATTTCATGCGCGCGGATCGCCTGGCCACGGTCGAGGCGGTCACGAAAGTCCTCGCGCACGAGCATCTGTTGAAGTGTCACACGGCTGTTCAGCTTGATGACCTCCTCGAAGCGCATGATCTCGAACCATTCACCGTTGAAGACGACCCTTGCACGCTCGCGTGCTCAAGATCTTGAAGGCCTGCTCCTGGTAGCTCGCTGCATTCTGCAGCACCTGCTCGTGGGTCAGCTGGGGACGTGTCACCGAGCGGCCGCTTGGATCCCCGATCATTGCCGTAAAATCTCCGATAATCAAAATGGCTTCGTGGCCCAAATCCTGAAAATCCCTCAACTTGCTCAGCACAACGCTGTGACCGAGATGGATGTCCGGGGCGGTCGGATCAACACCGAGCTTGACGCGCAGCGGACGCCCTTCAGCGAGCTTCGCATGCAGTTCGTCGCTCGTTGAAAACCTTTTGGCAGCCGCGGGAAAGGCGGGCCACCTGGTCGGCGGGTGAACGCATCTCCTTCAGCGATTCTTGTTCAACAGTTCCCGAACTTGCTCGATGGTCATGTTCTTGTCGATCTTGTCGCTGATCTGATCCAAGGACCCCTGCGCGCCGCCCCGGCCAAGGTAGGCCGATGTTTTCACCGGCTCTTCACGTCTCGCAGCTCTCTTGTCAGCCTCGATAAAGTCTCTGTGTCTGGGCCGATTCGACGGGAACTTTCTTGCCTGCGTTCACTCCCAACGTCTTCGACCAGAGGCTCGCCTGGCTCGAGTCATAGACCATCTTTCCGAACCAGGGATTCTTGAGCCCCAGAAAAGAGCGAACGTTCCGATATTTTTCGGCTGAGAATTTCTGCTCGTAGAGGAACTTGGACGAGCCGGCTGCCTTCTTGCCGAGAGAATATCCTCCTCCGTCGAACTTCTTGTCGTTCATTGGGTTGATCAACGACATGTCTGGCTTCGCCGTGACGCGATCCAGCAGCTTCTTGTCGGCTTGCTGGGCAAAGCAACAGGCGCCGGCAAGAAGCCAGAAAAGGAGGAAGCGGCCAGGCGCGCACGAACACAGACTACATTACCTAATTGCCCTTGGGCAAGGAAGGGGAAGCCTGCAAGGACGCCAGCATCTGGCGCGCGGCGCGACGGTCCGCCGGTTCCGCGTAAGCATCTATCACGTCGCGCAAGACCTTCCGGGCTGCGGCCGGGTCATCGCGCTGCAGAAGCCCGGCAACATAGGCTTGCGCGATGGGGAACGAGCCCGGATGCACTTCATGAGCGCGCGCGAGATCCTTGAGCGCATCGACGGGGGACTCAGTCGTCTGAGCGCGACGGACAAAGAATTGCGCAGCGGCGCAACGGGCCTCCCAAAGCGAGTTTTCCGTGGTTTCCCAAAGCCCGCCCGCCCGATTCCAGTCAGTGTGCTCCGACGCTTTGCAACAAAGCTCCTCCCTTGCGCGTCATCAAGAAGGGAAGCAATGCTTTCGATCCATGAGCCACGCGCGGTCCGTGTCGTTCTCTGAGATCAGCCTCCTGGCGAGCTCGATCTGGAGATCGCGAAATTGTCGCGGTGGTGAGGTTGAATTCGTTTACACGAGGTCGAGGCGAGACACCTGTCCGCTCCGCGAGTAGTAATCCGCCAGGGCGCGAGCCGGAACGGCTTGCGGAGTCTTCCATGGCACGCAGAATGCACTCGCGAGCCTCGGCGAAAATCTTCCGACGCCAGAAACCGTTCCGTCGCGCGCATCCAAGCCGCGCCCGACCGCACATCCACCGGTGCCGCGAGAAGATGTGCCTTTGCGTCCACCGCCCGGTCGATATTCAGGCAGATATTCGGCAAGATCGATATGCTTCTGCCGGATCAAAATGCGCAATGCGTTTGATCGGAGAAACGATTGCCTCAGCCGCATCGTGCCTGCCACGTCATCGAGAGCGCCTCAGCAAGCATAAGCGCACGGACGGCGTCGCCAGGAGCGCGGGCCCTAAGCTCCGAAAGACGCGAACCGCCAGCTCGTATTGATTCTCAAGCAAGAGCTGGCGCCCAATCTGATCCCACGCCTGCTCGTTGAAATGCGCATCCGCAAGATAATCATTCAGGATGCGTCTGAGATCTTCATAGCGCTCGTCATCCAGCAAGATTTGGATAACGATCTCACCCGCATAGTAATTGCCGCGCCCCCATCCCATTCGGCTAAGAGCTCCTTCACCAGATCCGTCGTGGAGCCGAATTTCTCGGCGAGTTCCTTTCGCAAGACATAATACTCCGGAATAAGGGAGGAGTGCGCATTGCGATTCGTTTGAGTCGGGCGAGTTCCTCGACCCGGAGATTGGCTGGCAAGTTCTGTTGGAGGACAAGGAAGCTCCGGCGCGCCCGAAAGCGCTCCTCTTGTGTCGCCGCTGGATTGTCCGTCTCGCTCAGGGCTTTCTTCCAGTCGCGCCTTCACTGACCGGGCTTTTTCTTTGAAAGGAGGATTCTCAGGAACCGGGCCAAGCAACGCCTCAGCCGCTGCGACTCGAGACTGGTCGTTGACCTGGATGGCGAGCTCGCGAAGTTTGGCCGCTACGGCTCGGCGGTGTTGCCGGACCCGCTTCGGGCCTCACGCTCCAGCAGAGGATAAGCGTCCCGTTCCCGTCCAAAAGCGGCGTAAAGCTCCGCCAGAGGAATCGTGAACTCAGGCGAGGCAGCGAGAAAAGCGATTTCTCTCCAGTTCGGCGAGAGCCTCGCGATGGCGTCCCGATCTGCACAAAGCCGAGCATGTGCTGAAACAGCAGCGCCTTGTTGAGGGCGCCGTCTCGTCCGAGGCGATTCAGGAGCGCGAGCGAACGGTCATACTCGCCCTCCTCGTCCAAGATACCGTGCCAGCCTCAGGCCTGCCGTTTGAATCATCGCTCGCCCCAGACCGGGAAACTCTCTCGGCGAGCAGCCGTTCCAAGAAGGCGGCGCCAGGCTTTCGCATGAGGCGAATCCGGGCGAGGTTGAGGATTCCCGCGCAGATTGCTTCATTGCGCGGATTGCGCTCGCATAGGCTCTTGTAGACGGCGGCTGCCGCTTCCGCGCGCCCGGAGTGTTGAAGACGAATGACCGCATCCAGGAGCTTCCGGTCGGATGCGCCGCGGGCCAGCCATTCATTGAGCAAATAGGGTATCCGGTTGCCCTCGGCAGAAACAAGCTGGTTGAGTATGAGGAGTTCCGTCGTCGAATCACGGAAATTCTCACCCCTCATTGAAAGAAGCGCGGAATCCCTGGCAAGGTCGTTGCGATACAGATCCCTCGCAAGGCGGTGCAGGTTCCATTCCTCAAGTTGATTCCCGCCTTGCTGGACAAACTCGGTCCAACTCTCGTCGTCCGACGTTCCCAAATCGCGAACGACTTCCGCAATCCTCTCGGCCGCGAAGGAATCGTCTCCTTTCAGACTGGCGATCAACGCGGCAGCGGCTCTCTCGGCACCGACGATGCTTGGATGTCCTCAAACGAGCGGTCACCTCCTCTTCGAAAGCCGCTCTTTGGCTTTCCGGAGTAAGAGCCAGCGCGCGCGAAGAGCCGCAAACAACGGTTCGCTGAACGATAACGACGATGGTGCGCAATCGATCGCACGGTCCAGACGGCTGATCGCTTCTTCCGGATCGCACTGAGCAATCCACCATCGAGCCAGCTCGATCCAGGCGGAGCATGCCTGAGAAGCCGGCAAGGCGCCAGGCACGAGTTTCGCCGAGCGCACAAGCCGTGCGCAAAAGATTCTGCGAGCCAGGAACTCAGAGGCCCGCCAGCGCGGAAGCGCAGGCGCGTAGGCAAACACCCGGGTAAGAAACCCGAAGGCGGCCGCCAATTTGCCTCGAGCATACGCGAGAGCGCGGCCAGAACGCTCTCCCATCTGGCTTGGCCCTTTACAGAATCACTGGCCCATCGACCCAGTCTGTCATCTTCTTCCTCTTCCAGCGCCAACGCGGCGAAGCCCTGCTCAACCGCTGCACTGACGCCCTCCGTCGAGGCCAGTCGCTCGATCTCCACGAAGGACCCTGCTCGATCCCCTGAATAGTGCTTTGCCCAGATCCTCTCGATGGGTGCTGAGAATTCCTCAAACCATTTTTGCTTTTGCGGACTGCGGGCGAGAAGCCGGCCGGACTCTCGCGAATCGCAAGAAGCCTGCAGCCTTCGTTGTCCGTCTCCGAGGCGACCTTCCATTGCGCGGCAGGCGGCGCACCGGGACGGGCGGGCTGTGCGGGCGCGTGAAGAATTCTGTCTGGCAAAGGAAGGCAGTCCCTAAATGACTCGATCTCTGATCTCGTCTCAGCCAGCAACGTCTCGAAGTCCACCAGCGCCTGGGAACGGTCACCGCGATCGAGGGCAAATCGGCCCAATCGTAAGTAAACTTGCGGTGCGCATCCGCGAAAGCGCACCGCAGCGCGATAGGACTCTTCCGCACGTTCGTATCTTCCCGCGCGGTCAAAAAATCCCCGGCCGCGGAGAGCACCCTAGGAGTCCGGGCGTGCCGGGCCGCCAGCGCCTGCCAGACGGTCTCCGCATCGTGCCGTCTCGCCGGCACGCTCGAGAAAGTCTGCAAGGCGCATGGACGGAGAAGGATCCTGCGTCCCGACCAGAGAAGCGAGCCGTCGGGCCAGTCGCGCCGCCTCCTCCCAATCTGCGGCCTCCTCTGCCGACTTGACGAGCCGCTCGATGCCTTCGACGGAATCCTCGCTGTCTTTCACTGAGGCTTTTAGCGCCTGTCGCGCTTCTTCCAAACGACCCTCCGCGGTCAAAGAGAAACAAGGCCCTCCCGCCAGGGCAATCCTTCCGAAGATGTTCGAGTCCGGTGCTCCATGCGCGAACGCCACTCCTCGGCAACGCCATGCTCGACGGCATAAGCGGCCGCTTCATTCAGCAGTTCCTGGCGCGCCGCAGTGTCCCCTTCCGCAATGCACGCCTCTTCGAGAAAATCCAGCCCGCGAGTATAGAGCTGAAGCCGCGCTGCCGCGTTGAGGATCGAAGCTCGGAGTGCTCGCCGCGCTTGGCGATGCAAGCCCATAGGCTCGCTGCCAGGTTTCAAAGGCGTCGAACCAATTTCCACTCATCTGCTGGGCGAGCGCAAGATCGGCGACAGCCTGCCAATCCTTCGACTCTTGCGCGAGGGATTGGAAAATCCGCAGCCCGTCCTCGTAATTGCCCCGATCGAGTTCAATATGACCGATTTGGCGCTGAATTTCCGCGCGGCGCTCGGGAGCCAGTTCTGCGAGCCTCCTAAAGGCTTCGATCGCACCGGCGAAATCGCCGGAATCAGCAAGTTGGACGGCCAATGCTTCCTGCAAGGCCGTTGACTGCGGGACGGCTTCCAGCTCCCCTCCGCAAAGCACTGACCGGACTCGACTTGGAATTTGTCCAGCCGAGCCAGCGTGCCAGTCTGAGCCACGCCGCCTCGTGACTGGTCCTTTGTGCCTGTTCGTCCAGCGATCTGATCATTTCTTCAACGACCGGCCCCACTGACTTGTCGTGCTCGTCCGGCGTTGCTCGCTCTTTGGATTGCAAGGCGAGGAAGAGGCGCCGATCGAGATCTTCACGAGGCGGCGCGCTCCCGGAAGTCTCGCAGGCCTGTCGCAAGAATTTCGACCATAGCGTCCGTCTGGCCCTCTGCTTGAAGCAGATCGGCTAAACGAAGCGCGTATTCGGGCCGGGAAGGATCTTTCTCGAATGCCGTGCGTGCCCAGCGTCGCTCTTCTTCCTTGGCTCCAGATCCTTTCAGCAGCTCCGAAAACGGAATGCCGCCGCCGCCGCGTCCTGCGGATCAAGCCGCGAACCCGTCGAAGCGCAAAAGGCACTCCGTTGCCTCGGCGTCCCGCCGTTGCTCGAGATAAAATCGCGCGAGTTCGCTCGTCGCTTGCTCGTCATCCGGATGAGCGAGAGACGCCGCCGAGCTTATGCTCGAGCGGAGCGGACAGCCGCATGCGCCTGTAGAAGTCCATCGCCCGGGCGTCCGCGGCCTCGTCGTCCTGGTGCGCTGCAAGGTAATCCTCAATACGTTTTTCTGCATCCGCTTCCTGACCCAACAGGGCGGAGACCTCCGCACGGAGAAAAACGATGTCCCCGTCGTCGGGCCGGACGGCAAGCGCCTTGTCATATCGGTCCGCAGCGGCCTCCGGATGGCCCAGGGAGAGATCGAGCGCGGCCACTTCGCACGCGAGGCGGATGTCCTTGGGAGAAGCGTGGCCGCTTTCGCCAGCCAATCATGTCGCTGAGTATCATCCGCTTGAAATTCGTAAAAACTTCGCCATGCGCAAGGCGGGCAGGGGATCGCGCGGGCGCGCCTCCGCCTCCTCGCGCCATTTTTGCTCTAGTGCATCAAGGAATGATTCGCTTTATGGAGATTGAGGAGCGGCGCCGCGCGGAATCCAATTGCCAATGATCGGGTCCCATCAAAGCAAGCAGGGCTTCCTGTGCGGCGATAGCGTCGTCGACTTTACCCGCCTCCTCAAAGCGGAGCGAGATCTCGCCCCATGCAGCGAATCGCTCGGCTGGTGAACCGCGCTCGGCAATGACCCGCAAATGGCCGACAGCGGCTTCCCAGTCGCCAGCGTGCGCGCTTGCTGCGGCGAGCCGCTTACGGAGGACAAGGTCACCAGGGGCCAATGCGACTGCGCGCTCCCAGGCGACCCGCGATCTGTCGGGCTCTCCGGCTCTCTGAAAGAGCTCGCCAAGCCGGACCAGGAGGCGTTGGCTTTCATGCACAGCGGCCGCCCTTTCGATGACGTCCGCAGCCGTCCGGATCTCGCCTTCCTCCTCAAGAATTCCGGCAAGCATTTCCGACGCGGCGACGTTTCCGGACCCCGCCACTTCACCAAGAACCCCTTTCCGCTTCGGCCTCCTGCCCGGCCCGCTGCAGGACCCGCGCGTATAACACAGGGTTTTCCGCCGCGCGCTCCCGGCATGCGGCAAGAAGTGCTTCGGTCTCGCCGGCATCGGCATGGATCTTCCACAAGCGGTCGAAGGCGGTCTGTTGCATCGGGTTTGCGCCGAGAATGGCCAGATAACGAACCGCAAGCCGCTGCGACTCGGCGTCAAGCCCCCACGCTGGGTCCGCCAGGACAAGGCAGAGCGCTAGTGCGGATAGACGCCGTTTCATCGCGCAAGAAATTAGCGGAAATGGCGCTTCCGGCAACTCGGGAACAAATCACCGTCCCGGGCGCCAAGTCGCATGGGCTGCTACTTGTTAAGAAGTGCGGGAGCTTGCATGGCCCTATAGCCGTCGGGAACCACGAATCTCGGAGTCCGCAACCGGGCTTTCGCTGACCGCCACCACTGTGACCGTGGTCTTGCCCATTCCCGTCGCATCCACCACGGTGCGGATCGGGAATCCTGAAGCTGCTGGTCCTTCGTGAGTCCCCTGAAAGGATCCGCGCCCGCACAGCGGTCGAAAGCTCGGACATGAGTTTCTCGCTATTGGGCAGGTCCTTGGTGAGCCACAGATGAACGTTCATGCCACTTCGTTGTCGTTTCAAACTCCTCACACGCATAGCCACTGATTGTTTCCTTTCGACCCGTGGGTTTGGGCGTACCGGGTTGGCGCCGACGCTCTGGCCGCCTCCTGCGCGTGAGCCTGCTGCAGGCTCTTAATCGACGCGCCGGGAATCGCCATCACCAGTTTCTGCTCATGCATCAACGAGATCATGTTGCCGGTCTTCAAATCGACGATGGAGGACACTTGAGGATTTAAGTCCAGGCGCATCTTTCCGTCTTTGATCTTCATCGTCATCGTCACGTTCGCCTCCTGCGGCGGACCTTCCTTCTGATCTGCTGTGTGATCGTGAGATCGGCCCGCGCAGCGACCGCCCAGGGTCGTTGCAAGAAGCGCGACGGTGACCCTTTTATCGACGTCATCAGCGGGAAAGGTCTGCCTGGGACAGGATCTTGAAGCCACCGGCTCGGAGCACGGCACTCGAGCATTCACTGTCATCAAGATGCATGACCAACACGGCACGACCGCGCGGGACGGATTAGCAAGGGATAGCTGAATATGATATTCACCTCCGCCATAAGCAGGGCGGAGAGCACCTTCGCAAGATCCGCGGCGCCTTCCTTCAATTCGACAACAAGCACCTCGCATTCGCCGAAAGCGATGTCATGCTCGTGAAAGAGCGCGCTCACCCGCTCAGGATCGCTCACAATCATGCGCGTGATGGAAGATTCGGAGGAATCCTGAATGCTCAAAGCCAGGGCCACAACGTTGTGCTCATTCAGGAGTTTCACCACTTCGAGCAATGCGCCGACTTTGTTTTGAAGAAAGACGGAGAATTGCCGCACCTGCGGGCTACCGAGTTTTTCGGCGGTCGACGTCGGCATAGTCTCGTTCAGCATCCCTTTCTAAGCTGCCACTATTTGTACGAATACAAAAGGCAGAACTGTGATTTGTCCCCTTCAAGGGAGGCTCATTTTAACAAAATAGCGGCCGCTCACCTCGGCGAACCAACCCTGCCGCAGCAGCCTGCCCGTCCTCGTAGGTTTGGTAATCCACGGGTTTGCCGTTCTCATCGAAGCACGCTGACGGCGATCTTCGGCCTGGCGAGGTCACAGCGGCCGAAAACCAGTATTCATTGCCGGCGAAAAGATTGACCTCCAGAAACTGTGCTCGATTCGGCTCGATTTCCCCGGGCCAATAGCCGTCGCGGATCTTGTAGCCGTCATTGCTGAAGGCGCCTGCGAGCTCAAGAGCCTTGCTCCGCGCGCTGACATCGCTTTCCACAGTTGGGGGAGGAGGGAGGAGTCGGATTCTCCTGGGCAAAGGCTGCAGGCAGGAGCACCGCGGCGGCAAGAACTTGCATGCAGACGGAGTCATCGATTGCGATTGGCAGCAACTTGGCATAGGTGGCTTTCATGCTCAAAATTCCGGCTTCATTCTGCTAGGCCCCTGTCGCGATTGCCGTCGCAATGGAGGACATCGTCTCGTGGAGATCCTTAACGTTTTCCGTTGAGGGCGTCTCGGCTCTGACGAAATCGCGGGATTTTTCGAGAGCTGCGCGGAGCTTGGAGATAAGCAGATCTTCCTGCATTCCTTGGGGCAACGTGCCGATTTGTTCCAGAAGATATTCAATAATGGCGGGCTGGCGCAAGAGACGGGCAGATTCCGGTGTGTAGGAGCGCTCGATGAGCCCGCTCGCGATTTCCGTTCCCCTGTATCCATGCTCCCAGAGTCACCAACGTCACAAGGTTGTTGTCCTTCTGCTCGAACATGTCGAGTTTCACCTCGTTTTGAGTTGCTTCAAGCTCCTCGCGCAGCGCGTTCCAATCGTTGTTATCGGCAAAATCATTGATGCTGTTGCCGCGGCCGAGGACGCTTTGGCTCACGTTGAGTTTCTTGGCGAGGTTGATGATTTCCTTGCCGATGTTTTTGACGCCCTGGCTGTCCTGCGCCTCCACCGCAATGTAGCCGTCGGCCACAAGGGTGCCCAAGAATGAGGGCAATCTGCGAACGGCTGGCGGTGGCCTCCAGGCGTGCCCGTGCGAACAAGTTGCTTCCAATTCGGACGACCCTGCTTGTTAATCGCGGCGAAAAATTCGCCCGGCATCGGTATGGTTATCGATTCAATGCGAACGACCTGCTTGATCTGGTCCGGCGTCATGGCGGTTTCCGCAGCCTGCAACCTGCACGGTCGGCAAAGCCGAAAAAGACGGACAACAAGAGCCGTCGAATCCGATTCATGTGAGCAGATAATACAATGGCGCAAACTTTGGCGAGCGTGTTTCGCTTCTCTTCCGTTTCTCGTAGTCTTCCATGGAATGCGAATGACAGCGAATAGAGCAACAGTTGGAACAGGAGCAAAATGATGCCCAGGAAGCCAAAATGAACAACTCTCTTCCAATTTACGACCTCGACGAGGAAATCATCCGCGCCCTCCGCGAGGGCGGACGCCTCATTCTGCAAGCGCCGACCGGGTCGGGAAAATCGACACAAGTCCCGCAGATCCTTCTGGACGGAGGAGCCTTGGGATCCGGGCGCTGCGTGATTCTCCAGCCCCGCCGCCTGGCCACTCGCATGCTCGCAAAGCGTGTGGCTGAGGAACGTGGACGCGCAACTGGGCGCCGAGGTCGGCTACCAAATCCGGCTCGACAATGTTTCCTCTCAGCAGACGCGCATCTTGTTCGTGACGGAAGGCATTCTCCTGCGCCAGATGCTTGCAAATCCCCGCTTGGACGGTGTCGTCCACGCTCATTTTCGACGAGTTTCATGAACGCCATCTTTACAGCGACATCAGCCTTGCCCGCGCCCTGGACCTCCAGGAATCCGCTGCGCCCGGACCTCAAGATCATCGTCATGTCCGCCACGCTCGACGGCGCGCAACTTGAACGCTATCTGGCTCCCTGCCGGGCACTCTCGTCAGAAGGCCGCACGTTTCCTGTTGAAATCGAGCACCTGCGCCACGAGCCGCGCGACGATCCCCCATGGGAACTTGCCGCAGACGCGGTTGCGGAGAATTTCGACAGGACCGATGGAGATATTCTCGTTTTCATGCCCGGGCGCTATGAGATCCAGCGCACCATCCGTGAAATGAGCCATCGCGCGCCAAGCGGATGTATTTATCCTTCCGCTTCACGGCGAACTCCCAGCCTCTGACCAGGACAAGGCTGTCGCGCGAATCGGAAAGCGCAAGATCATCGTTTCTACTAACGTGGCTGAAACCTCCCTCACGATTGATGGAGTGACAATGGTCGTGGATGCCGGCCTTGCCCGCGTGGCCCGCTACGATCCGCACCGCGGCATCAACACGCTTCTCATCGAAAAGATCAGCCGCGCCTCCGCCGACCAGCGTCCGGGACGCGCGGGACGCACCGCGCCGGGACTCTGCCTGCGACTCTGGACGCAGCGCGACCACACGTTGCGCGCGGCAGCCGGAACTTCCCGAGATCAGACGTCTCGATCTTGCCGAGACGGTCCTTTCGCTCAAAGCCGCCGGGGTGCGCCATCTCGCGAGCTTTCGCTGGATGGACAGCCCGGACGAGAAATCCCTCGCTCGCGCCGAGCAACTCCTCGCCGACCTCGGCGCACTGGATCCATACCGGTGAAATCACCCCACCGGCCGCCGCATGTTGAGCTTTCCCGTCCATCCGCGCTACGCACGGATGTTCCTCGCCGCGAAGGAGTTTGATTGCGTCCGCGCCGCCGCCTCATCGCCGCGCTAACCCAGTCGCGCAATCTTCTGCTGCGCGCCGAGCGTCGCGTCGAGGAGGAGCGCGCGGAAATCTTCGGCCAGGGCATCTCGGACTTCCTCATCCTTATTCGCGCATTTTCCTACGCCCAGCGCCATGACTTCCGCATCGACGCTCTCCGTCCACTCGCGATCCACGCCGAAGCCGCCCGGCAGGTGAGAAACTCTTCGAGCAATTTCTTGAGATCGCCCGCGACGAAGGCCTCGATACGGACGCCGGTGCCGCGAGGGACGAGGCCATCGCCCGATGTGTGCTGGCCGGGTTCGCCGACCAGGTGGCTCGCCGGCGCAGCGGGAGGCACGCTCGTCTGCGATATCGTCCACGGCCGTCGTGGGACAGCTTGCGCGCGCCAGCGTCGCGCAAGACAGCCGACTCATCGTCGCGGCCGAGATCAATGAAATCGAAGGCCGCAGCGGCGACGCCCAGGTCGTTCTCTCGCTCGCAACGCAGATCGAGGAAAGCTGGCTGCGCGAAATGTTTCCGGACGACTTCGAAGAACGCACGGCGCACCACTTCGACACTTCACAAAACCGCGTTGTCCTCCGTCGCGAGAAAGATCTTCCGCGATCTCGTCATCGAGTCGCAGGATCGCGATGCGGAACCCTCGCCCGAAGCCTCAGCCTGCCTCGCGCAAGCCGTCGCAAATGGAGACCTCACCCTCAACCAGTGGAACGACTCGGTGGAACAGTGGATCGCGCGCGTGAACTTTCTGGCTGGAATCCTCCCGGAGCACCATATTCCGAAAATCGGCGCCGCCGAGCGCGAATACATCGTCCATCTTGCCTGCGAGGACGCCACGAACTACCGCGAAATCAAGGACCGCCCGATTCTGAACCTCGTTCGGTCGACCCTTACTCCCGCCCAGCAGCAACTCGTCGAGAAACATGCCCCGGAGCGCCTTGAGCTCCCCGGCGGACGCCGCGCCAAGGTCACCTATGCGCCGGACTCTCGCCAGTCCTCAGCGCACGCATCCAGGACCTCTATGGCGTCACCGACGACCTCAAGATCGCCAGCCGGGCGCGTGCCGCTGATCATCCACGTCCTCGCACCAATCACCGGCCCGTTCAGGTGACAAACAGCCTGAAGACCTTCTGGGTCGAGTCCTATCCCAAATTAAAGCAACAGCTCCAGCGCCAGTATCCCAAGCATGAGTGGCGATAAATTTTGCCTGCGGCAATTTGTTGAGCGTCCGTTTCCGGACGCGCCGGCTGACAGCCGCCTTCGAGAAAATCCGCAGAATCCGCGGGTTAATTAGTCCCCCTCTACAACGTGACGGCTCGATCACATTTTGCTCGCAAAAAGAGCGAGCAACATGCCGCTATGTAAGCGGCTGATATGAACACCAGGGACAGTCGGTCATATAGCGCCCTACGATGTCGCGAATCGGCCCTTTTTTCCGACTCACCTTATCACGAATGCCCCTATTCGCTTCCGTGCTGTGTGTGCGAGGGCGGCGGGGAGAGGCATGGGAGACGATGTGCGCACCGACCTTCGGGGTGCTCCTGCCCAGTGACTGCCGCTTCTTCTCACCAGACTGAAATTTCATACGGCGATCAACAAGATCTACGGAAAGGCTGGTCCGACTGGAGGCCCAGCGGCGCACTGATTAACATGGCGCTGGGCAATATTGAGAACCGGCTGACCAAGGCGCAGAGCGATACCGCCAACCGGGATTCGTGACCCAGTCTTCCCGTGTCCAATACCTGGGATCAGAGCCGAGCGCTGACAACATCCTCTTTACAAGGCAGGCCAGCGCAATGCGCTTAACAGTCTGCGTCCCGCAGCTGCCGCGCCTTGATCGTCAAGATGAATGATTTGATCGTGCTGCAGAATAACGGGCTCTTGGCGAATGCGGATATCTCGGTGGATCTAAAGCAGGCGGTTCAGAAGAACAAGGGAACCTATCTGCATGGATCGTGTCAGATTTTCGGGGACAATGAGCATTGAAGAAATGGATTAATGGCGCGGATCCTGAAGCTGTTCGAAGGGTTGCCGCCAGCCGGAGCATCCGCGCTGCTGCTACACCATCGGTGATGCGGTCGCCTTTGACGGCTGGCCGGACCTCCACACTGCGGTGCACGGGGCCGCACATGTCGTGCAGCGGCGGCGGGGTGTTTCGCTTCCGGGCGGTGTGAGCCGGGAGCACGACCTGTGCGAGCAGCACGCCAACGCGGTCGCGGACGCGGTGGTCGCCGGGCGTTCGGCGGCACCACTCCTGGACGGGCAAAGCGCAGGTTCCGGAACCGCACGCACCGCGCTCCAGCCCAAGACTCAGCCTCTGCCCAAGGGCGCCATCCCGTCCTCCGACCTTGATCCGATGGATACCCCCGCGCAGAAAACCGCGTTCATGGTGGCTAAGAAAAATGAAAATCGTTGCAAATGAGCTCAAGTTTTCGGAGCGAGCCTTGTCTGAGGCTACGCCTCGCTAGACTAAGACTAGGACGAGGCTAGTATCTCGGTGCTTTTACTGTTCCCGCTTCCGAGCTCATTGCGGCGGCGTTGAATGATTTGGCCCGCGATTTCGCGGACCATTTCCTCGATGAGCAAGCGGAGGTGGCTGCCGCGACGAAAGTCGGAGGGCGCGATGTTCTTGACCCGGTCAGCGTGAGTGCAAAGCTGATAGCATTTCTTGAAGCTCAGGCGCGTCGGATCGTCCGGATTGTAAACAGCGATTGCCCTGACCCCCGTTGCGGCGCAATGACCGTAAAGCACGGAACATCTGTTGGTCCATCGCCGATATAAACCATGTTGGGAAACGGGATGGGTCGAAGATCGGATGCCATGTGGTCGTTAACATCCTGGCTCATGTCGAGCATGCCCTTGTTGATGCGGAACAGAAATTGCGTCTTTTGCGTGTGGCTGATGACGCGGCGCGGGAAAGTGATCCGCCCATGTGCGTCCTCGGCAAACTCGCAGCCGAAGATCGCCCGAACATACGGCGCGAGCCGGCTGCCATCGAGAAGCGCCTTGAGGCCCGAAGAAACAATGTAGTGTTCGACAGTGATTCCATACGTCGTGTGTTCCGGGGAAAGAAGATCCTCCTTAAATTCCTCGAACATCTCCGGAAGGCCTTTGTAGAAGGTAAGCCGCTCACCGAGCGTGCGGAGCTCCGCATTGGTCGGACGGTCCATTCTCAACCGAATCGAGCAAAACCTTCATGTAGGCCAGCTCGTTGTCATATCCCTGGTCCTTCACCAGCTCCGCGCACCGTTCCCAAAACGCTTCCGACTTGATTCCAAAGAACGGAAAAATCGTCTCCTCCTGCATGTAGATCGGCGAAAGCGTTTGATCGTAATCGTAAATGAGCGCGATGGTATTCTGCGGGACCGACATTCGCTTTCACTAGCAGATTTCGGCAATGTCCGCCACCGGCGTTTTCGGGAACTCCCACGACGTCTAACAGATCGACACCGAGAACTTACATGAAGCACGAAAAAGACAAGATGGGGTCGGGCCCCAGACTAAGCAGCACGCCTGATTCTTGCAGTGTCAAATACGAAAGCTTGGGAACGATCAATTAATAGTGCAACTCCGGCAGAATGAGGAACTGCCAGAGGGCAGCATCTTCAGGGTTGATCTACCCAGAACTTGCCCATCCGATCTACATGCGAGCGGGCACTTCCGACCTGTGGGTCTTCGATCAGATATTTCTGTGTAAGGAGATCGAAACCGACTTTGGACAAGACGTGGCTTTTTATTATTGATGCCGGAGCAAACATCGGTTTGACAGCGGCATACCTCGCCAACCGCTTTCCAAGCGCACGGCTCCTGGCGTTGGAGGTCGATCAACAAAATTTCGAGCTGTTGGCTGCGAACACTCGGGCTTATCCCCGCATCACGCCTCTATTGAAAGGTCTGTGGCATCGCCGGGCAAGCCTGGTCATCGACAACCCGGAGGACCATGCGTGGGCATTTACAGTTTCTGAAGCTGAGTGAGGAAGCGAAGTTCAACTGTCGAAGGGATCAGTGTGTGCGGATTTGCTGCGCGACTTCAGCTGGGAACAGGGTGGACTTGCTCAAGCTTGGATATTGAAGGGGGCCGAGTTGGAAGTTTCTGTCCCACGGGGCCGAAGAGTGGCTCGATCGTGTGCGTGTAGTTAGCCATTGAAGTCCATTATCAACGGATTGGTTGTTGGGAGGCATTCCGTCGGATTGCGGAACTTGGCTCGTTCGCGTTGAAATGGTGCGGTGAATACGCTGTCCCTTACCCGAATCGTGAGCTGAGTTCAGCGCGAGTTCGGGAAGACGCAAACGCCCGTAAATTGATTTGAAGACGCATGACCGCGCCCTTACCCGCCTCAACGCCGGCGCCGTTCAGCTTGAATGCCTCCAAATGTCGGCTTGAAAAAGGGACAGCCCGCTACTGCCCCTCGCTCGTCTGACATCAGGCGAGATTTCTTCCATCAAAGCTGGCTGCGCGGAGTCTCTACCTTCCATCCAATCTCTTCGGAACTGCGCTTCCTCTGCAGAGAAGGCCGGCATCCGCGCCTCTGTACGTCGTCGCGCTTTCATCATTTGATATGACTTTCGTGTTTGTGAGCAGCAGCTTGCCAACCATATAGGCTGAAGCGCTCTAGGACACATTCGAGCCCTGGCAACTCTCCGATATCGTGTTGAGCATTTTTAACGTGGGCGTAGAGCAGCGCGGCATACAAGTCAGTGCGCTCGTCGCTAGTAAGATTGAGAGTGTCGATGAAGCCCGATACCTTTATTGCGGCTTCTTGAAGTTTAGAGATTCTTGCTTTGGTGAGTTTAAAGTTTTTCATTTGAAAGCCTAGAAGTCGTGATGTTGTCACTTGTTGGTGCGGGGGCCGCCGGGAGCATGTTACAACGCCGAGGGTCGATGAACATTGGTTGCGGAGGGTATTGGAAGGGGGTCGAAGGAGCTTTCTGGATCAGGGGTCGCAACGGGCGCGAAAACGAGCGCCGGAGCGTTGGGGACCGAAAGGAGGGAAAGCTACGGTTGGAAACTATTCCACCGTGAAGAGCGCCCTGCGCTTGAGCGCGACATTATCGATACGTCCGAGTGGACGTGTGCAAAGTCATCGATATGTGCTGGGGCAGCATTTTGGTTTAGTAAAGCTATGCGAGCGCACGGGCTCGAACTTCCAACTTTGCGCAAGAGATCGGAACAGGCAGGCGACGAAACAGATCTCGAAAGATGACGACAAATCGCGACTGGACCGAATGACTGCCCTCATCTCCTCCCGCGCGATGGGGTTGAAGACTTGGTGATGCCTCCGCAAAAGCGAGGTGCGAGCTTCTCTCGGCATCAACAGCCGCACAGGCGAAGGCTGGGACTGGAGAAACTGATGCCGGATCTTCCCAGGTTGGGGTTGAAATCCTGCGGCGGAAGTGTTGTAGTTTTAACCCGTGAAGTGGATTTTGGCGTTGGTGGTTTTGATGTTGGCTGTCGTGGGCTGTAGTGGTCCGGTGGGCCAGTCGAACGCGCTGGCCGCAGCGTCGACAATGCTGTTTATGATGTTGGCACGGGAATTAAAAGGCGGGCCAAAAAATCCAGCGAGCGGCGGAATAACCAGAACGCGCGAACGCTTTCCCAAAAGGTTGAGGTCTGTGACGATTGGTCTCTGTCAGGCAATGCGAACACTTTGTGGACAATCCGGCTATCGCGGGAGTATTAAGGCGTCGGAGGATATGGGCGACAAGAGCATCACCAAGGTCAGCGCGGCCACAGCGCCACGAGGACCCATGGGCCAGAAATACCTCGCCTCGGGCATCCGCCTCTCCATGCGGCTATGGGAAAGGGAATCTCCGGACACACAGCCCAAGGCGGAGACCGCGGCGAATTATGAAACGGCGGGCTATGTCATCGCAGGCCGAGCCGAATTACATATCGAAGGCCAGGTCGTGGACCTGGAACCGGGCGACTCTTGGATCGTGCCGAAAGGCTCTCGCCACAGCTACAAAATCCTGGAAGCGTTCACAGCGCTGGAGGCCACCACCCCGCCCGCGGAAGTGCACGGCCGGGACGAAAGCGAGCCAGCCGGCTGAACCACGCCACTCCCCTCTCCCGATCGTGCAAGTAGCGGCGAAACGCCCGCTCATCAGCAGGACTATCTCAACGTCCATGGTGCGAAGTAATCGAGCAGGATCAGGCGGGCTGGCCGGGGCGAAGAAGATCGGTATTTTTCCACCGAACGGAGCACCGCATTAAATTTGGTAATCGGACCGAATCGGAAGCCGTCGCTCAAGGGGCGGAAAAATCATCCTGATGGCTGGGCAGAATATACCGCGGCTGAAGTCGGCGGAGAGCCGGCAAAACCCTGTTTCGTGAATCGGGGAGATAGGCACCGAGAATCGCCAGATCAGACAGGCCCGGCAGTCGTTGGAGGTAGCGCGGCCACCGTGCCGCCCGCATCCACATAAATGCGCTTTCCGCCGATGTCGAGCAGGAAGGCAAGTGGCTCGCCACAGACCCAGTCGGACGGGCGCCGGGCGGCTTCCGCGGCACCGCGGTTTGCACCCAGGAAAGGGCAGCATGCCAAAAATGCGATCGTGGACGGCTGCTAGGGACACGGACCCTTGCGCCTCCACAGCGCACGGAGTCGCCAGCCTGGACCAGAAGAGTCTTCGAGGCGAGTACGCCGACGGCTTGGGACAAATAACAACTCGTCGGCGAGGCGACAACGGACGCCCTGGTGCGACCGCGCAATTTCGGGCACATCAAGCAAGTGATCGAAGTGACCGTGCGTCACGAGGATCGCGTCAATCCGCTTGGCAAGTCGATTCATCCCCGAGTTGATGCGGATGATGTTTGGTTTGATGGGGCTGTTTGACGCCACAGGCGCTAGGGCAATCCGTGAAAAGTATGGATCGATCAGAATCGTCGAGTCGCTTGCTTCGAGGAGGTAACCGTTCGTGCCGAGATAAGTCACTCGCACGCCTGATGAGGGAGACGCCACGATAGGAAAAAGAGCCTGGGAGTCGGATACAACCAGCGAATGGTAGCGCCGCAAGTCCGAAACAGCACTGGCGACTGAGTCCGATACCCCATGCGCACAATGCGGCGGCAAGACAGAAGAGGCCTAGTCGACTTCGGATTGCCTGCAAACGCCTTCATAACACTGGTGTTCATGCCGGAGGTGATTGACAAGCACCGTAAGATTTAAGCCGGGTGTGATCAATGGACGATCTCGCGGTGCAGAAGATCCATTTGATGGCGCGCTGGATCTGGGTGAACCGACACCAACTGGAGAATATTGCGCAACCAAGTTACCAGCCAAGACCTCGACGAATTCAGCGCCCGCTATCTCGAAATGCTCGACCACGGCGCATTGTCCCTTCGTGAAGGAAAACCGGAGGAGGATTCGCCGAATCGCGCGCGGCTGTAAAGCAGGAGGACGCCCTCAGGCACGATGAACCGCCGGGTTGGTTGATCCCCGTGCGCCACTCGCTGGGCGCAAGCCTCATGCAGGCTGGCGCCGCCAGGAGCAGGTATATCGCGATGATCTTGCAGAAGTCAGCGGGGGGAACGTGGCAGGAAGAGGGAAAAAGTTATATTCTACAGGAACGTTTGGCGGGGAGCGCCGGAGATACCCAACTGTTTTTCAAGTGCGGTAATGGCAAAAAGACCCGTCAGGTCGCGTTCGCGTTGCGTCATACATGAACCCAGACGAACACACCGGCAGAAAACGCCGCCGCCATGAGCCAAAGCAGACTTCTCTGCGTCCCGCTCTCTTTGAGCATGCGCGGACGCTATCCCGGAGAAAAAGGCTCGGAGAAAGATTATCAAAAGGCGCTTGCCCGCGTCAGTGACCACCTTCGGAAGGTTATACGATTGCGCGCATCGAGGGGCGACGCCCATCACCCGGGAGGTCCGCTTGATGCGAGAGACGCGGCTTCGAGGGGGAAACATCAAACTCGCGCAGAGCCGCGCCAAACAAGCGAAGGATGATTTGGATGCCGCGCTTAATAAGGCCATCGGAAGAGAGGAACTGAAGTTCCGCAACGCGGACACCATCCGCCGGCTTATGTCAAAACGATTTAGCGGCCTGGCGGGGACACCCGTCCGCAGAGCTTTTGAGGCGACGATAAAAGTCTCCGAGCGTGTTCTGGGGATGAAGTGGCGATAAGAGCTTACTCGAGCTTTTGAGGTTTTTGGCGATGGAAAAGCAATTAAGCGACCGGTTCTACGGCGCGCTGGCGGTCGTGCTACACTCGCGTCGCTCTCTCGCCAAAAACAATCCATGCCGCCCAGCCTATGAACAAGAGACCGCTAAGGCGGCTGACCAATTGGTTCGCTGGGCTGACCTTCTCCAGCAGGACAAAGGCGCTGGATACTGGCGACCCATAACAGGTTCATCACGCCAAAGGCAAAAAGGAGACCCATCAATGCCCAACAGCAGCCGAGACAGTAGCCTCCGTGCTTCAATCCCATCCTGAAGGCGCCCCATGAGCCATGTCGCCATTCCGTAGCGAAAAACCCCATTGGAGATCGGCAATGAGCCAGACAGGCATATTTCAGACGGCTGAACTGAAAGAGACCTGCGATGAGCAGCAGTCCTCCGCCCAAGGCTTTGCTCGTGCTCTCCATCATTGGTGAAACCAAAGCCGCCGTAAGCAGGCCCCACTGCAACTAGCGTGGCAAAGCACGCTAAAGGCGGTCCACGCCGTCGAGATAACCCAACAGAAACTGTCCGGTCGCTACCAACGTTGCCTTGCGGCTCGTTCCGACGCCGATTGATCTCAGCAAAAAGCAGAATCACCGGGCTGGCAGCGGGCACCATCATCGCAACCATCATAACCGCCCACATCAGAAACACGAGGACAAGATCCCAAGCGGTCCAATGCTGCATGGCGGGCATGATGACCATCTCCATCCCGACATCCATCCGGCGCATTCCCCAGTCCATGTAGATCAGGTATGTCCACGACAGAGTCACGACTCCCGCCAGACCAAACGCGGCGATCGCGCGGTCACGCTTGAGGACTTCTACCAGCATCGGGCGCGCGGGCATGCCGGCTCACGCAGACTGGTAAGCGAACCGCGAAAAGTATCCGTTCTTGTTCGACACCTCCCACTTTAGGCCGTAATCACTGAACCGCATCTGCTTGGATTTTGCTACCGCGAGAGTACGCCTGGGACGGCGGCAAACGGGGCGTTATCGACCGTCACATCACCACCATCTTGCCCAGGCAGTCCCTCAATCTCTGCGTCGGCGACGTCACCGAGACGCAAGCTGCGTAGTTTTCCTTCTAGAACGATATTCGATCGGTGCCGCCTTAACCCTGAGGACTTCGCCGATGAGCGGCGCAAGACCCGCCAGATGCCCGCCTGCTTGGCCAGAGAAGATTTGAGTCAAAGCATCCTGCTGACCTTTGTTCGCCCGTTCGTCCACATAGAGGGCGACCTTCCATTTGACCTCCAGCATGTGGCCGGGCGCATAAACCGCAAGCGCGGTGTTGAACCCATCCAGATCGACCTCACCGAACCGACCCTGGTCGATGTGCCAGGCAAGCAAGACGGGTGCATTCCCCACTTGTAGGTGGGCTCAGAAAAACACATGGACACGCAAGGTCACAATTACAGGCTTCGAAGTATGATCCGGAAATTTTCCAGGTAGTAGGCATTATAGGGGCTCCATTTTAAGCGATAGAAGCTCTTGCACGCACGAAATATCGAGCTGCAAAAGCCTCGAAAATGGGGTAGCAAATTGGCCAGACAGGGAACAACCAAATTCTGCTTGCGCGGTTGAGACGGACCCCTTGGAATTGAAGGGCGACCAGCGGATTACTGAATTGGAAAACCGTTTTGCAGTAGAGTTTCTCGCCCATCTGTCGCTGATGGAATGGGAACATATCGGTGCGACCGAAGATTGTCCGCCGCACTTTCGGATTCATCAAAAGTCAGCTCGCCGACGGGTAGCGCGAAAACATCTGAATATTTGCACTTCGTCAAGCAATACCTTCCCTTGCTCCTATTTACTTTGAGGGGCGATCGACTCGGCTACCACACGAATGGCAGAAGACGATGCCGAACCTGTTTCTGATATTCGGTGTATCCAGGTAGATTCCTGGCGAGGAAGCGTTCCTCGTCAAGGAGCCGCCATATCAGAAATGGCATCATCGCGACGAACAGGACAAGCCTCAGTACGAGCCAAGCGCCAGCGGCGATGCCGAAAGGTGCAGGGACGCACTCGCGTACATCGGATGGCGAACGATTGCGTACGGTCCGGTCGAAATAACCTTCTGATTCTCGGCGACTTCGATGGTTGCAGAGGTGAAAGTGTTTTCTCGATACACCAGGAGATGAGATAAAACCCAATCGCGACGAGCACGTCTCCGGCCACAACACCGCCGAGCGGCACGGCGGACCACCCGAAGCGGTGGTCGAACGCTGGCACGACAAGAAGCGCTATGAAGCCGATTGACGTGCACAGCATGATGAACTTCTGAGCTGGTTGCTTCTCCGCCATCGGACCGCCGCTCATCCGACGCTCAAGAAGCGCCGGGTCCTTTCTCATGAGATAGAGCGTAGTGAGGACCGATGCGCCCGTGAAGATCGACAAGTACACCCATGCTTGCCAATAGTGAACGGTCCCCGCGGGAACGAACAGCAGAAGACCCATCACAACGGCGAGGACGGCGAGTGCGAGCCATGCCCTTGCATTGAGGTTCTTCATAGCGCCATCTAACTCACCGACCGCCCCGCTATTTGAGACTCAAGACAGGTCGGCAAAAGTGCCTCCGGCATACGTTGTGCGCAGGGTTGAAAAAGCATCCCTATGCCAAATATTCAAAATTACCGCATGATCAATCGCTAATTCGCTCAGTCGTTAAATCGCTAAGTCTTGTCGCGCCGTCTAAGTCGCCACCGGACGCCTGCTGAGTAGGTGACGTAATAACCAAGCACGATGGCTCCGAGTGCCAGGGAACCGGCTACACCCGCCCCCTCCAGCCACGACGTATGCGGACCCGGACGCGTGCCATCCATGCCAGATTCGCCAGACCCCGTAGAGCAATCGCGCCGTCACAGCGAGGGTAATGATCAATATCAGCCAGCGGTTGGGCGTGTAGTGCAGCGCCTGTGGCGTCTCCTCCCACCGGCTCAAGGCCAGTCCGAGCAGGCCCAGAAGACATCCTCCCATGAGGCCGAAGAGCGAGTATCTGAAGGCGTCCGGAATCCAAAAGCTGGTTATTGCAGCCACGTATAGGAAAAGCCCAGCCGAGAGAACGATCATCACGAGGTTCAGGGTCGCCACCCATCTGCGACCGAGCCGGCGCACCGTGCCTGCGCGGTAGCGCAGGACCAGCAACAGCGGCATCGCGAGAATGAGCGCGAGGACGAGGAGCAGCACTGCGACGAGAGGAATCAGCGGCACTCTGCAAGTCTACACCGGAAAAGGCTTCCCTGCCGCCTCGAAGGGACGTGCTTCCTCACGTCCGGGACATGCAGAAGCACGCGCGGCTACGTAAATGCCTATGGAGTAGACGACGTCTCTTTGTCAGGGAGCGCAGGCCGGGCCTGCCAATGACGGCAAAGAGCCTGTAGCGCAAATGTCAAGCGAAGCGCAGCACGCCTATACTGACTCCCGGCGTGTCCGATTCCTTCCCATCTCGGCGAACTGTGGTCGTTGCTTGAGGAACTATGCTGCGACCTCAGCCGGTTTGAGCATGTGCGCCGCGATGGCCTCGCACCGCAGGCATGGAGTGTCGATATTTCACACTGGGTATGAGCACGTGAAGTGCCCTGTTCAGGCTTAGGGTAATGATCATGACCCTCAAGACTGTAGTGATTCGTTCCAGCCACTCCGGTCGTCTGTGTGCGGAAAACGCGCGAGATCCCCTGCGTCCTCGTCGATCAGCTTTTCGACGAGCGGCAGGGCGTGGCCGGACACGGATGAGCCCGGACCACGTTACCGAACAGGACCGCTTGAGCCACCACCGATCTTGACCGAACTTAACCAGTGCTTCACGGTTGAACATGATCCCACCATGAAGGCGCTCGCTGAGAACGGATTCGGCAGTCGCGGGCCGACGATACGCGAACGAAGCGATTTCATATCAGGTCAGGAAATTCTGGCAGGCAGGAATAGACGGACAGGGGCATCCGCTTCACGCCACTGGACCGAATGCCCTGTATTGGGGAGAAGTCAGACGCCTGCTGCAGATGCCTGCAGCACAAGAAGAGGACAGCGAGGCGCAAAGGTGCGATAAGATGCCATCGAAACCAGCAAAGCGCCGCTAAATTGGCTATGGGGGCCGTATCGAGACGACCACGCCATGGATACAAAAGCCGACGGTATCCCTCAGCCCAGGCGCTGGCGCCGATCCTCAGACAAAAATGGCGATCAAAAATGCAACGCTGTAGTCCCTTCATGGTGACGGTGCAGGAGCGAGGGTGTCGCGCCTATCAGGTATCTGGAAATAAAAAGCGACCGCCTACGTTCCTATCGGCAGTCGATTCCGATGGCGTTCACCAGGCTTTCCTCGAGGTTTCCGTGAAATCGCTGAGTTCGTGCAGGATCGCGTTCTATTCCGTCTCTGATAGCAATTGTGGCGACCGGAAAGATCATACATACAACTCATAAACGACGGAGTGAAGACCTTAAACAACTGGTGAAAGGGTCAACGAGATCCTCCGACCGCAAGCCAACGTGATCTTCGAGATGATAGAACACTTAGTACTCGATGCGAAAGGCCGGCCTCAAATGACGCCAATCAAAAGCGTCACAATTGCCGAGGATCTTGGTCCGGCGGTGAAAAGCGATATCTTCGAACACCTCCCCAGCTTTGAGCATCCGGCAATGGCTTTTCACGTCTTCGTTGTATGGTCGTTCCAAGGGTAAAGTCAATGGTGATGCTGCCTACGCCGGGACCATGGGAGATTCTGTGTATTCGAAGACGGCATTCCATACAGGCAGAGAAGCTCAGGTGCTGGCTCATGAAGCGATGCACTACTTGTTATTCTCCTTTGGGAGGTCGGCTGATCATCATCACGCCAAAAGGCTTGGTGACTTAATGTATCCGCGCGGCGGCGCGATTCGGGTTCGAGGGGAACCAGACTTGGCCGGACTTATGCAAATGTCATCAATCCGTAAGACACATAGCACTTCGATATTTCCATGACGCTGGTCTTATGGGGCCCTGCATCCATCCTTGCCCGGACGCGTTACCTGAGCCGGGCGTCCCCCGAGTGCGCAACGGTCACACTTGCTCAGGCCAAGCAGCAACTTGACGACTAAGGATTGGGTTTAATGGCGTTGGCCGAATCAGTATTCGAGATTCCGCGAACCGCTCGGATTGTAGTAACTTTCCACAACCGCGAAGTGCCCTCTATCGGCGATCCTTTGGAACCTCATGCGCACGTAGCCGCCGCTCTCGAGCTTGACGAAATAAGCCTGCTCAAAACGGTCCCGCCATTTGCCATCGATGCCCGCGAACGGCATCTCGAACTCAATTGCCTTTTGGGCTTCAAGGCGAGTTTCGCCAATGGAAACACCTACTGCGAATCTCAGTAGCCGCGACACGGAGCCTTTCCAAATGTGTAAAGCCTCATAAACAACTTCTAGTGGAACCGAGCCAATGCGGCAAGCGTGGCTGATTCCAACTTTATACCGGCAACATGCGAATTTCCTGCGATTTGAGCGGCGTCCTTTTGCTCCTGGAGTGTTGGTTGCAACCAAGCGAATCTCAAGAGGTGACTATAGGGCTGACGACGTTTGGGTTGACGGGAAGCGGTTTCATCTCAGTTCGCTCGCTTTGGACGATGAAGTAACGCCTTTCCGCCCTGAAGCGTGACTTCCGCGGCCCGCACAAGGGCGTAGTAGGCGGTTTGAGATTGGGAGGTGACCCGGTTTGCCGCGAAGTCCACTTGGTAGATGCCATCCTGAATCGACTTTGTGTCATAGCCGCCGCGGAAGGAAAATCGTTGGTATGGCGTCGCTGAAACACAGCCTGCGAGCGCGAACGCGCAGGGTAAAGGCGAGCGGCTTCAAGTTTGTCATAAGGGGAATCGGGATCTGGCAGGAAATTCCTCGCATGTTCTGTAGCGACGGGCCTGCAAGAGTCGAGGGGCAAATATAGCCTCCATAACTTGCAAGACTCAAATCGTCATTGACACCAAATAGGCGAACCGTCTATCGATTGAGCAATACGTAGC
>ERZ1370068.2364-contig-1518_pt1 | contig 64785 bp, 84 predicted proteins | sample MGYA00561227_ERZ1370068 | MGnify/ENA primary metagenome ERZ1370068 (study PRJEB38410, sample SAMEA6850437) | metagenome | study: Metagenomic assessment of the ecological functions of the soil: analysis of the soil microbiota associated with the... | reverse complement strand
GGCTTCGTTCAGTTACGTATTGCTGAGAGTGTCACCAGCAACGCCGCCATCGCCGCGAGTTCCAGGAAGCCGTGCCGGGAGAAATCCTCGGCAACAGCGGCATCAGCCATACGAGAATTCAGCCAGCGCGACATTCACCAGCACAATGAGGAACGAGACCCCGTACACCCCATGTGATCCTGCAATCTGAATGATCTCAATCTGGCGATATTGAGAATAGCCGAGGAGGCCTCAGGGTAATCCGCTCCAGAGCATACGTCCGGATCAGTTCGAGGGTCACCCATAAGCAGGGAAACGCGAAAGACCGTAGCGAGGAATCAGTGGGTCCGGAAACCACACGGCCCCGGCAGAATAGAGACCGACATAGAGGCCGAGATAGGCCGTGAGCAGCAACATGAGGCCGTAGCTGATCGCCAGCGGAACCTTGCCGTAGGTGTTCATGGCGGTGACCACCCGGGCCATCATGCCAGTAAAGGCAATAGTGCCGGACAGCCAGCCGATCCAAAACGCCCGCGCTTTGCTCTTGCCGTCCAACGCCCAATGCAACGGCACGAGGGCGATCAGGCCAACGATCCGATATCAGATTTTGGAAAACTCAGTGGGAGGAACAGCCCGCTCGCGCCGGCAAGAACGAGTGAACGCGCGAGGGAATGGGTCATGAACCGCACCTTAGCGAAAGCCGGAGATGGATGCAACTTCCGGTTTAGCAGGACTGTGCTTGCCCATACGCCGTCATGGCCGAACTGAGACATTTTGGGTTGACGGACGCCCGATGAGTACCTATAAGTAGCGAGTGACAATCTGGCTTCCATGCCACGCGAAGCGCGGAGACTGGAGCTGCCCAAAATGATGAGACAGACTATCCTGACCCTGACGGAAGCGGCGCGACCACTGATCACGATTAATTGGAGGCTATGCCATGGATCGAAGAGTCATCAGCCTGTGTCTGAGTCTGAGCCTCATGCTTCTGTTTGCGGGATGCGCTGGTAAGACCGTCGTCCTCCTCGTCCGGGGATGTCAGCCTCACAGGGAGGAAAGACCAAGACCGAGCAGATCCAGCCTGACGCGATCAAGATGGTACCGCCTGAGCGCTCATTCTGACCGGCCATCCGGCAGCACACCAGTCAATCCTGCGCTCGCGCGAGCACGGATTCCGAGAGCAGTGTATTGGGCGACGTGTTCTTCGATTACGACCGGTTTTCAAATCCGCAGAGATGCCATGACGTTGTTGGACGCCAATGCCGGCTGGCTTCGCGCCAACGGGAATACGACCGTGCTGATCGAAGGCCATTGCGATGAACGAGGCACTCTGGCGTACAACCTCGTTCTGGGCGAGAAACGGGCGCGAGCCACCAAGAAGTACCTTCTGGACCTCGGTGTCGCAGGCCGCGCAGCTTCACATTACGAGTTATGGAGAAGCGAAGCCCTTCTGCAAGCAACAGAACGAAGACTGTTATCAACAGAATCGGCGGCGCACACTTCGTGACGAAGTAAACATCGTACATGTCTCACCGGAAATCTGCCATCGGTGTCTGACACGAAGGAGGATGATGTGAGGCAGCATCACGTTCGCATTGTTGGAATAGGACTTTTCGGGATCATCCTAGCGGCAGGCTGTGCAGGCAAAGGCGAGCGCATCGATCTGACAGTCCCTATCGTCGAGCGGGGCCGGTGAGAAGGTCGTTGCGATGAGTTCCCCGACTGTCGCGATTCGAGCCGTTTGAGGACCATCGCACCGACCGATCTCGTCTCGGTACCAGACATCACCTCTGGGGCGGGGAGAGTCACTTCAGCCTTTCCAACGGCACCCTCAGCGAGGCCACGGCACAGGCCTTCGCCGACTATCTCAAGGGAAGGGCTGGAACGCAACCGTCGCCGAGGGCAACAGAGCAGCCGGGGCAGACATGACCATCACCGGCACACTGATCGATGTCGGTGTGGATGCCCACAAGCGGCATCGGACGAGACCACCCATAAGCGCCAAAAACCGGATGCTTGTCCAAGTACAGAACCCACGCTGACGGCAGTCCAAGTCCGTGAGACGCGCTCACCAGCAGCCCGGGACCAGCCAGGTCTTCTGGTTCGATCCGGAGGATGCCCAGGAGTTGCTCAACAGATTGTACAACAAGAGTTTCGAGAAGTTCGTGACAGACACCAAACTCGACGGCAAAATCCTCAAGCTCCGATGACGGAATTCTCCAGCCCTGCGTGGAGGAGCCCTGCGATGCGCGAGATCTGGTTTCTCCCGTATCGTTCCTGAATCGTATGCGAAACAGGAACCGTGGGAGTAACATGGAACGACGACAACACCAGGCGGGTGCCGGCACAGCTGCAGGGATTTCTGTTGGAGAACTCCCATGAAATCGAAGCGGTTACTCTCGACCTCTCGGTCGGTGGCGCCAGGTTCGATTGCGACATCGAAGTCTACCCCGGCAAGGTGATCCGTGTGCGGTTGGTCATTCCCGGCGCGGAGGAACCGGTTTCGATCGATGAAGGGCGCGTGCAATGGGTTGAAGGGGACACATTCGGTGTCTCGTTTCAGAACGTCGGGCCAGACCGAATTCGATGAACTCGAGCAGCTCATCGACGAATACGAAGAAGCCGAAGGCAGCGGCCACGCATAGTGAGGCCGATCCTTGACTCGTCCGCACCGGAAGAATATCGTATCCCTGTGGGAGGAGCTTAACGCCCCGAGGGAATATGGTTCATAAGGGGTCAAGCGTCGGGATGGTGTGCAAGCCCAGCTTGACTGGGAAGCCTAAAGTCCCGCCAAGATCTCCGCCGTACCTAGCTGTCCTCGGCAGGTGCGCGCTCCTCCCACCCTAACAGGCTGCTGAAAAAGTCCGCCAGCGGAAGAAAACTGTTATTTGGTTTATCTGGTTTGTCTCGTATGTTTGGTTGAACCAGACAGAATGAAGTTTAGACCAGATGAACCAGATCCATTCCAGTCCCGCCAGTCTCGTGCGACATCTGCAGGGAAAAGAATTATCTATCACGAAACTCAAAAGAAGGACTGTCTGGTTTAGCCAGACAGTCCTTCTTGTCGTCAGTATTTAGTTCTCGGGTAACAGCAGATAGAGCCCGACCACAATAATCGGCGCCGCCATACATCGCTTGTACCGAAGCTATCGTAGACGCCACTAGTCAAGATCGCGGCCATAAAGATGAGGAAGATGACTGTGTCCAATTCCCCGTACCCCGCACTATGTTCCGCCGCCAGGACGAACGTGGGCGATCCAGAGTCAGCATGGCCGAAAGGGTTGCCAGTCGTTTCATCCGTCAAATGATGTTATTAAGTCCATGACGTCATGTCAATGGTAGCGACCGCTGCACAGACAACGACGTTCTCATGGCGAAGAACACCAGGAGGACGCAACTCTGTTCCTCAATAATTTTTGTGTGTTTATATTGGCAAAGGCGCCATGGGATCATGGTACGTCATTGCGTCATGGATTTGGGGGAGGCCATTTTGCCCCTTTCACCGCAGAAAATCAAACTGCCACCATGATGGAATTATGTCTTAGCTTCGATAGCTTGCGTTGATGCGGACATAGTCAAACGACAGATCGGTCGTCCACATATGGGCTCGGTGACGACCTTGCCCAAGCCCCACGGTGATCGTAAATTCTTTCTGGCGAAAGACCTTCGCAATTCGGCGTTCAGCAGCGAGTCCGAGTCCAATTCCTCGCTGTACCATCGGGACCCCGCCAAACCACAGCACTCAGCTTCGAGCGGGTAATCGGAACACCGGCTCGTCCGATCGCCGCCATCACACGACCCCAATTGGCATCCTCGCCGAACAGGGCGGTCTTGACCAAGTTCGAGGTTGCAATGGTTTGGGCTACCTGCCGTGCCTGCGCCACGGTGGCTGCTCCGGTCACCTCAATGTTCACCACCTTGGTGACACCCTCCCCGTCGCGACAAATCGCCAACGCGAGTGCCTGGCAGGCTTCTGTCAGGAGCAGCAGGAACCGACGGAAGGCAACCGTGCCTTCTTTGATCGTGCGGTTCTGAGCCATCCCGTTCGCCATGCACAGGACGGTATCGTTGGTGCTCGTGTCTCCGTCAACCGAGATGCAATTGAATGACTCGTTGACCGCCAGAGCTGAGCGCCTGCTGGAGGGCGCTCCTCGTGATCGAGGCGTCCGTGGTGAAATAGGCCAGCATCGTGGCCATGTTGGGATGGATCATTCCAGAGCCCTTGGCCATTCCGCCAATGGTAATCAAGCGACCGCCGATGCGTGTCTTGAAGGGCGATGGATTTTGGACGGATGTCGGTTGTCATGATCGCCCTGAGCGGCATCAGAGCCTCCACGGTCGCTGAGCTGAGTGAGCAACTGCGGTATGCCCTTGATGATTCGATCGACCGGCAACACACGACCGATCACGCCGGTGGACCCGATGAAGACTTGGTGTGAGGGATACTCAATGTGTCGTGCGAGCAACCGTGCGGTTTTTTTGCGGCAGCCAATCCCTTGGCGCCGGTACAGGCGTTCGCGTTACCGCTGTTGACGAGAATGGCCCGTCCAATTCCCTGGCGCAGATGCAGGCGATCGAGAATGACCGGCGCCGCGACCACCTGATTTTGCGTGAAAACCCCGGCGATGGGACCACTCTGTTCTGAGACGACGAGCGCGAGGTCGAGCAGGCCTGGCTTCTTGATGCCGCAATGGATGCCGGCTGCGCGGAATCCCTGCGGTGCGGTGATCCCGCGGCGTGGAGATGCGGGTGGTGATTTCTTGGTCATCACTCGTGAAAGAGATGTCCTGCTAATCGTCGATTAGGGATAGGCAGCGGGAGCCGTCAAGCCTGTCTCCTCAGGGAGGCCCAGCATGAGGTTCATGGCCTGAATGGCCTGGCCTGCGGCGCCTTTCACAAGATTGTCCAGCGCAGCCACCGTGATGACTGATCCCGCGCGAGGGTCAAGGTAGACCCCGATGTCGCAATAGTTGGAGCCCTTGATGTAGCGCGGATTCGGGATGATGTCTTCCTGGACTCTGACGAATCGCTCACCTTTGTAAAAGGTTTGATACGAGCGCGCGCAGGTCCGGCAGCGTCATCGGACTCTTCAGCTTGCAGTAGGCGGTGCTCAAGATGCCGCGGTTCATCGGTACGAGGTGCGGAGTGAATGTCACGATCGGCTGTGCGGCGACTCGTTCCCGACGGTTGTAGATGCGCGTCGAAGCAACCCACCGAGTTCTTGCTCGATTTCAGGGGTGTGGCGGTGCTGCCCGATCTTGTAAGGCTCTAAGGATTCATGGGCTTCCGGAAAATGATAAGGGAGAGCCGGACTTCGTCCTGCGCCAGAAATGCCGGATTTCGCATCGATGACGACGGTGTGTGGTTGCACGAGATCCTGGGCGAACAGCGGGGCCAACTGCAGAATGGCTGCAGTCGGGTAACAGCCGGGCGATGCAACCAACCTTGCCTTGGCGATCGCGGCGCGATGCAATTCTGGGAGTCCGTAGACGGCGTCCTTCAGCAAGCCTGTGTAGGTATGCGGGGTGTGATACCACTGTTCATAGACCGCTGGATCCTTGAGTCGATAATCGGCGCTGAGGTCCACCACCAGTTTGCCGGATTTGGAGGCAGGCGGAGACCGGCGCCAATGATTTGGTGTGGGGAAGCGCCAAGAAGACCGCGTCAGTCTGCTCCGCCAAGGCTTCGGGTGAGAGCGCTTGAAACGAGAGAGACACAAGGCCTGCAAGACTGGGAAAGACCGCTGCCACGGGAGTTCCCGCGGATTTCTCCGATGTCACGGCGTGGAGGTCAAAATACGGGTGGAGGGCTGCCAGGCGAACGAGCTCCGCTCCGGCGTATCCGCTGGCCCCTGCAATTGCGACGCGTATTTTCTTCATCTGCCTCACCTGATATGCACTCACCGACACAAAAAAGGAAGGCGTGGAGCCTTCCTTCTTCTGACTGTGGCTCCGATGTTTATCGTTTTGAGTACTGGAACCGCTTCCTTGCACCCTTCTGTCCGTACTTTTTCCGCTCTTTGACGCGCGAGTCACGTGTCAGCAAGCCTTCCTTCTTCAAGGGCGTACGGAGGGGCTGGTTGAGTCTCCACCAACGCGCGCGCGATTGCATGACGCAAGGCGCCGGCTTGGCCGGTCGGTCCGCCGCCGTGTACGGTGGCCTTGATCGAGTATTGCCCAACGACACCGCCGATTTCGAGCGGGAACTGAATAATCTGCCGCAAGGTCAGCCTGTGGGAAGGCTTTCTCGATCGGTTGCTCGTTGATCGTAATGTCGCCGGCTCTCCCGGTGACCCAGGCTCTGGCAATGGCACACTTTCGTCGTCCGGTTGCATATTGAGTCGCTACTGCCATACTCCAACGTCTCCTTCTTCGTTCGCGGTGATAACCATTTATAGCGTGATCAGTTCCGGTTGTTGTGCCTGATGCGGATGAGTGGGTCCGACGTACACACGGAGTTTCTTCGCCATATGATTTCCCAACGGGTTCTTGGGAAGCATGCCTTCGATGGCTTTGGTCAAGAGTTCGGTCGGATCTTTTCGGAACACATGCTGCGCCGTCGCGGTCTTGAGCCCGCCCGGAAAGCCGCTATGCCGGCGATAGAGTTTCGTGGCCATTTTGTTGCCGGTCAGTTGGATCTTCTCCGCATTCACGATCACAATATGGTCGCCCATGTCTACATGAGGGGTAAAGGTGGGCCGGTGTTTGCCGCGCAACATCCCGGCGACGCGAGCGGCCAATCGGCCCAGCGTTTTCCCTTCAGCATTCACGAGATACCACTTTTCCTGCACTTCCAAAGGCTTTTGCATGTAGGTCAACATCGCTCTTCCCGCTCCTTCGCTATCCAGTGAATCACGTTTCTTGTACTTCCGGTGTGCCGATATCTTTCGACTCGAGTTTTGCCAGCCAGGCGTCGAGATTCGTTGTGCTCCGTCGTTTCAACACGTCTTGGGTAACGTAGATCGGGCAAGGAGCGCGGAGAGCCAGCGAGATGGCATCGCTGGGCCTGGCATCGATTGTCCGATCCACGCCTTTGTTGGAGACATGGACCATGGCGTAATAGGTGCTGCTTTTGACGTCCACAATGACGACGCGCTGAATCGTGATGTTCAAATGCTCGGCGAAACTCTTGATCAAGTCATGACTCATTGGCCGTGGCGTGATCATGGTATCGAGCGCTAGCTTAATGGCATTACCTTCTGCGGCTCCAACCCAAATCGGAAACGTATCAGGAACGCCGTCCTGTCGTGCTAAGACGACAATTCTCGTGTCGGTGTTGGCCTCTTCTAGGATGCGATCCACCCGGTATTCAACCAGGTCTTGTTCTTTGGGTAAATCGACAGCGCTCATATGGCGTCTTGGTGACTCAGGAGTCCAGTTTGCCGAAATCTTCGGGCTTAAGATTTTCCAGCCACTGTTCAAGTTCTTCAGAACTCTGTTTGGTGATAACCGAATTATTTGCAAACACCGGCGCATTGCTTCGAAGCGCAAGGGCAATCGCATCGCTGGGCCTGGCGTCGACAGTATATTCGGAGTCTTCGTACATCAAATGGATTTTCGAAAAATAGGTGTGCTCCGACAGGTCCGTAATGACGACGCTGATGACTTTTGCGTTATAGGCATCAAGGAGCGACTTCATGAAATCGTGCGTCATCGGCCGGGGAGGCGTGACGTTTTCCAGCGACATACTGATCGCGCCAGCCTCTGACTTGCCGACCCAAATGGGGAGCATGTCGGAATGCTCATCGTCACGCAGCACCACAATATATGCGTTATTGTAGGGGTCAAACATCAACCCTTTGACATGCATCTGCGAAATCACGACAAACGAACTCCTTATCCCTCTCCGTAAAAGAATTGCAAGGGGACGTTGATCATCCTGGCGGATGGATCAGAGGGACGAACTGTAACATTTCAAGAGTTGGCCTGTCAACGAAGCCTGCGAGATCGCTGGAGAAATTCACGGAAGGTTCTGGCCATGAATAGCCTTGCCGAGGACCTGTATGCCCGGTGCAGAGCTGCCTGCGCTAGGCCGGTGGGCGATAGTTCTGATCAAGTTTTCCGGTATCAGTTTGCTCGCCAAGCTTGAGAAAGGCCTTCATCTGTTTCTTCACAAGTTCTCTGCCGCTCTCATCGCCAAGGTTAATCTGGTACTCGTTGATAACCATGACCCGCATGCCTTCCCACTTTTTCCAGCAGGGCTTACAGACCTTGGCTTTGATCTCGGTTTCAAGCTTCCCCATGAAGAGGGGGTCTGTAATAGTTTCTCCGACTTGTCCACACGTGACGCATTGGACATCTGCCATGGTATGAGGATCCTCCCGAATACATTGTTGAGGTGAGTGTGAGACGACGATTGTAACACTGCGCTCGTCCGAAGATAAAGAGGGGAGTGGATTGACCCGCACATGGCTTCGTGCTAAGAAGAATTCCTTTATAAAGTGGAACGCCCGGATGGCGGAACTGGCAGACGCGCCGGACTCAAAATCCGGTTCTCGCAAGAGAGTGGGAGTTCGACCCTCCCTCTGGGCACCATCGGTCCACAGCCTGTCAGCAAGTGCGATATGTATTTTGCCCGTTTCTGGATCGTGATCTGATTGTGCGCGAAGCTGGAACGAATCGAACTCCGCATATCCCAGTTGACATGTCCAGATGGGTAGCCTATAGTTTGCAGCTGACCGCGATGAAGAAGTTTCACAGTCATGAAATTGGTCCCATCTTGGCGTCCGCCACGACAATTCATTCACTAAATCTCACCAAGGAGGCAGCACATGCGTAGCGTGTTGGCACTGGGAGCGGCAATTATTTTTGTCGGTGCTGCGAGTATGTCAATCGCTCAAGAGCGCTTACAGTCTAACCAATCCGGGATGGGTGTGGGCGAAGGAGTCGGCGATGTGTCTGGATCGAGTACTCGTGTGACCACCTTCGATCGGACTCAGTTCCTTGATAGATTGTCCCAGCCGGAGACAGTGTATGGACGGGTATTTGCGCTTGATTTGGCGCAGAATAGGCTGATGATTGAAACAGGCGGGGTGGGCAAGATATTTGACGAAGGGCAGGAAGGCAAGTCTGGCTATGGGGCACGGACGGTCATGACCCTACTCATCGATGATCATTCAAATATGCAGAGTCTCAAATCCATTAACGTCGGCGACGATGTCAGCATCCAAGTCAGGGAACAGACGACCCCTGAGCACCCGTATGGCACAGGGAACAAGCTTGTGCTCGAGGCGTACGTAGTCCACATTGACGCAACGAAGCAGGGGTTCGGTGGACTTGGACAACGCCCGGATCCGGAGAATGAGCGCGCGTTTTCGACGAATCGTGGCGGAATTACCGGTGGAGTTGCTGGCTCTGTGCTTCCAGGAAAAATTGAGTCCGGTATCACCAGCTCGATCGGTGAATTTACCGGTTCAGCCCCTGCTGGCAGTGTGAACCACAGCCTGGATGGGGTAATGCCGCAACTGGAACCAAGTCAGACTATGGGGCGGACTACTCCAAGCCAAATTTGGTTAAAGGCCTGAACTAAGTCCAGAATCATGCCGTGAGGATATTGAAAGGGGCAGCGAGAGGCTGCCCCTTTTTTGCGCCCACCATGCCTTATGTCCGGTGTGCGGTGCTTGCAGGGCTGCCGACTCCTTGATAGGATTGGCTCCTGCCCGGTGTGGTGAATCGTCAAGGTTAGGCGAGGGAGAAGACGTGGTTGGAGACGAGGAGGAATACACGACATTGACTGGTCAGCCAGATACCGAGTTGGATTTGCGCGGAGTGATTTGTCCGTATAACTTCGTCAAAACGAAGTTGAAGCTGGAAGCTAATGGCACAAGGGCAGATTCTTTCAGTCCTGTTGGACGACGGCGACCCGATTCGAAATGTCCCCCGCAGCGTGAGCAATGAAGGGCATACTGTTCTTGCGCAAGATCGTGTAGAAGGGTCCTACCGAGTGCTCATTCGCCGCCGCGAAGACGAGTAGTGCGTGGCGCTCTTCGGCTCATCGATTCTCTGAGCGATCCCATCCCATATCCTTCGATGATGACCGTTACGGCTGAATCCTTTGGTACTGGTTCAATCCGACCCAGCAACTCACCAGGCCTTCCGCGAGAGAGGCTTTCCCTGGACATTGTGAGATCCATGGCGATGGCGATCTGTCTGGTGGGGAGTATCTTTGCCAGAAGTTTCAGCAGTCTGCTGAGGGAGCCGGGATTCACGTAGAAGACGAGAGTGCTTCGTTCTTTGCGGAGTCCGGAGAGATATTGGTCGAGGCGACGGTTGGTCGAGGGGAGATGCCCCTCAAAGATGATGGCATCACCGGAAAAGCCAGAGATCGCTGCCGCTGCCGTCATGGTGGAGGGGCCAGGAATGACCGTGACCGGGATTCGCGCTTGATGGGCAGCAGCCACAAAGAGACTGCCTGGGTCGTAGATGACCGGTGTGCCGCTGTCTGAGACGAGGGCGACATTCTCTCCCTGCGCAAGCCGATGCAGAAGCAGTCGTATTTTCTGGTCGCGATTGAGAGGGCCGTAGCTTGTGATTGTTGCAGTAATACCGTGATGAGCCAGGAGTGCTTGGGTCACGCGAGGGTCCTCTGACGCAACAACTGTGGCGCAGCACAGCGTAGCAAGGGCCCGCAGGGTAATATCATCCGGGTGACCAATCGGCATGCTGACAACATAGAGGGTGCCGGTGGGACGAGTTGTGGTCGTCCGGCCTCTTACTCCAGGATCGTTTGGTTGACTCCCATCTCGCGCCATCGATATAATTCCTCGCTTAATACCAGTCTGTTTGTCCTGAAAAGTTGAGAGGATAGCCCTCTATGGCCGCCATGTTTTTCGTGGTGACGATGGCCCTGTATTTTGCGGCCACCATTTCCTTTCTTGCCTACCTGCTCTGGCCTTCTGAAGGCCTGTCAAACGCCTCGTTGGGTATGACGGCGACGGGGTTTGCCTCGCACACGGTCGCGTTGGGCGCAGGGATGATCGGCGCGACGGAAGTCTCGACGCCAGGATTCCACGTAGCCCTGTCGTTCTTTTCCTGGGTGCTGATCTTGGTCTTTCTTGTCGTGGAGTTTCGCCATCGTCTGCACGTGATTGGTTCGTTCATCGTGCCCCTGGCACTGGTCTCGCTGGTCTCTGCCGCCGCACTGCCGGAAGCAGCTCCGTCGCTTACGCCGGTATTTCGAACGTTGTGGGTCCATGTCACGCTGAGCATGCTTGGTACCGTGGGATTCGCCGTGGCATTTGTAGCTGGTGTCATGTATCTGATTCAGGATGGACTTCTCAAGTCCAAACGTTTCAATGTCCTCTACTCAAAGTTGCCCGCCCTGGATTTTCTTGACCATCTGAATCAACAGTCGATCGTGACGGGGTTTCCGCTTCTCACGCTCGGCATCATTACGGGTGCGCTTTCCGCCGAGTTCTCTCGTGGCACGTATCTGAACTGGAATCCCGAACAAACTTTTGCCTTAGTGACGTGGGTATTCTACTTTGTCGTGCTGACAGGACGACTGACGGTGGGTTGGAGAGCTAAACGAGCGGCGTACTTGACGATTATCGGATTTGCCGGGGTTATTCTGACACTCATTGGCGTGGTACTGAAGAGCCACGGACCGGTGTCTTGATATGCACATTGTCGCTGTCGGTTTGAGCCACAAGACCGCCCCGGTCGAAATTCGCGAGAAGCTTGCGGTTCCTGAGAGCCGGATGGGCGAAGCCTTGAGCCGTCTCTGCTCGTATCAGGGGTGAGAGAAGGGATATTACTCTCGACATGTAATCGTGTTGAGGTCTATGCCGTCGTCGATGAGATCGAATCAGGGTATGGACGAATTCAGGATTTTCTGGCCGATGCTCACCTTTCGCTGTCTTCGGAGCAACTGACTCCGCATATGTACTGGCACCAAGGGGATCGGGCGATCAGCCACTTGTTTCGCGTAGCCTCCAGTCTCGACTCCATGATCATCGGGGAGTCACAGATTTTGGGCCAGATCAAAGAGGCCTTCGAGATTGCACTCACACATAAGGCAACCGGCATTATTCTGAACAAGGTCGTGAAGAAAGCGATTTCGGTCGCGAAACGCGTGCGGACGGAAACGAAAATTTCCGAGATGGCAGTGTCGGTCAGCTATGCCGCAGTCGAATTAGCGAAGAAGATTTTCTCTGACTTAAGCGAGAAGACGGTCTTGTTGGTAGGGGCGGGGAGATGGCCAAGTTGGCGGCAAGACATTTCATTGCCAATGGTGTCCGGCATGTGCGGGTCACAACCAGGAATCCGCAACATGGGCTGGAACTGGCGAACCGGTTTTGCGGCACCGCGGTCGCCTTCGAAGACTTTCGTGAAAGACATGGCCTCCGCCGATATCGTCTTGGTGTCGACTGGTGCCGCGCATTATCTCGTGAGTGAGGATGACGTGCAGCGTTCGGTCAAACAGCGGATGAATCGTCCGATGTTCCTGATCGACATCTCGGTCCCGCGCAATATCGACCCGGCGGTGCGGCATGTGGACAACGCCTTTCTCTTCGACATCGATGATTTGAAGACGCGTGTCGAACAAAATCGCGAAGGGCGTCTCAACGAGGCTGAAAAGGCCGAGCGGATCGTGGTGGATGAAGTCGGGATTGTGCAGCAATGGCTCCAATCGCTTGAGGTCACTCCCACTATTGTGGCTCTCCGCGCGCGGGTCGACGATATCAAGCAGGCCGAGCTGGACAAGACCTTGGGACGATTGGGGAATCTGTCCGCGCCGGAGCGTAAATTGGTCGAGGCGATGGCGTCGTCGATCGTGAACAAGCTCATTCACAATACGATGGTGACGCTCAAGACCGAGGTGAATTCCTCCGAGGGGGCCGCCTTTGTCGAGGCGGCGAGACGGTTTTTCAGCCTCGGCGACTCTGCGGTCTCGAATGTCAATGAACATGCCTCCACTGAGTCGGAGACGTGTCATTCGTCACAAGAAGATATCCGGGATGTTGAAGAGGTGATTCCGAGAACCGGCTCGAAGATGCCGCATCAGTGAATGTGAGAAGACCGTGATTTTAGTTTTGTTTGGTCTGTCTGGTCTATTCGTTTCGTCTCTGCGTTCGGTTGAACGAACACGAACCAGATGAACCAAATCAACCAGATAGACAAAACAAACCAGATAGACCAGATGAAAGCCGGAAAGTGAACCATGCCACAAGTCGGCCATGAACGATCAACCGTCGTGCTTGGAACGCGCGGTAGTAAGCTGGCGGTGCAGCAGAGCGAGTGGGTGCAGGGACAGTTGCACGCGCTGGCTCCGCATGTGACGGTGACGCTGCAGAAGATCCAAACGTCGGGAGACAAGATTCTTGACGTCCCGCTGGCCCAAATTGGCGGAAAGGGACTGTTTGTAAAGGAGATCGAGGAAGCGCTGTTGAGCGGTGAGATCGATTTGGCGGTGCATAGTATGAAAGATGTCCCCACGGAGTTGCCCGAGGGATTGGCCATTCTCTGTGTGCCGCCACGGGAGGATCCCCGGGATGCCCTGATTAGCCGTGACGGGCGGTCGTTCATGGACCTTCCTCGTGGCGCCCGGATCGGGACCAGCAGCCTGCGCCGGCAATCGCAGCTCCTGCATGCCAGACCCGACCTCACGATTGCCATGTTGCGCGGGAACTTGGATACCCGTCTCAAGAAATTACGAGAGGGACAGTTCGACGCCATCGTGCTTGCTGCAGCCGGGCTCCGGCGATTGGCCTGGGCGCATGAGATTACGGAGTATCTTGCGCCGCAGATTAGTTTGCCTGCCATTGGCCAGGGGGCGTTGGGCATTGAGGGCCGGAAAGACGATCTCTTTATCCGTTCACTGTTGAGTGGTTTGAACCATGCGCAAAGTATGACAGCCGTTCTTGCCGAACGTGCGTTGCTCCATCGGCTTCAAGGAGGTTGTCAGGTTCCGATCGCGGCATACGCGACCGTCGACGGGACAATGGTGAGACTGGAAGGCTTGGTATCCAGCGTGGATGGCAAAGAGCTGCATTCGTGATACCGCTGAAGGAACAATTGAGGATCCGGAGTCGATCGGCATTCAACTTGCGGAACGGCTGCTCACACGCGGAGGCGATAGAATACTCCAAGCGATTTACGGAACCACATGACGAAACCGAAACGGTCGGGGAAGGTCTATTTGGTCGGAGCGGGACCAGGGGATCCTGGGCTTTTGACGCTGAAAGGGAAGGAGTGTCTTGAGGCGGCCGATGTTGTCCTGTACGATTATCTCGCCAATCCGGTCTTACTGCAGTATGCTCCGACCACGGCGGAGCGAATCTATGTCGGTCGGCGGGGACGTGGGCAGTATCAGGAGCAAGCCGATATCAATCGATTGCTCATTGAACGCGCCAAAGAAGGGAACGTGGTGATCCGGCTCAAAGGGGGCGACCCATTTGTTTTTGGCCGTGGTGGAGAAGAGGCAGAAGCGGTGGCCGCTGCAGGGGTCGATTTCGAGCTTGTGCCTGGTGTGACATCGGCGGTTGCGGTTGCTGCGTATGCGGGCATTCCGGTGACCCATCGCACGTTGGCGTCCACGGTGACGTTTGTGACCGGTCACGAAGACCCTACCAAACCGGCGGCATTGTTGGAATGGCCCAAATTGGCTAGCGCATCGGGAACTCTCGTGTTCATGATGGGCATGAAGAATCTTCCTTCGATTGTGAAACAGTTACTGTCGGAGGGACGGTCGCCCGACACGCCGGTTGCGGCGATCCGTTGGGGAACTAAAGCCGCTCAACAGACTATCGTGGGGACATTGGGCGATATTGTTGCAAAAACGGAAGCCGCGCATCTCGAACCGCCGACGGTAATCGTCGTGGGTGAGGTCGTGCGATTACGAGCACAACTGAATTGGTTTGAAACCAAGCCGCTCTTTGGCAAACGGGTTGTCCTGACCCGCGCACAGGAGCAGGCGAGAGAATTTTCCCAGCTACTGGCGGCCTATGGCGCGGAGCCGGTTGAAGTTCCGACGATTCAGATCGTGCCTCCGGCCAGTTGGGAGGCCATTGATGACGCAATGACTCGTCTCAGTACCTATCAATGGCTTATTTTTACCAGTGCGAACGGGGTGCGACCCTTTATGGACCGGCTTCATGCGGCGGGGAACGATGCGCGTGCGTTGGCGAATCTCCGTCTGTGTGCGATTGGACCAAGAACGGCGCAGGAACTGGGGATCTATGGACTGACTCCAGATGTCATTCCAACCGAATTTCAGGCGGAGGGTGTGATCGCCGCATTGGCTCGTGTGGGAATCCATGGGAGCCGTATATTGATCCCACGCGCCGAAGTCGCTCGCGAAATCTTGCCGGATCAGTTGCGTGAGTTGGGGGCAACCGTCGAGGTGATTCCTGTCTATCGCACGATCGCTCCGGCGGTGGACGTTGCATCCTTGACGCAACAGCTTCACGATGGACAGGTGGCGGTGGTGACATTCACGAGTTCCTCCACCGTCCGCAATTTCGTGGAACTTTTGGAGGGCGGGACAGTGGTGAGACCTCTCCTCGCAGGGTGGTGGTGGCCTGCATCGGGCCCATTACGGCACACACGGCGGAAGAGTATGGGTTGACGGTCACGGTGATGCCGGATGAGAATACGGTGCCGGCGCTGGCAGAAGCGATCGTGAGGCATTTCAAGGAAGGGGCGCGAGTCGCCGTTTCTACGCGGAACTAGGTCGCTGTAAACGGCAGAGTAGTGGGATGAATTAGCCAAGGGAGGGCATTGTATGGTTCCAGTCAAGTCATTCATGATTACGAAGGAGAAGTTTGTTACCGTTGAGCGGGATACGGATGCGCAGACAGCGGCACGAATTATGCGCGATCGGGGTATCGGCAGCCTGTTCGTGACGAATGGCAAGGAGATCATCGGCATCCTCACGGATACCGATATGGTCCGGCGCGTGGTCGCGACTGGAGCTGACATGCGCAAGACAACGGCCGAACAGATTATGTCCGCTCCAATCGTGCTGATCGAAGGGGATAAGACCGTATTGGATGCGAATGATCTGATGGCCAAAACGCATATCCGCCATCTCGGCGTGACTCAGGATGGAAAATTGGTCGGCATGATTTCTGTGCGCGACATCGTGGTGTTCTTGACGAATCTCCCGAGGAAGTGAGTCGATGGCCTTTCCAATACAGCGGCTCCGGCGGCTGCGGCAGCATGAGGCTTTTCGTCGCATGGTACGGGAGACGAGCCTGGCTCCGTCCGACTTGATCTATCCGCTGTTCGTCGTCGAAGGGCGAGATCGGCGGGAGGAGATCGCCTCGATGCCGGGCCAGTTCAGGCTTTCGGTCGATCTCTTGGTGAAAGAGGCCAGTGAGATTGCGGCCTTGGGGATTCCCGCTATCATCCTCTTTGGGATTCCTGACCGGAAAGATGATCGCGGGAGTTCGGGGTTCGACCCGAACGGCATCGTGCAGCGGGCCATCAAAGCGGTGAAGGACCAGGTGCCGGGGCTGATGGTCGTAACCGACGTCTGCATCGACGAATACACCGATCACGGCCATTGCGGTATCGTCAGGGACGGGCGCATTCTCAACGATGAAACGTTGGAGTGTCTCCGTGCGATGGCTAAGACCCATGCGCAAGCCGGCGCCGACATGGTCGCCCCGTCCGATATGATGGATGGGCGAGTGGCGGCGATCCGGGCGGAACTGGATCAGGCTGGTTTTCCAGAGTTGCCGATCATGGCCTATGCCGCCAAATTCGCGTCCTGCTTCTATGCACCGTTTCGGGATGCGGCCTTTTCCAGCCCGCAATTTGGCGATCGGCAGTCCTACCAGATGGATCCCGCTAACCGCCGGGAAGCGCTTCGAGAGATCGCCCTCGACGTCGAGGAAGGGGCCGACATCATCATGGTGAAACCGGCGCTGCCGTATCTCGATATCATTGCCGCTGCCAGGACGCAGATATTGTTGCCGGTGGCGGCCTATCAAGTGAGCGGGGAGTACAGCATGATCAAAGCTGCCGCCAACGCCGGCTGGCTCGACGAATCGCGGGCCATGATGGAATCGTTGCTCTCGATTAAGCGGGCCGGAGCAGATCTCATTCTGAGCTACTTTGCCAAAGACGCAGCGCGGCTCCTCCGCTGACGACCATGCTGAAAGTCACGCGTGGGCTGTGCGGCCAGTGTCCACGTGCCTATCCGGTCGCCACGATCGGCAATTTCGACGGCCACCATCTGGGCCATCGAGCGCTTACTGCAGACGGTGGTCGAGACCGCCCGGAAGGCACAGGGGACTGCGCTCGTGCTGACCTTCGATCCGCATCCGGTAAAAATCCTCGCACCTCGCATCGATCTTCGCTTTCTCACCAGCCCGGAGGAAAAGCTTGCGCACCTCGAAGCCGCGGGAATCGATGAAGTGGTCTTCTTGGATTTTACCCCCGCCTTCGCGGCGATGAGTCCGGATCAATTTGCCGAAGACATCCTGCATCGCTCCCTCGCCCTGTCTGAACTTGTTCGTGGGCAATCATTTTGCGTTTGGGAAGGGCCGGGCAGGGCGTATCGAGGATCTCGTGCGTCTCGGCGGGCAGTACGGCTTCCGCGTGCATCCCGTGACTCCCGTGATGATTGAGGGGGACGTGGTGAGTTCAAGCAGGATTCGCCAGCTTATTCAGGCAGGGAACATGGAGCGGGCTGCCACGTTGCTCGGACGCGTGTATGCGATTCGAGGTACCGTGGTGCACGGGATGCAGCAGGGGCAGGCGATGGGCTGGCCTACGGCCAATCTGCGCGTCCCGGCTGATCGCGTCGTGCCGCCCGATGGAGTCTATGCCGCGCGGACTGTCCATGGTACTCAGACCTACGATGCGATCGCCTACATCGGGACCGAGGCCGACCTTTGGAGCGGGCGAGCGGCTGATCGAAGTCAATCTATTGGATCAGACCAGCGATCTCTATGGCCAGGAGATCACCGTGCAGTTTGTGGCACGGATACGCGGCGATCACACCTTTGCATCTGCCGATGAGCTGTCGAAGCAGATTGCCCGTGATGTGGAGCAGGCGCGCATCAGCTTGCAGCGTATTCCGCAGGGAGTTCGTAACTCATGGCCGTTGAGACGACGATCATGAGGCCGTCATCCAGGTCCTGCTGCACGACCGGCATTGTTGGCTCATCTTGTTCAGACGGTGCGCCAGCAACAGCTGTTCGTTCCCGGTCAGCACCTATTGGTGGCGGTGTCGGGCGGGCCTGATTCCGTCGCGTTGTTGTCGTCTCCTCCATCGCCTGGCCCGATCCTGGCGTCTCACGTTGACAGCGGTCCATTGTAACTATGGGCTGCGCGGAGCGGAGTCCGACGGTGACGAATCGTTCGTCAACACCTTCTGCCAGGAACGACATCTGCCTCTTGTCATCCATCGACCCATGCTGGTCAAACGACGACAGCGCTCATCGCTTCAAGCTGCGGCGCGCGACGCGCGCTATGACTTTATGAAGACAGCTGGCTCACGAGGTAGGGGCTGACCGCATTGCGGTCGGTCATACCGCCAATGACCAGGCGGAAACGGTGACTCATGTGGTTGTTGCGTGGGGCGGGTATGACTGGGTTGGCGGAATGCCGTACGCTCGTGAAGACAGGATTATTCGTCCGCTTCTCGCAGCCACCCGCGAGGAGGTGGTCGGCATACTTGAATCATGAAGGGCTGACCTATCGTCGTGATTCGAGCAATGAGAAGCCGCTCTATCATCGTAATCGGATCAGGAAGGAACTCCTTCCTGTCATCACGGAGTTGGCACCGGCTGCCGTTCGTGTGTTGCAGCGGCAGGCAGACTTGTTTCGCGAGGACGAACAGTATCTGGAGCAAATGACACATGAGCTGGTGCGCGCACTCGTTAGCCATGATTCCAGAGGCGTGCAACGAGTCGATCGCCAGGCCTTCATCGAGTTGCCGGTCGCGCTTCAGCGGCGTCTCGTTCGGGCAATCTTGCGGACCTACGACGAAGAGGGACGCGCCAGCAGCCTTCGCGTTGTGGAGTCAGTTCGGCGTGTCATTGCTCAAGGGAAGGAGCGGAGCCCGGCTGTCTTTGAAGCAGGCCCTCGTGATTGCTCGATCAGGGGTCGGTACGATTTAGCCCAGAGCGCAGGAGGAAATCACCAGCAATCAGATTCGATTCAGGGCAAGAGAAGAGAGAGGTTCTTACAATTCCGGTGCCTTCAACGGTCTCATGGGCTAGAACGAATCAGCAAATTCATGTACAACGTCATGACTCGTCGTGCTGCCGATGAGCTGGGCACGTCTCCTTCACCAGGATTGGTATTGTTCGATGCCGACCGGTTTTCGGAGCCTTTGGTCGGTTCGCGCTTGGCAAGCCGGTGATCGATTCTTTCCCGATGGGATGAAGGGGAAGAGCAAGAAGCTACAAGACTTCTTTATCGATAGGAAGGTTGCTCGCCACGCACGTGGGACGGTTCCATTATTGGTGGCGCCGGAGGGAATTCTCTGGGTGGTGGGAATGCGGCAGGACGAGCGCTTCGTCGTTCGTGGCGGGACGACACGGTGTTTGGTTGTCTCGGTGAGTCAATCGGGTGTCAGAGAAGGAGTAGAGGCAGCATGGAACGGATCTTCGGTCGACCGATCGTGACACAGGAAGAAATGCGTGCCCGAATTCGTGAGTTGGGCAAACAGATCACGACCGATTACACAGGGAAGGATTTCGTCTTGGTGGGAGTATTGAAGGGGCCTATGCCTTCTATGCCGATTTGGCTCGCGCAATCAGAATTCCCATGCGGGTGGATTTTCTTATGGTGAAGAGTGACGGGTCTCAGAGCAAAGAAACAGGCAAGCCTAAACAGGTTAAAGTGGTGACAGAGCTGACCGAGGACATCAAGGGCAAAGACGTCTTGCTGGTGGAAGACATCGTCGATTCCGGACTGACGGTCCAACACTTGGTCAAGACCTTGGCGAAAATGAAGCCTCGGTCGATTAAAGTCTGCACCTTGCTGAGCAAGCCAGATCGTCGGACCATCAATGTCGCCATCGACTATGTGGGTTTCAAGATTCCCAATAAATATGTCGTCGGGTATGGGCTCGATTACCAGCAGAAGTACCGGAATCTTCCCTATCTGGCTGTGTTGGATCTGGAGGGAGATCAAGAGTGAGGCATTGGTCGCACGGTTGTCAGTTGGAACGTACCTATGGTAACATCAGTCACGTTCATGGTTTTTCTGACCATTTGAGCCTGCCATCCACAAGGAGATCTGGATGAATTCCAGGACAAAGAACATACTTTTCTGGGTTGTCGTCGGGCTCTTCATGATTTTGTTGTTCAACCTGTTCAGCGTGCCGCACCATGAGCCTGAAGAAGATGTGATTTTCAGTGAGTTCATGACCAAGCTCGACAAGGGAGAGGTCGAGCGGGTGATCATTAAAGCCAGCCACATCAGCGCCGTCCTGAAAGATAAAACCCGTATTCGAACCTACTCGGTGGAATATCCTGAATTGGTGCAAGTCTTGCGGGATAGGGGTGTGCAGATTGAGGCGAAGCCACCGGATGAAAGCCCTTGGTACATTACGTTCCTTGTGACCTGGGGGCCGTTTGTCCTGTTCCTAGGGTTGTGGTTCTTCTTAATGCGGCAAATGCAGATGGGGGTAATAAGGCCCTCTCGTTCGGGAAGAGCCGCGCTCAGTATGCTGACGGAGGAGCGAAAGAAGGTGTTGTTCTCCGACGTTGCCGGTGTCGATGAAGCAAAGGACGAAGTGCTCGAGATCATCGAGTTTCTCAAAGATCCGCGCAAGTTCCAAAAGCTCGGCGGCCGCATTCCCAAAGGCGTATTGATTGTCGGTCCTCCCGGTACAGGGAAGACGTTGCTGGCCAAGGCCATTGCCGGTGAAGCCAGCGTGCCGTTCTTCAGTATCAGCGGATCGGATTTCGTGGAAATGTTTGTCGGCGTCGGAGCGTCCCGTGTGCGCGATCTCTTCGAGCAGGGGAAAAACATGCCCCTTGCATTATCTTTATCGACGAAATCGATGCCGTTGGTCGGCTTCGTGGCGCAGGGTTGGGCGGAGGTCATGACGAACGTGAACAGACCCTCAATCAATTGCTCGTCGAGATGGACGGGTTTGATACGACAGAGAGGTGTGATTTTGGTTGCTGCAACCAACCGGCCGGATGTCCTCGACCCTGCCTTGCTCAGACCTGGGCGATTTGATCGACAAGTTGTGGTCAATCGACCGGACTTGAAAGGCCGAACAGAAATTCTCAAGGTACACACAAAGAAGGTTCCGATTGCGACGAATGTGGAGCTGGAAAAATCGCACGCGGCACGCCGGGATTTTCAGGGGCCGACCTGGAAAACCTGGTCAACGAAGCCGCGCTCTGGGCCGCGAGACTGAATAAGAAAGAAGTGGAAGTCGTCGATTTCGAGATGGCCAAAGACAAAGTACTGATGGGGGCTGAACGGAAGAGTCTGATCTTGAGCGACGAGGAGAAACGGACGACGGCCTATCATGAAGCCGGGCACGCGTTGATCGCCAAACTGATTCCCGGAACAGATCCCGTCCACAAAGTCACCATTATTCCTCGGGGCCGTGCCTTGGGCGTAACGATGCAGCTCCCCATCGATGACCGGCACGGCTATTCGAAGGCGTATCTGATCAATCAGCTTGCCATTCTCATGGGAGGTCGTGTGGCAGAAGAGTTGGTCCTGAAGGAGATGACGACTGGAGCGGGGAACGATCTCGAGCGGGCCACGGATCTCGCGAGGAAGATGGTCTGTGAGTGGGGCATGAGCGAAAAGATGGGTCCCCTGACGTTCGGCAAACAAAACGAACAGGTTTTTCTTGGGCGGGAGATGGGGAGTCAGCGCGACTTCAGCGATCAGATAGCCATGGAGATCGACCAGGAAGTCAGGCGGCTTGTCACAGAAAACTATGATCGGGCGAAGCGGCTGCTCACAGAAAACATGGCCAGTCTGAAGCGTTTGGCAGAAGCACTTCTGGAGAAAGAAGTGCTTGACGGGTCCGATATAGATCAGATTCTCTTGCAGTCCACATCCCAAGCGGTCCCAGCCTAAATTCTGCATCGCTGATCCCGGGGCACCATTTCAGGGCATTGGAGTCCCGGGCAGGACATCTGAAAGACGATAGGCGAGAAGGAGTGCTTCTCGCGAGTGGAATGTTGTGGCGTGTATCCTATACGGCCACGATCGGCGACGATCTTGGGATCGTCATGGCGAATCTCTTATACGGAGGCACTGTCGTTTCGGTGTTAGAACCAAAGATATCGACACGGCATATGAAAGATCGGCTGATCGAATGTCTCGACCGGCCGTTACTGATGGGTGTCGTGAATGTGACGCCGGATTCGTTCTTCGACGGCGGCCGCTTTCTGGATATAGATTCCGCAGTGGCCCATGCCGTTCGATTGGTGGAAGAAGGGGCGGATCTGTTGGATGTCGGCGCAGAATCGACGCGCCCGGGTGCCGATATCGTGACCGAGTCGGAAGAGTGTCGTCGTGCGATTCCCGTTGTGGCCGCAATAGCCAGAGCCGTCACCGTTCCCATCTCGATCGATACCTCAAAGGCTGCTGTTGCACGCGAGGCACTCGAAGCAGGTGCGGTTTTGGTAAATGATGTCACAGCATTACGTGGTGATCCTGCCATGGTTGATGTGGTCTCCAGAACGGGGGCCGGAGTCGTCCTGATGCATATGCAGGGAACACCTCGCACGATGCAGCAGGATCCCCACTACGATGATGTGGTCGGCGAGATATCTGAATTCTTTGAGGAGAGAATTCGCTTCGCGATGGAACATGGAATTGTTCGAAGGCAAATCATTCTTGATCCAGGTATCGGATTTGGTAAGCTGCTGGTGCATAATCTTACGCTGTTAGCCCAATTGCACCGTTTTGTGCAGTTTGAGTGTCCGTTGCTGGTCGGTGTCTCGCGGAAGGCGTTCCTTGGACAGCTCGTGGATCGTCCAGTTCAGGAACGTCAATGGGCCACGGCCGCAGCGGTGGCGATGGCAGTGGATCGTGGGGCAGGGATCCTTCGCGTGCACGACGTGAAGACTATGAAGGATGTGGTGCAGGTGGCAGCAGCGATTAGCCGAGGGAAGGCCGTATCCATGAAAGCACAGCATGCGTAAATTGTTCGGTACCGATGGGGTCAGAGGAGTCGCCAATCTCGATCCAATGACCAGTGAAATAGCGATGCAGCTCGGGCGAGCCGCCGCGCATTTATTTATGCGCAGAGCCGGACGCCACCAGATAGTAATTGGCAAGGACACGCGTATCTCTGGCTATATGTTGGAGTCGGCGTTGACCTCCGGGATTTGCTCGATGGGTGTCGATGTCTTACTGGTCGGCCCGTTGCCGACGCCAGCGATTGCGTTCTTGACGAGGAGCCTCCGTGCCGATGCCGGAGTGATGATCTCAGCCTCGCACAATCCCTACCAGGATAATGGCATTAAGTTTTTTTCGAACGATGGCTTCAAGCTACCCGATGAGATGGAAGCTCGTATTGAGGGGCTCATCGTCTCGGACGAGATTGCCCATCTGAGGCCGACGGCCGATGCGATTGGGAAAGCCTATCGAATCGATGATGCCGAGGGGCGATATATCGAGTTCGTCAAGCGGTCCCTTCCAAAGGAATTGATTTCCAGGGAATGAAGGTCGTGGTCGATTGCGCGAATGGCGCAGCCTATAAGGTTGCGCCAACGGTGTTGCGTGAACTCGGGGCGAAGGTGGAAGTGATTGCCAATAAACCGGACGGAATGAATATCAATGCCGGCTGCGGTGCGGTCTATCCAGAACTGTTGCAGAAGGTGGTGCGCGAACAGGGGGCTCATGTCGGAGTGGCTCTGGACGGGGATGCCGATCGCGCCATCTTTGTTTGCGAACAAGGACGTGTCGTGGACGGCGATCATATTATGGCAATGTTGGCGCTCGATCTTCGGCGTCAGGGGCTCTTGGCGAAGCAGACGGTGGTGGGGACTGTCATGAGCAACTTCGGGTTGGAGCTGGCTATGACGAAAGCGGGTATTACTCTCAGCGCGGACGGCCGTCGGTGATAGATATTTGCTCGAACGGATGTCGGCTGAGGGCTACAACTTCGGAGGAGAGCAGTCAGGCCATTTCATTTTTCTGGATCATAATACAACCGGCGATGGCTTGATTTCGGCATTGCAAGTGTTGTCGCTGATGAAACGCACGGAGAAACCGTTGTCTGAGTTGGCTAAGGTCATGACGGCGATGCCACAAGTATTACTCAACGTGAACGTCACGAAGAAACCGAACTTCGATACAGTCCCTGAACTCCAGCGCGCGATCCAAGAAAGTGAGCAGTCTCTCAATGGCAGCGGGCGAGTGTTGGTGCGTTACTCCGGAACCGAGCCTCTCTTGAGGGTGATGGTTGAGGGTGAGTCCGATGATCAGATTCGGGCAGTGGCGAATCGACTTGTCGACGTCTTCAAGATTCACCTGGGCTAGGGTTGTCACTCTCCATTGAGGGAGGCTCATGCTGCCGTCCCTCACCGTTGCCTTCATTGCCGGACTCCTCGTCGGATCGCAGATTCCCTATTTTCCCCTCTCCGCCTCATCCCTGCTCCTCCTCATGGCGCTAGGCGCTGTTACCCTTGAACGATTCAACTGGTTCTCTGTCCGCCAGGCGACGTGGCTCTACGGAGCACTCTTAGCCGGAGTCGTCTATTGGGCGGTGGCCGTCAACCTGGCTGCCCATGATCCAATCAGAGAATATCCGTCTAATGCGACAGTCGAAGTGACCGGTCGTATCGTGGCACCTGTGCAACAGGCGTCAGACCGACTGATCATGATCATCAGATCGGAGAATCCCATCGATGAATCTGGAGCGCCCAGACATGTTCGGCTGACCTGGCGCACACCTGAACGAGTATTCTTCCAAGGCGATCGCGTCAGCTTTCGAGCGATGTTGCGCCGTCCGAGCGGGTCATTGAATCCCGGTGGATTTGACTATGCCGCTTATCTTGAGCGGCAAGGAATCGATGCAGTCGCGACGGTGACCGGATCCGAAAAGGTGCAGTTTCTTGAGTCCGGGCGCGCGCACCCATGGTGGGCGATTTGGAATCAATTCGATCGGTGGAGGAGCAGTATCCGTCTCGCTGCCATCCAGTCTCTTCCCCAGCCTGCACTGGGACTCTATGTAGGCATTATCATCGGTGATCGAGGGTATTTAGATCCAGAGCTGCGTGATCAGTTCATGGTGACCGGAACAGTCCACCTCCTTTCTATTTCTGGGAGCCACCTTGGTCTCGTCACGCTGCTCATCTTCGTCGTCGTCAGATGGGCGATGCTCCTGTTGCCTGCGGATTGGCTTCTTGCGCTTTCAAGGAGAATCACGCCGACTCGTCTGGCCGCTGTGTGTACGCTCCTTCCCGTCACAGGCTATGCCTGCCTGGCTGGGGCGGAACTGGCTACGATGCGATCGTTGCTGATGGTGGCGGTGGGTCTGACTGCAATTTGGCTGGGCCAGGAACGTCGGCTCTTTCATGCACTCTCTGCCGCTGCGGTGGGGATTTTATTGCACGATCCCCGGGCGCTATTCGATATCTCTTTTCAGCTTTCATTTTTGTCCATGATTGCCATCGCAGGTTGGCTCTCCTGGCCGACTGTGGCTGAAACGGAGGAGAGGCAGAACGAACCGTCGTTTCTGAGAACCAGCGTTCGATGGGGAAGGGACTCTGTGGTCATGAGCGGGGTCGTGACCTTGGTGACCATTCCTCTTGTTGCATACTATTTCAATCAATTGCCATGGCTCGGTCTTTTTACCAACGTGGTGGCCGTTCCCGTGATGGGAATTCTACTTGTCCCGATTGGACTTGCCGCCGGAATTTGGCAGATCGTGATAGGAGGAACGGTGCTGCCACTGGCTTCGCTGACTCAGTGGTTCCTCGAACACTTTGTGGTTGCGGTTCGTCTGGTGTCGATGCTACCGGGAGGGGAATGGCACGTCGCCGCTCCTTCGGCTTTGACCATGGTGCTGTTTTATAGCTGTCTCGTACTGCTGTGGCAGCGAGTTGGCCGCATGGCATTCAGATTGGCAGTAGGCGCCGGCGTACTATTGTTATTGCTGTGGTGGGCCTGGTCCCCGCGGATGTTCCTTGATGGGGATCGTTTTCGAGTCACATTCCTTGATGTCGGGCAAGGCGATAGCGCAGTTGTTGAGCTACCTGATGGACAGGTCGTGTTGATCGACGGAGGGACAACGTATGAGCGATTCGACATGGGCCGAGCGGTGGTGGCTCCGTTTCTCTGGAACCGGGGGATCCATGCTATCGACCAGGTCATTGGCACACATCCTCAACTAGATCATGTCGGAGGTCTTGCTTGGGTGCTTCGCCATTTCATCGTCAAACGCTATTGGGGATCGGGAGACACCCGAGAAGAACTGTTCTACAAACGATTGCAGGAGTCATTGGCCGATCGCGGATTACAAGAAGCGGTCGCCAGAGAAGGACAGGAGATTGTGTCGTCCGGCCCCTGTCGGCTGGTCGTCCTCAACCCTCCAACCGACGAGCCACTCAATGTACCGCTCCATGATGGCCATGTGGGTGGGCACGTGCTGAATAATCGTTCAGTGGTCACGCGCCTCACGTGTGGGAACCATACGATGCTTTTCGCAGCGGATGTCGAGCATGATGGTCTATCACGGATGACCCTCGCATCAACTCACGGTCCGATCACTGTCCTTAAGGTGCCTCATCACGGAGCGGAGAGTTCGCTGAACCGTGAGTGGTTGGCATCGTTGCAACCCCAGTATGCCGTATTTTCAGCGGGACGCCATAACCGATACAGACACCCGGCCGCTGCTGTTCTCGATGCGTATGGGTCGGTTGGTAGCTACGGTGTTGCGAACCGATCGTGACGGCGGGGTGTGGTTTACCGGAGCAATCTCCGACATGGCGCTTCACGTACATCGCACGCGAGATTTGGTATGGCAGCCGACAAACAGCGCCTCGTGCCTATGGACCTGTGAAGAGGCGAACTGGGTCAGGGTTTGGAACCAATGGCGTGACTCGCAATGACTACCATTTGACGGTATAGGGTAGATCTACACTATAGGACTCCTGCCGCTGATTCTTAGGTGCAGCACTCGAGCAAGTGAGAGAGTGCACAGTTCACGTATCAGCAAGGCGATTTTCGTCTCTCCTTCCACCATCAGTGAAAGCTTCATAGCATAAGTTTTCAATTTTGCTTGTTTTTCATCAGTTGCTAGCAAGGCATAGCATGTGCATGCATCCGTGCTGGCTTAGCACATGAGTGTCTAATTTTTAAGGGAGCTAGGGTATGCCAAATCTCGTAAGAATTGTGATTCAGTTACCTATGAATCTCAAAACCCAGCTCGATAACCTGAAACAGCAGGGATATACGACGAGTGGCTTCATCAGGGCTATGTTGGAACGGGAGTTTGCCAAGATGGAGGAGAAACCCGTGACGCCCTTTCCAGTTGGGAAACGAGGGAACAGCCGATTGCCGCTTGTGTGACGCCTGATCATAAAAGAGATGCTGGAGGGACTGCGACGCGGTTAAGCGATTCAAACATGATCGCGGTTGGAACTATGCTGAGGCCACAGCCGGTGGCATCCCGCTCGAAGAAATCAATTTCCGGATATGGAATCCAAGCTGGTGCTGGGCCTCTATCTGATCAGGGAGAACCTCGACTGCGACGGTCGGATCGGTGGGCTTAACTTCCAATGGGCTAGGGCGACGGGATCTCTGGCTGGCCGGGCTGTGGCGCCCTGTAGCCGATCAATTCACTCGCAAGGCGGTTGAACCCCTCTTCTGACCAGACGACATCAGCTAAGGCGCCTTTCTCTCAGGCCGCATTAACTTGTGGTCTGGTGTCGTCCTTTAGCGCCCCAAACTTGGACTCATATTCAGCGACCACGCGATTGAGGACAGCGGCCAACCGCTTTGCCGCATAGGGGTTCAACACGATACGGTTCGTTAACTGAACCTGGATATTCGCCTGTGCCCGCTCCCACACATTATTGACGCCAAAGGCCAGCACCACTTCTTCACGGGTCGAAGACACGTTGCACACGTTGGCGTAGAAACTCTGAAGGTTGGAGACATCAAACTGGACCGTCGGAGTGGCATTGGTGAGTTGGTTTGTCTGTGACGGGCTTTGCCGAGGAGAGGCCCGCTGCATGCCCTGTTGATCGCGCCTCTTTCATAAAAATCTCCTTCGTGATGGACGGAACTACTGTCGATCGAAGGGAACACGTTCCCAGACATCTCGTACGAAAGCTACCAAGAAATGTGACATGCAAAAAGGAAAAACACGGTTTGCGCGATCGTTTGCGAGCCACCGAGGATAATCATCGCGATCACGAGGTAAGGTAGGAGCTAGAGGTTTAGCCATGAACACACTGAAGAAGAGATGTACCAAAGGCGGAAAAATGATGACAAACCGCAGCAGTCAAGTACCCTGTAGCAATCTACGTAGGCATCGAGCCGATCGCTGATCGGGCAGCAGAGCTCTGTTGTCTGGCGCAGTGCGACGCAGGTCTGGCTCAACGAATGTGCCTGAACAGGTGTGATGTGGTAAACGGTCCAAATTCTCCGTCTGAACGATCTCGCGGCCTGAGCCGGTCCTTTGGCTGGTTGTGCTGCTCGATCGTTGCGATCATCGATCTCAGCAGTTGTGCGATCAAACCGATCCCATTGACGACGGACGAGGTGCAATCACGGGTGAAAGAAGACCGGGCGGTTTTGACAAAGGAGCAAGAGCCAGTCTCGGGCCCGATCGATCTCTACGAAGCGATGGCTCGGGCGTTGAAGTATAACCTCGATGCGCGCGTCGAATTGATGCACAAGATGCTGGCACAAACACAACTCGACCTGTCCCACTATGCCATGTTGCCTCGTCTCGCGGCGAACGCTGGATTCGACGGCCGCAGCAATTATAGCGGCGGTCAAGCTCGATCGTTAATCACGGGGCAACAGCAGATCCAACCCTTTACCTCTTCTGAGAAGAACGTTTTCTCGGCTGATCTGTCGCTCAGCTGGAATGTGTTGGATTTCGGATTGTCCTACATCCGCGCCAAGCAGGCAGCCGACGACGTGTTGATCGCCGAAGAAGAGCGTCGGCGAGTGGCCAATCGAGTCATGCAAGATGTACGCAGCGCCTATTGGCGTGCTGTCAGCGCTGAGCGAATTCTTCCTCACTGAAAATGCTGGATGAATGGGTGAAGGAGCGCGCTGGAAAAGCCCAGGCCATTCAGGACGAGAAACTCAGTACGCCGCTGGTTCCCCTGCAATACAGGCTGGATCTCCTCAACACGCAACGCTACATTCAACAGCTGTTCCGGGAGCTCTTGACGGCGAAGCTTCAATTGGCCGCGCTCATCAATCTTCCCCCGGCCAAGAACAACAGATGAGGCTCATGGTTCCGGAGCGAGAGGGCGGAACGCTGAACCTTCCTCGCTCGATATGACGGCGTTAGAGGAACGGGCTTTGGAAGCACGCCCGGAGCTGCGGATGATCGATTACCGTCGTCGCATTAACGCGCGCGAGACCAAAGCAGCGATCCTCGAAGCGCTACCCAGCCTGAATCTCCAGTTCGGCGGGAACTACAACAGCAACTCTTTCTCTTCTATCAGAATTGGGCGGCCGTAGCTGCACGGAGCCAGTTGGAATTTGCTGAGCCTATTTCGATATCCGGCCCGGGCGAAGACCATTGAGGCACAAGATAAGGTTCTGCACACGCAGAACCTCGCGCTGACCATGGCCATCATGTCGCAAGTGCATGTCAGCATAGCGCAGGTAGCACAAGCGAAGAAAGAAACCTCGACGGCGAAGCTCTATCACGACACGCAGTCCCAAATTTCCGAGCAGACTCGCCTGGGTTGGCGGATCGGACCGGCAGAGCGAACAGGCCAGTGCTGCGCGAGCGAGTCAATCAGGTATCAGCTCAACTGCGATACGATGCCGTGGAGTCAGAACTACAAGTCGCCTGGGCCATGCTCCTGGCCGCCGTTGGAGAAGATGTGCTGCCCAACGATCTGACGCAGGAGCAGACGCGTGTCCGACCTTGCCCTCGAACTTCGCACGCGATGGGCGAAGAGCAAGGAGTTGCTCAAATGACGCGCACCGGCTGGTCGTTAGTTGGTGGCCTTATCATGGGCGTGTGGCTCCTGATGCCGATGTTACTCGCGAAGGCCGGCACCATGTCGGATCCCAAGCCCGCCAGCAGCGCGGCAGAACTCAGCACGATCCGCGGGGTGGTGAAGGCGACCGCACAAGCCACTTTAGCCAGCCAGGTCCAGGGCCGGATCAGCCAGCTGCCCTTCAAGGAAGGGCAGAGGTTTAAAAAAGGAGCCCTGCTGGTTGCCCTCGACTGTTCGAAGTATGAGGCGGAATTGGCGAGCGCCCAGGCGGAATATCGCGGCAAGAAGAAGACCTACGAGAACAACCTCCGGCTCGCCGAACACCATGCCGTGGGTGAACTCGAACTCGAGGTTTCTAAGGCCGACTCGGAAAGAGCGTTCGCCGTCGTAAAGGTTGCGCGAGTCAATGTGAACGGCTGCACCATACGTGCACCGTTTCCAGGACGTGTCGTCAAGATGATTGTGAACGAACACGAGAATGTATTTCCCAACGACCAGCTCCTAAGCCTGTTGGATGATAGCCTGCTGGAGATCGAGCTCATTCTCCCGTCGAAATCCCTCGCGTGGTTGAAGGTCGGTACCCCCTTCGAGTACGCCGTCGATGAAACGGGACTCCGGTATCCATCCGTGGTTCAGGACATCGGCGCGAATGTCGATCCTGCCAGCCAGACGGTGAAGGTGAAAGGCCTGTTTCGCACCCAGCCCGACAACGTGCTGGCGGGGATGAGCGGGACCGCCTCGTTCGCTGAACACCCACGCTGATTATGATCGCAGCAGAAGTCAAATCCCAGAGCCAGCCGACGAATACGGCGCTTTCTGTGCTGCTTCAGCTGGAAGGCATGGTTCGCGCCGCCCAGACCCGGCAAGAGCTGCAATTTTTCTTCGTCAATGAAACGCGCCGATTGGTTCCCTATCGACAAGCAATCCTGCTCAGTCCGCCGACCCCATCTACGCAGAGTTACCAGGTGCAAGCCGCGTCGAGCGTCCCGGTGGTGGATCGCACCCTGCCCTTAATGCAATGGACCGAGCGATTGATTCGGGTTCTGCGCCAAACCTCGACAGGTCCGGACATTCTTGACGTCACGGAAGCGGATTGTCCAGTCGAGCTCAGACCAGACTGGAAGGAATTTACTCCAGGCTATGGGTTGTGGTGTCCTCTCAAACACCCTGGGGACAGATCCTCGGCGGTCTGTGGCTAACGCGGGACCAACCCTGGGCAGACCACGAGGTGACGGTCCTGCAGCGGCTCAGCGAAGCCTATGCCTACGCCTGGCGTGCCGTCGGTCCATCGAACAGTCATCGGTGGCGATGGGGACTGAGCCGGACCACGACTTGGATACTCGCGATCGCAACTCTGGGCACACTGGCCATTCCTGTCCCCATGTCGACGCTGGCACCTGCGAAGATTGTCGCGAAAGATCCGCTGATCGTGAGCGCGCCGATCGACGGTGTCATTGCCGAAATTCTCGTTCTCCCCAATACCGTCGTGTCCGAAGGGCAAGTGTTGTTCAAGTATGAAGACACCACGTTCAGAAGCGAGTATGAAGCTGCGGAGCGGAACCTCGACGTGGCGATGGCGCAGTATCGGCGCGCGGCGCAAGGCTCCTTCGTGGAAGCCGCCCAAAAAGCCGATGTTCCAATGTTGAAAGCCGAAGTCGAGCTACGAGAAACCGAGCGGAACTATGCGCATGAGCGATTGACGAAGGTCGAGGTGAAGGCGGAGCAAGCCGGGCTGTTGCTCATACACGGACAAGTCCGATTGGATCGGGAAGCCGGTCGTGGTCGGCCAACGCATCATGGAACTGGCGAACCCGCAACAGCTCGAGGTGCGGATCGATCTGCCGGTGGAGGATGCCATTGTGTTGCGCGAAGGCGCATCGGTGACGCCTGTTCCTGAATGCCGATCCCTTTTCCAGCGTTCCAGCCACGGTCAGTCATGCGAGTTACCATGCCGAGGTCCTGCCGAACAATACACTGGCCTACCGAGTGATGGCACAGCTTGGGCAGGGTTCGTCGGAATTCCGAATCGGCTGGCAAGGAAGCGCCAAAATCTACGGAGAGCAGGTCGCGCTGTTCACGTATCTGTTCCGTCGCCCGATTTCCGCCATCCGGCCATGGGTCGGACTATGAATCTGACTTCGCTCCCGAAGCAGAATGTCGCGCTGCCACCGTTGCGCGAGGATCTCCGTACTGATCGCGGGTGCCTCCGCCGTCGACGGTTCGCCGACTTGGGTCATCGTCGATCAGGTCCGCGGAAAGTATTTTCAGATCGGCTGGGCCGCGTATCAAATTCTTTCGCGTTGGAGTGCCGGATCGGCAGAGGTTGTTCTGTCGCAGATTCATACCGAGACGACCTGTCGCGCCACTGTACAGGATATCGCACGATCTTCTGCGGTTTTTGTATGGGAACCATCTTATGCGGGAACCGTCGCAGGGAGGCTACCGAGCCTATGCGGCTCAAGCAGATGCCGCAAGGCCCCAGTGGCTGAAATGGCTCGTCCATAACTACCTGTTCTTCCAGATTCCGTTGGTCCGGCCGGATCGATTTCTTCGTGCGACTCTTCCCTTCGTCGAGTGGCTCTTTTCAAAATCGGTGGCCTGGATCATCTCGCTCATAGGGCTGGCAGGCGTCTATCTTGTGTCGCGCCAGTGGGACGTGTTCACGGCGACGTTTTTGCACTTTTTCACTCCGCGTGGCCTCGCGCTCTATGCCCTCTCCCTGGCCATCGTCAAAGTCTTTCACGAGTTGGGGCATGCCTATACGGCGACGCGCTATGGCTGTCGGGTTCCCACCATGGGCATTGCGATGATGGTACTGGTGCCGATGTTGTATTCGGATACCTCCGATGCGTGGAAATTGACCTCCCGTCGCCAGCGTGCCGCCATCGGCGCTGCCGGCATGATCGTCGAATGCGCGTTAGCTGCCCTGGCGATCTTTGCCTGGAACTTTCTCGACGACGGCCTGGGGCGGAGCCTGGTGTTTATCGTGGCGACCACGAGCCTGATGGTAGGTGCTGCCATTAACCTAAGCCCGTTCATGCGGTTCGATGGATACTACGTGCTATCCGATTGGTTAGGCATTCCCAACTTGCAAGACCGTGCCTTTGCCTTCGGGCGATGGCAGCTACGGAGACTCCTGTTCGGCCTGGATATGCCAATGCCCGAGCCTGTCCCCGCTGCCCAACGCCGGTTCTTGGTTTGTTTCGCCTGGGGGACGTGGGCGTACCGTTTCATGCTGTTTTTCGGCATCGCGCTGATGGTGTATCACTATTTTTTCAAACTCCTGGGCCTGATCCTATTTGCCGTTGAGATCGGTTGGTTCATCGTGCTCCCGATCGTGGGGGAACTGAAAACCTGGTGGACCTTGCGCGGGGAAATCGTCGAACGTCGAAGGGGTGGCTCTCCACGGGGGTGCTGATCTGTGGCCTCGCTGTGCTGTTCGTGCCCTGGTCCGATCGCATCAGTCTCCCTGCAGTGTTGGAATCGACACCGCATGCCACAATCTATGCGCCGGCCCCGGGAGGATCGTCTACCTGGCGGTGGAAGAAGGGCAGCGGGTGGGGGTGGGAGATAGGCTTATTGGGTTGGAATCGCCGGCGCTTGAAAAGGATATGGCGTTGACGCGCAAGCGGATCGAAGTAGAGCGACTGAGAGTTCAGCGGCAGTTCGTCGATCGAGAAGAACTCGCGAAGCACCAAGTGACGTTAGAAACCCTGAGGGCTCGCCTTTCACAGCTTGAAGGCCTACTGCAACAGCAGCAGAATCTATCACTCACGGCGCCAATTGCGGGAATGGTGACCGACCGAGCGGAGGCCCTGCATGTGGGTCAGTGGATCAACAAGCAGCTGCCGCTCGCATACGTAATCGATCCGGCGGGTGAAGAGCTGCATGCGCTGGCTTCCGAGACGGACGTGGGCTATCTCCACGCGGGTCAATCAGCTCGATTCATTCCCCAGGGTCCGGATCGGCCGAGCTTGGAGGCGCGGGTTGTCGAGATTCGAGACATCGATGAAAGCAGCTTCACGGTGCCCTATCTTCTTCTCCGTCTATGGCGGAGACGTGCCGGTTCGCGAAGATGCTCAATCGCAGGCTGAAACCGGAAACGTCTGTTTATCGCGTCACGCTACATCTCGTCGAGTCTCCGCCCCGATGGAACCAAGCCGTGCGAGGAACCGTGCTGGTGAAAGGCCCTCGTATCAGCTTCGCCCAACGAGCCTGGGAACAGAGCGCCCGCATCTTCATTCGCGAAAGCGGTGCGTAGGACATATGGTAGGGGTCAGTCCCTCACTGTAGACTCCCCTCCAAAGTATCAGGCCAGAAAAAGGTGCCCCGAGGCGCATTCTGCAGCCGTCGACGAACCTCCCTACTAAGCGCACTGTAACTCGGCTGCACAAAAGAAGAAATTGGTACGTGGAATGGCACTCGTCCTTGCTACAGTTATTGTGCGTAATACACGAACGGATGTGTTGTCTCCGACTATGCCATGAGGATACTACGTAGGCACAAGAAAACAGCGGTCAAGCCAGCACGAGGGCGCCGTCGTACCTCCGGGGACGCAGCGCGGGACCCTGTCGACGTTCGGCGGGTCATTGATTGCGCTCGAATCGCGCATCATGTTCGACGGGGCTGCCGTGGCAACGGCCAGCACTGTGAGCACCGAGCAAATCGCGCAAAACCAGACTGAGGCATCCCCCTCGGCTGATGACGCGGCGACAGCTGAGCACTGCGTCCGATGCGCCGACGGGCGAACCGCAACCCACCAGCGGCGACCAGGCGTTGTTCGATGCCCTGGCGGTGTACGATACCTCGGTTGCTCGCCAGGAGATCGTGTTCCTGTCCCCGAGCGTCCTCGACTACCAGACAGCTCCTCGACGGCATCAGCCCCAACGTCGAGGTACATGTACTCGACCCTGCCCGCGACGGCGTGGCCCAAATGGCGGAGATCCTCGCCGGCCGAACGGGCATCGATGCGATCCACCTCATCGGCGATGGCACCGAAGCCGAGATGCATCTCGGCGCCAGCTTCCTGACGCAAGATTCGATCAGCACGACCTACGCTGAACAGTTTCAACAGATCGGTCGGAGCTTGTCGGCAAACGCCGACCTCCTGATCTACGGCTGTGACTTTGGCCGAGGCGAGGCTGGGCAACTGGCAATGAACACGTTGGCCGATCTGACCGGCGCCGATGTGGCCGCGAGCACGGACCGGACAGGCAGTGCCTCTGAGTACGCAAACTGGCAATTGGAAGTGACCACCGGATTGATTGAGACCGCAGTTGTGATCAGAGCAAGCACGCAGGCGGACTGGAACCATGCGTTAGCGACCTTCACCGTCACCACTACGAACGATGCAGGTGCTCGGCTCGCTGCGTACGGCGATCACCAATGCCAACGCGGCCGCAGGAACCGACACAATCAACTTCAACATCGCCGGCGCGGGTGTGCACACAATCAATCTAACCTCCGCTCTGCCGACAATCACGGGCGCGGTTACGATCGACGGCTACACGCAGACGGGCTCATCGGTCAACACTCTCTCGGTCGGTGATAACGCAGTCCTCACAATTGAACTCAATGGCACGGGCGCCGGGAGCGCCGATGGACTCACGCTTGGTGCCGGCAGCGCTGGCGGCACGATCCGCGGCCTGGTCATCAATCGCTTCAGCCTCGATGGCATTCAGATCGACAGCACCGGCAACCTGATCGTCGGCAACTGGATCGGTGTTGATAACACTGGAACCCTTGATCTCGGCAATGGCGTAGACGGCATCACCAACAGCGCGAACAACAACACGATTGGATCTTCAGCCGTTGCAGACCGCAACGTATTGTCAGGCAACGATGACGAGGGGGTGGACGTCGATCCCGGCATAACGGGGATCGTGATTCAAGGGAATTATATCGGGACGAACGCGATGGGGACAGCGGCGGTGCCAAACGGAGACCTGGCAAATCCCAATTCGGGCGGTGTCTTATTGGGAGGGGATGGTACCCTCTTCGGTGGCTCGTTACCCGGCCAAGGAAACCTCGTGTCCGGGAACCTTATTGACGGCATCCTCATCGACGGTATCGGAAACGACCTGGTCTACGGTAACTTGATCGGCACCAATGCCCCCGGCACGGCAGGCATCGCGAACAGCGGGCCGGGCATATGGATCAATGGAGGAGGCAACAGTCGCATCAGGGGCACCGCCTCCGGCCAGGGGAATACGATTGCCTACAACGCCGACGACGGTATCCAGATTGCGTCGGTGACCTCCACAGGCAACACCATTCTTGATAACTCAATCTTCGGAAACACCGGCCTGGGAATTGACCTGAACAACAACGGCGTCACGGCCAACGATGCGGGTGACGGCGACGCCGGAGCCAACAACCTTCAAAACTACCCGGTGCTGACGTTTGCACACATAGTGTCCAGCAGCCAGGTGAACCTCGTTGGCTCTTTAAACAGCGCGGCCAACAGCCAATTCCGCGTTGAGTTCTTCAGCAACACTGCCCAAGACGGAACCGGCTTCGGCGAAGGCCAAACGTATCTGGGCTTCGTCAACGTCAGCACTGACGGGAGCGGCAACGCGGCCTTCAACACGACGTTGGCGGCCACCGTTTCCGAGGCAGCTTTGTCAGTGCCACTGCAACCAGAAGTAATGCGACGTTCACGACCTTCACCGATACATCTGAGTTCGCTCAAAATGCTGTGGCAGAGTACACCGTAATTGTGGACCTCAACTCCGGACCGACGATTGTAACGACCGGCCTGATCGTATCGACGTCGACATCAACAACCAATCTTGTGACAAACGGAAATTTTGGCACAGTTGCATCTGCTACTCCTCCGGCCCCGTGGGTAGAATCTGGCACTGCCGGCAACGGGTCAGTCGTCCTTGCGGCAGGGGATGGACGCTATGACTGGACTGCCGGAAGCGCAGCTGGGACCACCATCACCCAACCGCTGACGGTCCCCGCAAACACCTCGAACACAACGGTGTCAACGACCAATACCGCCACCACCACGACTGTCGTGACCACGACAGTCACTACCGCGGACGCGATCACTTCAATTGCGTTCAGCATGGCCTGGGCGAATTCAGATACTAGTGCCGGGGCAAACAACAACAACTTAATTGTCTCTTACAACGGCGTCACTTACGCAACATTCGAGACCTTCCAGGCAGGCACTACAAATGCTGCAGGTCTTGTCGGCGCCTGGACCTATTCCAACGGTGCCACGGGTCCCGCCACGACGCTCTCGGTTACGAATGAAGCAACAGGCGCACTGACGCCCGTTACGATTAATCTTCCTGCCGGAGTCACCGCTTCCGGTTCCCTCGTGTTCCGCTACACAAGTGGGTCTACTGGGGCGGGATCCGACGATCTTGCCATTGATAATGTGGTCGCCACCAGCACAAAGACTACGACCACCTTCGGTTACCACCGTAACCACCACAGCAGACACGGCCGACAACAACTGGACAGCAACCTACACAGAGAACGGCCCAGCCGTCTCGATTGCCGATACCGACAGCTTCATTTTCGACAATGCCAGCGCGAATATGGTGAGCGCGGCGATTACGCTTACCAACCAGGCTATTGGGGATCGCTTGCTGGTCAACGGATCGGCTGCTGCCAGCGGCACCTTGGCCAGCGGCATTGCTCTGGACGCGCACGGACACGGCAGTTACGCTGTCTGGTTCGTTCACCAAGGCCCAGTATGCCGATGCTATCGAGCTCGTTCAGTTCGAGAACACCACCGACACACCTTCGACTACACCGCGTACCATCAATGTCACGGTCAATGACGGCACCTCCGACTCGAACACAGCAATTGCGACGATCAACGTGACGGCGGTGAACGATGCGCCGGTGGTGGATCTGAACGCAGGCGGGGCGGGCCAGGACGTGACCACGGCGTTCACGGAACAGACGCCGGTGCTGATCGCGCCGGTGGGGACGCTGACCGATGTGGACTCGGCCAACCTGACCTCGTTGCTGGTGACGTTGACGGCGCGGCCGGATGGCAATGGGGTGGAGTCGCTCTCGCTCAATGCGGCGGCGATGGCCGCGGCCTCCGGGGCGGGGTTGACGGTGAGCTATACGGCCGGGACGGGGTGCTCTCGATCACGGGCTCAGCCACGAAGGCGGTGTACCAGTCGATCCTGCAGGGCATTCTATACAACGACACGAGTGACACGCCGACCACGAGCAACCGCTCGATCACCGTGGTGGCGAACGACGGCACGATCGGCGAGCGCGACGCAGACAGTGACGCTGACCGTGACGCGCGGTGAACGATGCGCCGACCGCCACGAACCTGAGTGCCGCGGAGACCTACACCGAAGACACGGCGCTGAACCTGATCGACATTGTGGCGAGCGACGTGGACAGCGCCGAACGTCACCGCCACCGCTGACCCTCTCGAACGTCGCTGCCGGGAGCCTGAACACGGGCACCTCAGGCGCGGTGACCTCGACGTACAACGCGGGCACCGGGGTGTGGACCGCGAGCGGGGCCCTCGCCGATGTCAACACGTTGCTGGCGGGCGTGACCTTTACGCCGGCCTTAAACTTCAACAGCAACTTCACGATCGCCACCAGCATCAGCGACGGGGTGGCGCCGGCAGTGACCGGCGTCAAGGCGATGACCGGCACGCCGGTGAACGATGCGCCGACCGCCACGAACCTGAGTGCCGCGGAGACCTACACCGAAGACACGGCGCTGAACCTGATCGACATTGTGGCGAGCGACGTGGACAGCGCCAACGTCACGCGCCACGCTGACCCTCTCGAACGTCGCTGCCGGGAGCCTGAACACGGGCACCTCAGGGGCGGTGACTTCGACCTACAACGCGGGCACCGGGGTGTGGACCGCGAGCGGGGCCCTCGCCGATGTCAACACGTTACTGGCGGGGGTGACCTTTACGCCGGCCTTAAACTTCAACAGCAACTTCACGATCGCCACCAGCATCAGCGACGGGGTGGCGCCGGCAGTGACCGGCGTCAAGGCGATGACCGGCACGCCGGTGAACGATGCGCCGACCGCCACGAACCTGAGTGCCGCGGAGACCTACACCGAAGACACGGCGCTGAACCTGATCGACATTGTGGCGAGCGACGTGGACAGCGCCAACGTCACCGCCACGCTGACCCTCTCGAACGTCGCTGCCGGGAGCCTGAACACGGGCACCTCAGGGGCGGTGACTTCGACCTACAACGCGGGCACCGGGGTGTGGACCGCGAGCGGGGCCCTCGCCGATGTCAACGCGTTGCTGGCGGGGGTGACCTTTACGCCGGCCTTAAACTTCAACAGCAACTTCACGATCGCCACCAGCATCAGCGACGGGGTGGCCGCCGGCAGTGACCGGCGTCAAGGCGATGACCGGCACGCCGGTGAACGATGCGCCGACCGCCACGAACCTGAGTGCCGCGGAGACCTACACCGAAGACACGGCGCTGAACCTGATCGACATTGTGGCGAGCGACGTGGACAGCGCCAACGTCACCGCCACCCTGACCCTCTCGAACGTCGCTGCCGGGAGCCTGAACACGGGCACCTCGGGGCGGTGACTTCGACCTACAACGCGGGCACCGGGGTGTGGACCGCGAGCGGGGCCCTCGCCGACGTCAACGCGTTACTGGCGGGGGTGACCTTTACGCCGGCCTTAAACTTCAACAGCAACTTCACGATCGCCACCAGCATCAGCGACGGGGTGGCGCCGGCAGTGACCGGCGTCAAGGCGATGACCGGCACGCCGGTGAACGATGCGCCGACCGCCACGAACCTGAGTGCCGCGGAGACCTACACCGAAGACACGGCGCTGAACCTGATCGACATTGTGGCGAGCGACGTGGACAGCGCGAACGTCACCGCCACCCTGACCCTCTCGAACGTCGCTGCCGGGAGCCTGAACACGGGCACCTCGGGGCGGTGACGTCGACCTACAACGCGGGCACCGGGGTGTGGACCGCGAGCGGGGCCCTCGCCGATGTCAACGCGTTACTGGCGGGGTGACCTTTACGCCGGCCTTAAACTTCAACAGCAACTTCACGATCGCCACCAGCATCAGCGACGGGGTGGCCGCCGGCAGTGACCGGCGTCAAGGCGATGACCGGCACGCCGGTGAACGATGCGCCGACCGCCACGAACCTGAGTGCCGCGGAGACCTACACCGAAGACACGGCGCTGAACCTGATCGACATTGTGGCGAGCGACGTGGACAGCGCGAACGTCACCGCCACCCTGACCCTCTCGAACGTCGCTGCCGGGAGCCTGAACACGGGCACCTCGGGGCGGTGACTTCGACCTACAACGCGGGCACCGGGGTGTGGACCGCGAGCGGGGCCCTCGCCGACGTCAACGCGTTACTGGCGGGGTGACCTTTACGCCGGCCTTAAACTTCAACAGCAACTTCACGATCGCCACCAGCATCAGCGACGGGGTGGCCCCGGCAGTGACCGGCGTCAAGGCGATGACCGGCACGCCGGTGAACGATGCGCCGACCGCCACGAACCTGAGTGCCGCGGAGACCTACACCGAAGACACGGCGCTGAACCTGATCGACATTGTGGCGAGCGACGTGGACAGCGCCAACGTCACCGCCACCCTGACCCTCTCGAACGTCGCTGCCGGGAGCCTGAACACGGGCACCTCGGGGCGGTGACGTCGACCTACAACGCGGGCACCGGGGTGTGGACCGCGAGCGGGGCCCTCGCCGACGTGAACGCGTTACTGGCGGGGGTGACCTTTACGCCGGCCTTAAACTTCAACAGCAACTTCACGATCGCCACCAGCATCAGCGACGGGGTGGCGCTGGCAGTGACCGGCGTCAAGGCGATGACCGGCACGCCGGTGAACGATGCGCCGACCGCCACGAACCTGAGTGCCGCGGAGACCTACACCGAAGACACGGCGCTGAACCTGATCGACATTGTGGCGAGCGACGTGGACAGCGCCGAACGTCACCGCCACCCTGACCCTCTCGAACGTCGCTGCCGGGAGCCTGAACACGGGCACCTCAGGGGCGGTGACGTCGACCTACAACGCGGGCACCGGGGTGTGGACCGCGAGCGGGGCCCTCGCCGATGTCAACGCGTTGCTGGCGGGGGTGACCTTTACGCCGGCCTTAAACTTCAACAGCAACTTCACGATCGCCACCAGCATCAGCGACGGGGTGGCGCCGGCAGTGACCGGCGTCAAGGCGATGACCGGCACGCCGGTGAACGATGCGCCGACCGCCACGAACCTGAGTGCCGCGGAGACCTACACCGAAGACACGGCGCTGAACCTGATCGACATTGTGGCGAGCGACGTGGACAGCGCCAACGTCACCGCCACCCTGACCCTCTCGAACGTCGCTGCCGGGAGCCTGAACACGGGCACCTCAGGGGCGGTGACGTCGACCTACAACGCGGGCACCGGGGTGTGGACCGCGAGCGGGGCCCTCGCCGACGTCAACGCGTTGCTGGCGGGGTGACCTTTACGCCGGCCTTGAACTTCAACAGCAACTTCACGATCGCCACCAGCATCAGCGACGGGTGGCGCCCGGCAGTGACCGGCGTCAAGGCGATGACCGGCACGCCGGTGAACGATGCGCCGGTGGTGGACCTGAACGCGGGCGGGGCGGGCCAGGATGTGACCACGGCGTTCACCGAGCAGACGCCGGTGCTGATCGCGCCGGCTGGGGACACTGACCGATGTGGACTCGGCCAACCTAACGTCGTTGGTGGTGACGTTGACGGCGCGGCCCGATGGCAATGCGGTGGAGTCGCTCTCGCTCAATGCGGCGGCGACGGCGGCGGCCTCGGGGGCGGGCCTGACGGTGACCTACACAGCCGGGACCGGGGTGCTCTCGATCACGGGCTCGGCCACGACAGCGGATGTACCAGTCGGTCCTGCAGGGGATTCTGTACAACGACACGAGCGACACGCCGACCACGACGCAGCCGGGCGATCAACGGTGGTGGCTAACGATGGCACGACGGTCAGTAGCGCGACACAGACGGTCACGCTGACCGTGGCGCCGGTGAACGATGCGCCGGCGATCACGGCCTTAGCCGATCAAACGATCGCCGAAGACGGGACGACGGGGGCGCTGCCCTTTACGGTGAGTGACGTGGAGACGGCGGCGGGGGCCTTAACGGTGACGGCGGTGAGCAGCGACACGACCCTCATTCCCAACGGCAATCTGACCTTAGTGAATCTGGGCGGTGGCAACTGGACGATCGCGGCGGTGCCGGCGGCGAACCAGAACGGTGGCCCGGTGACGATCACGGTGACGGTGAGTGATGGGACGACCACGACGAACGAGACCTTTGATGTGACGGTGACGCCGGTGAACGATGCGCCGGCGATCACGGCCTTAGCCGATCAAACGATCGCCGAAGACGGGACGACGGGGGCGCTGCCCTTTACGGTGAGTGACGTGGAGACGGCGGCGGGGGCCTTAACGGTGACGGCGGTGAGCAGCGACACGACCTGATTCCCAACGGCAATCTGACCTTAGTGAATCTGGGCGGTGGCAACTGGACGATCGCGGCGGTGCCGGCGGCGAACCAGAACGGTGGCCCGGTGACGATCACGGTGACGGTGAGTGATGGGACGACCACGACGAACGAGACCTTTGATGTGACGGTGACGCCGGTGAACGATGCGCCGGCGATCACGGCCTTAGCCGATCAAACGATCGCCGAAGACGGGACGACGGGGGCGCTGCCCTTTACGGTGAGTGACGTGGAGACGGCGGCGGGGGCCTTAACGGTGACGGCGGTGAGCAGCGACACGACCCTCATTCCCAACGGCAATCTGACCTTAGTGAATCTGGGCGGTGGCAACTGGACGATCGCGGCGGTGCCGGCGGCGAACCAGAACGGTGGCCCGGTGACGATCACGGTGACGGTGAGTGATGGGACGACCACGACGAACGAGACCTTTGATGTGACGGTGACGCCGGTGAACGATGCGCCGGCGATCACGGCCTTAGCCGATCAAACGATCGCCGAAGACGGGACGACGGGGGCGCTGCCCTTTACGGTGAGTGACGTGGAGACGGCGGCGGGGGCCTTAACGGTGACGGCGGTGAGCAGCGACACGACCCTCATTCCCAACGGCAATCTGACCTTAGTGAATCTGGGCGGTGGCAACTGGACGATCGCGGCGGTGCCGGCGGCGAACCAGAACGGTGGCCCGGTGACGATCACGGTGACGGTGAGTGATGGGACGACCACGACGAACGAGACCTTTGATGTGACGGTGACGCCGGTGAACGATGCGCCGGCGATCACGGCCTTAGCCGATCAAACGATCGCCGAAGACGGGACGACGGGGGCGCTGCCCTTTACGGTGAGTGACGTGGAGACGGCGGCGGGGGCCTTAACGGTGACGGCGGTGAGCAGCGACACGACGCTGATTCCCAACGGCAATCTGACCTTAGTGAATCTGGGCGGCGGCAACTGGACGATCGCGGCGGTGCCGGCGGCGAACCAGAACGGTGGCCCGGTGACGATCACGGTGACGGTGAGTGATGGGACGACCACGACGAACGAGACCTTTGATGTGACGGTGACGCCGGTGAACGATGCGCCGGCGATCACGGCCTTAGCCGATCAAACGATCGCCGAAGACGGGACGACGGGGGCGCTGCCCTTTACGGTGAGTGACGTGGAGACGGCGGCGGGGGCCTTAACGGTGACGGCGGTGAGCAGCGACACGACGCTGATTCCCAACGGCAATCTGACCTTAGTGAATCTGGGCGGCGGCAACTGGACGATCGCGGCGGTGCCGGCGGCGAACCAGAACGGTGGCCCGGTGACGATCACGGTGACGGTGAGTGATGGGACGACCACGACGAACGAGACCTTTGATGTGACGGTGACGCCGGTGAACGATGCGCCGGCGATCACGGCCTTAGCCGATCAAACGATCGCCGAAGACGGGACGACGGGGGCGCTGCCCTTTACGGTGAGTGACGTGGAGACGGCGGCGGGGGCCTTAACGGTGACGGCGGTGAGCAGCGACACGACGCTGATTCCCAACGGCAATCTGACCTTAGTGAATCTGGGCGGTGGCAACTGGACGATCGCGGCGGTGCCGGCGGCGAACCAGAACGGTGGCCCGGTGACGATCACGGTGACGGTGAGTGATGGGACGACCACGACGAACGAGACCTTTGATGTGACGGTGACGCCGGTGAACGATGCGCCGGCGATCACGGCCTTAGCCGATCAAACGATCGCCGAAGACGGGACGACGGGGGCGCTGCCCTTTACGGTGAGTGACGTGGAGACGGCGGCGGGGGCCTTAACGGTGACGGCGGTGAGCAGCGACACGACGCTGATTCCCAACGGCAATCTGACCTTAGTGAATCTGGGCGGTGGCAACTGGACGATCGCGGCGGTGCCGGCGGCGAACCAGAACGGTGGCCCGGTGACGATCACGGTGACGGTGAGTGATGGGACGACCACGACGAACGAGACCTTTGATGTGACGGTGACGCCGGTGAACGATGCGCCGGCGATCACGGCCTTAGCCGATCAAACGATCGCCGAAGACGGGACGACGGGGGCGCTGCCCTTTACGGTGAGTGACGTGGAGACGGCGGCGGGGGCCTTAACGGTGACGGCGGTGAGCAGCGACACGACCCTCATTCCCAACGGCAATCTGACCTTAGTGAATCTGGGCGGTGGCAACTGGACGATCGCGGCGGTGCCGGCGGCGAACCAGAACGGTGGCCCGGTGACGATCACGGTGACGGTGAGTGATGGGACGACCACGACGAACGAGACCTTTGATGTGACGGTGACGCCGGTGAACGATGCGCCGGCGATCACGGCCTTAGCCGATCAAACGATCGCCGAAGACGGGACGACGGGGGCGCTGCCCTTTACGGTGAGTGACGTGGAGACGGCGGCGGGGGCCTTAACGGTGACGGCGGTGAGCAGCGACACGACGCTGATCCCCAACGGCAATCTGACCTTAGTGAATCTGGGCGGTGGCAACTGGACGATCGCGGCGGTGCCGGCGGCGAACCAGAACGGTGGCCCGGTGACGATCACGGTGACGGTGAGTGATGGGACGACCACGACGAACGAGACCTTTGATGTGACGGTGACCCCGGTCAACGATGCGCCGGTGAACACGGTGCCGGGCGCGCAGGTGGTCAACGAGGATACGGCGCTGGCGCTCGGCGGCGCTGAGCGTCACGGATGTGGACGGCAACCTTGAGCGACGGTGCAGCTGGGGGTGGCGAACGGGACGGTGACGGTGAGCCTGGTGGGCGGCGCGACGATCAGTGCGGGGGCGAACGGCACGGCCACGCTCACGCTCTCCGGGACCCAGGCGCAGATCAACGCGGCGCTGGCGACGCTCAGCTATCAAGGCACGCTCAACTATAACGGGCCGGACACGCTCACGGTGACGAGTACGGACAGCAACGCGGTGACGGACATCGATACTGGTGGCGATCACGGTGACGCCGGCGGTGAATAGTGTCCCGAGTCTCGCCACGAATGCTGGCTCGACCGTCTTCCAAGGATTTTCCGATCCCATTACGTCCGGTGAATTGCAAGTGACGGATGCGGACAACACGCCGGTCCAGCTGATCTACACGGTGACCACTGCACCCGTGGATGGCGCGACTCGAATTAACCACAGCCCCTGGGGTGGCGATTACGAGCTTCACGCAAGCAGATATTAATGCGGGGAGACTGGTGTACGTCAACAACGGAGCCAACAGCACGAGTGACAGCTTCACCTTTACGGTCAGCGATGGCGCTGGGGGCACGATTGGGGCGACGACGTTTAATATTACGGTTACGCCGTTTTTCCCCCACCGGTGCCAGTCCCTGTCCCTGTTCCTCCTCCTGCCCCCATCCCCGCCCCCATCCTGGGACCTCCGGTAACGCCTCCGCCTGGCGGCGGTGTTGTGACGCCTGTGTTGCCACCGCCAGTACCGATGTGGGTGCAGGGTGGAAGCTACATCAACAGCACTCAAGGGGTTGGCACAACCGAAGATCCAGTGCGGCGAGCGGCTATGTCGGGCCAAAAATTTGCCAGAGTGGAGCAGCCGGATATCGTGCTCGATGAGCCATCGATCCTTCCGCTGGAGCCGCTCTCGAATCCGGTCAAAACAATGTTGGACAAGGGTCAGAAACTCGCTGAGCATTTGGCCAAACTGGCCGGCGATCTCGAACGAGCGGTGCAAGAGCGTGAACATCAGGCGCACCTCTTGGGGCAGGTGGCATCGTTCTCCGGGTTCGCCTTGTCTGCGGGATTCGTGGCGTGGATTCTGCGCGGCGGGTCCTTGCTGGCAAGTTTTCTCGTCTCGATGCCGGCTTGGCGCCACTTCGATCCACTGCCGGTGCTGGGTGCGGGCGAAGGAAATCGGCGGAAACTTGATCGCAAGGTACGTGAGGAACAGGAGCAGGAGAGCAAACAGTTCCGCGGTCTGGATCGGGTGTTGAAATCGTCGGCAAAACCGGCGAAGCAGCAAGAGAAGGACCGCGTGAGGAGCCCGAAGCCATAATGCGAGTGACGCCGTTAGTGTGGATTAGTTGTGGACTGGTCAGTCTTACGATCAGTGTGCTGATGGCGGGTGATTGGCTCTTCGATTTAGCGCCAAACCACGATCGCCAAATCTTTGAATATCGCAGAGATTTAGCAGAGTCGTTGGCAGTTCAGTACTCGGCGCTGACCGAGCGTGAACAGATCGAGACGGTAAAATTTGCGATGGAGGTGTTGGCCAAGCGAATTCCAGATATTCTGTCCCTGGCGCTTCTCCAGAAAAGTGGGACGGTCGTTGCACAGATTGGTGACCATGCGCGAGTATGGGTCCAGCCGCCCGGTGAAGAATCCACCCTCGACTTTCTCCAAGTCCCGATCTTTTCCGGTGAGCAACGGTGGGGCGTGCTCCAGGTTGCGTTTCGCCAAACCCAGACTGACGTCTCAAGTCTTCAACGGTTCCTCGCGGATCCTTGGGTGCGCTTTCTGGCGTTTGTCAGTGTCATGGGATTTTTCGCCTACCTCTTCTTCATGAAACGCACTCTCCGTCAGCTCGATCCCTCCGGGATTGTTCCGGCTCGCGTGAAAGCTGCGCTCGATGCGCTCGCGCAAGGCGTGGTCATGATCGACACGCGGGATTTTATCGTCTTGGCGAACGATGCTTTCTGCCACGCTGTGGGAAAGCCGGTGACATCGTTGATCGGATCCGACCTCAGCACCCTGTCGTGGACGTCTGTCGCTTCATCTGCCACGGTGTCGGTGCATCCTTGGACAGAGGCGATCATGGGAAGGCAGTCCCAAGCAGACAAGCCCCTTCTTCTGAGGCTTCCTGATGGTGAATCGCGAAAGTTCATTATCAATACCGTGCCGATTATGGATGACGCGTCCACGGTGAGAGGGGCCCTGGTCTCCTTTCATGATGTCACCGATCTCGATCGAACAAATTCTGCCCTCCGGGAGGCGAACAGCGAGTTGGAGTTGTCCCGCTTCAAAATTTTGGAGAAGAACCAGGAACTTGAAACGACCAATACGAGTCTCCATGTCGAGATGAGCGAACGGAAAAAAGTTCAGGCAGAGAAAGAGGAACTGCATCAGAAGCTCGTCCAGGCATCGCGCCAAGCCGGTATGGCGGATGTGGCGTCGAGCGTGCTGCACAATGTTGGGAATGTACTCACCAGCATTAACGTATCGACGGATATATTGCTGAAGACTCTCAAGAAGCCGATGGTAGGGGACGTTTGCCGAATTGCCTCAATGTTTCATGAGCATCAGGACAATTTAGAGGCATTTCTGACACAAGATTCGAAGGGCAAGCAGATCCCCTCGTATTTGGGCATGGTTGCAGAGTCGCTGAGCGGAAGCCACCAGACCATCCAGAGCGAAATCGACTCCCTCGTGAAAAAATCGACCATATCAAGCAAGTGATCACGTCGCAGCAGGATATCGCCCACGCGGGAGATGTCCGTGAGGCGACGTCGGTTGAGGATCTGATGGAGCAAGCCTTGATGATGGGGATGCCCGAGCCCGAGAAGTACGGTATCCGAGTCGTGCGGGAGTATGCCCATGTTCCTCCAATCATGACGGATCGACATCATGTCCTCCAGATCCTGGTGAATGTGATCACCAATGCTAAGAACGCCATGGTCGAATATCCAGCGAACTCGCATTGCCTCACGGTCCGAATCGGGCTGCCTGCCGACCGTACAGGATCTGTGCGGTTTGAGGTGACCGATACCGGTGGCGGAATTAAAGCTGAAAACCTTCCCCGATTGTTTGGTCAGGGTTTTACGACGAGAAAAGCCGGACATGGCCTTGGACTTCACAGTGCCGCCATCTCGGCCAAGAATCTTGGCGGAACCTTACAAGCCCGGAGTGCGGGAGAGGGGCGCGGTGCCACCTTCATGCTCGATCTCCCATTGACCTTAGCTGAGGCTGCGGCATGAAGAGCGAGCAAACGGCTGACAATCATCGCATTCTGGTGATCGACGACAGCCTATCCATCCATGAGGACTTTCGTAAGATATTGGAGCCGCCAAAAGAATCTGGCTCGCTCGACCAGGCGCGAGCGGCCTTGTTCGGAGAGACACCGAGCCTTCCTACCACATGAGTACTACACGCTTGAGTTCGCGACTCAGGGGCAAGAGGGGTGCGGTATGGTTCATAGTGCATCAGCGGGGCGGGCCATCCCTACGCGATGGCCTTTGTGGACATGCGTATGCCGCCGGGATGGGACGGTCTCGAAACGATCGAGAATCTTTGGTATGTCGATCACGATCTCGAGATCGTGATCTGTACCGCCTACTCCGATCATCCATGGGAAGACGTGAGTCGCCGAATCGGGAATACCGACAAGCTGCTTATCCTGATGAAACCCGTTTAACAGCATCGAGGTGGTCCAGTTGGCACATTCGCTCACGAAGAAATGGAACCTGTCGCGCTCGGTCAAGCTTCAGATTGAAGGCTTCGTCTCCTGCGTGAGCCACCGAATGACCGAATTGCAGAAGCGCGCGACCGCGCTTCAAAAAAACTTGGCCAGTCGAATTGTGGAGACTCTGAAGGATGAGCCTCAGGGCGATGCCGCAGCAGCGTTCCGCCAGAAAGAAGAGTTTTTGGCAATCATGAGTCATGAAATCCTCGTGCCTATGAATGAATTGGTCAGCAAGGTGAGTCTGTTGTTCGACAGCCCACTCAATCCAGAGCAACAAAGGCATGCGACGGCCATACAAAGATGTGCTCAAGATCTGCTGGCCCTCCACAACGATATGCATGAGTTCATGGCTGGTCGAAGAATAGAAAATCTGGCGGAAGGTCGGTAATGATGACGGTTACCCCATCACCGCGGACAGAAAGAAACATATGACCAGCGGCGACAATAATCAAAATCATCGAGTCTTGGTGATAGACGACAACCGGACTATCCACGGAGACTTTCGCAAAATCCTTGAAGTGCAAGCTGGGGAGGAGAGTTTCGTTCAAGCGCGGGCGGCCTTATTCGGCGATCCGCCGCTCTCGGAGGCGTTCGAGCAGTTCGAACTTGACTGTGTCGATCAGGGGCAAGCCGGTCTCACCTTGGCGCAGAGGGCTCGGAACGAAGGTCGCCCGTATGCGGTAGCGTTTGTTGATATGAGGATGCCACTCGGGTGGGACGGCCTGGAGACCATCGAACGCCTTTGGAAAGAGGACGCAGGGCTTCAGGTAGTCATCTGTACGGCATACTCCGACCAGCCGTGGGACGAAATCACAAATCGTATCGGCCGAAACGACAAGTTACTGATTCTCCAGAAACCGTTTAACAGTATTGAAGTGCTACAACTTGCTACCGCACTCTGTCGAAAATGGGATCTTGCATATGAGGTGGCAGGACAACTGCATGAATTGAGCAGACAAGTCGACAAACGTACGGCAGAACTCCAGAGCGCGAATGAGCAACTGACACAATCCAATATGGCATTGGTGCGAACTGTGGCGGATCTTGAAGCGGCTCAAGCAGAAATTTTGCGACAAAACAGCGAACTGGAGCGGCTCGCATCTCGGGATCCGCTGACGGGATGCTTCAACCGCCGCGCCTTTTACGAGCAATTTGAGAAGGCTTTTGTTGAGAGTCACGAACTGAACACCGAACTGTGCTGCCTGATGGTGGACATCGACAATTTTAAACGCGTAAACGACCAATTTGGACATGCGGTGGGAGATCAAGCTATCCAATCGGTGGCCAGTTGCCTGAGCACCGGGCTGCGATTGATGGACACCATCGGCCGCTATGGCGGAGAGGAATTCTGTTTGATATTTCCGCGCACCACTCTGGCAGAAGCTTCGAATCTGGCAGAACGCCTTCGGATTCAGTGTCGAAACAGAGGCTGGGGCGAGGGTGCGAACGGTATCCCACTTGGTGATCACAGTGAGCTGCGGGATTTCATCTGCAGGGTTTGGAGCACGGACACCGTTGGAGCTGATCGATCAAGCGGACAAGGCTCTCTATGCGGCCAAGGAAGGTGGGCGCAATTGTGTCATGGCTCACCAGCACGGGGTAGAGGTCAGGCTACCGCATTGAGCGGACTTAACTTGGAATCGCGACGATCAGGTCGACAATGCCGAAGAAATTCCACGCCGAGACCAAGTCTTCATTTTCGCCAGGCCCCCGCGCGTAGGCAATCGCAACGACGGGAGCGAGAACACCCACCAGCACATCGCCAAGGCCGGCGGGCCACGCAAACAGGCCTGGCAACTGAACCCCTCCATCAAGGAATGGCTCGACTACGTGGGCAAAGACCATCTCCATCACCGTTTGGAACGTGCGCTAGCTCTCGCCAGGCCAGTGTCCCGATGATCTATCCCATGACGATTTGTCTCGGACTGGCGGCGTAGCCCTCCGTCATGCCGAAACGGCTGAGGCATTGTTGCTACTGGTCCAAGCTTGCTTGATTGTGGCCATGATTACGATTTTGGAGTGGAGCGGTCGCCGAAAACAATAAGCCACCTACCCCTTGCACTGCACCGCAGTTCCCGCTACAAGATTCCTCCATGGTTCCTACCGTTGAATGGAAAGACGGCGCAGTGCGGTTGCTCGACCAGAGCCGGTTGCCGGAGTCCGTCGAATTTCTGAACTGCCGGGACTATCAGACCGTCGCGGATGCCATTCGCAGACTTAAAGTAAGAGGCGCTCCGGCGATCGGCGTGACTGCGGCGATGGGGGTCGCGCTGGGTGCCCAGACCGTCACGGCATCCGACTATGAGGCCTTTGCTAAATCGGTGCTCGTGATCTGCGATCACCTCGCAGAGACCAGGCCCACGGCGGTAAATCTGTTTTGGGCCATCGAACGGATGAAACGCCTGCTCGCCTCGTTACGCACGCAGCCCATCACATCCATCAAAGCTGCGCTGCTGAAGGAGTCGCAAGTCATTCTCGACGAAGATATCGAACTCTGTAAGGCTATGGGACAGCACGGAGCGAAACTCATCGCGAGCGACCAAACCGTTCTCACACATTGCAATGCCGGCGCGTTGGCGACAGCCGGCTATGGCACGGCATTGGGTGTCATTCGAGCGGCTTGGGAACAGGGAAAAATATTCATGTCATTGCGGATGAAACCAGACCGGTGTTGCAAGGCGCGCGGCTCACAGCCTGGGAACTGATGCAAGATAAGATTCCTGTGACGCTTATCACGGACAATATGGCCGGCTCACTCATGCGGCAGGGGAAAATTCACCTCTGTATCGTGGGGGCCGATCGGATCGCCGCTAACGGGGATGTGGCAAACAAGATTGGTACCTACTCAGTCGCAGTGCTGGCGAAAGCCCATGGGATTCCCTTCTATGTAGCCGCGCCCTATTCCACAATCGATTTGAAGACCAAAACCGGAGAAGACATTCCGATCGAACAACGGAATCCATCAGAGGTCACCACCATTCACGGCAGCCATCCCGTGGCACCGGCCGGAGTCGCCGTCTACAATCCCGCGTTCGACGTGACACCAGCGGAATTGATCACCGGCATCATTACTGAACGGGGCGTCTTCAAACCGGGCGAACTCGCGGCACAGTTTCAGTCGTAGTACTTTGCCACTCCGACCCTTGAAAGCCCATTATCAGCCACTTATAATGCCCCAGGCATTGTTCCATATTTCAAATTAGATTGGAGGAAAACTTCAAGCAATGAGTGAACGAACATTAGCCATTATCAAGCCTGACGCGGTGAAGAAGCACGCAATCGGTGACATTATTGCCCGCTATGAAAAAGCCGGTCTGAAACCTGTCGCTATACGCATGATGCAGTTCTCAAAATCGACGGCCGAGGGTTTTATGCCGTGCACAAGGCCCGTCCGTTTTTCGACAGCCTCTGCACGTTTATGGTGTCCGGTCCGGTCGTGGTGCTGGTCCTGCAGGGTGACAACGCGATCAAGAAGAATCGGGAATTGATGGGTGCGACCGATCCGGCTAAGGCGGAGGCGGGCACGATTCGTAAGGCCCATGGGACGAACATCGAATTTAACGCCGTGCATGGATCGGATTCGCCGGAGACCGCCAAGTTCGAGATTTCATATTTCTTTGCTGAAATGGATCTTGTCGAATAGAGACGCCTGTCGTTTAGCAGGATGCTGAAAAATTCTGCCAGTCTCTCATGCTCATCTAGTCTGTTCGGTTTGTCTGATGTTTATTGAATGAAACTAACTAGATGAACCAAATCAACCAGACAAACCAGATGAACCAGACAGACCGGGCTTCTCAGGCGTGAACCGCTGTGCTTTTTCCGTTCATCGTTGGCCGCAAGTTGCGAAATGGATTTCGTGTGTGCTGCTCATGGTCCTTCCGGGGTGCGCCAGTCCCACGCATCGGTTCCCTCCTCCGGTGCCGCCGGCCTCGTCGGGTATCGATCCAACACTGGACGCTCAGACGCGGCTCATTGATTCTGCCTATCGTGCCTTTGTGCAGGAGCGCTATTCACTCGCGAGCGCACTCTTCCAGCGATTTGTCGATGCTTATCCCAATTCTCCCAGGCTGAGTGAAGCTCGCTGGTGGCTCGCGCGGTCGTATGAGCAGCAAGGAGACCTCCCAGCCGCGATTTCCGCCTATCGCGCTGTGGTCGGGACGGCGCCCGGATCCACCCCACTCGCCGGCAGTTATGAGTATCATGCGCTCAATCGGCTGGACGCGTTTCGCCAGCGTCTTGGTCCATCGTTCTTGCTAGAACGCAGACAGATTGCGCTTTGGCTGACGAGCCAGGATTGGCTTGCGATTCCTGATGTCCAGCCATTGATTGAGCAACTCGCTGATGCAGGAGTGACGGCGTTGATTGTCGAGGCGGGAACCCCTTCTCCCGAAATGATGAAGTCGGGTCCCATGGGGGTGTACTTTCAGACAGCAAAGGTCCCAGTCGTCGAGGATCGTTTTAAGGTTATCGTACCGGCAGCTCATGCCAAAGGGATGGCAGTGTTGGCGTCGATCAACCTGCATGAGCCTGGATGGATGCCTGTGAATACTGAGTGGGGCATTGCCAGAGCGAGTAGGAGTGATCAAGTATTCCAGCCGGTCGCGCAGGTTGATGTGCTTCATCCTGAGTATCAGCGTCTTGTCGGCGAGGTGGCACAGGATTTGTTGCTGACAGATATCGACGGGCTAGTGGTTGGGACCAGGAGGGCCAAAGGATTTGCCGAAGAATGGAGCCCGATATCGCGACGGATGTTCGAAGAATCCGTTGGGTCTTCGTTGGGTAACCAGAATCAGTCTGTTCCACCAGACGCATGGCGCTGGGCCGGATGGAAGACGAGGACCTATCTTGGGTTTGTGGCACGACTCACCCAGCAATTGCGGCAGAGGCGAGCAGGACTTCTGGTCGCCGTGGCAGTGCACACGCGTGCGGTCTTCTCGCCTGTGGATGCCTTGACGGAGTATGGAGAAGATGTGCTTGAGACGAAACAACGTGGGCTTCATGTGGTCATCCAGCCAGAGCCGGGTATATCCGAACGATCTGCTGACCTAGAGGCAAGGCTGGAAGCGGTGCAACAACGATTGGCGCTCACGGCTCGGGATGAGCGGCAGCTCTGGCTGGGTGTGCCACTTGGCGTGCCGGATCCATCGTCTCTCGTGACAACTGTGAAAGCCATACTCGCGACGAAAATAGGTCAAGCAGGGGCACATCTGCTGCTGATAAACAGGCCGTCGATTCCTTGACAAAGGAGGCGTGCACTACTACGATCCCGCGATAAAAATTTGCAGGTTATGGCTGCGATTGAGTTACTATCGGCGTTCATGTGACCGTAATCTTAACTATCTCTAATCAGCTGCGAAAAGAAATTGTAACAGGAGAGAACTTCACTGACCCATACGGTTTGAGCAACAAGAAAACATCACGCAGGCTGCTCAAAAGCCCGTCCAGCAAGGCCGCAGGCGATTCAAAACCGGAGGCGTACCCTCGGGGGTACGTTGAGGATTTCGATGAGCCGAGAACGAAGTTGGCGGACTTTTTCAGCAGCCTGCTAAAAGGAGCGCGCATGATTCCTATAGACCTCCGTTACCACCAAGAACATGAATGGGTGCGAGTGAGCGGCACACAGGCGACTGTCGGCATCAGTCATTTTGCCCAAGATGCGTTGGGCGACATAGTTTTTATCGATATGCCGAAGCCTGGCGCCGTCGTCAAGGCCGGGCAGCAGATCGGTGAGGTCGAATCGACGAAGACGACCTCCACGATCTACACGCCTGTGAGCGGCACCGTTGCGAAAGTCAATGCCGACTTGAAAGACCACCCGGAAGTCGTGAACTCCGATCCCTATGGCAAAGGCTGGATGGTGGTGATTGATCTGTCGAGCGCAAGCGAGGTGGACAAGCTGATGACCGCCGCACAGTACGAAGTCTTTCTTGCCGGCCAAAAACATTGAACCATTGTGTAATTGGATCATTGGTGAGTTCTCGCAATGAATCAATCGGCAATGAGCCGATGACTCAATGACTTCCCAGAAGCACATCGCTATTCTCGGCGCAGGACCTGGTGGCTATGTCGCTGCAATCCGGGCGGCCCAGCTTGGCGCTCGCGTGACCGTGATCGAATCCCATGCGCTTGGCGGCGTCTGTTTGAATTGGGGCTGCATTCCCAGCAAGGCTCTCCTGTCGGTCGTCGAGCTTGGCGACAAGGTCAAAAATCCGGGGACATGGGTTTGCTCGTCCAGGGACCAGTCACGTACGATCTCGCTCGGATGGTTGCGCGAAAGAATGCGGTGGTTGCGGGTCTCGTGAAGGGCGTGGCGACACTCTTTAAGGCGTGGAATATCGAGCATGTGCAGGGCACCGGCTCGCTGCAGGACCGGCAGACAATCATGGTGACCGGAGCGGATGGCTCGACGCGGGAGGTTCAGGCCGACGCAATCGTGGTTGCCACTGGATCGTCTTGGCCCAACCTGCCGCAGTTTCCGATCGACGGACGGCAACTGCTCACCAGCCAGCACCTTCTGGACCTCGATCGCATTCCCGCGAGTCTGCTGATCGTCGGCGCAGGTGTCGAGGGATGCGAGTTCGCGGCGCTCTATAGCGGTCTAGGGACGACGGTGACGATGGTCGAACTGATGGCGCGCGTGCTTCCTCTGGAGGATGAGGACATCTCATCGATGATGGAACGGGAGCTGAAGAAACGCGGCGTAACGGTCCTGACCGGGACCACCGTCGAGAACATAGAGCGCTCACCCGCCGCTATCACCGCGCATCTCAAGGACGGTACGCAGGTCGTCGCTGAAAAGTTGCTGGTGTCCGTTGGTCGAGGAATGAATAGCCGAGGCATCGGACTAGAGCAGGTCGGGGTGCAAACGGGCCGGCGAGGGGAGATTCTCGTGAACGAGCGGATGGAAACGACCGTGCCGGGGATCTACGCCATCGGCGATGTCGTCGGCAAGGCCATGCTGGCGCATGTTGCTTCGGCGCAGGGGAAAGTTGCGGTTGAGAATATCATGGGGCATCAGGCGACGGTCCGCTACGACGTTATTCCTGCCGGAATTTTTACCCTGCCGGAGATCGGTCGCGTGGGTGTGACGGAACAGCAAGCCCGTCAACAAGTCCAGGCCGCCGGGCAAGATTCCACGATGGCGCTCAAGGTTGGTCGTTTTCGATACGCAGGAATAGGAAAGCGCAAGCGACAGGGGACACGACGGGGTTGTTCAAGGTCATTGCCGAGTCATCGAGCGGCAAGATTCTTGGTGTGCATATCGTCGGCGCCCACGCAGCCGATCTGGTGCATGAAGCGGCCTTGGCGATGCAAGTCGGCGCGACGGTGACGCAAATGGCCGAGATGATCCATGCCCATCCGACGCTGTCCGAAGGCATGATGGAAGCGGCTGAAGATGTCGACGGAATGGCGATTCACCAAGCCAGAAAAAGATGTCGTAAGTCTTAAAGTCATCAAGTCATAGGACTTTCGACTTTGGACATTCGACATGAAGACTATGTTTTACTCTCTCATCATCAAGCTCGGCATGTTCGCGGCGACCTTGGGGGTCGTGTTTTGGATCGGGTGGTCCCTGCCGACCTCCTTCGACCGTGAGCGCAACATTGTAGCCGAATCGATCGAGGGACCGGAGGCTGAGGCTTTCTTCCGACAGTGGACGCGTAACCACTGTGAGCCCATCCCCTGTCGCCTCGTTGACGGATCAGCGGCCCACTGCTGCTGCGACGAAACGATACTCACCAAGGGCTCCTCGATCTGAATCGAGCAACGGACCGGGATTTTGATGCACTGCCCGGGGTCGGTCCCAAGCTGGCCGAACGGATCATGGAGTATAGGCAATCGGTGGGTGCATTCCATTCTCTTGAAGAATTACGAGCCGTCAAAGGGATTGGGAAAAAGAAGTTTGAGCAGATTCGTCCATTGGTCACGGTGACGCCCGATGTCGGACTTTCAGACAGACGGAAGAAGGCAACATGAGCGAACTTTCCCGTCAGCTCGACTTGATCCTCCGCGGAGTGGTGGAGGTGATTCAGCGTGCCGAACTTGAATCGAAGCTGACACGTTCCTTGAAAGAGAATCGGCCGCTGCGCGTAAAGGCAGGCTTCGATCCGACCGCGCCGGACCTGCATCTGGGCCATACGGTCTTGATCCACAAGCTCAAGCACTTTCAGGAACTAGGACATCACGTAATTTTTCTGATCGGCGATTTCACCGGGATGATCGGCGATCCGACCGGCCAATCGGAGACGCGCGTCGCACTTTCGAAACAAAAAGTATTAGAGAACGCCAAAACGTACGAGCGGCAGATCTTCAAAATTCTCGATCCTGCGAAGACCCTGGTGGAGTTCAACAGCCGGTGGATGAGTACGATGACCGCGGAAGGATTGATCCATTTGAGCGCACAGTACAGTGTCGCGCGGATGCTGGAGCGGGACGATTTCCATAAGCGATATCACGAGCAGAAGCCGATCAGTATCCATGAATTCATGTATCCTCTTGTGCAGGGCTACGATTCAGTTGCGCTCAAGTCCGATGTGGAGTTAGGCGGCACCGATCAGAAATTCAACCTGCTTGTCGGGCGTGACCTTCAACGAAGCCATGGTCAGGAACCTCAGGTCGTCATCACCATGCCGTTGCTGGAAGGTACAGACGGCGTAAAGAAAATGAGCAAGAGCGTCGGCAATTACATTGCGCTGGAAGACACACCGCACGACATGTACGGCAAGCTGATGTCAATCAGCGACACGTTGATGTTCCGGTATTACGAACTGCTCACGACGGAGGATTTGGCCGGAGTCAAGGCCGCTCATCCGATGGAGGCGAAGCAGGCGCTCGCGGCGTTGATCGTCGCTCGGTATCACGGGGTGGAAGCCGGCCGGCAGGCGAGGGCGTCCTTTCAGCAGAAATTTCAGGAGCGGGAATTTCCGAGCGAGCCGGACGTGCGATTGATCTTATCTCCAGCCGATCTGCGTGAAGGGCAGACGATCAGTCTTGTCGATCTGGTAACCAAGACAGGACTTGTGCCGAGTAAGAGCGAGGCCCGGCGGCTTATTATTCAGGGTGGCTTGGAGGTCGATGAGCAGAAGCAGAGCGATGCGAATGCGGTTCTGAAGCCTGTGGCCGGCCGTGCCTATCGCTTGAAGATCGGTCGACGGAAATTCGCCCTCGTGGAATTGCGGGGTTAGGGGGCAAAGGCTTTGTGACTTACCTTTCGCGACTGCGGCGCAGAATGTCCTGCGCCTTGAGGGCAGCCTCCGTCCGATTCGTCACGCCGAGCGCCACATAAATCCGTTCCAAATGTTTTTTCACGGTCTGTGAACAGACCTTGAGGATGGCCCCCGTATCTTCGTTTGATTTACCCTGAGCCACCCATCCGAGCACCTCGGCTTCCCGGTCCGCCAGGCCGACTTGCTTGAGCGCCTCGAAGGTAGGCTGAATGGCTAGTTCTTCGAAGAAGAGATACCGTTCCTTTTTTCAATCAGCAGCCGAACGACCAAGCGGCTGTGTTGTCGTTGAAGGATGAGAGGCCCTTTGGTCCCCCAACGGGTTCTGACTTCAGGCTCTTGAGGAGCCATGCAAGCAACCCATCCGGCAGACAGCCTGTGGTGGGCGAAGTGTTCCAGTATGTCTTCAGTAGGTTGTCTCATACTCCTCATTTGTTAATTTATAAATAACCGTTTAATCTGTAGAAATGGATGGGTCTCTCCTTCCTAATAGGGGATCGATCTGTCTGTTCGGACGTGATAAACCTCACCGTGGATAGGCGGTAGGGGGTCTGCCCTCTCTGTCATTTCCACGGCTTTCACTCTTTCTCAAGGAGGGCTATATGTCGACGAAAGAAGTTCCGGCGGAAACTGCTGCTCCTGCCGCACCCAAACCCGCGCCAGGTCCGGCCGTGAAGTTCGATGACACAGGGATTACCAATGCCTACGCGAACGTGTGTAACGTGTCGAGCTCGCGTGAGGAAGTCGTCCTTGTATTCGGCATGAACAACGCCTGGGAGCGGGATGCGTCCGAAGTACGGGTGAAGCTCAACAGTCGCGTGATTCTCAGCCCGTTCGCGGCGAAGCGCTTAGCACTGCTGTTGGACTCGGTCGTGAAGCAGTACGAAGCACGGTTTGGCTCGATGGATGTGGGGATCGTGCAGACCGACAAGGCCACGAAGTAGTCTGCGAGTTGTGAGAGACGAGCACGTTCGAGCTTTCTTACCTGGGGTGACAATGGACAGTTAAACCGAGGTGGAGCGCCAGGCCTCGCTTCGTGACGCTGAGGCTCAGGTTGTGGCCGAATCTGTTCAGTCGGTGGAACAAGAACAGGAGCATAGGCTCGGGACGACGTTTGCCGAAGCGGCGACTGACCTAGAGTCCCGCCGTAGGATTCGATGCGACGAGCACGCATAGCTCCATAGACACCTATTGCTTATCCACGGAAAGATAAATCTTGACCCGCCCATCCTTCTTGGTGTCAATTAAGTACACCCTGATGGCCGAATTATTTCCGGGTTTGTGTGCAGAAAACTTGTCTGTCTTGGTGTAAAGCTCCGTGTCAGAATCCACATCGAGATCCGTTCCGATCCAACCATCAGGCAAGCTCTTGCGCAACCGATTGACGATACCCTCTACCGCTATGTCGGCGTCAGGCCTGTCGTCAAATCTGAACACGCAACTCCAGTTCGCTGCATGATGATCGTCTTTGTCTCTCACCAGACACTGATTGGCGCCGGAAAATATAATGTTCGACCGCCATGTTGTACCGGTATCGGCATCGACAGCTTTATGCCCTGTTCGTAAGGTTTTGAAGTCCCCAGAGGATGCCGTTAGCACGAGTTGCGTCACTTCACGGTCGTCTTTCCCAGCTGGGCTATGTGCCACTTCAAGGTTTTCGGACGGACAACCTTGACCTGTGCAAGTAATGCCGTACATCGTCTTGGTCCACTTTAGCTTCGAGCGAAATTTTTCAAGACGGATCTCATACTGGCCATCGTTTGCTCTTGATACTTTCGTGCTTGGGTAGGGGTTCCTATCCACATAAATCTGTCGTCTTCGAAGGGAATGGGTCGTTCACGGTGAGGACAACTTCGCCGGACCTATCGTCATACCCAACTATGAGGGCCATGTGTTGCGGTATATCATCGACCTTGAATCCACGCGGTGACACTTCAACGATAATGGGGCGGCCGTGATCGAGCTCGTCTTTCACTTCTGCTTCTGAAAGGGTTCCGCTCCTCGATTGAACTGCCAGCGCGATATCTCCAGCTGTTCTGCCCTGTGTGGCCATGACAGGATACTGCTCAAGCATGTTGACCATGGTGATTTCGTCGCCAGGAGGGAGTTCACATTCGAGGCAATTTGGTATTCCAATGCAAAGCTTTCTACCCTGTGCAATCCCACACTGATAGTTTGTCCGATGAGCAGCGGGAACGTAATAGTATTTGAAGACCATCTCTCCAACGGCGGCCCAACACCAACTAGGGTGTTCCTGAAACACCGGAGGAATATGTAATTTAACCTCCGCTGCCATGGTCAACTTGACCGGTATCAATAGAGCTAGAAATAACCCGACGCCGAATGTGGCCCATCGTTTCTTCACCGGATTCGCCTCCTTCAATCTTGGGAATGCTTGCGCAGGGCTCGAATTCCTTGGTCCTGAGATAGGCCAGCATTGCACGTCACGAGGCATTGCACAGAGAAGGGATCGTAGGCAACATCTGAAGAGCATGGGAGCCTCAAGGGCAGCCGTATTGTAGGAGGAGTGCGAAAGAAGGCGCAAGGGGCCGTGAGAGGAAGGGGGGATGTTGTGAATCCCTATCTGCGAACGATCAGCTGTTGCTGGAAAATACTTGGGGGCAGCGGAGATAGGGTCAGTCCTTTCCTGCGCCGTCGAACGTCCCTACTTTCATTCTGGCTCCTTGCCGAGTACTGGGTAGGCCGGTGATGAGTCTGTCACATTTTGCCAGTGGGTGAAGCAGCATCTTGATCACGAATAAGTTAGAAGGTGAAGCGGTTATGCTGTTCGAAAACTTTAAGTTGAAAGCTCGGAACAACGAGGTTCGTGTAGTTCTCATGCTTCATGCGGGGTTCTGCCCCACTTTTACGGACACCTGGGTAAGGCTCATCATGAGCCAGGAGGGGTGTCATGGCACAGAGGCGAAGGTTTTCAGCAGAGTACAAGCGTGAAGCGGTGGCGAGGCTCGAATCCCCCGGTGTGACGGTGAATCAGATCGCGGCGGAACTCGGGATTGGGGCCAACGTGCTCGGGCGCTGGCGGCGCGAGGTGCGTCGGACACCGGCCCAAGCGTTTCCCGGCCAGGGTCGACCTCGGGAGGAGGAGCTGAGTCAGCTGCGGCGGGAGTTAGCGCGCGTGACGAAGGAGCGGGATTTTTGCGAGAAGCGGCCACGTTCTTCGCGAGCGCGTCGCGATGAAGTATCGGATGATCCAACGGTGCCGCGAGGCGTTTCCCATCCGAATGATGTGTCGGTGTTTGCGGGTCTCGTCCAGTGGCTATTCTGGCTGGGCGACCCGGGCGCCGAGTGCACGCAGCGCAGGAGAACGCCCGGTTACTGACGCGGATTCGGGCGTTGCATGCCGACCAGGACGGGATCGTAGGGAGCCCGCGCATCTGGGAAGACCTGCGCTACGCTGGGGAGCGGTGTGGCCGCCACCGGGTGGCGCGCTTGATGCGTCGGGCGGGCTTATACGGCGTGCCCCAGCGACGGCGGTGGCGGAAGAAACGCTCCGGGGTCCGGCCGCATGGGACCCGCAATCATCTGGAGCGAGACGTCAACGCGACAGCCCCAACACCAAATGGGTCACGGATATCACCGACATTCGGACGGCCGAGCATTGGGTGTACCTCTGTGTCGTGCTGGCTTTGTATTCGGGGCTCGTGGTGGGCTGGTCGATGAGTCCGCGTCAGGATCGCCAGCTCGTCGTCCAAGCGGTGCTGATGGCCTTGTGGCAGCGACCTGGCCGTACCCCGGTTATGCTGCACTCGGATCGGGGCTGTCAATTCACCTCGGAGGAATACCAACGGTTTCTGGAAAGCCACCAGGTCATCTGCAGCATGAGTGCGGTGGGCAGCTGCGCGGACAACGCCGCAGCCGAAAGCTTCTTCGGGGTGCTCAAACGCGAACGCGTGAATCGACAGCAGGACCAGACAAGAGCCGACGCCAGGGCCGATATCTTTGACTATATCGAGCGGTGTCACCATCCGCGTCAGAGACGAAGACTCGACATGCAGCAACAGGGACAACGACTCTTAACTCAACCGTCCGTGATATCAGGGTAGAACCCAAGTCACCCTCCAGACCCACGGCAAGGACAAGTACCAGTACCGGCGCACCCTCGGCGATGTGTTCTTATCCGATGGCATCAACCTTAATCATGTGCTGGTTCGTGAGGTGAGGGGCTAGGTCAGCGCCTCCGGTCAAGTTGCTCCGGACAAGACCCACCGCCATCCAAGTGTAACACTTAAGATTATTCAGATATTTCAGAATGCTCAAGTTTTAATTTCGTCGGCGTGACTTTAGATTTAGCCGATGCTACGATTCCCTTGTGCCTCCGTACGGCAACCATTCGGAACTGATGCGTGTGACAGTGGAAGAAGAGTCTATAACGAAGATGGCAGAGGGACAATGTTTCTATCCAGCCTGCCGGTTTAATCGCCATGGCAGGACGCGATAAACGCCTGAAGAGCATGTAAGAAGGGAGGGAGCCATGTCGATAGGGAGAATCTTGGTGGTGGACGATGAAGAGGATGTCAGAAAGTCAGTTCGCCTGATCTTAACGAAGGCCGGCTATGATGTGGTTGAGGCAGAGGATGGAGACATAGCAATCACACAACTTATCGTCAATGATAATCCATTTAAGGTGGGTCTCATTATTTGCGACATTCAAATGCCAAAAGTAAACGGAATGGAGGCCATTGCCTATTTCCGTCAAGAGTTCCCTTCCGTGCCCGTTATTGTATTAACTGGGCATCCTGCGTTAGCCGGAGCAACTCATCTCTTCAAACAGGGTATTGTCGACTATCTGGAGAAACCGATTTCACCAGAAAAACTGACTCAGGCCGTGCACAAGTCATTCAGGGGTAACGTTTATGAAGGTCATTTTTAGGAGTGTCCGGTTGGAGACAGAAACAGTTGTGTATTCAACTCCAACCCAGGGATTCGTAGGGGCCCCGGTTAGTCTCGCGTTAAAACTGCGCTGCCCCGGTGGTTATACCAACCGCAAAAGTGAGTTACGCCCTGTGTGACCCGCCCCGCGAATGTAGACCGGACGAGACCTGAGGAATTAACCTGCGCGTGATCGGTTTGGGCCGCCTCACCGGCCATCCCAGCCCGGACGACCGTCGGTCGTACAACCAACTCCGTGGCTTGTCCAAGACCCGACAGGCCAAGACGATCGAACATCCCGTCACCCGCGCCAACCATCGTATATTCCCTCGGGTAATTTGAGTCCTTGAGCTCGAAGGCTTTTGTAACACATCCCCCTCCAAGGCCTTCCGCCCCAGCGCCCGCTCTCATTCCTCGACCCGTTTCTGCACGCCCAGCACCTGACTCTTTGGCACCAACTCGCCTGGTTCCTTCAGCCCCTGATCGAGGCTGCGCTTCCAGCGGTACATCTGCGCGGCATTCATCGCGTATTTCCGGCAGATCTCCTCGAGCGGGATCCCCGTCTGCCACTCCTGCAGCACGATCAACTTCTGTTCGGCGCTCCACCGTCGCCGTCGCCCCCGACCAGTCTGGACAGGTTTCACCGCAGTGTCCATGGATCCCTCCTCGCTTCGAGGACCTGTCCACCTTTTACCGGGGCACAACAATCTGTTCAATCAGTTCAAGAAATGTATCCATTTCCGTGAGCACCTGTTTTTGACTTTCCATGGGCGCTTCCTTCCTCAGCAGTTTGGAAGATTAGCATTCGGTCGATCTGCGCGAAAGACGCGATCACAAATATCGCCGCATGTTACGCGTGTGCGCTCAATTTAGGAAGAAGGGTCCATCCTTCTCCATTTGTAGTAATTGCGAGGCGAAAGTTTACCCCTTCGGCATGGACGTGGATAGGGGCATTCAGTTCGTTCAACTAAATGAGCACCACATTGACATTAGGAACGTAGCTCTAGTGAGGAAAACTACTTAGCCCTTTTGGGGGGTAAACGCCCACCTTTTGACCTGTTGCGCGGGTGAGCTTGTTGAGACCGATAATGTATAAGTGTACGATACCCACCCATAAGAAGGTGAAGCTACGTCGATTCAAAGGGGAAGCGCTCTCCTGGATATCAGCGGCTTTAGATGAGGCGCGATCAAGGTGGGTTTCTTAGTCTTGTGACGCGAATCTCTCGTTTGGATAGCGGAAGCGGTGAACGAGAGTGTCATGAATTAATCTGCTTGCTTGTTTTATTCGTTTCCCTTGATCGGAGACATCACAGCGGCGGGAAAAACCGCAGCCCAACTGTCGGCGGCATTTCGTCGAAAAGATAAAAGAGTAGAAGAAACATCCCATGGTATCGATCGTCGAAAAGGGAAGTGAATAGCTACGCGACCTATGTCCTGGGAGAAGTGGTGAAGCCAGGAAAGTACCCTCTCAAGAGCATGTGTTGATGCCATGAATCTACGGACCATGTTCGGTGCTAAGACAGTTTACGTGGTGGTGATTGCCGCCCTGTTGGGCAGCGTGGTTGGCTGTTTCGCGCCATCGAGAGATAAACACGTAGATATAGATATAGTCGAAGAGGCCGGCAACACCCACAACTCCCAGAAGGATTTCTTGCTGGGGCCTGAGGATGTGCTCGACATTGGTC
>ERZ1370068.3866-contig-2963_pt1 | contig 64786 bp, 119 predicted proteins | sample MGYA00561227_ERZ1370068 | MGnify/ENA primary metagenome ERZ1370068 (study PRJEB38410, sample SAMEA6850437) | metagenome | study: Metagenomic assessment of the ecological functions of the soil: analysis of the soil microbiota associated with the... | reverse complement strand
ATCGATCAGGCCGCACGGTATGCGCCGCTCGACCAACTCGCTTTGAGTCCAGCAGTGCGGTTTTGCTTCGACCGAAGAGGGCAATGTGCTGACCTATGATGAGCAACGTGCCAAACTGGCCCTGGCGGTCGAAGTGGCGCAGGAGGTCTGGGGGCATAACACTTCCGTCGGGATTTTAGTGATGAAGCGCCTCATGGTTTATGTACTGACGGTAGAAAGACAGACCCTGGTCCCCTCCCTCTTCTTGGCGGCAAGGGAGGGGAACCGCTGATCAACCAGAGGTCATTACCGAGAGGGTTATCGCGACGCCGACGCAGGAACTGCTGAATCTCGTCAACAATGGCGTCGGTATTCATATCGGGCTGTGGACCATCAGTTTGGTCATAGACCTGTTCGAGGCGTCTGATATAGTCCGCGAGTTCTGGGTTGGTGTCGATCTGTTCGTGCAGTGTCGCCTCCAACTCGATGGCCTGTTCCTCAATCTCCTCGAGGTCGAGAGGTAAACGCCAGAGCTGGCTTAAGAACTGCAGCATAGCTTGGGTGAGACGTGGATATGAACCCTGAACGTAACTTGGGGCGCCTCCCCAGAGACTAATCCCCTCGATGCCCTGGGCACGACAGGCTGCCAACAGGTATGACTGGATGCTCGTGGGCCCTTCTGTAATCGGTCAGGTCCACGTCGTACGCTTCGAGTTCATCCTTTAACGCTTCATGGGTGACAACCGCGGAAAGGCGCGGTATCCGCGTGTGCGGCGCATAGTCGAGGTACCCACCAATCGTATACAGGCGCTGCGCCTTGAAGGTCTGGCAGACATTCAACAATGGCATCGGCGAACTGCTGCCAGTGCAAGTCGGGCTCGATTCCTTGGAGCAAGAGCAGATCGTGTTCGGCGCCCAGACGCTGACAGGCGAAGAGGGTGTTGGAGGGAAAACGCAGCGACTCCAGCACGCCTTCGCGAATGACCGTAATCGGACGACTGGCCAGCGTTGGCGAGGAATAGATGTAGAGATCGTCTGAGGTAATCTCACCAATCTGCTCTGCCTTCAGAGTCGATTCCAAAAGTACACCGTATCTGTGGAGACATTGCCACCGTTTGGCCACCCGCCAAAGCCGGCAATTAAGTAGGGGCACGCAGCGAGGGCCGTTTGGTCAGCACCAGTTTTGCCATGATGTATTTGTCTACCTCTAGTGTCTGTTGATAACCACCACTGGTTTATCAGGGGGACGGACAAAGCGATGCGCAGAGGTCTCCGCCTGCTGTTTGGCGTCGGTGGTTTTCCGACGCGTCCGTGGTTTTGCCGGGGAGTGCGAGCGTGGTTCTACTGCCGGTCGTTGGCGCTCGTCAATCTCCCGGAGACGATTAGCCGCAATGCGTTTCTGCATCACGGTGGCGTCGTCGCTCACTAGCACCTGTTGGAAATATTGCCTGGCGGTGTCGAGATCCTGACGCGTGAGCGCCTCGTTACCCAGGCGAATGTCTTCTCTCACATAGCCTCCCTCGAGCACAGCCGTGCTCATGATACTTCTGCGGGCCTCTGCGCGGAGCGACTGTCGCAGCAGCCTATAGGCATTATACCGTATACAACGCTCAGCGTCCTTCGTACAGTGCGAACGCTGGCGCCGACAACGCCCCAATGGTATGCAGAGAGCCCGCCGCCACGATGGTTTCTGGTGTAAAGGGTATGACAACCGGTCGGTGCTCGTATGATGCGGTACTGCAAGCATACTGCCTTACACAGGGCGAAGCAAGTTTGCAGGAACCCTCAGCATAGAGCCGTCCGTTCCTCTCTAAGGGGCTTGTGGCTGCGGGCAGAACCCATTATGATGGAACCCTATGTGCAAGCCAGCATGCAAAGGAGGTTGAGCATGGCAAGCGACTTGGATTACCAGGCCCTGTTCGCCAAGAGCGTCGCCACGTCGCCACGCGCGGCGGCAGGGCAACTCTATCCGTACGATTTTGCCGTTGGGCATCCGGCAGCAGAGGCGTTTCCTTTACAGGAATTTGTGGAGGCCACGGCGCGTGCCCTGGATAAAGAAGGGCGAGAGCTGGGGCCCGTACCTGTCGGCGGAAGGCCATCAAGGTTTGCGGCAGATCGTGGCCCATAAGATGGCGGTGCATGAGAACGTGACCGTCAGTCCTGACCAGCTCATCATTGGTAACGGCTCATTGCAGCTCATCGCCATGCTCATCGACTGCTTTGTGGATCCGGGCGATACGGTGTTGACGGAGGAGTTTACGTACTCCGGAACCTCTGCGTCTGATGCGGCGTGCCCGTGCGCATATTGTCGGTGTGCCCATGGACAACGACGGCATGCGTATGGATAGCCTTGAAGAGACCTTGCGGACCCTGCGGGCGCAGGGTGTGCAGCCCAAATTCATCTACACACTGACGAATTTCCACAATCCCCTCGGCGTTGATCTCACGGTGCAGCGTAAGCGTGAGATGCTGCGTCTGGCCACGGAATACGGCGTGCTGATTGTCGAGGACGACGTCTATGGCGACCTCCGCTTCGAGGGGGAGACGCCACCGTCGATGTTGTCGATGGACACGGCAGGGTATGTCGTCTGGCTCGGCACATTCTCGAAAATCATGGCCGCTGGCCTGCGTCTGGGCTGGGCCGTGGTGCCCCCAGCGCTTTTCCCTTACCTCATCGATCATAAGCTCGACAGTGGCACGAATACCTTTGCCAGCATGGTCCTGGCAGAATATCTCGAAGGTCATCTGGAGCAGCGGGTCCAAGACATTGTGCACCTCTACCAGCAGAAGCGCAATATGCTCTTGCACGCGCTGGAGACCCACTTTGCTGGAAAAGCCACGTGGACCCATCCCAAGGGTGGCATGTTCCTGTGGTTGACCTTGCCGGAGGACATTGATACGCAGGCTTTTCTTGAAAAAGCTCGAGCCGCACAGGTGAACTATAACTCTGGCCTTGGTTTTTCCGCGTCAGGGAGCACAGGACGCAACAGTATCCGGTTGGCCTATTGCTATCCGTTACTACACACCATTGAAGAGGGCATCAAACGTCTCGCGGGCGTCCTCGCTCTGTGAGGCAAGAGAGAGGAAGGCGCGCCTATGAGCGTTGGGAGGCTCTTTGTCTGGATGGTTATCGCCGGGGTCGTGCTCTTGATCGCAGGAAGTATCCACGTGCAGGCGCAGACAGCCAGTGGGAAGGAGCCCCGGGCTATTATTGAGACGAAATTTGGCAGCATGGAGATGCGCTTCTTCCCGGATAAAGCACCGAAGCACGTGGAGAATTTTATCAAGCTCGCCAAGTCTGGATTTTACGATAAGACGATCTTTCACCGCGTCATTCCTGGCTTTATGATTCAGGGCGGCGATCCGAACACCAAAGACGAGAAAGACAAGTCCAAATACGGCATGGGCGATCCCGGCTACAAGGTCAAAGCTGAATTCAACGACCGTCCGCACGTCCGTGGCGCAGTCTCTATGGCCCGTTCCCAGGATCCGGACAGTGCTGGCTCGCAGTTTTTCATTGTTGTGAAAGAGACCTCCCATCTGAACGGGAAATACACCGTCTTTGGGGAAGTGGTCAAGGGCATGGAGGTCGCCGACAAAATCGTGGCGCAACCACGCGATGCCCGGGACAATCCGCTCGAACGGATCGAGATGACAGTGAAGAGTCGTCGAGTAGGCGTGCCCTGCGTCAACGGTCCTGTAGCAGGCTCCAGGCTGGGGGCCGTGACGAGGTCGAGCTTGCCGGGATTCAGGATGCCCTGGGGATCGAGGCACTGTTTCAGGCGGCGCAACACCTCCAGTCCCACACCATGCTCGCGTTCCATCAGTGGTGCCAGACGCACGCCCACACCGTGACAGTATTCCATAGCGCCATGCAGATCCTGACAGAGCTGGAGCAACACCATCTGTACCGCGGTGAATGTCGTCGCATCGGCGCCTGAGAAGGCAATGTTGAACAGGCCAGCATGACACCAGAGCCCTGTTTGCAGGGCCTGCAAGCGATGCTGGGCCAGTATCTCCAGGCTCTGGCGGCGGTAGTCGAGCACGGCAGAGGGGGCAGAGCCACGTGCAGGTAATCGAACGGGTGGCGCCGCAGGTAGCGATTCCAGGTATGCCCGGCGGCCCGCGCTGCAGCGTAGGCGTCGCCGGAATCGTGACGCTGTGCCCAGAACGTCTCAGCATGGCCGAGAGGAAGCTGCCGGCCCTGGTGTGCTGTACACAGATGTCACGGCCTCCTCTGCTTCTGCCTGCGCGACCCGACGAGGGCCTTCAAAGCTCACGATGAGGGTGGCCGGAGGCGTATAGTCCACGGCGGGGCTCTCATCACTATATTCGAGCAGACCGGGGCGCAGGCCAGCCTGGAGTAGTGCGTTGATCGCCGCAAAGCCAGCGGCGAAATCGGCGAATTCCCAGGCCTGGAGCAGGCGTGCTTGCGGCAGGGGAAACAACCGTAGCGTGGCGCGGGTGACGATTCCGAAGCAGCCTTCGGCACCGATAAACAGGCGGTGCAGGCCCGGGCCAGTGGACGATTTTTCGACTGCACGCGTGGTGATCACCTCGCCGGTCGGGAGCACGGCTTCTACTCCCAGCACCTGGTCCCCCATTGCGCCATATTTCCTCCCAGATAACCGAGACTATTGGTACCAATGGTCCCGCCAACAGTGGCGACGGCGACGGTCCACGGATCATGGCCGCACATCAGCCCGTGGGGTGCTGCAGCCTGGTTCAACGCCTGGATGGTGACCCCAGCCCCCACATCGGCCATGCGATCGGCCGGTCGGATATGGATCTCCTGGAGCCCGCGCAGGTCGAGCACCAGTCCTGGCACAAGCGATGCTGCACCACCCATCAGGCCACTGCCACCACCGATGGGAATCACCGGGATACCATGCGTAGACGCGAGGCGGACCACTGCCGCCACCTCCGCGGTATGCTCCGGACGTACCACGCACAACGGTTCGGCGACCATCCAGCCAGGCATACGCCCAGGATGGAGCGCGTCCCGCGCTAAGACGTTGAGTGTGTGTGGTCTGTAGACACCTTGCTCGCGGTCACCGCCTCCTGGAGAGCCTGCAGTAGCGCGTTCTCTGACATAGATACCTCGATCCTTGCCTGTCGTCATGACCTCAAGGTTGTTGTTCTCCTCCAGGATCCTAACGAGGCACGCCGCAAAGGCAAATAGGGAACGTGCGTCTCGCAGCACTCAATGTTCTTCCCTCTTCTGCCGATAAAGGAACCGTATGGTGTACTCCTGGAGAAACCAGGCGTTAGGGCGAGGGTGAGGCAGGACAGGCCAGCGCCTGGTTGTTCCCTCTGTACGGCACTGAGTCGCTATGAGGTCAGGCGCCCTTGAGGTCAGATGTTATGTATACGGCCCCACTGCCGACAGCCCTCGTAATTAATGATGATCCATCCCAATTGCACCTCATGGTAGGGCTGCTGGAAAAGGATGGCTTACAGGTTATCCACTGCCAGAGCGCCGAGGAAGCCCTGGATATTCTGGACGAACGCGGGACGGTCGATGTGATTATCACCGATTTGCATATGCCAGGGATCGACGGATGGCGCCTCTGCCAACTGCTGCCGCTCACCCCAGTACGCAGCCTTGAACACCGTGCCTGTTCTGGTCGTTTCGGCGACGTTCTCGGGTACCGACACCGAGCAAGTGACCACGGACTCTCGGAGCGAATGCCTTTCTGGCGGTGCCCTACGATGCAGACCACCTTCCGGGAGAGCATACGCAATCTTCTGGCCGGTCGGACACCACAGGCAGCCATGCGCGTTGTCCTCGTGGAGGACAGTGTCGTGCAGAGTGCCATCTTGCGGCGTGCGTTTGAAGCGCAGGGGTACAAGGTCTCTACCGCGGCAACGGGGAGGAGGGGCGACGGCTTCTGCGTGAGCAAACACCAGAGCTTGCTATCATCGACTATTACCTCCCAGACATGACGGGCGATCAGTTACTCAGAGAGTTTGTGCGCCGTGAGTCCCCTATGGTGGCGGTCGTGATGACCACCGCTCCCGCGCCAGAGGTCGCACTCCAATGCATGCGCCTGGGCGCTGATGGGTTTGTCCACAAGCCGTTCGATCCGGAGTATTTACTCGACCTCTGCAGCAAGGCACGTCGCAGCCGTGCTTTGCTGCGTGTGGAAGAACTCTTGGAGGAGCGCACACAAGAAACTACGGGAGTCGGAAGCGAAATTTCGCTTGCTCTTCGACAGTATTCCCGAAACCGTCTGTGGTGTACGATGACCAGGGACGTATTCTGTATGTCAACGATGTTGGTGCCCAGTGGCTGGCCTGGCCAGCTCCTGAGCTCATTGGAAAGCACTTGAGCGACATTGTCGCGCCGCACTATCTCACGCAAGTCATTGAGCAGGGGCACGACAGCCATATCGGCAGAGTGCTAGCCGCAGCAAGATGGTCTATGTCTCACGCACTGGACAGCTCCTTGAGGCAGAGGTAAATACCTGTTCCATGGAGTTCGAGGGAGAGATGGCGGTGCTCGTGGTGGCGCGTGACATCACAGAGCGTACGCGCCTGGAGGCTCAGCTCCGCCAGGCCCAAAAATGCAAGCGATCGGCACCCTCGCAGGGGGATTGCCCATGACTTTAATAACATTCTGGCAGCGATCCTGGGTTATACTGAACTGGCCCTGTACGATGCCCCGCATGGCGGTCGGATGCAGCGCCATCTCGAAGAAGTGCTCACCGCCGGGAAACGTGCCCGTGACCTGGTACAGCAAATCCTCGCCTTCAGCCGTCAGCGGCCTCCAGAACGTCAGCCTGTCCAGCTCCATCTACTCATCAGCGATGTGCTCAGGATGCTCCGAGCTTCACTCCCATCAACCATTGCCATCCATCCTCTTCTGACGTCCACGGCCGGGACGGTCCTGGCGGATCCAACCCAGCTCCAACAGGTGCTCATGAACCTGTGCACCAATGCCGAGCATGCCATGCGCGATGCCGGGGGTGTGCTGGCGGTACATCTCGATGCCGTTGAGGTCACTGCAGACTTTGCTGCGGCACACATGCACCACTCACATCTGGACCACACGTATGCATTATGATCCGTGATACTGGACACGGTATGGCGCCTGAGGTTATGGAGCGTATTTTTGAGCCATTTTTCACGACCAAAGCGGTGGGCGAGGGGACTGGCATGGGGCTAGCCGTGGTCGATGGCATTATCGCCAGCCACGGCGGTGCGATCACCGTGCGCCAGTACTCCATGGCAAGGCACAACGTTTGCCATCTATCTCCCACGTATTGACACCGATACGCGCTCCCTTGATGTCCCGGAAGAAACCCCCATCCCTCAGGGCAACGGCGCGCATCCTGTTTGTCGATGACGAGCCGACACTGGCACACATGACCGCCGAGATGCTCATCGCGTCTTGGCTATGATGCTACGGTGCACACCAGTAGTGTCGAGGCCCTGAAGACGTTCCAAGCGGCCCCATGGCAGTTCGATGTGGTGATCACAGACCAGACCATGCCGATGATGACTGGCGAACGACTTGGCACGGGAACTGCGACGCATCCGGCCTGATATTCCGATCATTCTCTGTACCGGCTTTAGCCACACCATGACGGCGAGCAAAGCGCAGGCCCTGGGCGTTGATGCATTCCTGCTCAAACCACTTGGAGTTTCGAGAACTTGGACTGGCTATACAGCAGGTATTAGAGCAGCGGCGGGCGCTGTAAGTACACGCCGACCGTTGCCCTTACACCGCTTCCACATCATTGCCAAACAATGTCTGGCGCGCCGCCTCTGACAATGCCACGATGGCCGGGTGCTTGAGCTTTCTCTCCACGGCAATCGCGTAGAAGCGCTCGCGCACCTCGTCGAGGCGTCCGATCACCTCGACGCCGTATTGCTGCTGGACTTCCGTTTCAATGACCGCAGGAGCAGCAAAAATGCCCAGGCTGGTCTGGCCAAAGACGGTGAGGAGGGCGCTGTCTTCAAATTCTCCAACGACGTGCGGGCGAATGTCTGTGGCTTCAAACCACTGCTCAAGGGCGCGTCGGACCATGGTATTATCCGTGGGCAACAGGAAAGGGGCTCCGTGTAACGAACGCGGGAAAGCCTGGTCGATACCGCGTCGCTAGCTGGGCGGTGCCGAAAAGCGATACACCGCATTCGCCAAGGAGATGATTGAAGGCGCGGACGCGGTGAGGGCGCCGCTCGGGGCATCCGAGAGCACGACGTCCAGCTCGTAGACCACCAGTTCCGCCAACAAGCGCTCGAGCTTGCCTTCACGACAGATAATCTGCACAGGGGTGGAGAGATGCAAAGCTGGTTCGAGGAGACGATAGGCAATCAGCTTGGGGAGGACATCGGCGACGCCGACCACCAAGCGCAGCGGTCGGCCTGTGGGCTGACCCTTGCAGGGTGTCTATGAGTTCACGTCCTAATGTGAAGATTTCGTCTGCATAGCGAAAGACGACACGGCCCACCTCGGTAAGGACCAGATGACGGCCCACGCGCGTAAACAGCTTCTCCCCTAATGCCTCTTCGAGGGCAGTGGATCTGCCCACTAATGGTTGGCTGTGCGAGCTTGAGTTGTGCACTGGCGCGTGCAATGCTCCCTTCACGCGCCACCGTCCAAAAATAATGCAGATGATGGTAGTTGAGCCATGTCCATATATCTATAACGATACTTCGGTTATTCCGATGAATCAATCAGATAAATTTCTATTTGCTGAATAATACTAACGGAACGTATATTTCTTGGACACCTATCTTGCGAATAGCGAGCAACTAGAGCCAATAGCTGTGTCAAGGAGGCAGCTGTATGAATCGGCTGAAGACCCTGCTTCTTTCTGGCAACGTTGACAGCGCTTCTGCTCTTTGTCGGGCAGGCCCTGCGCTGGTCGTGGGGGCTTAATGATAGCGCTGATGTTTGCCGGGGTCATGAACTTCGTCGGCGTACTGGTGGTCGGACAAGATTGTGTTGCGGATGTATGGCGCCCAGGAAATCGACGAAGCACAGGCCCCGGATCTGTTTGCGGTGATTCGTCGGCTCGCGCAGCAGGCCCGTATGCCTATGCCACGCGTCTACCTTATCCCGCAAGAGACGCCGAACGCGTTTGCCACTGGGCGTAATCCCCAGCATGCGGCTGTCGCCGTCACGGAAGGGATTATGCGCCTGCTAGATCGTGACGAACTCTCTGGCGTGCTGGCTCACGAGCTTGAGCCATGTGCAAAACCGCGACACGCTCACGATGACTGTGGCGGCGACGCTGGCTGGAGCCCTCAGTCATTTGGCGAACATGGCGATGTGGGGAGCAATGTTAGGCGGCGGCTCTTCCAGATGATGACGAGGGTGGCAATCCCATCGCTGGGCCTGCTGGGCATACTGCTGGCGCCTCTGGCGGCAACGCTGATTCAGATGGCGATCTCACGTTCGCGGGGAGTTCGCTGGCTGACGAGCATGGGGCACACCTCAGCGGCAATCCTCTGGCGCTGGCGAGTGCGCTGCGTAAGATCGAGGCGTGGAGTCAGCGGATCCCGATGACGGCAGGTTCTCCAGCGACCGCCCACCTGTTTATCATTAATCCGTTTTCTGGCGGTGGTCTGGTGCGCTTGTTTAGCACCCATCCATCCACAGAAGAACGCATCGCACGCCTGCAAGCCCTCGCCCGCCAGGGTGTCGGGCGGCCACGCTAAGCGGATACGTGATGAGATCCTGACGCCCTCTCACACGCTAGGAGGGCGTCAGCCCTGCAGCCCATTCTTACAGAAGGAGATCCTATGGCGCACCAGATGCTCTTGTGGGGAGCTTTGGTACGTTCGTGCTGCATGATGTTGGCGCTTGATCTTGGGGTGTTTCATCGTCAAGCACGCGTCGTCGATGTCAAAGAAGCACTGCGCTGGAGTGCTATGTGGATTGCTCTAGCCCTGCTCTTCAATCTTGGTGTGTACCTCTGGTATGGCACAGATGCCGCCCTGGCATTTCTCACTGGTTATGTCCTCGAAGAATCCCTGAGTGTTGATAATCTCTTCGTCTTTCTCATGATTCTCTCGTATTTCAGCGTGCCTCTGGCCTACCAACACAAGGTCCTCTTCTGGGGTATTCTGGGTGCGCTGCTCATGCGCGGCTTGATGATTGCCGTGGGGACGGTCCTGATCCAGACGTTTCATTGGGTCCTGTATATCTTCGGTGGCTTTCTGATGCTCACTGGCGTGAAGATGGTCTTGCGGCAGCACGGATGATGTCCATCCCTGAGCAGAATCCTGTCGTGCGGCTCTTCACTCGTTTCATGCCAGTGACTACAGCGTATCACGCCGAGAAATTCTTCGTGCGGCTCAACGGACGGTGGTTTGCGACGCCCTTGTTTATGGTGCTCTTGATGGTAGAAGTGACTGATGTGGTCTTTGCCCTGGATTCCATCCCAGCCGTACTGGCTGTGACCACTGACCCGTTCATTGTGTATACCTCAAATGTCTTTGCGATTTTAGGACTGCGTTCGCTGTTCTTTGCGTTGTCTGGACTCATGGGACTGTTCCATTATCTGCGCTATGGTTTTAGCCGTCGTGCTGGTTTTTATTGGTGCCAAAATGCTGCTAGCAGAGGTATGCCACATCCCCGTCCACTGGGCTCTTGCCGTTGTGGCTGGGGTGTTCTCCTGCTGTCAGTGCTCGCCTCGCTCATCTATCCTGTTCCAGAAGCAAACGTCCCAACCACGGATGACTTTCCACGGGAGGCGTAGCAAGCCTCGACTGCGCACTATGGATTCGTAGAACGGTTGCACGTGAAACAACCAGGAGCACTTATGGCTAACCCCCGTGCTGACTACGTCACCGCTCTTTGAGCGCAAGCCCCTCAAACTCCCAGGCAACGCCCGTGTAGCTGTATGGCCGGTGATCAACGTTGAAGAGTGGGACATCAACGCCCCTATGGCACGCACGGTGTTGCCTCCACCTCAGGGCGTGACTGTGTTGCCCGACATCGCCAACTTTGGCTGGTTCGACTACGGCCTACGAGTTGGCTTCTGGCGCCTGAAGCGGGTGTCTGGACCGCCATGGCATCCGCGCCACCGTGAGTCTGAACGCCTCTGTTTGTCACTCGTATCCTCAGATTGTCGACGCCAGCCTGGCATCAGGCTGGGAGATGCTTGGGCCACGGCTTTATCCAACGCGCGCTCAATACGGAGACAGACGAACGCGAGGTGATTCGCCGCAGCATCAACTACCATCAAAGCCTATACTGGCAAAGCCCCACGCGGCTGGATGGGGCCTGGCTTGGCCGAAACGTTTCAACACACCAGACATTTTAGCCGAGGAAGGAATTGAGTATATCTGCGACTGGTGTAACGACGATCAGCCCTACCGCATGCAGGTCGCGCGCGGCTCTCTCGTCTCCATCCCCTACACAGTGGAGCATCAACGACATTCCTATTTATCTCATCCAGCACCACGGCTCGTCGGAAATTTTTGAGCGCGCCCGCGATCACTTTGACACGCTCTATGAGGAAGGCGCTGAGAGCGCTCGCATCATGGCTATTTCCACGCATCCCTACATCACTGGCGTGCCGCACCGCATCAAGTACTACGACATGATTTTTAACTACATACGCCAGTTTGCCGGCGTGGTGTTCATGACCGGGAGCGAGATCTTGGACTGGTACACTGCCGTTGCCTAGCAGAGGATGCAACACTAGGCAGGTCCGAGCAGTCCCAGTGACCGCAGGGGCAGTCTGGACCTCCACGATACCGACCGTACGATACGCCTGTATGCCCACAGCCTGCGCCGCATCGACATTGAGTTGGTTATCGTCGAGAAAGACGACACAAGAAGGAGGACAGCCGAGGTCGGCGAGGACATGCTCGAACGCGGCGCGAGCGGGCTTGAGGTGACCGATCTCGTGCGATAGGTAGTAGTGGTGCAAGAGGCCGTTGAGCCCTAAGGTGTCACGTACGTGTGGCCAATGGATACTATTGGTATTGCTCAGGCAGGCCAGTGTGCAACGCCGGGCCAGCAGGGTCAGCATTTCTCGGACGCCTGGGAAAAGGCGTGTCGGCCAGTTCCTGAAGTCGTCGAGGAATGCCTCCGCCGTCACAGTAAGACCCCATTCTGCCACGATGCCAGTGGCAAATACCTCTGTGTGCACCGCCCAGACTCAAACGTACTCACCCAGGCAGAGGCTGTGAGCCAGCGCTTCCACACCTCTTCCTGGGACAGCGGTCTGCCCAGCATGCGTTGAAACGCCGCCACACCCTCGACCTCAACCAACACACCACCTAGATCAAAAAGAACAATCTGATGCGTATGCGATGCCATGTCCGTATCCTCTCACGTGACTTAGAAGGTGATATTTGCCACGCCACAGGCTGCAGTCCAGGGCCGCAGGGTAGTCTATCACAGGCTGACGCATAGGATCTCCTCGTGTAGAATGTAGGTTACATCCACAGTATTTTGGTTAGAATATTGTCGTAGAGCTGTGAGGCTGTTGCAAGGCAGTTATGGCTATACCCAGGAGATGTGTCTGTGGCAGGCAGTGCTCCCGTCACGAAGCGAGACGTTCATCTTAAGCGGACCTTCCAGGCTTTTGCGAACCGTGGCTACGTCCGTCTATGGCTAGCCAACTTCCTGCTCTATACCTCGCGCTGGATGCAGATGACGCCTCATGGCCTGGCTTATCCTCGATCTCACTGACTCCCCTTCCTGGTGGCCCTTGTTGGTTTCTTTAGCTCGGCCCCGATGTTTCTGCTGGGGCTGGTGGGTGGTGTCCTGGCAGATCGGGTGCACCGCCAACGGTTGCTGAGCATTACCCAGGGCGCGAATGTTACGTCAAGCTTCATGCTCACGCTGCTGCTCAGTACTGGCGCCGTCCAGGTGTGGCATGCGTACATGGCCATTCTGATTACAGGGGCCTGTTGGGCTCTTGATACCCCCTCGCGTCGCGCTGTGATCTACGACTTGCTGGGGCTGGAGGGGGTCACCAATGCCGTCGCCCTTGACTCGGTGGGCATGAACGCCAGCCGCATGTGCGGACCAGCGTTGGCCGGTGTGCTCATTACACTGACTGGGGTCACAGGTGGATACGTGGTGATCACGCTGCTTCTGCAGCATTGCCTGGATGCTGCTGTGGTCGTTGCGCATACCGCAGGGGCCACGTCTCAGAGCGCCGCCAGCAGAGTATCTGGGCGTAATCTGCTCGAAGGCTTTCGCTTCTGTGCGTGAGAACCAGACCATCAAAGCCACGCTCTATATCACGGTGGTGATGAACGTCCTGCTCTTTCCGTATGTCCAGATGGTGCCTATCATCGCGCGCGATATCCTGCACGTTGATGCCGCGCTGATGGGTGTGCTCCAGGCGGCTGAGGGCCTTGGAGCGTTGGTGGGAGCCGTGCTGATTGCCTCAGCCAGTGCGTCTGAACTATCACGGTCGCGTCTTTTTGGGTGGATCGCTGCTGGCCCTGGTAGGACTCTTTGTGTTCTCCATGTCACGCTGGTACATTCTCTCTCTGCCAGTGTTGCTGTTGCTTGGACTGGGCACGGCAGGGTTTGGGGCTATGCAGTCCACCATCATCCTGTTGGCAGCGCGCGAGGAAATGCGTGGGAGAGCCCTGGGTGTGCTCAGCCTGGCTATCGGTACTGGCCCGTTTGGTTCTCTCTGCATGGGGGCAACAGCGAGTGCGATCCACCCGGTGTTTGTCATCCGCATGAATGCCTTGCTCGGTATCGTGTCTCTGGCGTTCATCATGGTGTTAATGCCGGCGTTTACTGATCGTACGCAGCCTGTGCGGGTATCACCAATGCTGCGTCAGGCACGCGGCTGAGGAAAGGACAACTGCCATGGCGGTGACACGCCTTGATATGACAACGCGCGAACCTCTTCTCGGTGGGAAATCTTTGGTGCCACGGGCGCTTACGAAGTGCTACGCGGCACTGTGACCTTTGCCGTCGACCCCGCGCACCCGCGCCATCACGACATCACCGATCTCGATAAAGCGCCTCAGTACCGCCGCCGGCAAGGTGGAGTGGTGGGCAGATTGCATCGTACTGCAGCCGGCGAACCCAGCGCGCGGGAATCGACGTCTGTTCTTCGAGGTAGTGAACCGGGGGCGCATCCGGGCGTTTCGGATGTTTGACGGTGTCGCAGAGACGCCCGCTCTGACGCGCGAGGAACATATTGGCAATGGTTTTCTGCTGCAGCAGGGATACACGCTCGCCTGGTGTGGCTGGCAATGGGACGTCATGCGGGTCGAGGGCATGCTGGGGACTGGGGTACCCCAGGCGATGGCCGGCGACACGCCCGTAAGTGGGCATGTGCTCTGCCAGTGGTGGCCCAACGCGACGACGCCCTACCCTGCTCCTGGCCGACCGCATGCATCAGCCTTATCCTACGGCTGATGTGTCAGACCCTGACGCTATGCTGACCGTGCGTGAGCATGAGAACGGCCCCAGGCAGGTAATTCCCCGCACCCAGTGGCGCTTCGCCCGTTTGGACAGAGGCACGCCGGTGCCAGCTACCATCTCTATTTGGCTGGAGACGGAATTTCAGGCTGGCAAGATCTACGAGTGTGTCTATCGCACCCAGCATGCCCCGGTAGTAGGACTAGGCCTGCTGGGGTGCGGGATATGGTCTCGCACTTGAAGTATGTGCCGAACCAGCAGCACAACCCCTGTGCCGGGCACATTGACTATGCCTATGGGTTTGGGGCTTCGCAAAGCGGCCGTTTCCTGCGCCATTTCCTCTATCTCGGCCTCAATACTGACGAAGCGGGCAGAATGGTCTTCGACGGGGTTATGCCGCACATTGCTGGCGCCAGGCGCGGAGAGTTCAACCACCGTTTCGCCCAACCGTCGGCCGCTGCCCTGCAGGGACCCGGCACCCTGTTTCCCTTCACGGACAACGAGCAGGTCGATCCCGTCACTGGACAGCGTGATGGCCTGCTACGTCGCCTCATGCCTACTGGTCATTGCCCCAAGATTGTCTACACTAATACCTCCGCGGAGTACTGGCGCGGTGATGCCTCGTTGAGCCATGTCAGCGTTGATGGCACTACCGACGTCGCTTTACCAGAGACCGTGCGTCTGTATCTCTTTGCTCGGCACGCAGCATGGTCCAGGCCGGCTCCCCTGACTAATACGGCCGAGGGGGCACGTGGCCAATATCCTCTGAATAGCGTCGATTATACCCCGCTGCTGCGGGCTGTCCTGGTGCACCTCGACCGCTGGGTGAGTCATAACGAACCACCGCCGCCGAGCCGCTATCCCCGCTTGACTGAGGGCACGGCGGTACCGGCCCAGAGCCTTGCTGCGCTCTTTCAGGCCTGCCAGGCAAAGCCTTTCCTGCTATTATTCCGCAGTCACAGCGGCTCGACTTCGGGCCAGCGTGGGAGCACGGGGTAGCCTCCTGGCTGCCGCCGCGCCTCGGAGAGCCTTACAAGACACTTCGTCCCGGCTGTAGACAGGGATGGGAATGAAGTGGCGGGTATTCGGCTCCCTGATCTGACCGTGCCCCTGGCCACGTACACGGGTTGGAATCCTCGCCATGTCTCGCAGGGAGCCGCCTGAGCAATCCTTGCGTATGTATGGCGCTACGATCCCGTTTGCGCTAACGCAGAGTGTCCGTGAGCAATCCGATGATGTGCGACTGTCCATCGCCGAGCGTTATTCCTCCAGGGAGGTGTATCGCGAATTGGTGAGCAAGGCTGCTGAGGCGCTCATTGCTGAAGGCTATCTCTTGCCAGCCGATCTCGACGAGGTTGTGCAACGGGCTATCTGGCGCTATAACTTGTGCACCGCGCAGAGCTGAGGTCGCTCTCCATCATATCTCCCAGGGGCCGCCCTCTGGCAGATTGAGGATGGCCTCCCCCATTCCCTCATCTCATAGCCACCTAAATTAGCATTTTTGACAGGCAAAATTGACAAAAATTGGCCATGTCGTTATACTCCCTGGCAATACTGTTCTGGGTTGGGGAGTACAGTTATGCTACCTGACATGCGAATCGACGGATCACCGGCTGGGCAGATTCTCAAGCTTCTACAACAACAGGGACCGCTCAGTATCAAAGAGATTGAAGCGGCTCTTGGCGTAACGACGACGGCTGTACGGCAGCAGCTTGTGACACTGATGACCACCGGTATGGTGACGGCAGAAACGGTGCGCGAGAAACGTGGACGTCCGCATGCGGTGTACCGCCTGGCAGAGAAAGGCCAGGAGCTGTTTGCGCACGGCTACGAAGAGCTGGCGCTGGCGTTGCTCGAAGAGGTTTTATATTTGCCCGATACTGCGACGTGTGCATCAAATGCTGCACCGCGTCAGCGCGCGTCTCGGGCGACAGTTGGCGGAGCACATGCGGGGTGCCGCCGTGGCAGATCGTCTGCAGGAACTGACAGCACTGCTGGCAGCGCATGGTGTTATGAGTAAGGTGGATGAAGAGGCTGATGCCTTTGTGCTGACTGAATATACCTGCCCGTATTATGGCTTGGCACGGGAACATCGCGAAGTCTGTGGCATGGAAATCGAGGCGATGGAACTTGCCCTGGGCTCTCCGATCACCCTGTATCAATCACAGCTCGACGGGCACAACGGCTGCCAATTTCAAGTCAAAAATAGCGCAGCGTGGTCCATGCTTAGCTCTAGAATGGGCACGTGAGGAGAGGGCAATGGTTACGGAGTTGAGCATCCGGAACCTGCAGGTGAGCGTTGATGGTAAGCGCATCCTGCGGGGTCTAAACTTAGACATCAAACAAGGCGAAGTGCACGCCTCATGGGGCCGAATGGCTCAGGCAAAAGCACACTGGCCTATGCCCTGATGGGGCACCCCAAATACCATATTGAGGGTGGTGAGGTCTTCCTGGGTGGCGAAAACCTCCTTGAACTCACCGCCGATGAGCGTGCCCGACGCGGGTTGTTTTTGGCTTTCCAATATCCTACCAGCATTTCAGGCGTAACACTGGCCGATTTTCTGCGTCGGTCGCTCAGCGCAGTGCGCTATGCCCGTGAAGGTGGGCAAGTGGAGACGGTGGACAATGGTCAGAGGAAATCGACGCTCATTCCTATGCGCGATTTTCGCCGCGAATTGCTCCAGAAGATGAAGGAACTGGGCGTTGATCAGTCCTTTGCCCGGCGGTACGTGAACGAGGGCTTCTCGGGCGGCGAGAAGAAACGCGTCGAGATCTTGCATATGGCCATGCTTGCGCCTAAGATCGCGATCCTGGACGAGACTGATTCAGGGTTGGATATCGACGCGCTGCGCACCGTGGCTGAAGGTGTGAACGCCCTGATTGGGCCGCAACTCGGTGTTTTACTGATCACGCATTACCAGCGTCTGCTGAGCTACATTACGCCGCATTTTGTGCATATCCTGCTGGATGGGCAGTTAGTCGAATCGGGTGGTCCAGAACTCGCCGAAATGCTGGAAGCCAAGGGATATGACTGGGTCCGCGAAAAGTATGCCGAGCCAGTGGCTTAAACGTCTGGCTCTGTACAGATAAACAAAGGAGACATCTATGCCAACGCCAACCGCACAGGACGAACGTGTGGAAGTGCGTGCCCTGAAGGGTGAGTATCAGTTCGGCTTCCACGATCCTGATCAGTCGGTGTTTCGGGCCAAAAGGGCCTGGATCGTGAGATCGTTGAACAGATCTCGGAAATCAAAAGGAGCCAAAATGGATGCGTGACTACTCGGCTGCGCGCCCTGGAGATTTTCCTCCAGAAGCCACTGCCGAACCTGGGGTGGCAACGTCGCAGCGATTGATTTTGACGACATCTACTACTACGTCAAGCCAAGCCAGGGCGAGGGTCGCACCTGGGAGGACGTGCCGGAGAATATCAAGAAAACCTTCGATCGCCTCGGGATTCCGGAGGCTGAGCGCAAGTTCCTGGCAGGGGTCGGTGCACAATACGACTCGGAAGTGGTGTACCACAGCCTGAAAGAGGATCTGGAAAAACTCGGCGTCATCTTTGTGTCGCCGGATCAGGCGCTGCAGGAATATCCCGACCTCATGCAGGAGTATTTCGGCACGATCATTCCACCTGAGGATAACAAGTTCGCCGCCCTGAATACGGCGGTCTGGAGTGGTGGCAGTTTTATTTATGTCCCCCTGGGGTGAAGGTGGACGTGCCATTACAGGCCTATTTCCGCATCAATAGCGAGAATATGGGACAGTTCGAGCGTACCTTGATCATTGTCGATGAGGGTGCGCAGGTGCACTACGTCGAAGGGTGCACTGCCCCGACCTATTCCAGTGAGTCGCTCCACAGCGCTGTGGTGGAGATCATCTGCAAGCCTGGCTCACGCGTCCGCTATACCACCATCCAAAACTGGGCTGATAACGTCTACAATCTGGTGACCAAGCGGGCGGTGGCCTACAAAGAAGCCACCATGGAATGGGTGGACGGTAATCTCGGCAGCAAACTGACCATGAAGTATCCGTCCGTCTACTTGCGCGGCGAGGGGGCACACGGCGAGATCCTCTCCATTGCCTTTGCTGGGCGTGGGCAGCACCAGGACGCTGGCGGCAAAGTGGTGCATGGTGCCCCCCACACTTCCTCAATTATTACCTCGAAATCCATTAGCAAAGACGGCGGGCGGGGCACCTATCGTGGTCTCGTGAAAGTCATTAATGGTGCCAAGGGAGCGCGTTCCAAGGTCGTGTGTGATGCGCTCATCCTCGACAAGGAGTCGCGCTCTGATACCTATCCGGTGATGGAGGTCGACGAGGCCGAGGTGAGTATCGCCCATGAGGCGTCGGTGAGCCGGATTCAGGACGAGCAGCTCTTTTACCTGATGAGCCGCGGGCTGTCGGAGGCAGAGGCATCAACGATGATCGTCAACGGCTTTATCGAACCGCTGGTCAAAGAGCTGCCCATGGAATATGCGGTGGAAATGAACCGCCTGATCGAACTGCAGGATGGAAGGTTCGGTCGGCTAAGGCCGGGGCGCATGAGGAGGCATTGTGGCGGTCAGTACAGGAGTACAGACACTCGAGCGCTGAGGCTGTGGCAGAAACTCTCAGCGCCTCAAACACACGAACCCACGTGGATGCGTGATCGGCGCCTGGCTGCCTGGCGCTTGAGCGAGGAACTGGCGCTGCCACTGGGGACAGAAGAAGAGTGGCGGCGCACGGACTTGCGTGGTCTTGAGCTGGAGCATTACCTACCGCTCCCACCTGCAAGTGCCAGCCGTCCAGCGCCGTGAGGACACTGTCCGCATTCTTCGTGGAACACATGACGTTGCCGGAGACGCCCGTGGGTGGTCTGGTCGTGCATCAGGATGGTTCGGCACTCTGGCAGACACTGGATGACACCCTGCAAAGTCAGGGAGTGATTTTTGTGCGCTGGATACGGCTGTGCAGCAGCACGCTGAGCTCGTGCAAACCCACTTTATGACTGAGGCTGTGCCGGTGGCGACCAGTAAGTTCACGGCGTTGCATGGGGCTCTGTGGAACGGTGGGACGATTCCTCTATGTGCCCCCTGAGTTGCGCCGTGCAGCTTCCGCTGCAAGCGCTCACGGCGCATATGGACGGCGTCAGCCATGGAGCAATCGCACATCTTGCTCATCGCGGACACACACAGTCAGGTGACCTTTGTCCAGGAAGACGTCTCTGGCAGTGCTGATCTGCCAGGGCTGCATAACGGCGTGGTGGAGACTCTATCTCAAGGCTGGGGCTCAAGTGACGTATCTCCAGGTGCAGAACTGGAGCCGCCGCCTGTGGGGGGTGAGCCATCAACGTGCCGTGCTCTCCGCCAACAGTCAGTTACGCTGGGCTGTGGCGGCTTTGGGGAGTCGGTTGCACTGGACAGCTCAGAGCGTGCTGCTCAGTGAAGCGGGCAGTAGTGCGCACCTCTATGGTCTGGTTTTCGCCGATGGCCGTCAGCATCTGGATTATCAGACGCGGCAAGACCATCTGGCGCCGCACACGGAGAGCGATTTGCTGTTTAGAAGCGCCCTGCTAGACCGGGCGCGCACCGTCTTGCGGGGGTCGTCCACTTGCGGCCCGTGGCGCAGCAGACCAGCGCCTATCAATCAACGCATAGCTTATTACTCAGCGATAAAGCGCGCGCCGATGCGCTGCCTATCCTGGAGATTGAGGCAGACGACGTGCGCTGTAAGCATGGCTCGACCACCGGCATGGTGGACGACGAGCAAATATTTTATTTAATGAGTCGCGGGTTGTCGCGGCAGGAGGCACAACGGATGATCGTCCAGGGGTTCTTTGAGACGGTTATCACGGAGTTCCCGGTGGAAGGTGTGCAAGAAAAATTCGTCTGGCGATTGAAAGCCGCATCTGAGGCAAGAGGAGGGAGAGCCTATGGCAGGAGTACGTCCATCCCGAAGTGCTCGTCAGTACCGACTGGGTCGCAGAGCACGCGAACGACCCCAACTGTGCGCATTGTTGAGTCTGATGAAGATGTGCTCCTGTACGAGGTCGGACATGTCCCTGGCGCCATCAAAGTCGACTGGCATAGCGAACTGCAGCACCAGGTGGTGCGCGACTATATCGATAAAGAGGCGTTCGCCAAACTCGTGGGGAGCAAGGGCATCGGCAACAATCACACCATCGTGTTCTACGGCGACCGCAACAACTGGTGGGCCTGCTACGCCCTCTGGGTCTTCAAGATGTACGGGCATCAGGACTGCCGGATTATGAACGGTGGGCGGCAGAAGTGGATCGATGAAGGGCGGACCCTGACGCAGGAACGTCCCAATTATCCTGCCGTGACCTATGCCGGCCAGCGGTCCTGATCTCTCCATTCGTGCCTTCCGGCAGGAAGGTAACGGATCATATCGGGGCGCATAAACCCCTCATCGATGTGCGGTCACCGGGCGAATACAGCGGTGAACTCTTGCACATGCCCGACTATCCCCAAGAGGGTGCCCTGCGCGGTGGGCACATTCCGGGAGCGGCAAGTGTTCCCTGGGGCCAATCGGTGGCGCCGAATGGCACGTTTAAGAGCGCCGATGAACTCAAAGCCCTGTACGAAGGACGGGCTGGGCTCAAGTCGCAGGACGATGTTGTGGTATACTGCCGCATTGGTGAACGCTCAAGCCACACCTGGTTTGTGCTGACGTACTTATTAGGGTATTCTCACGTACGAAATTACGACGGCTCCTGGACGGAGTGGGGCAATCTGGTGGGTGCCCCAATCGAGAAGACGGCGTAAGTGCAAGGGTGCAGTGGACAGCCAGGAGTGTGCACTCCCTGGCTGTTGTATCGGGCCATTCCACGAGTGGAGCAGTGAGAAGGACTGAGAAGCCATGGCAGAATGGGTCAAAGTTGCTCAGGTTGGAGAAGTAGCGCCAGGACAAAAGAAGCCGATCGACCTCGATGGTGTCGCTGTGCTCCTCTTCAATGTGGGTGGACAGTATTACGCCATCGAAGACGTGTGTACGCATGACGGAGCTCCTCTGGCTGGCGGCAGGTTTAGCGGGAATTCCATTGCCTGCCCACGCCACGGCGCGCGGTTTGATGTCTGCACGGGCAGGGCCCTGACCATGCCGGCGGTTGAGCCTGTGGAGACCTATCCTGTCAAGATTGAGGGCAACGATATCCTCGTGGAAGTGGACCTGTAGTCGGTTGGCACGCGTGGTGCCAGGCAGAACGAGGAGGACCCAGGAGATGCCTGGTCAAGAAGTTGTGTATGAGATGTTGAAGCAGGTGTACGACCCGGAAGTGGGGATCAACATCGTTGATATGGGGCTCATTTACGGTGTGGAGATCGAAGGGAACAAGATCGACTTGATCATGACCTTGACCAGCCCCTGCCTGTCCTGCCGGCCCGCATATCCTGCAACAGGTGGACGATAAGCTCAAGGAGATGGAGGGCATAGAGGACGTGGACATTCGGGTCGTGTGGACGCCACCGTGGAGTCCAGATATGCTGTCAGAGGACGCCAAGGACCAGCTTGGCATTTTCTAGGCAGAGAGAGGATGCTATGACGGACCACGCCTACCCTGAGGCCCTCCAGGAAATTATTGAGACGTTTCGCGATGCCTCGCAGGAAGAGCGTCTCGACATGCTTCTGGAATACGCCATGAACCTGCCTGACCTTCCAGAGGAACTGCACAACGCCCGCGACACGATGGAGCAGGTGCACGAGTGCCAGAGTCCGGTCTTTCTGCTGGCGAAGCTCCTCGACGATAAGGTGCACTACTATCATTGACGTGCCGCGTGAAGCCCCTACTGTGCGCGGTTTTGCAGGTATCCTCTACGAAGGCCTGAATGGTGCTCCCCTGCGGCCATCGTCGCCACACCGAAATGATCTCTACCAGCAGCTTGGCCTGCACAAGGTGCTCTCACCGCTGCGCTTGCGCGGCTTGACGGCGTTGCTCAGCCGCATGAAGCGCAACGCCCGCGAACTAGCCGAGGCCGCGTAGCGCGGCCTCTTTCATCCTGCCTGGGCCTCTAACGCCTGACGTTCCTCAGGGGACAAGTGAGCGCAGGGCTTGCTCTACAATGTCCAGCTCCACACGTGCACTCCAGGTCTCCAAGAGGCGTTTGGTCACTGGGCCGGGTATCTGTCTGACCAATACGGATACCATTGAGACGCCCCACGGGCAGGATGCATTTGCTGGTGCTGGTGATGAACGCCTCGTCAGCGTTGTAGACATCGTAGGGCGTAATATCCGCCTCGCGACACGGGATGCCGAGTTCCTCGGCCAGTTCGATCACCACCTCCCGTGAAATCCCTCCGAGCGCGTTGCGTTCAAAGGGGTAATGAGGCTCCCCTCCGCACCATGAAAAAATTCCCCGAGGTGTATTCGGTGACGTTGCCGTCGAGATCCAAGAGCAAGGCCCATGCCTCCGAGTCACGCTGCTGCGCTTCCAGCTCAGCCAGCACCAGATTCATACGGCTCACGGTCTTGGCACGAGGTTCCACGCTCTGTGGAGGGCGTATGACGGATGCCTGGCGTGATCAGCGACACGCCCAGCTTGTGGTAGCGAGCAAAGCTGGCAAAGGGTAAGGGCTCCAGTCAGGATCACTACAGTTGGCGCTCCGTGTCGTGCGTAATGGCCCGCGTGAAATGACCTGGGTGATCCAGACGTCGTCATGGGGTTGGAGGAACGACACATTGTGCTCGACCACCTGGAGGGTATGCGCCTCCATCTCTTCGATGGTCATCCCTGGATCGATGCGGATGTAGTAGAGCGAACGATACAGACGCTCAACATGCTCACGCAGCTTATAAGGGCGATGCCGGAACGTGCGGGCGGTATCAAACACCCCATCTCCCATACGAAAGCCACGGTCAAACACCGACACGGTGGCCTGACTGGCTGGTACCAGACGTCCGTTGACGTACACGACGGGCTCGCTCATGCTCTTTCCCTTCTGGTACGATACGGTGAGTGACAAACCTCATGCCCAGCATACGCTATCGATCTGGCACAACGCAAGCCGGCGTGGCTCGTCGTTGCAAGCGCCAGTGGTTTTTGTTACAACTGATTGCCGACAACATCACCGAGGCGAGGCATAGCAACGTCGATGGTGGGGCAGTCATGATCGCTGAGAGCGGCCAGTGGGGGACGGAGAGTCTGGTCCACAGCCAGGCAGGGCAAGGGATGTGAGTGGGAAGGATCGGGTCATGATTTTGGCAGGTGACATTGGCGGTACGAACTCACGGCTGGCGAGTTTCGAGGTAGTGCGCATGGGCGTCTGAAACCCATCGTGGAAGAGACGTTTCCCAGTCGTGGGTCTGCCAGCCTCGATGACATTGTCCGCACGTTCGTCTCGAGCGCATGACTTGCGTGTGACGCACGCCTGTTTTGGTATTGCTGGGCCGATACAGCGCGGTCGCAGTGAGGCCATCAATCTGGCGTGGGTGGTGGATGCACAGCAACTTGCCCAACAACTTGGGCTGGCAACGGTGGTGGCTCATTAACGATCTCGAAGCCAATGCTTACGGCGTTGCTGCCTCTTGCCCCAGAAGATTTTGCCATACTGAATGAGGGCACGCCAGAGGCCGAGGGCAACGCTGCAGTGATTGCCGCTGGGACGGGTTTGGGAGAAGCCGGCCTCTACTGGGACGGTAAGCAGCACTGGCCGTTTGCCTCAGAGGGCGGCCATGCCAGTTTTGCGCCAGATGATGCCCTGCAGGTGGAACTCCTCCAGTATCTCCAGCAACAGTTTACGCACGTGAGTTGGGAGCGTGTCCTCTCTGGACCGGGGTTATACAATGTCTATACCTTCCTGCGCGATACCCAGCGTGGTGTTGAACCGGCCTGGCTCACGGAAGAGTTGCGCCAAGTGGACCCCCGGCAGCAATCGCAGGCGCTGCTCTGGCTGGTACGTGTGACCTCTGTGTGCAGGCACTCGACCTCTGTGTGGCGCTCTATGGGGCAGAGGCCGGGAATCTCGCGCTCGAAATTGATGGCGACTGGCGGGGTGTTCGTAGGAGGAGGCATCGCACCGAAAATTGTCGACAAGTTGAAGGAGACGACCTTCATGCAGGCGTTTTGCGCCAAAGGCCGGTTGCAACCTGTCCTGGAAGCGATCCCTATCCGTGTAATCATGAACGACAAGACAGCGTTGTACGGTGCAGCCCGCTGTGCTGCCCTACGAGCTGCTATGCTCTAGCTGCTCGCAGGTCCACCCCTGGACTGCGGTGACTTGCAGGGCTGGCTCACGCCAACCCGTTACGGCATTCTGTGGAAGTGTTCTACGGCACCGATCAGAGTCGTTTTGCCCAGTTGAGTCTCAGCCACAAAGGCACTGAGCCGCTCCAATTCCCGCTCCAGTTGCTGCAAGACGGATGACGCTCCCTCTAACTCTGCCTGATGACCCATAGTTTCCAGTCGGTATGCCAGAGCGTGTACCGTCTGAGCGCCGAAGTAGCCGACGGCTCCCTTCAGGCTATGCGCTACCTGCGCCGTCCGTTCGGCGTCTCCGGTGCCAATGGCATCCTGGATCTCTGCCAGCTGTTTGGGATAATCCTGCTGAAACGCCTCGAACAGGTCTACCAGCAGGTCCTGATCCCCCTCCACGCTGCGTAAAGCGGCTGACATGTCGACTGGCGGCGTCTACGACACGTGTCTGCAGCGGTGGAAGCTGCTGGCACGCAGTTGGGCGATAGCGGCGGCGAGGTCGGCGGCTTTGAGCGGCTTGGTCACATAGCCATCCATCCCGGCCGCCAGGCACCGTTCGCGGTCCCCGCGCATGGCATGCGCCGTCATGGCAATGATGGGCACATGGGTGCCCTGCGTCTGCTCCTGAGCGCGGATGGCGGCCGTCGCCGCCAGCCCGTCGAGGACCGGCATCTGTATGTCCATGAGCACGAGATCGAACGGCTGCTTGGGCCAGGGCCGTCAGGGCTGCCTGGCCGTCGCCGACGACTACCACGGTATGGCCCTGCTTCTCCAGCGATGCGGAGGCGCCACCTGCTGATTGACGCGGTTATCCTCGGCTAGCAGGATGTGCAGGGGACGGTCGGCACCAGGCTCTGTGACGAGGAGATGGTGGGCTGCGCCGCGTGGCGTAGTGCGCGGCGCCACCCAGGGCTGTCAGGATGGCATCCCAGAGCTCCGCTTGGGTGATGGGCTTCATCAGATGCCGAGCGATGCCCACCTCCCGACAGCGGGCGGTATCGCCCGCCAAATCTGCCGAGGACAGCATCAGAATCGTCGTCCCCGCCAGGGTCGGATCCTGCTGCATGTGCATGGCGACCGTAAAGCCATCCATCTCGGGCATGTGCGCATCGAGCAACACCATCGCGAAGGGCTCGCCCTGCGCTCGGGCCTGCTCGAGCCGGGCGAGCGCTTGCCGTCCGCTGTCGACCATAGTGGGCCGCATCTGCCAGCGACTCGAGCATCGCTTGGAGAATGCGCCGGTTGGTGGCATTATCGTCGACCACGAGCACCGGGAGGTCGCGTACATCGACCATCTGGCGCGGTCTGGGCTGCGGTCTCCGGTATATGCCAGACCTGCAAAGCGGATGGTGAAGCTGAACGTGCTGCCACGGTCCGACTCTCACTGTCGATCCAGAACTGTCCCTCCATCAACTCGACGAGGTGTTTGGCGATGGCTAACCCTAAGCCCGTGCCACCATAGGTGCGGGTCGTCGAGCCATCCGCCTGCACAAACGGTTCGAGGATCATCTGCTGCTTGTCCGGGGGATGCCGATGCCGGTGTCACGCACCGCAACGCGCAGGGCTCATGGTCTCCTGGTCCTCGCTGGTCTGCGGTGCGTGGCGCGGCCACTGGCTGGATGTCGACGACGACCTCCCCTGCTCGGTGAACTTGATGGCGTTGCCGACCAGGTTGACGAGAATCTGCCGCAGGCGTCCGGCGTCCCCATGCAAGCATATCCGGCACGTCGGGATGCACGGCGTACGCCAGTTCGAGACCCTTTTGATGGGCGCGCAGGGCCAGTGTTTTCATCGTCGTGCCGAGGTGCTCGCGCAGAGCAAAGGGCACCAGGTCGAGCAGAAGTTTGCCGGCTTCTATCTTGGAGAAATCTAAAATATCGTTGAGAATGTTCAGCAGCGAGTCTGCCGAGGTTTTGGACGATCGTCAAGTACTCCTGCTGTTCAGAGAGTAAGCTACGGTCTCGAGCGCGAGCTCTGTCATACCGAGAATGCCATTCATGGGGGTGCGAATTTCGTGACTCATGTTGGCCAGGAAGGCACTTTGGCCCGATTGGCTGCTTCGGCAGCCTCTTTGCCTGGTGCAATGCCTCATAGGCCACAGTCAGCTCCTGCGTGCGTTCGATGACTTTGCCTCAATGAGCTGGTTGGTGTCCCTCAAGTTGGGCACGATGATTGGCGATGTCGCGCATTTCTTGTAGGCCCCGGCGACACGACAGGATCAGGAAGATGTCCTCAAAATCACCCAGGCGGCATGCTCCACGCTGCGCCATGGAGTCGACTGAGGACGCCATGAGACCGATCTGCTGGCCAGAATATGTCGCGCACCATGTGATCAAGCCCGACGACGATAGTGGCTGGGATGAATACGCGCCAATCCCGATAAAAGGCGAGAAAGGCCAGCGAGCCAAAGATATGGAAATGGGTCTCGATTCTGCCCCCAGTGATTGGATGAGCAACGCTGAGGTCAGCATCTGCGCTACGGCAATAACACTGGCGCGTTGACGTATGACATCGGGCGTGTAAAGGCTAAGAAGACCGGGAGACTGCTGATCATCGCGCCGAGAACGAGAGCGCCCATACTATGGAGATGCATCGTACTGGTAGTGCCAACCCCAAGTGCGGCGGTGTAAATGACGAGTGCTGCGACGACTCTCCCACCCACTGCACGATCATGAGGTAGGCAAAGAGGTGACTGGTCTGATGGATGATTTTCTCTGATGCTCCTGAAAAAGGCACGCACTGCGTTCTAGGAGCGTGAGTTCTCTCCCACGTCTGTCTGTCCAGGTGTCGAGCAAGAGGTCCCTATACTGCTCTGTGGCATCGAAGACATCGCAGCCAGAAGACAGGGGTACGCTGATGGTCTGCGAGATGGTGGTGAGGAGTGCAGCGATTGCTTGACTCCCAGCGTTGTCGCCTGAGTGCCCGCGAGATGGGGTAATACCACCATGAAAGAGGAGATGCCCTGCGGCGTCATAGAGCACCGTATATCCGTGGAGGTATATACCCGAAATAACTTAGCTTCAGCCCCATTGATGTCACGTATGACTCGTACCCCTGGGAGAGAGGTAGCTGTGCTCCACAGATCTGTTTTTTCCCAATCGTGCTCTACGCTGTCGGAGCTATAAAACAGGATAGCAGCGCTTACATGTTCTTGAAAATGCACCAACAGACGGGAAAGCTCTTGTAGACTGGCATGCGAACAACTACAGCGTGGATGCTATGAGCATCACGAGGGTGAGCACTAGCGGGATGGCGCGGGATGCGACTCTGCGCTGGCCATACCTCCGGCGCTTCGCCCTCCTTGCCCCAGGGGTCATCTCGTAATCCAACAGTATATACAGGCCGATCCCAACCCCCAACGCTCCAGAGTAAGCCCAGCGGTCATGAGGACTGAAGGGACGGAATGTACCAAAAATTTTACGTTGCATACTGCGTATTGCCCTCTCTGAGGCAGGCCTATGAATCACGGAAAAGTTATCGGACATTCCTCCCCAAACCTTAACTACCTGGCCGGCGCATTTTTCCGTCGCGCCCACCAGGGGCGAGAGCGCAGTGTTAGTAGGGCTTGGTAGCTGTAGACATCGCGTGGGCATGTGCGTATGCTGCAACAGGCTTGAAAAGTGCTGGTAAAATTTCTACCCTTCTTGTGTTCAGGTGAACGAATCGTTTGAACGGAAGGCATTTATGCTGTCTTGGCCCTGCTGGCTCCTATCGCCCAGAGTATCCCACCCAGGTATGATGGTCCTCGTGAACGACAGATTGCGCTCCTCTGCTCCGGACTGGTAATGACAGGAGTGGATGTGACATTGTTTGCCGGAGTGGATCTCAATCCGGTAGGCAGCAACTGGCTGCCGTAGCCCGGCGGCGGGCCGCAGACCCGTCCTCGATCTACGAACCTGGGAGAGCTCTGACACATCGCGCATCTCAGCGCGCGGGCTGACGAGTTCGACCTCATCCACAATCATTGTGGAACGCTGCCGCTGGCGCATAGTCGTCCCCTCCCTTTACACCAGTAGTGACGACCCTCTATCGCCGTCCCACTCCCGCAATCGCGTGCCCCTCTTGCAGCGCCATGTTGACCGAAGGTATTACGTAGCGCTCTCTCCTGGGGACCGCCATCCTGACTTGCCCTATTGTCACCCGTATCTCCCTGGAGTCGATTCGTGAGGCATTCACTCATCAGCCACAGCCAGGCGCATATCTGCTGCTGTATGGGGAGTGTCTCATGCCCATGCCGGCATCATCCAAAGCGCTGGCGATTGCACAGCAGCGTGGCCGGCCACCTCATCATCGCCGTGTCCTATACAGGATCAGGCCTATTTTGCAGGCTACGTGGAGCCACACCTTGATCAGGAGCGCCTCCGCTAGTGTTGGTCCTGTGGCTGCGAGCGCATGACGAGCTTTTAGGAGGGGCATACGCTCTCCTGCAGCCTGAGTGGTGACGTCGAAGTGCAGCGCCTGAGTGCCATTGAAGGCGCTCGCCTGTGGCACACCCGTGGTGACGTTTGCCAGGGACGGCAATGGCAGACATCGTGTGCCACGGAAAACCGGCTATGTGGTGACGGATGTGGCTCGAGGCTGTCTCGTCTCTGGCCCAGGTGCCTGCGCATAAGCCGTCAGTACTGCCGTGACTGGGTTGCAACGTATTGCCCCAAGACCGTACATGATCGAGGCGTACGTCAAGGTCTATATTCAGCTCCTGGAGCAGGAAAAAGCGCGCGCCCACCATGCGACTCCTCCCGGGGACATTGGGAGGCGTGCTCCTGGATACCCTGACGTAGTAAAGTCAAGCGGCTTCACTGTGCGGCCAGGGGAAGACTCAGTTATCAGAAACATTTTCGGCGTGAAGAGCATTGGACGGTGGTGCAGGGGAAGCCCTGATAACCCGCAATGAGGTCGAACTCCGGCGTGCCCCTGGCGAGGCGATTGATATCCCACGAGAGGCCTGGCATCGGCTAGCCAACCCTGGGGCGTCTGATCTTGTCGTGATCGAAGTCCAGTGTGGTGACTATCTCGGTAGAAGATGACATCGTGCGGCGCCAAGATAATTACGGAGCGGGCTAAGACCGCCAGTGCGTGTGGATGGTGAGGTCGAGAGGTCACCGATCGTTTGGTTTTGTTGACCTGGCTGCTCTCCCAGATCAGGTGGCCCAGGTTGGAGCAGTTGATCCCCTGGACGCGATGGAAGTGCAGTGCGGCTGCGGACACTCCTTGAGGGTGCCGGCGTGAGGGAGCACGCGACGCACATCACTTTCAGCGCTAGTGCCGATAATTTCTCTGCCAGTGTGCCTCTCGCTGCAGTCATCGACAGAGCCGTCCTCGTGTACCGTCAAGGACTCGAACCCCTCCGCCCAGGCAAGGTGGGCCGGTACGGTGTGTTTATTACGGATGTCGAGTCGTGTGACGTTGATAGTGTTAACGCCTGCACCAACGTGAAGGACCTTGACCACATTCGTATCACCGTTGCTCCTGAAGCAGGCGCGTACTCCTGCGCCTAGAGGAACTGAGTAGTGCATGTACGAAACAGATATCTCAGCCAATCAGTTGGGGCTGCTGTCCAGAACGCAAATCGCCGAGCAGCATGGCCAGCGATGCCTGGTCAATCACTTCATGTTCGAGCAGGTACTCGCGCCAGCGCCTCGAGCTTGTCGCGATGCATTTCGAGGATTTGGCGAGCCTCGCTGGTACATGCGCTCAACCAGCGTTTGCGCTTCATTATCGATACGTCGAGCGGTGCTCCTCACTGTAGTGCCTTGAACTCTGGTAGCCACTATCCAAGAACATCGGTTGCCGGGCCTGTTCAACGGCGTAGGCACCCAGATGCCTCGCTCATGCCTAACTCCGTGATCATCCGTCGGGTCATTTCACCGACGCGTTGCAGGTCATCCTGAGCGCCGGTAGAGACATCATGAAAGACCACCTCTTCAGCGCGCGTCCACCCAACATGACGGTGATACGATCCAGGAGTTCCTCTTCGTGTACAGGTAGCGATCCTGGGTTGGCAGTTGCTGTGTATACCCCAGGGCTGCCACGCCATGGGGTATAATGGTCACTTTGCGCACCGGGTCAGCCGTCGGCAGAGATTCCGCCACCAGGGCATGTCCTGATTCATGATAGGCCACACGCCGTTTCTCTTCCGGCGCCATGACGCGGCTCTTTTTGGGCCCCGCCATGACGCGGTCAATGGCCTTGTCGAGTTCGTCCATAGTGACTGCGTCCTTGCCGTAGCGGGCGGCGAGGAGGGCGGCTTCATTGATCACATTGGCCAAATCAGACCCCACCATGCCAGGCGTACGCGCCGCGATGATCTGCAAATCGACATTCGCGCGCCAGACGCACTTTCTTGGCATGGAGTCTTGAGGATGTGCAGACGGCCCTGGAGATCAGGCCGGTCAACCACCACCTGGCGGTCGAAACGGCCGGCGCGGAGCAACGCCGGAGTCCAGGAATCTCAGGACGGTTCGTGGCGCCGAGGATAATCACGCCCTTACGTGGATCAAAGCCGTCCATCTCTGCTAGTAACTGGTTCAGCGTTTGTTCGCGTTCGTCATTTTGCTGGATAGGATTGATCCCACGGGCTTTGCCCACCGCGTCCAACTCATCAATGAACACGATACAGGGCGCTTTTTCTTGCGCCTGCTTAAACAGGTCGCGTACCCGCGCCGCTCCCACCCCCACAAACATTTCCACAAAATCAGAGCCACTCAGACTAAAGAAAGGGACTGACGCCTCCTGCCACAGCGCGTGCCAGGAGAGTTTTGCCAGTACCTGGGGAGCCGACTAACAGGACGCCTTTGGGAATGCGTCCCCCGAGGGTGGCATACTTCTGGGGATATCGCAGAAAATCAATAATCTCTTGCAGTTCTTCCTTGGCCTCCTCGACACCGGCCACATCGGCAAACGTCACCCCCTGTTTCGCGCTCCGCATAGTAACCGGCGCGACTTTTGCCAAAATTCATCACCCCTGGCCAGGGCCAAGGCGGCGCGACAGGAAGCCCCACAAAATAAACAGGAATACCAGCGGGACAATCCACGACAGCAGCGTTTTCAGCACATCACTATCATACTGACCCGTGTATTTGACGTTATGGGCTTCTAACTCCTGGACGAGGTCCGAATCGTCGACACGCACAGTCATAAAACGGAGGGGAGGAGTCTTCTCCCCCGTATTAGGCCGCAAAGTGCCACTGAATGGTGTGGGTACTAATTTGCACGTCCTCGATGCGGTCCTGGCGCAGGGCCGCCTTGAAGTCACTATAAGGAGTTGTTCAAACGGTCGGGCAAACAAGACATTTTGGATCACGAGTAAAAAACCGATCGCTACCAAAATATACCAGAAGGAAAAGGCAGTCCCGGGCCCATACCTTTACTGATTACGGTTCGCTGATTACTGTTCATCTATAACCTCCATGCCAGCATTATATGGCAGAGCCTCAACAGCGGGTGTCGTGTGGTACCTCACTTTCGACTTCTTCGGCTCGTAACCTCACACTAGTGTACAGGAGAGCTTCTCTCCTCGCCAACTGATCTCTGGGACGAGTGATCAGCTCTCAGGCAAGGAGGTGCCATATGCACAGCAGTGTACACTACAGGAGCCCAAAGGGAAAGGGCACACCCATTTCTACTCCAAGCCGAAGCTGGTAGGGGCAAGATGAGATGTGGTCGCGCGGGCTACGTTCCTCGCTGCTTTCAGCCACACAATGCCAGTGCCCCTGTGCTACAATCACAAAAATCTTGTCATCAACGCTCAGTCTATTGTTAGACGTCGTATCAAGGTTTGCTCCCTACAGTGGAGTAGGCTCTTTATCTCATTCTAAGAGGAAATGTATTTCTATGTCACGTTTTTTCCTGCGAGTGCAGTGTCAAGTTGGGCCTGTGTGCTCGGTGCCCAGGATAAGTGAGAGGTGGGTGAGAAGTCTAGGTGACGTGGAGCAACGTCTGAGTGTGATGGAGCGTGCAGCTTCTTTTTACTAGGGGCTGTTAGGATGAAAAGCGCTGGCTGTATCCTACGGTATAGCATAACAGTCCTGTGATGACAGGCCTAGTCTGAAAGAGGCGACACCATGGCTGCTAAAAAGCTTGTACACATCATTGGTACTGGGACGATCGGTGAACCGCTGATTGGCCTCTTCTAAATCTGCGTGAGCAGCTTGAAATCGATGAGATTACCTTCCACAAGAATCGGCCTCTGCTCGGCGATCGTGCCAAAGTGAAAAATCTCATTCGGCGCGGTGCGAAGCTCGTCGTGGCCGCAGAGAAAATGAGCGACTTTGAAAAGCTCGGTATGCAGCCCACCTACGAGATCCAGCAGGCCATGGAACAGGCCACTGTGATTATTGATTGCACCCCGGACGGCGTGGCGAATCAGCATAAAATTGACTGGTTCCAACATATGCCGACGACCCAGGGGTTTCTCGCCCAGGGAGTGAATTTGGGTTTGGGAAGCCGTATGCGCGTGGCATCAACGATGCAGCCCTGGTGCCGGGGAAGATCGTTTCATCCAAATCGTCAGTTGTAACACGCACAACCTCGCTGTGCTCACTGGAAACCCTGGCCCTGCATGACGAAGCCTCCGATAACCTGCTTGAAGGCCGCTTTGTCTGTATGCGGCGCTCCAGTGATCTCAGCGAGACAAAGAGTTTTATTGCGGCGCCAGAGGCTGGGAAACATCACGATTCTCAGTTTGGCACGCATCACGCGCGGGATGCCTGGCACCTGTTCAACACGCGTGGGCTCGATCTCAATCTCTTTTCCTCGGCGATTAAGCTGAACACACAGTACATGCATAGCATCTGGTTCAACCTCAAGGTCAAGCGGCCGGTGACGTTGGACGAGGTGATTGAGAAACTCCAGGCGAACAAATATGTCGCCTTGACGGAAAAGACCATGGCCAGCCCGATCTTTCTTTTGGCCGGGACCATGGGTTTTTTGGACGTATCCTCAACCAGACAGTGATCTCCACACCGACATTGACGGTGCGGGATGGGCATGAAATCACCGGCTTCTGCTTTACCCCGCAGGATGGGAATTCCTTGCTGAGCAGTATCGCCGCCACGGCCTGGCTCATGTATTCCGACACGTGTGAGCAACGTATTCATCAGTTTGTGAGTTCGTATCTGTTTGATGAAGTCTAAGGCGTCTCTAAGGTGTCGGCTGGTGGTGCGGGGCTCGGCAGAGCGCAGCCCCGTTTACCATCCGTGCCATTTCTGGCAAGCAGTTTTACGCATCCTGCATAGACGCCACTTTTAAGCCTATCCTCACGTCACAGTAATTGCCGTATGCTCATTCCTCACACGCCAGACGTGCTCGTCCTCCCCATTGTGACGTACTGGGATGGGACACCCTGCGCCAATACGCGCTTGCACGGTGTGGTGACGTTAGGCGCCGAGGATGAGGGCTCTGTATCACTGCTGCATTACCGCATCAGGAATGCCCGTGTGTCTCCTGCGACGCCACCGCGCACGCGTGTGGCGAACCTGTGGAGTACGATGTGGTGGAATGTTTCGTCGCGGGGGCGGAGGGCTATCTTGAAGTCGAACTCGGCGCCGGAGGGCACTTTCTCGTGTCTCGATTTTGCTGCGCCACGTGTGCGCCGCAATGCCTACGAAGCGTTTGTCCCGCGTATGACCTTCGAGCCATGTCTGGAGGGAAAGCCAGCCTGGCGTTGCAGTATCCTGATTCCCTGGTCTATGGTGCCCGTGCACGTTCAAGGTGTGAACGCCTATATCATCAGCCGCCAATCACTACCTGTGCTATCATCCCCTCCCTGGTCCCACGCCGGATTTCCACCAGCCGGAGCGCTTTCCCTATGTGCGTCTTGAGGGCAGAGCCTGAGCTATGCAGCCGGAGGTCATGGTCCAGCATTTTTCCCTGCCGGCCGTACGCACAGTGACGCCTGTGGGGCGTGGACTGCTGCATGCCACGTACAGAGTGGTCACTGTAGGCGGGGACTTTGTTGTCCAAAGGTTGCATGCCGCCATCCCTGACAGTGCCATAGACGATATGCGTATGGTGACCGCGTATCTGGTGTCCTGCGGCCTGCCAGGTACCGTCCGTAGTACTGACACGGGACGGGAGGCCGTTTGCACGTGATACGAGCGGTGGGGCGCTGGCGGGTTTATCCCCGGCTCCCAGGCCATGTGGTCGAGAGCTTGCCAGACCCTGCCATGGCCCGCGAGGCAGGACGCCTCGTCGGCCTCCTGCATAAGCACCTGGCAGCATGTGATTACATACCGCAAGGCAGCATCCCGCACTTCCACGATACGGATTTTGTCCTCACAGAACTGCAGCGAACGTGCATTCCCAGTTGCCCGATGAGGTACGCGGTATCGCTGACGACATCCTCGCGACGCTGCCGCCGCTCATCATTGCCGACGAGCCGCAGCAGCTTATCCACGGGGATCTGAAAATCTCCAACCTCATCTTTGATGACCTGGGACACGCCGTAGGCATCATCGATTTTGACACCATCCTCCGACATGCCCGCGCCATTGACCTGGGCGATGCGTTCCGCTCGTGGTGCAACCGCACGGCTGAAGATGACCCGGACGCGACGTTCGATGTCGCCTTCTTCGAGGCCGCCGCATTCGGCTATGCCCAGGGCTTTGGTGTCCCCCCAGTCCAGACAACGCGCACCAGGCATTTACGTGCCACCAGGCAGATCACGCTCGAACTTGCTGCGCGCTTCCTCATCGACGTGGTACGCGATGCTTATTTTGGTTTTGACGCCGCGCGCTATCCTCATCGTCGTGCCCACAATGTGGCGCGTGCGCGTGGGCAGTATCACCTGGCGCAGACGACTCCTTGCCCATTTTGACCGCTATAACATCCAAAATGAGGAAGATATCCGGCAGGGGTTGGAGAAAATGCCGGCTCATGTTCGAGGGCAGAGGCACAAGATAGTCACATTGGGAAATCAAGGGTAGTGGCAAGAGGGTGGACAATGGTTCTGGGACTTAAGTCTCTTGATTTCTGGTGGCGGAAGCGTATGGGAGTCGAACCCACCATCGAGGGTGATTAGCCCCGATCACTGGATTTGAAGTCCAGGCGAGCACACCAGCACCGGTACGCTTCCATAGTATGAGGCAAAACTGATAGTGGAGGGATATGAACTGTCGACCCCCAAGGTCCGGCAGGGGACAGAATATTGACGCCCTAGGATGCTGTGTATCCTACCTGGCTCACGAGTCCCTGTCAACACAGTAACGCCTGCCCCAAGACGTGGGTATGAGGAGGAAACCTCGCCCAAGTGTTGGTGACCTCCATATCTCATGCCAACAGAGTCAGCCAGTATGTCGTCCTCAGGTCAGCCAGGGCGCCGCGAGGCTCGCGGCTTCCGCGTAGACGAGGCGAACGGGCACGCCCTGCTCGAGGGCAAGACGTTTACAAGCTTCATACTCTGGTGCAGCCTGCACAATGCGACCGTCTAAGACACCACACTTCACAGGGATGACGCCATAGCGTGTGTCAACCTGGCGATGGAAACGTTCGAGTTTATGGCGCCAGACTTCGTGCACACGGACACCAAACGTCGAGGTCTCCTGGAGGATAAGGTGTGATAATTTGGCTACGGCGGGGAGAGGGGCTAATACAGTTAAGGTATTTGCTGGACGATTTTTCTTCATGAACAGAGGCGTGAGGGTCACATCTAAAGCTCCCTGCGCAAACAAACGTTCGGCAACGCATTCGTAGAACTCAGGGTTCATGTCATCAATATTGGCTTCAATGACGGCAATCCGCTCGGCAGCAGCAGGGCCGACTGTCTCGCCCAGCAGCACTTGCAGACGACGTGCAGCTTCCGCTGCGGATGCCGCGGTGAGACCATATCCTGTGCCAGCAACCGTCATGTCAGGGAGCGGACCGAAACGTGTGGCCCAGGCTGTGAGTATAGCTGCCCCACCAACTGTCGTCGGTTCGGCATGGCGAGGCACACCCTCACCATAGACTGGCAGGCCCCGGCAGAGTTCCGCAGTCAGGGGATGGGGCAGGGGGCCGGCGTCCCTGTGCAGCATCGATGAACCCAGTACTCAGCGGCATGGGGGCCGCCACAACTTGCTCAATGGCGAGATCTTCCAGCGCACCGGCGACACCGCTCCCCAGGTAGAGTATCTCGGGCAGAAACGCAGACTGTAGAGCGAGTTCTCCTCCCTCTGACACGCCATGGACACGCGCCACTGCTGCAACAAAGCGCCTCAGTATGTGGAGTATACACTGCTTGACATACGAGGAAGCCTCACTCTGCTCAAGCAAGCCTACGAGAGTCGCATAGGAGTGTGGGTGCAGGAATGCGTGCGCCTGTGGAGCAGTCCACGTCACGTGCGTTGCCATCGCATCTGTACAGGGCACACGCGCGCATGACAACTCCGCTGCGGGAGGTGTAGATGGTGCCAGACCTGTTCCACGCGCGTGAGCGAAGCACCGGCATCGAGGAAAGCCCCCAACAACAGCGGCCCCGTCACGCCCTCATAGCCATGGACATAAGCAATGCGCATGTCTAATGTTCCTGCACCGTCTCTGACAGCCGAGCCGGTCGCTGTTTCACCAATGAGGTTAATGCTATGCGCCATATAGCCAGCGCCGAAGCCATTGTCAATATTGACCACCGCTATCCCAGCTGCGCAGCTGTTGAGCATGGCCAACAGCGGTGCCAGGCCATGGAAATGAGCCCCATACCCCACACTGGTGGGCACCGCAATGACCGGTTTATCTACCAGGCCCCCAACCACGCTGGGGAGTGCGCCTTCCATGCCAGCCACGACAACGATGACCCTGGCCGCTGCCAGGAGAGCATATTGATCGAGGAGGCGGTGTAATCCTGCCACGCCAACGTCATACACAGTTTGCACGGTACTCCCGAGGGCGCTGGCCGTGACCGCAGCCTCCTCGGCTACAGGGAGGTCTGAAGTCCCAGCCGCGGCAACGAGGACCACTCCTGTAGTGCTCGTACGATGATGATGCCTGACGCGCCACAACAGTGCGTGCTATAGCGTTGTATTCTGCCTGCGGTGCAAGCGCCAGGAGGGCTTCCGCCGCCTGCGGGGAGAGGCGTGTGGCGAGCAGGTCACTGCCATGGTGGAGAATACGTTCGCCAATAATGCGTACCTGGTCGACGGTTTTGCCTTCGCCGTATATGACTTCTGGCACACCCCTGGCGTAGACTCCGGTGATGATCAATACGTGCGAACCCCAGGTCTTCATAGGGGAGAAAGCGTAATTGCTCCAGTCCTGCCTCAGGGGTAATCTTACCTGCAGCAATATTCTTGAGTAGCTGAGCCACCTGCGCGCGATTCATACGCTCGCCCTTCAGCGATCCTCGTGCTTCAACGTGCGTTGCATCAGTTCCGTGACCGCCTCATGCGGGGTAATATGGCCCTGGAGCAGGGCATAGACTTTTTCAGCAATGGGCATTTCCACCTGATAACGCTCCCCAGAGCCACCGCAGCACTTGCGGTGGTCACCCCTTCAGCGACCATGTGCATCTGTGACAAAATATCCGACAGTTTTTGCCTTGTCCCAGTTGCACCCCCACCACATAATTCCGACTGAGAGGTCCAGTGCACGTCAGGACCAGGTCTCCCATACCAGAGAGCCCGGCAAACGTCTGGGCTCTTGCTCCCATCGCCACGCCAAGGTGCGTCATCTCGGCTAAACCACGTGTAATCAGGGCAGCCCGTGTATTATAGCCAAGATTGAGACCGTCACAGACACCAGCGGCAATCGCCAGTGACATTTTTCAGCGCCCCCGAGTTCGACCCCAAGCACATCGGTGTTGGTATACACACGAAAGGTCGCGGTGCTCAAAAGCTGTTGGACCGTCTCTGCCACGGCATGACTGGTGGCAGCAGCCACAGCCACGCTCGGGGTGCCCTGGCTCACTTCACGGGCAAATGTCGGGCCAGATAAGACGGCTATCTCAATGCCTTGTCTTAGGGCGAGAGTCGCTTGCAGCACCTGGGACATGGTGCACAGCGAACCTGCCTCTATACCCTTTGTGGCGCTTACCAAGAGCGCTGAGGCTGGGAGCATGGGAGTCAACATACCCCACACGGTCCGTACGGCATGCGAAGGCACGACTGAGATAAAGGTGGTCGTAGCATACGCTGCTTCAGCAAAATCAGCCGTCAACGTGAGGCGTGGATGCAATGGGACACCAGGTAAATACAACGCGTTTTCTCGTTCACGGGCCATATGCTGGGCTAGGCGCTGTGTCCGAGCCCAAAGCCTAACCTCATATCCTTTGGCCGCCAGGAGATTGGCCAATGCCGTGCCCCAGGAACCCGCTCCAATGACGGCGACACGTGTGTTGTGGACGTGCTCTGACATGTCATACACCCTATGCCCACATCCGATTGCTAGCCTGGAGGATCAGGGGACTCTTGTCACTCGTATTATGGCGATGCCTCCGTAGCCCAGGCACGGGAGCGGCGTACCGCCTCCTGCCAGCCACGGTACAGACGATCACGACGATCCACGGACATCTGTGGCGTATAGGTACGGTCCAGGCGCCAGTTCGCCGCAATCTGGTCCTGGCTTTCCCAATAACCCACGGCTAAGCCAGCCAGATAGGCAGCCCCCAGGGCTGTCGTTTCCACAACCTGAGGCCGTTGGACCGGCGCTTGTAACATATCGCTCTGAAACTGCATGGCTAGATCGTTGACCGCCGCACCCCCATCCACACGTACGACCGAGACTGGCACACCCGCCGCGGCGATCATACTGTTGACCACATCGCAGGTCTGATAGGCCATCGCTTCCAGGGCTGCACGGACAATATGCGCCCGGCTCGTGCCACGCGTCAGCCCAATCAACAGCCCACGCGCATACATATCCCAGTGGGGAGATCCCAGACCAGTAAACGCCGGTACAGAAATACACCCCATGCGTGTCCGGCACGCTGGCTGCCAGTCTTTCACTCTCCGCAGCACTCTGGAGAATCCGCAATTCATCCCGTAGCCACTGCATGGCTGAGCCTGTCGAGAAGATACTGCCCTCGAGGGCATAAGTGAGGACGCCATGGAGTCCCCAGGCAATGGTACTGAGCAGACCGTGCGACGCTGTCACAGGCTGGGCACCACTGTGCATCAACACAAAAGAACCCGTACCGTAGGTATTCTTGACCGCCCCAGGCGTAAAACATGCTTGACCAAAGAGGGCGCCTTGCTGGTCGCCAATCACGCCGCCAATAGGAATATGCGCCCCGTCGAAATGCCCTGGTGCTGTTGTCCCAAACACACCGCTCGAATCACGCACTTCGGGCAGGAGAGCGGCTGGAATATCCAATGCACGCAGAATCTCGGTATCCCAACTGCGCGTGTGGATATTGTACAGCATTGTCCGCGCCGCATTCGAGTAATCTGTGCAGTGCAAGCGCCCACCACTGAGCTTATAGAGTAACCATGTGTCTACCGTCCCAAACGCTAACTGGCCCTGCAGCGCGCGTGCGGGCCCCGGGGACATTGTGCAGCAGCCACTGGACCTTGGTGGCCGAAAAATAGGCATCGAGCACGAGCCCTGTACGTTGCTGGATCTCTGTGTCCCAGCCCTGGGACCGTAGCGCTTCCACCAGGGGCGCGGTACGGCGACATTGCCAGACAATGGCTGGATAAATCGGTTCCCCAGTCGCCCGGTCCCAGATGAGCGTAGTTTCACGCTGATTGGTCACCCCAGGGCTGCCACCTGCGTAGGGTGCACGCTTGCTTGCTGGAGGACCTGCTGCGCCGTGGTGAGCTGCGAGTGCCAGAGATCAGCAGGATCGTGCTCTACCCAACCAGGTTGCGGATAGTGTTGTGGAAATGCCTGACTGACTTGATGTACCACTTGACCAGTGCGATCAAAGAGCACCGCCCGTGAACTACTTGTCCCCTGGTCAAGAGCCAAAATATACGTGTCTGTCATACGCGTAGTGTGGCAATGTGGTTATGAGAGTGACGCATAAATGCGTATGCTAATTTCTTGGTCAGGCATATCGTCGGGAAACGGATGATACGGCGCCGCCCGTTTGACAGCTCTCAGGAGAGCCTGATCCACCGCTGGATACCCTGACGAACGCAGCAGCACCGTTTCCGCCAATTCGCCATTCCGTCGGACGGTAAAGCCGACAATCGGCACGCCTATGGCACCATGATCGGGACGCAATTGCGGCACAGTAAACACCAGCTCGATTTTACGCTGCATGCTGAGCAGATAGGAGACATGCTTAAAGCCATACGAGGCGATCGAGCGGTACTTCCCACCCTCGCCGGTGCCGGAACCTTCTCCAGAACGTTCCGGGCCACGCTCGAACACGCCTGGGGCATCGAAAGAGGGCAACGGCTGATGTTTTTCTAAACGTGCAAAGTGTTCAGCGAGTGCCTGCTTCCCACTCCCCTGCTGGCTTCCCAGCCGCCTCACGCTCCTGAGGACTGCGCTGCACCATGGCGAGTTCCTGTTCTGGCGTGAGTTTCTGACGTTCAGGCCCCAGCGGTATCTTCGGCACTGCTGGCGGCGCAGGAACCGTTGGCATTTGGGGCATGCTGCCCCCAGGGAGTACTTCTGACTGACGTGCCTCTTCTGCCGGCGCTCGGGATGGCTCGGCGAGACGCGGAGCCGCTTTCGCCTGTGCTGACAGGTGGACTCGCTGGTGCCTCGGGCCGACGTTTCTCCTCCGCTGGCGGGCGCGGCGATGCCGGCGGGGTTGGACGTGGCAGCGGCGTTGGTTTGGCTTGTGGCGCTGGGGCCGGCGGTTTGGGGGTGGCAAGATCTCGCTCTTGAGCACAGGGGCCGGCGGCTTTGGTGGAGCCGACTCTGCTTTCGCCGGTGGAGAGCCCGATGGCTGCGGTGGGGCTGGCGTCACACTTGGCGGCGCTGCTACGGCTGGCGCCGACGGTTCTAAAGACGCATCGGGCGGTGTAGGCTTGCCGGTGCTGTAACGCTCTGGGAGCGGAATATCTGGAGGCATAGCGCGCGGCTGTTCTCCGGAAGGCTTGCGCGTGCCCCCCTCTCTGGCCCAATATCTTGCGCTTTACTGTCATAACGCGAGATGAGCCGCGCATTATCAGGACGCTCTTCACGCACCGGTTTGGGCAAATCGACGACTGTGCCGCCTTTTGGCAGTGGTGCTGACCGGCTTCGGTGTGACCGGCTCTAGTGCACGTGGGGATGCCGGAGGTTGTGGCGCTTTAGGCTCTGGCTTGCGTGCCGGGGCTTCGGGGAGTTTACGAGCACGTTCTGGTGTTTGGGCAATCTGCGGTTGTGGCTGCGGGAGGTAATTCCAACAATTGCACTGCTACCGGCGCATCGGAGGGCGCCGCCGCCGGCCGTGTCAGCGCAGCGAGTGGGATAAAGCGCAGGAGGCCGAGCACAAGGACGTGCATAAGGGCTGATAGTAGTAGAGCAAGCCGTAGCCGAGATCTATTCATGAATATCCAAGAGGCTGGAGGACTTGCAGCCTCAGATAGAGGGAGTTGGACCTATGGTGCAGGGAAAACGCTCCCCAGCTTATATAGCTTCCTTCCCATGTTCCCGCGTCCGAATACGCACCACATCCTCTACCGGCAAGACAAAAATTTTCCCATCGCCAATGCGTCCCGTATGGGCCGCTGTCATAATGGCGTCGATGATATCGTCCACCTGCTCTTCTGGAGCAAGGATTTCGAGCTTGGTCTTGGGCAAAAAATCTACCACATACTCCGCCCCTCGATACAATTCTGTGTGCCCTTTTGGCGTCCGAAGCCTTTCACCTCTGTCACCGTCAGCCCATGCACTCCAACAGTGTTAAGGCGCTCCCTTGACTTCATCGAGCTTGAAAGGCTTGATGATGGCTTCAACCTTTTTCATCATGCTCCTCACCCTCCCAACCTTTACGACACGACCACAACCGTTAGGCGGAGACGCGCTGGAGAGCCCGATAGCCGATGTCGCGTCGGTAATGCGCCCTGGCCATTGAATCTGCGCCACCGCATGATACGCGTGGGTGATAGCCGACGCCAGCGAGGCGGCGCGTGTGGTCACGCCGAGCCACGCGTCCACCATTAGTCACCAGACGCCCAGCCTGTATGTCAGTCCCAGCATGAAACACCCACGTGTTCTCCAGGCGTTCGATCTCCTCCACACCAACGATAGGAGTCCCTACGGCATACGATCCAGGATAGCCCTCTGACGCCATCACCACACACACCGCAGCGTCTGCCAGGTATTCTGCTTGCAGATTGCCTAAATGCCCCCGGGCTGCGCCATCGAGCAACGGCAAAGAGGTCATTGTGCAGTCGTACGTAGTAATGGCTGGGTCTCCGGATCACCAAACCGCGCGTTAAATTCTATGACGTATGGACGCTCATCAACAATCATCAGTCCGGCATACAGAACACCGCGGTACGGTGTTCCACGGGCTCGCCATACCGCGCACTGTCGGCTCAATAATCTCCGCCATAATGCGCTCATGCAGCGCCGCCGTAATGACCGGCGCTGGCGAATAGACCCCCATCCCACCAGTGTTTGGCCCTCGATCCGCATCATAGACGCGCTTATGATCTTGCGCGGCGGCCAGGGGAGCACTTTTCGCCATCCACTAAAACATGAAAAGAGGCTTCCTCGCCCTGCAGCAACTCCTCAAGCACCACACGACATCCCGCCTCGCCAAACACTCTGGCTTGCATCGCCTGCTGGACTGCCTGCAGGGCCTCGTCACGTGTTCTGACAAACTGTTACCCCTTTCCTGCCGCCAAGCCATCCGCCTTGACTACCAGGGGTGCATCATGCCAACGAATATAATCCTGAGCTTGCATCACATCATCAAAATCGCTGCCTCAGCCGTCGGGATGCCCTCTGCCCACATAAACCTCTTGGCAAACGCTTTTGCTGGTCTCGAGTTGGGCTGCAGCCTGGGTAGGACCAAAGACGCGCAAGTTACTCCTCTGCAAACGCATCAGTAATCCCGAGTGCCAGCGACAATTCAGGACCAACGACCGTTAAAATCAATGCCCTTGCTCTAGAGCGAAACGTCGCAACCCCGGCAATATCATCCGCTGCGATAGGGATATTTTCCGCCTGCTGACGGCTGCCAGCATTGCCGGGCGCGCAGTAAAGCTTCGTGATATGGGGACTCTGGGCGAGTTTCCAGGCCAGCGCATGCTCCCGTCCCCCACTGCCAACGACGAGTACCTTCACCGTGTACCCCTCCCTCCATAGCGCGGTCTCGAGGGTTCAAGTCGCCTAAACTGTAGCGTACAATGCCCGTGAGTACAATTGCTGCTGTTTCGGTACGCAGCAGATGTGATGACCGAGACTGGTAGTGGTAAAGCCCTCTGTACGCGCCATCTCGATTTCGTGGCCAGTGAGGACCACCTTCTGGTCCGATCAAGAGCGCACGACGGGACTCTGACCTGTAGAGACTCTCTAAGATCTGTCGTATGACCTTGCTGACCGCTCTTCCTCCCAGCAGACGAGGTTTGACCGGGGCACACGCTCTACAGCGCACACTAAGAGTCCCGCAGCGCACAGGGCGTGTTGGATATCGAAGTAACGTCCGCCGTCCACACTGGCGCGCCGCCGCTGCGGCAATACGTTGCCAGCGCGCCATCTTTGTGGCAAGCCGCTCTGACGCCTCACGCTACCACTGTCCGCTCCGTATGCAGAAGCACCAGGTTGTCAAGCCAAGTTCGGAGCATTTTTCCACAATCAGGATCCATTTTTGGTCCCGCGGGTGAGCCTTGCCCAAGGATGAGTGGGGAAGAGGCAGAGCATCGTAGGGCCAGCAACGCCAGCCTCTCTCCCTGCACATGCGTCGCTGCCACGCTGGTCAAGCGGATCAGAGCACTCCTGAGCCAGTACCATCGAAGGCGGTAATTTCATCCCCAACCCGTAATCGTAGCACATGCCTAATATAGTGGGCTACGGATGCAGGGGACAGCGTGATGGTTGGCTGTCGCGAGGGTCTCTGGAGGAACGCAAACGCGGTGCTATGCTCATCGCTGCTCACACGTGGAGGAACTCTTGCTCCACATCACGCGCACGCCGGACTGCCAGGGGCCATCCACTCCTCCTCTACACGTCTTGCCTGGACCGCGAGCCCGGCGTTCTGAATCGCTGTACGCATGGTCAGCTTCTTGGGAGGCCAGAAGACCAGAGAGAATGATCGTTCCCCCTGGGGCCAGATATCGCGTCAAAGGGCTGCAGCATCTCTACCAACGGCCCCAGATAGATATTGGCGGTTATGCATGGAAACACCAGTCACGCTCTGCCACGAGCCATGGAGAAATCGTGCCCGGTCTTGCAGTCCATTCAACTCCGCATTGTGTGCGTGGCGACAGCGATGGCCTGAGCATCAATATCTACACCTACGGCGCTCTGCCATCCCAGTTGCAAGGCTGCAAGAGCTGAGAATACCTGAGCCACACCCGACGTCGAGGCAGCTACTCTCTCTGGCATTGCGCAGCGTACTGGAGCAGCACGGGCAGACACAGATGTGTGCTAGGATGGGTACCCTGTCCCAAACGCAGGGCCGGGATTGAGCGTGAGGCACGCCATGGTGGCAGGGGACAGGGCGAGGTATCCCATGGGGGCGAATCATGAGGCGTTCCCCAATGTAGAGCAGGTTGGAAGAACTGCTGCCATTGCGTGAGATTAATCCACGTCCAACAGCGGTCTACGGTAGAGCTGCACGCTCAGGGATCTCGCCGGCACAGGTACTGAGCCACTGCTGCAGGGCAGCCACATGCCTGGGGAGCGTGTCCATCAAGAGGCAGAGCTCCTTGGAGGAACAGTCCATGCTGTGGTCTCAGGCTACGCGTCTCGATGCAGAGCGGTATGCTGCAGGGGTCAGCATGGCCTGCTCATGGAACACCACTGCTGTGGAGCCCAGACCATGGAGGTAGTCACTGGCAGCCTCACTCAGGCTCTCAGGCACCTGTACATAAATCTCCCACCATTGGCGATCGAGGAAGCAAGCCATAGAAAGACAAACCGGTGGAGGTCTTATTGCTGTGTCAGGATTTTGCTGACAATATTGGCTGTGTGGTCGACAATGGCCATGATCCGTGGGTAGACCATGCGTTTCGGGCCAACGACCCAAGGACACCAAGCGTGCGGTTGTCGCGTAGCTGTATGTATGGGTCACAAAGCTACACTCCACGAATATCCTTAAAAGGTGTTTCGGAGCCAATAATGACATGCACCACAGGTTCATCAGACACTTATCAAGCAGACTGATCAAGCGGTTTTTTTCTTCAAAGGCTTTGAAGAGATCTTTCATCTGATCAAGATTCGACGCAAATTCGGGTTGATCCATGATGTTAGGACGTGCCGCCCAGATAGATATCCACTCTCGTCTTCGCTGGTTTCCCCAAAGGTTTTCGCGCCTACACTGAGCGCTTGCTGCGACAGCTTATCATACTGGGCTTTTCTCCTCCGCCATGCGGTCCAGAACGATGCTGGCGTATCGTCCGCAAGGGCTGGCCTGAGAACTCCTGATTGAGGTAATTGGAGATTTGATACAACTCCTCCTGGGTCATCTCACTCATCAAGCATAATAAGTTTATTATGCACCATCCCTGATTCCATGACAAAAATCGCCAGCACTTGCCGACCGCGAATCTTGACAAACTCAATGCGCTTGAAGATGGTAATTGAAAAGATATGGAGCACGACACCAGCGTAGCGCGAGATCTCGGACAGCAAACGTGAAGTGGCAGCCATTACCTCATCCACTTCCCCGTGATATGGCGCATAGCGCCGCGAGATGAGGGCTGATTCCTCTGCGCTGAGCACTTCGATGCCACGGAGATTATCGACATAAAAACGATAGCCCTGATCTGTCAGGCATGCGTCCAGCGGAGGTGTGGGGTTGTTCAGAAAGCCCAGCTCTTCAAGATCAGAACATGATATTGCGAATCGTTGCCGGACTGAGACCAAAATCAAAGCGTTTCGAGATCGTCCGCGACGCCGACTGGCTCACCTGTATGAATAAAACTGTGGATAACAGCCATTAAAATATTTCTGCGTGCGCTCATCCAGTCCTTCAGGACCCAGAGGTTCTCGCATACACGCTACCCTTCCTCACATCACATCAGTGCGACCTACACTGCCTGTACTTGTACTCCGCATGTGCAACTACCTGTACTCTTCGTCTATTGTAGCACTTCATACCAGGCAATACGACTAGTTTCACAGCATACAGCATGCAAACAGCTCTCTGCTCTCGCATGTGACACACGGCTCTCACGACCAGTGTCACACCTCAGCGCAGAGGATGACAGATGCCTCTCCCCTATGGTATGCTGCCAGCCTGAGTACCACAAGAGCTGCAGCACAAGGAGCATCTGTGGCATTCGGCGCTATCCTTTGGACAAGAGCATGCCCTCTGCATTGCTTCAGAAAGCCTTAGTAAGTGCCCGCCTCGGGCATGCCTATCTCTTCTATGGTCCAAGCGGGGTTGGGAAAAAAGCTCACGGCGTTGCAGTTCGCCAAAGCCTTGGCATGCCAAAGGCGCCACCGCTGAGGCCTGTGACAGGTGTACTTCCTGTCATAAAATGACCACAGGCAATCACCCGGATGTCGTCGTCATCAACCCCGAGGGCACGTCGATTCGCATTGAGCATATTCGTGCCATGCAACGCCAACTCAGTTACAGGCCCTACGAAAGCCAGCGCACCGTCGTCATTATTGATGGCTGTGAAAGCTTAACGCCTCCTGCGGCCAATGCCCTTCTTAAAACATTAGAGGAACCGCCAGCCAGCGCGCTCTTGCTCCTCCTGACGAGCAAAAGGATGCGTTGCCGTTGACCATTATCTCCCGTTGTCAACAGATCCCTTTTCGTCCACTGGCCCCTTCCCACATTCGAGCGATTCTTGCTCCAACAAGGGGTAGACGAGCCTACATGCTGCTCTTGTAGCAACCCTCGCAGAAGGACGCATCGATACCTGGACTGCAGACTGATATCAGCCAAGTTCTCGCCAGGCGGCAAAGCGCCTACGCGTTGCTGCCAGGGCGAGGCCACACCAAAAGTATGCCGCTCTTTCTCCTCGCCCGACAATGGGCTGGGTCGCGCGAACAGTGCGAGGAGGTCCTGCATTGGCTCTCCCTGTTCTGCCGCGACCTCGTGATGCTGAAGGTTGCCTCTACGACCCCGCTGTACAATCATGACTTACAAGCAGAACTGGCGAGATCTGGCCAGCTCTGTGTCGGTTGAACCGCTCCTCGATCTCTTTGTGTCGCTTGAGCAACTTCGGCATTATCTGACAGATGAACGTCAATCCCCAGCTCACCTTTGAGCAACTCGTTATCCAACTCCAGCAGCTTTTGGGGACCCCAGAGTGTCTCCTGACATGCCGTTTAGCGGGCATACTCTGTCGCCCGCGTCTCACGCAGGACCGTCACCCTGATCTGCCCGGGATAGACCATCTCCCTGCTCAATGCGTTTCGCCACATCCCGTGCGAGTAAAGTGGCTTCTGCATCATTCACTTGGTCAGGCTGGACCACAATGCGAATTTCGCGTCCAGCTTGGATCGCGTAGGTTTTTCTACACCAGCAAAGGAATCACCAATTTCTTCCAGCTTCTGGAGACGTTTGATATAGCCTTCCAGCATCTCCCGTCGCGCCCCAGGACGCGCTGCAGACAAGGCATCCGCGGCAGCCACCAGGATCGCTTCAATATAGCGCGGCTCCTCATCCTCATGGTGACACCCAATGGCATTCAGCACCACGTCGGGTTCACTGTACTTTTTGGCAATCTCCTGCCCGATTTGCACGTGCGTGCCCTGCGTCATATGATCGGCAGCTTTGCCAATATCATGGAGCAATCCTGCCCGTCGCGCTAAGCGCTCGTCAGCTCCGAGCTCCGCGGCCATAATGCCAGCCAGGAACGCCGTTTCCTTGACATGCTGGAGGACATTTTGCGAATAGCTCGTGCGGTACTTCAAGCGCCTAAGAGCTTGATAATTTCCGGATGGAGGATCCTCAACCCCACTTCGAAGGCCGCGGCCTCACCTTCTTCCTTGAGAAGGTATTGGCCATCTCTTTCTTGACCTTTTCCACCACGTCTTCGATACGTCCTGGATGGATGCGTCCATCCGCCAGCAGACGCTCAGCGCCAGCCGTGCGATCTCACGGCGAATAGGGTCAAAGCCTGAGATAATGACTGCTTCTGGTGTGTCGTCAATGATGAGGTCGACACCTGCAGCCGTTTCGAAGGCACGAATATTGCGCCCTTCCCGGCCAATGATACGGCCTTTCATCTCCTCGCTCGGCAGCGTCACGACAGAGACCGAGCTTTCCACCACGTGGTCAGCAGCAAAGCGTTGGATCGCCAGACTCGTATAAAAACGCTGGCCCGTTTGCGTGCCAGTTCCTTGGCCTCCTCTTCGGTGCGTCGTAGCTTCTCTGCGGCCTCAGCGCGGGCGTCGGAGAGCATGCGATCCATGAGTTGCTGCTTCGCTTCGGCGGTGGTCATATGGGCGATCTGCTCTAAGGTATGCATCTGGGTCGCCAGCAGGGTGGCGAGTTCCTGCTCTTTGCGAGCGTAGAGTTCCTCGCGCTCGACCAGGCTGTGGTCGCGGCGTTGGAGGGCATGTTCTTTTCTCTTCAAGATGCTCGAACTTGCGTTCAAGGTTCTCCTCGCGGAGGAGAATTTTCTCTCCAAACGCTGGAGCTCAAGCTTCGTTGCGGCGGCTTCCTGCTCGATGCTAGCCTTGGCCTGGTACCACGAGGCCTGTCGCTTCGAGGGACGCCTCGCGCTTCTTGCTCTCGGCCTCTTTTTCCGCCTCGTGAAGTATGTGACGAGTACGCTCTTCTGCCTCACGTCGCCTCCGTTGGGTGGCGACGCGCTGACCTACATAACCGAGGAGGAATCCTACCACGGCTGCAACGATCATAATCACAGCGCTCATGAATAGACTAGAGTGCAACACAGTTCTCCTTTCCCCTGCCGGCGTCGAAGTCCCCTCCCCTATGGCAGAGCATGCATACAGGGATATAGCCTTGTTCCGTAACAATGCCATGCATACAGATATCATGCGGTGCTTGGGGCACGCATGGCACCACCTGTATGCCAAATGCCAAACCACACCTGTACGTTGTCGCAGGTAACTGCCTGAGAAAACGATCATAATACCCTTTGCCGAAGCCCAGACGTCCTCCACGCGCGTCAAAGGCAACGCCAGGGCACAGCAATGCAACCAATCTCCTGAGGGTGGACAACGCGCTGGGTCCCATACGGTTCCAGAATGCCAAAACGGCGCGCCGAAGCTGCGTCGGAGCCTCGCTGAGCGCTACCGCTACGAGATCCTGCCCACGGATCACTGGCACGGCAACACGCTTCTGCGACTGACGCGCTTGTGTAATAATCTGCCTCGTTTGGACTTCCTGCGGGAGGGCCATGTACACCATAACCGTATGGCTGACGCAGAAAGCCGGCAAGGCACACAACGTACGCAGCAATGACACGTACTGTGCTGCTCGATTTCTGCCGGCGTGAGCATCGCCCTCTGCGCCAAGAGATGCCGACGCAACTCTGCTTTCGTAGGCATAACTGTCTATGGGGTAGATCATACCCCACTTTGTAGAGAGCTAGCCACGAGGAGTGGATGGACTGAAGGCTTAACAGAGGAGACAGACTATGACGCGCGTGTACAACTCTACACGCTCTGAAGACGAGAAACCCCTGCTGGCTGGTCAGTCTACTGACCAGAGACATAATGCCTCTGGGGCAGGACAATACCCACTACTCATATGAGTCGTCACCATGTAGTCAATGTGCACCATACACTCTGATTATGAGCAGTGAGTCTCTACATACATGGCAGATCGATCATAGCTATTGTATTCCCTGGGACTGGCCTCTTCTGTAGTACATCTCGTCCTCAGTAAGAACAGACCTTGTATCAATCTGCAAGAAAGTCTCCCTATGCTCTGTCTGAATTGTCCCTATGCTTACAAAATACTGAAGACAACTGAGCATACTAAGGGAGTTCTATGCTCTTCACTGCGCTATGTGGCGAGTCTCTCTACCTGGCTAAGCAAACTGCTCCTGCCCCTGCCTCGTGTGCACACTTGTCACACCACGGAAGCCAGACCCTCAGCCGATCTAGGGGATCATCAGAGGCTACTGTAACAGATGTATCCCCCAGACGCAAGCAAAAACCCCTAGGCGTCCAAAGTCAGCCATCCCTAGAGGCTACGCTCGCTTTACTCATTGCTCAGTTGTTCGCGTACCAGAGAAATAAGCTGCTCGGTTTTGCATCGACAAGGCGGGCTGATTGCTCATAGGAGTCGCGGAGTTTGAAGAGATCATCAGCGATGTTCAGAGCAGTTAAGATGGCCATGCGATTGAGGGACATGGCTTTCGTGGCAGCAGCAATGGCACGCATTTTCTCGTCGACGTAATACGCGAGGCGCTGGATATGGGCAGGCGTTGCCTCCCCAGCTGCGACATCGAAAAACCTGCCCAAAATTTCTACCTCAACATCTTCCGCCATAGCCATGCCTCGAGGAATTTAGACGTACGAATCACTCGGCGCGTGAGAGAACGCTCTCTAAGCGTTCAACGATGACCAGCAGTTCTTTCTAGCCTGTTGCGAATGAGCTTCCGCTCCTGCTGTAAGGTCTGGGTGACTGTACGCAAGGAGGCGAGTTCTTCCTGATCAGACTGCCAACGCTCCAGGCTGTGTTGTTGATCATGTAACATTTGTTGGAACTGGGCAGAAGCCTCCTGCGTCAGATGCGTATTTTCTTCCTTGATCCGTATGAAAGCTTGGATCAGGTGAGTAATCTGTCTTTCCAGAGCCTCAAGTCTTTCTATATCCATGAGGCAACCTTGCGGGACGATAGCTCTTGTAGCTGCCTAAGAAGTGAAGATGCCGCTAGCAGCTGTCTGCTAAGGTACACAGAAGCGCAGAGGCCTCAGGGATGACATCGAAGTGATGAGAGAAACAGGAAAGCATACCAGCATGCAGCTCGTGTAAAATGTGCACTCTCCTCTGCAGTATGCAGAGGAAATCTACTAGGCTTCCCCAGCCTGGTGTAGATGTCGCTTTAACTAAGGAGACAACTCTGGCGAAGGCTTCCGGGTCATGCACAGCCACATCTGCCAATACCTTGCGATCCAGGGCAATCTGTGCCCCTTTCAATCCAGCCATGAACTTACTGTAGGAAAGACCATGCAGACGTGCCGCAGCATTAATACGTATAATCCAGAGTTGGCGAAAAGTTCCGCTGCCGTGCTTTCCGATCGCGGTAGGCAAACTTCCACCCGCGCTCCACCGTTTCGCGTGCCCTACGATACAGCTTCCCACGCGCTCCACGATTCCCCTTCGCATGGTCTAGCAGACGTTTGTGACGTGCGTGTTGTCACTGGCCCACTGGCCGCTCGTGGCATGACATGTCTCCCTTCAAACAAGGATATGGGCTCTCAGAAGACCAGTTAGGCGAGCAGGAGCTTCTTTATGTGCCGCGCGTCGGCAGCAGACACAAGCGTCGTATGACGTAGAGTCCGCTTCCGTTTCCGTGTCTTTTTCGTGAGAATATGACGGGCAAAGGCCTGGTTGCGCCGTACTTTCCACGTTGCCGTGAGCCGAAAGCGCTTGGCTGCACTCCGATTACTTTTCATTTTTGGCATTGAGTAACCCTAAACTCCTAAAGAAGCCCCCATACTTACGCATTGAGGACTGCTACATGGACGAGGAAACCAAGTCTATGAAGAGCGTGGACTTAAGACCATTGACATATTCCGGCCTTCTTGACGTGGCGTCTGCTCTACTGTACTAATATCGCCCATATCTTCAACAATGCGATCGAGCATACGCCGTCCAAGTTCTGTATGTGCCATCTCACGACCACGAAAGACCACAGTCACTTTTGCTTTGTGACCATCCTGCAAGAAGCGACGTACATGCTGGCTCTTAAACTGGTAATCGTGCTCCTCAGTTTTTGGTCGCAGCTTAATTTCTTTTACTGAGATAACCTTTTGCTTCTTCTTAGCTTGCTGAAGACGCTTACTTTGTTGATATTTGTACTTCCCATAATCCATGATCCGGCACACAGGCGGCTTCTCATTCAGGAGCAACCTCCACCAGATCAAAGCCCTGCTCTTCTGCTAACTGCATGCGCCTCCGCTGTCGCGCATGATCCCCAACTGAGAACCATCTTGACCTACGACGCGCACTTCACGAACACGGATCAACTCATTGATGCGTTGTTGCTTAGCAATAGGCATTTCACCTCCTACTGTGCCCTCACGGGGCGTTCCTCTAAGCCTAACGTTTGCTCACACTCCATCAGGAAGTAGGCACGGGCGGTCTTGAACCGCCGACCTCTTGCGCGTCAAGCAAAGCGCTCTCCCCCTGAGCTACGTGCCTATGCAACGATATGCGAGCTGAGATTACCGTTGGCAATACCACTTGTCAAGCGAAAAAGAGCGCTGCAACTTGCTTGGCTAACTGGCCTGTTTATAGAGCAGAGCCGGTTGCTGGCGCCGTGCTACTGCCTCCTCGATTCACCATACATTCTTGCACGTCATTGCGCGAGGGTAATTTCGTGCATCGTGTCGAAGCATGATCTCTTCCATAATCGAGCGCAGACCACGTGCTCCTGTATTGCGACGCAAGGCTTCCTTGGCAATCGCCCGTAGGGCTCCATCGGTAAATTTGAGCTTGACCTTTTCAAAATCAAAATATTTCTGGATACTGCCGGACCAGAGCATTTTTGGGTGCCGTCAGAATACGCACGAAATCCTCTTCAGTCAGCTCCTCCAGGGTAGCACACAATCGGTAAGCGCCCAATAAACTCTGGAATTAACCCAAATTTCAGGAGATCCTCGGGTTGTACTTGGGCCAGAAGCTCCCCTAGAGGTTTGTCGTCACGCGTATACAGCTGCGCCTCAAACCCCATAGTGCGCTTGCTGATACGTCGCTCAATGATCTTCTCCAGACCATGAAACGCACCGCCACATACGAAGAGAATATTCGTCGTATCGACCTGCAGAAATTCTTGGTGGGGATGTTTACGCCCTCCCTGCGGTGGCACACTGGCCACAGTTCCCCTCAATGATCTTCAAGAGCGCCTGTTGCACGCCCTCACCAGAGCACATCGCGAGTGATTGAGGGGTTCTCGGACTTGCGGCTGATTTTATCGATTTCATCGATGTAAATGATACCTTTTTCTGTACGCTCGACATCGTAGTCTGCCGCTTGCAAGAGGCGAAGGAATAATATTTTCGACGTCTTCGCCAACGTAGCCGGCCTCTGTCAGAGTCGTGGCGTCAGCTAATCGTAAAGGCAATATCCAAGATGCGCGCCAGCGTTTGTGCCAGGAGTGTTTTCCCAGAGCCTGTTGGACCAATGAGGAGCACGTTGCTTTTCTGCAACTCCACTTCGCCTCGGAGCGCATTGGCCTCGATACGTTTATAGTGGTTGTAGACGGCAACCGAGAGAATCTTTTTGGCCTTGGTCTGGCCAATGATGTAGTCATCGAGCTTTTGATTAAGCTCTCTTGGGCGTCAACAGGCGCTTGCGAGCCTTGCTTTGCTCGGCGGCACCTTCCTCAAGAATAATATCGTTACATAAATCGATACATTCATCGCAGATATATGCCGCTGGTCCTGCAATGAGCCTCTTGACTTCATCCTGAGACTTGCCGCAAAACGAACAAGCGCAGCACGTCTCCCTGTGGAGTCTTTCCGCGGCATGGATACTCCTCTCACTCGCACCGGAGATGTCTGAATATGCCTGGGTCGTATCGGTGCTGAGCAGCTCACTCTTTGGTCGGTTTGGTTACTACCCGCTTGCCATTCCGCGACACAATAACCTCATCGATCAAGCCGTACGTCCTTGCCTCATCTGGTGTCATGAAACGGTCGCGCTCGGTATCTTCAGCGATTTTGGATTTGGGTTGGCCCGTGTGGCGTACCAGGATATCGTTGAGCACATCTTGCAGACGCAGAATCTCACGGGCGTGAATTTCAATCTCGGTCGCCTGCCCCTGGACGCCGCCAAGCGGCTGATGAATCATAATGGTGGAACGCGGCAGCGCAAAACGCTTTCCGGCAGCCCCAGCTGTCAACAGGAGAGCTGCGGCGCTCGCTGCCATGCCAATACAGATGGTCGAGACATCAGGCCGAATGTACTGCATGGTATCGTAGATCGCTAGCCCAGCCGTCACCAGAACCACCAGGGCTGTTAATGTAAAATGGAGATGTCCTGATCGGGGTCCTCGGCTTCCAGGAACAGCAACTGAGCAATGATCAGGTTCGCAATCATGTCATTGATCGGGGTCCCTAAGAAGACAATACGATCTTTGAGCAGGCGCGAATAAATATCATACGCCCGCTCGCCGCGATTCGTTTGCTCCAACGACCATCGGCACTAGTGCCATACTCCTCGTTCCTCCTTAGAGTGGACGTCGCTACACCCGCTACGCTTTGGGATACCGCCGTGTCCTCACTCACTATTGTATCGGTAATATGCATATCAGCCATGATCTTCGCAAAGACTTTGGCTTCCGAGCAGGCTAGCTTCAAGGGCTCGCAGGGTGCCGTTGCGCTCCATGGCTCTTTTTAATGCCTCAGGATTTTGCGCTGTCCGCGCCGCCAGAGACTGCCACTTCTGCCTCCACCTCCGTCGCGTGCTACCATGATACTCAGCCGTTGGCAGCGATATGGCGCAGAATCAGTTGCCCACGCACGGCCTCAAGGGCCTGTGCGCCAAAAGGCTCACTGCAAACTCTCTGGGGCGACATGGTAATCCGCTTCCGTCAATTGCCCATCGGTCTCTTGGCGCTTATGCTGGAGATATGCACGTCGCAACTCCTCGTTCAGGAGCACCTCAGGCACCTCGATCGGATGGACGGCGACCAGCCGCCTCAAGATCTCCTGCTGCACACACGGCATCAGCCCGTTGCCGAGCGACTTTCTCGAGCTCCTGGCGTAATTTCGTGCGTAAGGCTGCGCAGGGAATCGACATCCTCGTATACGCGCCACGGGCAAAGTCATCGTCAAGGTCCGGCAAGGTGTTTCTCTTTGAGTTCCGTCACCACCACACGGCATTGCCCCACTTTGCCAGCTACGGGCCGCATTGCGGAAGCCTGAGGGAAATGCACCAGGATCAGTCTTTTCACTGCCCTTGTTCCATCCCGATCAGACCCTGCTCAATCTCTGGGAAAGATTGCCCACTCCCAACCTCGATCGACACCTTCGTACCAGTGAAACCTGGGATGGTCTGCCCATCCAGAGAACCGGTATAGTCCAGGATGACCACATCCCCCTCACGCACCGCACGGCCTTCCACCGTCTGCAGGATCGCACTGGCGTGCCCGCATGTTTTCGAGCGCTTGGTCCATCTGAGCCTCAGTCACCTCCGGGATACGGCGTTCGAATTGCCATCCCTGGTAGTCCGTAAGCGTAAAGTCGGGAATGACCTGGGTGGTGGCGACGAAGCGCAGTGGTTGGCCTTTGACGAGGGCAATCTGGTCAATCTGAGGCTCGCCAACCGACGCGACATTTTCTTTATGAGGACTTCGGAGAGTGCCTCAGGCACAAGCTTACGCAGGACTTCTTGCTCAACGGACTGGCGATAATAACTTTCCAGCAACCGACGCGGGACTTTGCCCTGGCGAAAGCCCGGCATGCGGACGCGTTGCTGCAGATCGTTGTAAATAGCACTGAATTCGTGGTTCACCTTGTCGGCCGGGACTTCGATCGTCAAGCGCCGCACACAGGTAGCTACGTGTTCTATCTCAACTTTCATTACCTCTCTTCCTATTGCTTCCCGCCCCTACCTCGTACGGAAACCCACATGGCTGCCCTGAGACTCGAACTCGGACACCCGCAAGGGTACTAGCTCCTAAGGCTAGCGTGTCTACCAATTCCACCAGGCAGCCAGAATGAGCCGCGAAGGAATCGAACCTTCAACCCACGGATTAAGAGTCCGTTGCTCTGCCAGTTGAGCTAGCGGCCCAAATGCGGAACACTACTATGCATATAGCCAAGAGCTAAAGGCCCACAGCATCCGGGCACGGATCGTAGAAGGCATGAAAGCTTTCTGCCTGCCTGATACATGGCCCGCTTAGATGCCGACTGGAAGGAGCGATTAAGGGAGTACCCTGAGACGGCCAAACACATCATGTCAACTCGCGCACTCATTTTAACTCTCTTTGGTAGCGCGGTCAACACTCCTACCGACTCATGCTCTCCTTCCCCGCCTCCACGCTTGCATTTTAGAGCATTCCTATTGTTCCAAAAAGCTGCAGTTTAGCAGTAACTACAGTTTGCATTGCCACCCTCCGCCTGACGCATCAGGTCAAGCACATCAGGAGTGCCGGCTACTTGCAGGCAGTCTCGCAGCGCCTCCGACGTATGCCTCCCGCACCTCGGTGTTGACGTTGAATTTGTGCACGCCAAGCGTAATGGCCTGCCGTACCATCGCCTCGGGCAAGACCCGACGCACCGTGCAAGACCAAGGGAACAGGTACAGAGCGTTGGAGAGCGGCAAGACGGTCAAAATCGAGGCATGGTTCGCGGCGATACCGGCCATGCACATTGCCAATACAAATCGCCAAGGCATCCACGCCAGTCCGTGCGACAAAATCCGCAGCCTGCACAGGGTCAGTAAACCTAGCTTCGTATTCTGGAACGGTCAGGCCGTCCTCTGTACCTGTCAGACGACCGAGCTCGGCTTCGACGATCGCCTGATGCCTGTGCGCCATCGCCACTATCATCTGCGTGAAGGCCACATTGTCATCATACGGCAGATGCGATCCGTCCGCCATGACCGACGTGATCCCAGCCGCCAATGCCTCCTGAATCGCTGCGGAGATGCATACTATGATCTAAATGGACCATCAACTGGGACAGTGGCAGCCTGCGCTGCCGCAAGACAGAGTGCTACCAGCGGTTGGCCTCCGTGCTGCATGGCGCCAGGATGCAATTGCAGCATCACCGGACTGCGGTGCGCCTCGGCAGCACGTACCACCGCCCGCACACCCTCCAGGTTATAGACATTGAAAGCACCGATAGCATATCCCCCTGCCATCGCAGCACGCAACAGTTCTGTCGTTGAGGTGAGCATATCAGTGCACACTCCCCACCTGTGATTGGAGCGCTAGCACCACCTCGGCCAGCGCCTGTGGACCCTCCTACGTTCCCAGGAAACACGATATACCCTAGGCCAGGATAGCGTGTCTCCGGACCAAGCTGCCACACTGGTACCCCAGGGAGGATCTGCCCGAGCACCAGGGCACGTTTAACGTCCAAGCCTTGCGTGGCGATATCACTCGAGGTGATTCCTCCTTTGGCCAGCAGATAGCGTGGCCGTGTGGCGAGCGCGCGGACGACGGCGACGAGGCCCGCAGCACACGCGCTGCCCAATGGCGAGAGCACGCTGCGCATCAGACCCAGTGACAAGCGCGCGACTAGTAAACAGGACCACATCCCTGCCACGGCGCAAACCGTCTTCAATCGCACGCGTCACCCGCTCCACTTCAGCAACGGACTCCGTCTCCGCCAGCAGGGCTTGCACGTGCACCTCGACACTTATAACGCCTGGCTGGCTACGCAACGCGGCCAGTTGACTACTCGTGCGCGGCACGTGCAGGCCACGATGATCAAGCCACCGCCTGACGTTGGCATGGCCAGCTCAGCAGGAGCCAGCAGTGGACGTGGCGCAATGTCCGCACGGATGGACACGAACTGAGGCCGCCGTGCGGTATAGAAGTGTCGGCCGTGCGCTTCAGCGGCTAACAACCCCTTGGACAAACACTTCGAGGTCGCGCTGGCTCGCCGCATTGACAACGCAGACGCAGCCATGCGGGAGCGCCATAAGCCGGGTAGTCACCTTGCGCCGGTCCACCTCGTCGGAGATCCTCGATCGACACCGAGGCAACGGTCTGGTGCGGGGATGCGCCCACCCGTTTTTCTTCAACCCACTGACGCAGCTCTGAGGTATGGTAGCCAAACACCGCATCGCGGGCAAACTCGGTTTCCGCCGCGGGCACGAGCCACTCGCCTTCCGCCACGTAATGCACATTGTCAAGCGTGTAACGCCCACCTTCCTGGAAAAAAGGAATAAGCAACCAGGCATCGAAGTCCTGCGCAAGGGCTTCTGCGAGAGCCTGCGACTTCACCGGGGAAGTGGCCACGCAGCGTTGAATCGCTACGGCTAACCACCACAAAACGACGTGACACATTACGCGCAGCTTCCTGCAGGTTGCGCCCAATCGTGGCATTGAGGCTTTGGGCTTCGGCCAGGGACAGACTGCGGGAATTGGTTAAGAGAAAGCAGGCTGGCAGATCATTTGCCAGTTCAGCCTCCAGGGCCTCGACTGACCACTCAGTGAGGACTGGAATGCCATGTACGGTCTGGGTACCTGTCGGGTCGTCATCAAGGACCACCACTTTTTCCGGCCTGTCACGGCGCGCGGCACGGATGGCTGGACGCGGGTCGTCTGCCCATGCAGGTGGGAGGCGATGCAGGGCGTCAGCCAATAGCAGACGCGTTGGATGCATGCAGATCTTCCCTGGCGAAGGTTAGAGGGTCTACGCACTATCTTGCTACTTCTTCTGTGAGAGAAGTATACAAGAATTCTGTGTTGTCGCTCCAGCCCAGGCTCCTCGACTCCCAGCCTCCCCCATCAGTGACCCAGCGTTGTCGCGTCCTCTAGCATAATCTCTAACTCTGCGAGTACAACTTCTCTTGGCACCTAAGGCCTGCGCTTCCGAGGTGGTAGCCAGGACAATCGAGGGATCATGATACAATCCGATGCCAACCTTCTTGCAGGCTATATCCACTCAGGCGGACTATGAGTAATAAGGTGTTATTGGTGTCGTACGTCTCGTCGTGGTGTTGACGCACAATCTCCACATAGAGTTCTGGAATGTTCCAGTGCTGCATCAACATCGTACCCTGCTCCACATGCATGTGCTGGAGCACTTCGAGGATCACCGGTTTGGACAGCCTGAGCTGCTGTTCTGAAGCCTGCACATCTTCCAGAGACTTTGAGCAAAAACAATTGCCCGATGTCATGCAGGAGCCCGGCCAGGAGGGCTTCCTGGGCGAGTTCTTTGTAGCCGATTTTTCCGTGAACCATTTGCTGCCCAAGGCACATCGCGAGTGCCTGCTTCCAGATGGTCGGCATGTATGCGGCGATGGTCTTGTCTTTGGGAGCGGTATTGCTGGCTCTGCGTGACCACCGTCACGATATTTGTGACCTGTCTCACCCCAAGACGCACGATCGCATCGCGGATCGTGGTGACCTGGCTCAAACCACCAAAGAAGGCGGAGTTCGCCATCCGCAGCACATGGCTGGCGAGTGCCTGGTCCTCCATGATCATCTGCGCTACCTGGGCGATGCTAAAATCCTCTTTGGAGAGAATATGCATGAGCTTGAGCGCTACGTGGTGGAACACGGGCAATTGCAGCGTATTCGCACTGACCCGTTCGTGAATAATGTCTACCAGTGACTTCTCAGCAAACATTTATAGTTCTCCTACGAGTCGTCGCAGCTCGCGTAGCGGCCTGGGTTTCGTGGAGTCGTGGCAGGCTGTGCAGCACCTCTTGAAATGAGGTCAGTCCGCGTGCGGCTTTGACAATCCCATCTTCGAGCAGGGTGACAAGCCCAGACGAGGTGAGGCTGATGCGTCTGATTTCGTGTGAGGTCCGTCGTGCCAGAATGGCGTCTTTGACCATTTCATCCAAAACTAAAAGTTCGAAGGCCCCAATACGTCCCTGATACCCGGTGAAGCGACACAGGCTACACCCCTCCCCATCTGGCCCTGTAGCCTCTTTGAGATCCGTGGCCCCATAGCCTAGGCGACGGAGTTCGGCCGGTGTCGGGATGTAGGGTTCCGCACAGTTCAGGCATACAGCGCGCAAGAGCCGTTGTGCCACAACGCAGACCACCGTGGAGGAGATCAGGAAGGCTTCGATTTCCATGTTCAAGAGACGGAGTAAGCCACCAATACTATCTTCAGTGTGGAACGTGGTGAGGACCTTGTGCCCGGTGAGCGCCGCCTGAATGGCTGTTCTCGGCGGACAGGCGGTCACGGATTTCCCCAAGCACAATGATATCAGGGTCTTGCCGCATGATGTGCCGCAGGGTTTCGTCAAAGGTGACGTTGATTTTGGGGTTGATCGAGCATTGGGAGATGCCCTCGATGACGTATTCCACTGGCTCTTCAGCTGTGACAATCGGACGTCAGAGTCGGGAACATTAGAGGATTTTGCGGACAAGACGTCGACGACCCCGACGGGCTGTGCTGTGCCACGCACAGTGAGCCCAGTCCATGTCCTGAGGACAAATGCTGAGCCAAGACAGGCAGGCGGTAGCATCGGTCACCAGAATCACTCTCCCCACTCAGCATGCGGCGCTGCGATGCTCGGCCACAGCGACCAGATGTTCAGAAATCTCGCCACCGGGTCGTCCCCAGCTCTACCCTATGATTGGCGACAATCCGAGAGCCGCCGCCAACAGCATGGTCGCTGGGGCATCTATGGTAAGACCCGTCATAGGGTGAGTGGGTCGGAGGTTCAAAGCTCGCATGTAGGCGTTCCGCGCCATGGGTGGTATCACCCTTCTAGCCCAACGGTTGCGCCGTAGTTCACTACATACGGATGGCGGCGCGCCTCCTCGTGGGCTCCTTGAGGACAGTATTATGTTTTTATAGCCTACCTCAACGGAGTGTGTGAGCGATTACTACTGCATAGACACTTCTCGTGAGAGCCATTATGGTACAAGGCATATACTACGGTGCGTCCGTTCGAAGTTGTATGGCTCTCCCACGGCACAGGAGCCAGGATGCAAGTTTGGTTGGTATGACCAATCAGCATCCACCAGGCAACATATGTGTTTCTGCTTAAAGAGCAATGTGATGACGTGCCTGATATGGGAGCTATGCCTCACGTCCGTCCGAAGAGCCTCCTCCTAGAAAGGAGGTTTCGCGTCATGACCAGCCTGGTGTCTCCGCCTTGCCGCGGTAAGCGGCTTTCTGAGTGGTCGCTTTAGGGGCCTTTGGTGCCCACAGCCTCGAAACCGCTTTTACAGACGTACCAGACGCTTGACATATGGGAAAAAGCCGTCATGTACCATGCGCTACACACCCTCGTGCTCCTAGGGTCTGGCGGCCCAGCCGAGTATTGCCATGGGGGCAGTGGTGAGTTTTATAGGCGGTATGCTTTTATTTAGTGGCAGCCTGTATCTGATGGCAGTGACGAATCTCCCGCTGGTTGGGGGCGATTACGCCTGTGGGAGGCGTAGAGTTTTTTGCCCTGGTAGGCCTGGCTGTTTGTCACTGCCAGGGTCCAAAGGCCAAGGATGATTGGGTGTAGAGGAGGCGCGTATGGATTTCGCACCCGCTCGAAGGGGCGCGCATTTTAGGACAGACTCATCACTTTTATGGACACCATAGGCAAGAAGGAGGCGCGCCGGGACATTTCTATGATTAAAATCGTGGCGACGAACGCCTATCTTGACGTGCTCGACCGTGCCATTCAGGTCCATGGAGCTACGGGGGTCACCAACGACACGCCCCTCGCTCTCATGTGGAGCAACGCCCGCACGCTGCGTATCGTGGATGGCCCTGATGAGGTGCACAAGATGGTCATTGCCTGAGCGAAATACGCCGCTGGACGAGCTAGGGCTGCGCACTGCAATGGTCCCACCAGCGAAAAGCCTCTATGGGGGGGCAACGTGATGCGCTCTGGAGACAGCGTGTTGACAGGCACAGGAGCTGCGTCTACTATGGGCCCGTCTACTGGGGTGGCAATATCAGCATATTTTTCTGGAGCACAGGAGGTCAGCATATGGCTCTTACCCTTGATGAAGCCAACAGAATTGTGGCGGGCGCCGTTGCCAAGGCGCAAGAAATGAACATCAAAATCAGCGTAGCGGTCTGCGATGCGGGTGGGCGTCTGGTCGCTTTCAACCGTATGGATGGCGCCATCTGGGGCGGGGTTTATGGCTCGCAGGGCAAGGCCGTGGCGTCGGCGGCCTTTGCACGCCCCAGTGGTGAGCTGCAAGAGCGTGCTGACACGCCCATCATCCGTGGCATCGCCGCAGCAGAGGGTGGACATATGATCCCCAGTCAGGGCGCTGTGCCCATCATCCGCAACGGCATGGTGGAAGGCGCCTGCGGGGTTGGCGGCGGCACGTCACAGCAGGACGAGGACTGTGCCCGCGCTGGTGTTGGGCGGCTATAGGGGATGTAGATGTCAGGGCGGCTATGCCCCAGGTGACGTATCTGTCTCGTGGGAGCAGGGGACGGTTGGCGATGTCGTCCCCTCTTCTTTAGTATCACGTCGGCAAAGGAGGAAAGCATGTGGCGTCGTATGAGGTGGATAGTCCTCGTCATCTGCGTAGCTGGACTGGCTCAGCGGTGGAGTGGGTATAGCCCAGGACAAGGCCGGGACACCGCCAGGGGCCGCCGGGATGGCCCCTGGGAAAGCGCGGCGATAGTCCACTGGGCCGGTGAACCTCAATACCGCTGATGAGGCGACGCTGACATCGTTAAAGGGCATTGGAGCAGTGAAGGCGAAGGCCATTATTGCCTATCGTCAGCAGAACGGCCCGTTCAAAAGCGTCGATGACCTCAAGAAGGTGCCTGGCATTGGTGATAAGCTCCTGGTCCAGCTCAAGGACCGGGTCACTGTCGGCAAATAAGGACCGCCACCAGGGCGAATGGTGCCCGACGTTGTGGTGGCCCCTGCAGGGTCTGCCACTCTCACGTGACCTCGTGCGTCTCGTTCCCCCGCACCGACGTATGCGCCGCAAGCACTTCCACGCGCTTGCGCCACAGGCGCACCTCGGTCCGCAGCACGATCAGTTGCCAGAGCCTCCAGATCCCCACTCCCCCAAGGATCGGCAACCAGAGCCATGCTTAACGTCTGCAAGCCACGTAGATGTTCTCCACATAGTCCATGTACGAGACAGTGCATAGCAGAGTGTGGACCACGCCACAGTGTTACCGCTGACCCATCATGCATGCCAGGCATGATACGACTCGGCACAGGCGTGGCAAGGGCTTTTGAGCACCACCCAAGAGGCCAGCATTAGTAGAACGGCAGCGCTGCAGTATCCCCTGCGTTGGCCCGCTGGGATGATTTGTGAACGGCTAGTGGTTCTTGCACAAAGGAAGAGAGCGACCATGTTGTATAATCGACGACGGCGTTCATCGAGTGCTGGGGGCCTGCCGCATGTGTGACATCTTCAGCTATATACGCTACTTCCACTGGCAAAGTGTGCTTGATGTCCTGCTGGTAGCGTATTTGTTTTACCAGTGCTCGCTCTGGGTGCGTGGGAGCCGTGCGCTCCTCGCAGCGGTTGGGCTCGCCGTCATCGGGGGATAGCGCTCCTGGCGCGTTGGGTGGCTTGATCCTCGCGGGCTGGCTTCTTCAATCGCTCTGGTCGGTGATATGGCTCATTCTCATCATTGTATTTCAGCCAGAGCTCCGACGCATTCTCGAGCGCTTGAGCCTTCTCGATCTGGTACGGGGCGCCGCAGCACCTTGCAGCGGGACACTCTCGCGGAGCTCACTGAGGCTGTCTTCGACCTGGCCCGAGAGCACATTGGCGCACTGATCGTGCTGCCGCAGCGTGATCCTCTCGACCCCTACCTCCGCGGCGGGGTACCGGTCGATGCTCTGAGTGAGGTCAGGAAGTCTTGCGGGCTCTGTTCCAGCCCCCCGGCTCCCACCCATGATGGCGCCCTGGTGCTACGCACCCAGCGTATCGAACAGGCGGCCTGTTTTCTCCCATGACGACGGCCACTGGCCTCCCCGCCACCTATGGTGCCCGCCACCGCGCGGCCCTTGGTCTCACCGAGCGGTGCGACGCCCTGTGTTTGCTGGTTTCCGAAGAACGGGGGACAGTTGCCCTCGCACGCCAGGGAAAACTCGATCTCTTCGGCAATCCCATCCGCCTCCGTCAGGAGTTACGAGAAAACAACACCAGAGATGTTCGATGGACCATCCAGTACTAAATGGTCCTGGCGCTGGCTCACCCATCGTCTCGGCGCCAAAGCCCTTGCCCTTAGCGTCGCCATAGGGTTATGGATGGCTGTCGCTGGCCAGCAAAGCGCCGAAATAGCCCTCACGGTGCCCATCGAGTATCAACGTATTGCCGCTGGAGTCGAGTTGCGCGGGGACATTCCCGCCGAAGTGACGATTCGTCTGCGGGCTCGCAGCTCGCGCTCGCGGCACTGCGTGCCAGCTCTATACGCCTGCGCGTCAGTCTCGATCACGTCCGCGATGGCCTCAACTATATAGCCCTTACCGCCCACCAGCAATACGTAACTGAACGAAGTACAAC
>ERZ1370068.2782-contig-1911_pt1 | contig 64807 bp, 93 predicted proteins | sample MGYA00561227_ERZ1370068 | MGnify/ENA primary metagenome ERZ1370068 (study PRJEB38410, sample SAMEA6850437) | metagenome | study: Metagenomic assessment of the ecological functions of the soil: analysis of the soil microbiota associated with the... | reverse complement strand
TTCATGCATTGCTCTGTCACTCTCTGACACTGCGACATGATGGCGCCAAATGTAACTTGACAAGGTCAGATGCTGGTTATGCCCAGTGAAAACGGCCGAGCAAATTTGTGATCGAAAACGCCGTCTTGAACTTGGGAAGCCCATATTCCACGCCGCACTTGGGCTCGTCGCCGGGCCAGTCGCCGCTAGCCAGACCATGTCGGCCGACCAGACGGACAAATCTGTGACGTAACCCGGAGGGAGCTTGAGCCAGACAGCAGCAGCGCCAAAGCAGTGTTCTGCAGCTCAGCGCTGTGCAGCGGGGTTCGCCCACACCCTCCCAGCGCGCCTGAGCGACGCCTAGCGAGGTCAACGCCGTCACTTTGCAAGCAAGGGGCTAGGTCTGACCCTTTAGCTCCACCTTAGTCAGACAGTTGTCCGTAAAGGTCACCAGCCTCGAGTTCCACCTCAGCCTGGGATGTGCCCGACCCTGGGCTACTAGTTTGACAAGCCGAGCAGCCATCACGTTGCTCCCACGCCATGGACAGAAGCATCGATGAGCAAAGTGCCGAGGACGAAAGCTCGGTGACGAACCGAGGAACTTGGGCGTGACAAGAAGATGTCATGTCAACGGCAACATGCCGAACTCAGTGAGTTGACCCGGATGCTGCCGACGTTCTCGATGCCCAGCCCGTGCCAGATGATGACGTCCGACAGGTTGTTGTGGGCCTTGCCGCTAGGCCTGCGCGGTCGAGACGCCGTACTTGGCGTAGATGTGCACCCTGTGGGGTATGCATCGTCGAGTGCGCGATGAGCAGTTCGGCGGCGATTTGCCGTTAGGGTGTGCCCGCCCACAACAGGCGCAGCACCTCGAGTTCACGTTCAGTACGGTCGACCGGAAGGCAGCGGAAACGACGCTTGTGGGCGTCCGGTGAGGTTCAGGCCGCGTACATCCGAGGTCTCGGGCGAAGCGGTCACCCAGCTCGATCAGCTCGTCCAGTTCGGGATGGCGAACGAGGATCATGCCGTCGGAGATGAGGGTTGCTCGCCAGTCGCGCCGATGTGCTCCGATCGGTAGTAGATCCAGCACGCAGACGTTTTCCCGGTATTCGGCCATGAGTTGGGCGATTCCTTCGACGCGGCTGATATGTCCCGATCCTTCGGCCCGTTTGAAGATGCTGGCTGCGTTGTAGTGATGGGTCAGTGGCGTGGAGGTGCCGCTGACCACGGCCTCGGCCCACATCCGAAACAGGTCACCGTCGGTGGCGTAGTTCATCACGTCAACCGTCCGGGCCCCCGGTGGTCGCGCACCGATCTCGCCGAACACCACCTCACCGTCGTCCTTGCGGTACCACTCCATGTGGGTGAAGCCGGCCGTGGAAGCCCAGCGCCCGCAACACGTCGCGTCCCATCGCCCGCCCGCCGGCCAGCCAGTCGTTGTCGATGTCGCGGAGCGCGACGGTCATCGGGCTGATCCACTCGTGGCTGCGCGCCTGTAGCGGTCGCGGCCGGTACCAGCTGATGTTCTCGAACAGGACGTTCCCGGCTCCGCACACGGTGTCGTAGGTGAACTCCTCGGCCTCGATGAACTCCTCGACGCTGAGCACCTCGGCACGTGGCGGACCATGGGCAGCACGTCTGCCAGCTCCGGCGGCGAGTCGACACGGTAGGTGTCGGCCGAGCCCGCGCCGGCGATCGGCTTGACGATCAAGGGATAGCCGATCCGCTCGGCCGCTTCCCACACCTGCTGCACGGTCGAGGTGCTGGCGTGGCGCGGGGTGCGGATGCCGGCCGCGTCGAGCACCTGCTTCATCCGTTCCTTGTCCCGGAACGGCAGCGTCTGCTCGATGGTCATCCCCGGCAGGCCGAGGTCCTCGCGGATCCGGGCGGCGAGGACCATGTAGGGCTCCCACAGACACTCCACCTGGTCGATCCGCGCGTGCCGGGCCAAGCCATGCAGAGCGGCCAGCACAGCACCCTCGTCGGCCAGTGAGACATGCTCGTAGTGGGCTAGATGATCCCGCGCCTCGGGCGGCAGAGCCGTGCAACGGCTGGTCACCCACCCCGATGACCGTGGCGCCGGTCTGGGCCAGCGCCCGGGTGAAATAGGCCATCTCCAGCGGGAAGCCTGGCGACAACATGACCACATTCATCCCGGTCTCCCCACTCACTCAGCCTCGACGAGCTCGACGCGCAGCTCGCTGATGATCCGGTCGAGGGCTGCCCGCACTACGGCGGTGTCCTCATGGCGCACGGTGACGAACCCTTCACCCTCGTACGAGGTCGACGCCGGCTGCCCGGGTCGAGGGAGCTTGGCGTCGACGACCAGGTGACCGAGTCTCGCGTTGCATCTCGTCCACGCCGTGCACCGCGCGGACCCGGCCGCGACCCTGTCCGCGGAGGTAGGCCGTACCGGTGGCGTACACCCGGTCGGGTGGGTTGAAGGTCGCCGAGCAGCACCAGCTCGGCCCACATCGAGTAGAAGTCGATCGTCATGGCTGAAGCCGATCATGGACGCCAGCTGGGCGCCGGGAGGCCGCGCACCCACCTCGGACACCGCTACCGATCCGTCGGGACGCGCGAACCATTCCATGTGGGTGAACGCGGTCTGTACGCCGAGGGCACGCAAGGCCGCTGGGCCGATCTGCTTGATCGAGTCGTATCTCGGCACCGTCGATGGCCCGCGGCAGCACGACCGTCCACTGCACCCACGGCGTGCGGCAGCACTTCCAACGGCGGCGGCTGGTAGTCGGAGATGGACGCCCACAACGTGTTCCCTCGATGGTCGACGCTGTCGAACGTGTGCTCACGCCCGGTCAGAAACTCCTCGAGCAGCCAGACCTCGGCCGGGTTTGCCTGCGGCAGCACGCAGCCAGGATGCAAAATCCTCGGTGGTGTCCAGCCGGTATGTGGCCTGCGCCCCGGCGCCGGCCGGGGGCTTGGCGACCATCGGCAATCCCACCTCGGCCAGGAAGCTGGTCGCCTCCTCGGTGCGGGTCACGAGCTGGTGGCGGGCACACGGAATGCCCGCGCTCCGAAGCACCGACTTCATCCGCGACTTCTCTCGGACGTTCAGGGCGGTGTCCTCGTCCATCCCGGGATGCCGAGCGCCCCGCGTACCTGGGCCAGCGGCACCTGCAGCTGCTCCAAGGCGCCGATCAACCGCTTCGACCGGACCGATCCGACCGCTGAGGCCCCGGACGGCGTCGGCGATCTGCTGGGGGTCCAGCGCGTCGGCGACCTGCCAGTGATCCGCCAGCGCATCCCGCAGGTCGGGGGACAGGTTGTCTGCCGACTCGGTGGTGACGAGGCCCAGCCGCACACCGGGTACGCGAGCTGCCGAGAGGGCGAACCGCGCGGTGGCTTCGAGCAGATACGGAGCGACGAAGGCGGCGACCACCATAGCCGGAGGCTACCGTTTGCCTCCGGCCCGGCTCACGGCTCCCGCCTTGATCGTCGCGCAGTTCGATGGTGCTGCGCAGTCACTCGCGGTTGCACCTCCATCACGCGCCGGAGCGGAGAGGGACATGTAGACGGTGTTGGTGGGGCCAGCGCTGCTGGCCGCCTCGGGATGGCCGCCCGGATCTTCTGGGTCGCGTTTGCCGCCGGCGGGACGCGGCGCGGCTGGTCGGGCCGCCCTGAAACCTTGATTCGACTCGGGTTGCATGACGCTGTGGCTGCGACCGACACGTGGCGATGGTTCGGTCGGCGATCCGGGCTGCTCGGTGCTCCCGATGACCGGGCTGGAGGGGAGGCTGCGGCAACGATGTCCTGCGATGACGACGACCCGTTCGCCCGGGAACCGGTGCGTGACTTCCGCAGTGCCCCACCGCGGCAAAGCGCCGCCGTACCCAAGTCGAAGGTGTCAGGAATTCTGATACCGCGTCACCGTGGGGCGATCACCTCAAGGCCGCCACCATGCCGGTCGCCGGTGCGATCCTCGTCTCACTTCTAGTCTCAGTTGTCATCGTTCGCCGACGTTCCGCGAGCGTCGGCTTCCCCTGAAATCCACGCTCAGAACGCCTCGGCGAAATGTCCCGAACGGGCCAGTGCTGAGTTGGAATGCAAGCGCCAAGGAGCTCGCTGGACACAAGATTCGAACTGGCGCCGCTGACGCGGTAGTTACATCCGCTCGAACACGTCAGGAACTGGTTCATGGACATCGCTGTCAACCCCGGAGCGGGCAATCGCACGAGTCTCGACGTGCCTTAACCCGTGCCTTACGGGAGTGTAAACATCGCACGTTCACCGTGAGTCACTGTCACTCGCTGACACTGCGACATGTTGGCGTCAGAATGCAATTTTGATCTAGGTCAGATCTGCCAGTAACGGCCTTAGTGAAACGGCAACGAACAAAGCTAGTGATCGAAAACGGCCGTTTTGCCCAGGCTTGGGAAGCTGACGTTCTGCCATTGAACTACATCCGCAGGCGGTGCACTGCCCACCGCCTGCGGAGGCCCAGCGGATGCCGACCTGCAGCTCTCCCCGACCGGAGAGTTGCATCGGTGATGAGTGCCTCGGTGCCTCGCCGCGAGTCCCCTCGCCGCCTAACTCCATCACCTGGCTCCCACCCGCACCGTCGGATCATCGTTGCGGTCCCCCGCCACCAGCCTTGTTCAGCGCAAGTCGGCGGGACCTGTGGGAGACTCGGCTCGCACATCGCCGAGCGCGACCCGCCGTCGTCGCCTCGACCGCGCGAGGTCAACCCTGTCGAGCGGCCGGCTACCAGTGACGATGCGGAACGCCGTACGGAAGTGTCTGCTGGCCAGTCGCCACTTGAGTGGTTCTATCGACTTCCAGGAAGGAAACGCATCACCATGCCAATTGATTTGGCCAGGTCAGTCATCGACTCGCTTCGCGCTGACGATATTGCCGCGTTTTGGTCGGCTCTGCTAGAGCGCCCGGTGATCGACGGCGCGAGCCAGTTCTTCGCCATGATCCCAGCGTCCGACGACGGCAGCTTTCCCGCGCTGATGTTCCTGGCCGTCCCGGAGCCGCGCCAGGGCAAGAACCGAGTACACCTCGACCTCGTCGCCGCCGACCTCCCGGCCGAGGTCGAGCGCGCGGTCTCCCTCGGTGCCACCAAGGTCGCCGAATTTCGACGAGTACGGGACGACATGGACCACCTGACAGATCCCGAAGGCAACATTTTCGACATTGGGACGCGGCGCATCCTCGGGAACCAGCCAGCCAGCTAACGTGCACTGAATTCGGCAGCGGAGACAGTCGCCCGGGTCAGGAATGCCCTGAAGTCAGCCGGACACAGCCCTGAAACGCTCAGCCGCATCTCGTCCCGGCAGCTGACCCCGGACTAGCTTGGGGAGATGACCCAGCCCGTCCCCGAACCGACCAATGTCGGCCCCATTGCCGGTGGCAGCCTGCGTGCCTCCGACGCCGACCGCGATCAGCGTGGCCACGCTGCTCAGCACCGCGTACGCCGAAGGCAGGCTGACCCGCGAAGAGCACGATGAGCGTACGGATCAGCTGATGTCAGCCAAGACCTTCGATGACCTCGTCTCCGATTACGCGCGATCTCGTCGTGGTCGGCACACCTAACCCGGTCCCTGCTCGGCAAGCCACGAGCCCTTTTACGATCGACACAACGGGACCGAACCCCGAGACCGACAAGATGATCGCGATCTTCGGTGGCGTCAACCGCACTGGTAGATGGCGGGTGCGTAAGAACATCCAGGCATTCGCACTCTTCGGTGGCATGGATCTTGATCTTCGAGATGCGATCTTCGAGGGCCCGGTGATAGAGATCTCAGGCTTCTGGTGCTTCGGGGACTGGACCTCAAGGTGCCGGAAGGAATCGAGGTACTCGACCAGACTGCTGGAATCTTCGGTGGCACCGACGTCCGCGACATTGGAGACCCAGCGCCGGGCGCGCCGAGCCTGCGTGATCAAGGGCGTAGCGTTGTTTGGCGGCGTATCGGTACGAGGTCCAAAGTCAAGTAGGAAGCGGAAGTGAACGGCCGCGCACCTTCCTTACGCGGCCGTTCAGCCGCTTTGCCGCCGGCGGCACGTAGCCTGAACTTTGTTATGGAAGAACTGTTTGCACCGCCGGCGTACGAGTGGAAGCGGCTCTCACCCAAGTTCCGCTCGATGCGAATACTGACCAGCCTGATCGTCCCGCCTGTCATCTTTACGATTGCAGCGGTCATCGTGGGAGTCGCCTCAGGCATGTGGTGGATCTCCGGTCTGATCTGGGCGATCGCCGCCGTCATCGTGATCATCCGACTCGGCTTCGTCACGCGTAGCTGGCGATCGTGGGGATATGTGGAACGGGAGGACGATCTCTACATCACCCACGGCGTGATGTTCCGAAACCTGATAGCGGTGCCCTACGGGCGGATGCAGCTCGTCGAGGTCGAGTCCGGCCCGTTGGAACGCGCCTTCGGCCTGGCCTCAGTCACGTTGAGGACAGCCAGCCCAGAGACCGGCGCTCGCATTCCCGGCCTTACCCCGGAGGAGGCAACGCGGCTGCGGGACCGGCTGACCGAACTCGGCGAAGCTCACGCCTCAGGACTATGACGTCCTCGCAGCCTCCTCAGCACACCTCGCCCGTCGACCCCGTCGAGCCAGAGGTCACCACGCCTCCCGGCCCACCGGCAGCTGCCAGCGCATCGCCCAAGCCAACAGAGCGGCCGCATCCACTGACCCCCTTCGTCCGCGGCTGGTTGGTCTTCGTCGCGATCGCCATCGGCTGGGGTCGGGAGATCGTCACGAGCGCCGGCGAGAACCAGCTCGAACCCAGTGGTCTGGCCTGGCTCCTGCCAATCCTTGGTGTCGTCGTGCTACTCGCTGCGGTCACCGGCTTCATCAGCTGGTACTTCACCCGGTTCGTCATCGACGACGAGGAACTGCGCATCGAGACCGGCGCCATCTTCAAGAAATCCACGAAGATTCCGTTCGAACGGCTCCAGTCCGTTGACATCATTCAGCCGCTCGCAGCCCGGATGTTCGGGCTTGCCGAGCTGCGCCTCGACGCCGGCAGCAGCACCGCCAAGTTGCGCTACCTCACCCGCAGCAAGGCGTCTCGCTTCGCGCGACTATCTGCTCGCTCGGGCGCATGGCCACCAGGCGAGCATTCACGATCTTGATCAACAATCGGTCGCGAGCGTCTTCACCGACCTGGGCGTTACCGATCAGCCGCTGGTGCAGGTTTCGCCGCAGCGACTCATCATCAGCTTCCTGCTGTCGACAGAGTGGTTGATCCCCGCGGCTATCGTCGATCATCATTCTGGTCGTCACCTCAGCCTTCGGTGTTGTCCCGTTGGCATTGGGCGCCTTGATCCCACTGGTCATCGGGATGCTGTCGCTGATCTGGCGGCGCGTGATCGGCATGTTCAATTTCACTTTGGCTGAATCGTCGCGCGGATTACGGATCACCCGCGGCCTGACCAATCTGACAAGCCAATCTGTGCCGATAAACCGCATCCAGGGCGTGAAGACCAGCCAACCGCTGCTGTGGAGGCCGATGGGCTGGTATCGGGCGGACATCGACATCTTGGGATACGCCCAGGGCGACAGCGAGAACAATGAGTCAACCTCGACCAGCGTGCTGCTGCCGGTCGCCAGCCTCGATGAGGTCGAGCTGGCATTGGGGCGCGTCTTGCCAGGGTTCGATCTCGACGGCGTCGAGCTGCACACCTCGCCGAACCGCGCGCGCTGGCTGCGGTGGTTCGACTTCTGGACCCTCCGCTATGGCTGGGACGACCGCATCTTGATCACCGAGCAGGGCTGGATCACCCACGTTCGCGACGTCGTACCGCATGCCAAGACTCAGTCCGTCCGCATCGAGCAGGGCCCCTTGCAGCGTGCGCTAGGACTGGCCGACGTGCATGTCCACACGCCACGAGGACCTGTGAATGCGGTCGCACATCAGCTCGACGAGCACGCTGCACGTGACCTCGCACTGACCCAGCTCGATCGGGCCCGAGCGGCTCGAACCGCGGAGCGCGAACATCGCAAGGTCCGTGTGGCAACAAATGATGATCATGAAGGCGAAGCAGAGCTGCTGGCGGCGTTCGGCACTAGTCGTGATCAGCTGCTCGGCTCCGGAGGCGAGAGCGAGGTATTCGCTCTTGACCATGATCGAGTGCTGCGACTCTATCGCGGCCGGCATGAGGCGCCGCGGCGAACAGCGTTCCAGTTGCGAGCACTCTATGAGAGCTGGCGTGGCACGGACATCGGTATCGAGCTGCCGGTGATCATCGACATGGGGAGGCGTAATGGACGCTTCTACACTGTGGATCGGCGATTCTCCGGTCGAAGTTTCTCGAGTTGGCTGCAGTCCGCCGACATGACCCAGCGCCGCCCAGCGTTGATCAGCTTTCTTGATGCGACCGAGCAGCTGCAACGACTGCCGCGTCCGGTGCCCGGCTTTGCGCGGCTGATCGGTGACGGCGCGCCGCAGCAGTTCAGCAGCCTAGGAGGGTTGCTCGCCAGCATGCTCCAAGGCCCGCTCGAGACCAGCCGCACGCAGCTGGAACGCGACGTGCCAGTCGTCGAGGAGGTGTGGAACCGGCTGCACAGGGATCTCGCGGAGCGATTCGGTCTGCTCCGGTGTTGGTGCACGGTGATGTCTGCCCGCCCAACGCGTACCTCAGCCAAGGTCCGCAAGGTGTGGTTGTCACCGGAATTGGTGACTTCAGCCCGCACACGATCAGTGCCGGATCCGCTGATGGATGTCGCGGGCGCGCTGATCTTCCTCGAGCTCGAGCCGTATGCCGACGCGACCTGCGGATGCGGCCTGGCTGGAGGCGGTAGCCGTGGAGCGGCATGGACGAGAGATCGTTCGCTGGATCGATGTCTATCGCCGCTACTACGGCTTCTACTTCTCGAATGCGTACGCGTTCGACCCGACCTCTATGCGTGGTGTCTCCGCCAGCTGAGCCGGTGAGCCGGAAGGAGGGCCAGATCGTCACGACTCAGGGCCCGGGTGAAGTCTCGCGAGCTTGTTTGGTGACTGCGCGAGCGGCGGATAGTTGGCGCAGGGAAAGGCGGTGGATTCGGTGAACCTGGAACCTGCTGAGACGCGTACGCTCCAGTTCGGGCCGTTCTGGGTGTTGAGCGCAGTCGCCGGCACGTACAACCGATTCACGAGCTACGAACTCGCCGCGTTCTGGGACACGGTCGTCGCAGTCGCGTTGCGTACGCCGCGACCGGCACGCGACATCCTTACCTCGATGGCGGAAGACCGTTCCGCCCTACTGCTCGATTTCGAGCTCGACGACCGGCCGGTGGTTTCCGGGCTTGCGCCAAATCCTGGAGGTCCTCGCACGAATCGAGCCAGAGACATCCAGTGACTTCAGGCTTGCGCTACTCCGTATTGGGGTCGACAGTCGCCCGTAACCGCGGCCCCTACGGCCGCACTATCACAGCAGAACAAGAGCAGCTCCTGCTGCTGTTGGCAGAGCTTTTGGAAATGGACTCCGTGCTCAGATATCAGCGACCGTACTCGTCTGAACGGCATCTGACCGATATGGGAGGACCTCAGGCACTCCCCGCAGCGGCCGGATATCGCTAGGCTCCCGAGCATGAGCGAAGAATCGGTACGAAGCGCGCCCGTGCTCGGCATCGACATCGGCGGCAGCGGCATCAAAGGAGCGCCCGTCGATCTCGCAACTGGCGAGTTCACCTCGAAGCGACTTCGCATCACCACACCCAATCAATCAACACCAAAGAACGTGGCGGCGGTTGTCGGTGAGATCGTGGAGAGCTTCGCGGCGATCATCGGCGACGGGCCGATCGGCGTCACGATTCCGGCGGTGGTCACCCACGGCAAGACCCGATCTGCCGCGAACATCGACAAATCGTGGATCGATGCGGACGCCGAGAAGATCTTCGAAGATCATCTAGGTCGCGAGATCATGCTGGTCAACGACGCCGACGCGGCCGGCATCGCCGAGGTGCATTACGGGGCCGCAGCGGGTCACCCGGGCCTGGTGATCATGACCACGCTCGGCACCGGCATCGGCACGGCGATCGTCTACCGCGGTGTCCTGATCCCGAACTCCGAGCTAGGCCATCTCGAGATCGACGGTCACGACGCGGAGACGCGCGCCGCCGCCAGCGTCAGGGAGCGAGAGGGCCTCTCCTTCAAGGAGTGGATCCCACGCCTCCAGCGCTATCTACGAGCGGCTCGAGGCTCTGCTGTGGCCCGATCTGATCGTGATCGGTGGCGGCGTCAGCAAGAACTCCGACAAGTTCATCCCCAAGCTCAAGCTCAACGCCGAGATAGTGCCAGCCAACCTGCTGAACACCGCTGGCATCGTCGGGGCCGCCTGGCTGGCTGCTGACCGGCAGATCCACCCGGACGCGCTCAAGTAGCGGGCCTGGTCGCCGAAACCTACGTGGACGTTGGTCTCGGTCGGCGATCGACTGGGAACCGCGCGGCACGAGTCGTCGTCGCGACGTGGACAGCGCTACATCCGCTCCAGCGGCTCGATGCCAAGCATGGTGAGACCGGCGGCGAGCACCCGCTTCGTCGCCAGAGCACAGGGCGAGCCGCGAGTCTCGCACCGCGCCGGAGGACTGCAACACCGGGCACTGCTCGTAGAAGATCGCCAACGCCCCGGACAACTCGTAGAGGTAGTTGCACAACCGGTGCGGCTGAAGTGTCCGGCCGACATCGGGCACAACGTCTCCGAACCGGGTCAACAGCAAGGCAAGGGTTTGCTCAGCCGGCTCCTCGAGTACCAGGACCTTCGACTGCTCCCCATAGCCCCGAGCCGTGCCCTTGCGAAGCACTTGAGTCACCCGGGCATGCGCATACTGCAGATAGGGCCCGGTATTGCCCGTGGTCTGAACCATCCGGCCGACGTCGAAGACGTAATCCTTGTTCAATCCATTGGACAGATCGGCGTACTTGATCGCGGCCAGCGCGACCGGCGGCGCCGCCTGTTGCTCGGCCACGTCCACGGCAGGCTGTTCAACGTCACCGCAGTGCCGTCGCGAGTCTTGAACGGCTTTCCATCGGTACCCAGCACAGTCCCGAACGCGACGTGCTCGGTGATCACGTCATCGGGCAGAAAACCCGCCTTGCGGGCGACAGCGAACACCAAGTCAAAATGATCGGATTGGCGCGCGTCCACCACGTAGATGAGTCCGGTTTGCATGCAAGTCGCGGACCCTGTGCCTGACTGCCGCCAGATCCGTGGCGGAATAGCCAAAACCGCCATCGCTCTTTCGCACGATCATGGGAGCCGCGAAGCCATCGACGAACACGCACAGCGCGCCATCGTCAATCACCGTGATACCGCTCGCTGCTCCAGTTCGGCGACAACCGAGGGAAGATCATCGTTGTACATCGACTCGCCGGCAAGATCATCATCGGTGAGCAGCACGCCCATCCTGGCGTACGCCTCGTTGAAGCCCGCCAGCGAGACGTTGATCAATTGCCGCCAGGTCCCGCGGGTCTGCTCATCTCCGGATTGCAGGGCGACAACCCGGCGCCGGGCCCGGTCAGCGAACTCCTGATCCGCGCGGAAGTGCGCGCTGGCGCGAGCATAGAGCGCCTCCGCCTCCGGCAGACTCAGCGTCGAGGCATCGATGCCCTCGTCGTGGATCTGCTCGACCAGCATCCCGAACTGAGTGCCCCAATCGCCAATGTGGTTCTGAGCGATCACGCGATCACCAAGGCCGGAAAGAACCCGACGCAGGCAGTCGCCGATCACCGTCGAGCGGAGATGCCCGACATGCATCTGTTTCGCCACATTGGGAGCTGAGTAGTCGATCACGACGATCTGCGGGTCGGATGTTTGCGGCACCCCCAGCTGCGGGTCGGCGAGCTGATCGGTCGCCGCCTGAGCCAACACCTCGGTCCGCAATCGGAAGTTGATGAAACCCGGGCCGGCGATCTCTGGCGGCTCGCAAAGATCGGCGACCTCGAGCGTGGCGAACAATGCGGGCGGCGATCTCACGCGGGGTTTACCTTCGCTGTTGGCCAGCGCGCAGGGCCACGTTTGACTGGTAATGGCCGAACTGGGGTCTCGTGGCAGGCCGAAGCTCCGGGTCGATGCCAGTCACAGCCTCGATCCGGGCACTCAGCAAAGCGGCAAGGGAAGACACAACGGGAGATTATTTCACTGTTCCACGCATGGCTCGGAGCCTCGACACCCGTCAGACACTTTCAAGCTCATTGCTCTGTCAAAGGCTCCTGCCAACGGTAGATCTGGCCATCGCGCAATTCCACTGCGTCGGGCGCGGCCGGCGGTGCTGCATGTCGCAGCCGCTCCATGACCGTGACGCGCCCGCGTATCCGCGTGCCGTCGGATGCCGTCCAATGCAGATAGGGATGCAACAACAGACGCAACCCATCCCAGTCTCGCGTCAGCATCGCTTCGTAGGCCGTCTGCGTCACGTGATCTACGAAGACAGGATCCTCATCCATCAGGGCCAGGTTGGCAATTCGGACACCAATAGCTGCGCCGTTCCTGACCGATACGGCCGATCTCGTCAGTGCGGATGGGGGTGCCACAGCGGCGACACGGCTGCCTCGATCGCTCGTAGACGTAGGAGCGTCGACCGGGTCGCAGATCGCCGGTGGTTGATTGTTCCGGCCGCCACCGGTTTGCCTGCAGTAGTTGCTGGCCGCGCTCGACGATGCGCCGCAGGTTGGTCACCTCGCTGACCGGCGTACGCGGGTGAACTCCATGCAAGAACAGCAACTCCGCTCGATAGAAGGTGCCAAGGCCTGCCAGATTTCGCTGATCAAGCAAAGCCTCGCCGATCGTGCGGTCAGGCTGAGTGGCAATCCGTCTGACAGCCTCGTCGAGGTTCCAATCCGGCCCGAGCAGATCCGGCCCGAGATGTCCGACAACGGAGTCCTCTGCAACCGTGGGAACGAGCTCGACGACAGGGAGCCGATATCCGACCGCATCATGATCACTCTGTTGCCAGAACGGCGCGGATTTGAAATGCAGGTCCGCCACTCCAGCGCCGTCCCCGCGGATAGATCTTCCACACCCCATCCATCTTGAAATGCGTGTGGAGGGTGAACTCGTTGCTGAACCGGAACAGCTGGTGCTTGCCGCGCGAAACTACCTCGCGTACGCCAACGCCGGTCAGATCGGTCGTGGCCAGAGCTGGCACACGAAATTCAGATCTCGTCAGCACCCGGCCGGCAAACACCTCGTTCAGCCGCTGGCATGCCCGCCAGACGGTATCTCCCTCGGGCACGGCCTCATTGTGCCGCTGAGCTGCGAGCGTCGGAAATCGCGCGCCCGCCGTGCTGAGGAGGAGGGAGCAGAGGCGCTTTTTCCTCTGCGAGCGACGACGAAGTAGGCGGATCCAAAGCGCGCGATGCGCGAGCAGCTCCAGAAATCGCAGCTGTGAGCGCCCGCATCATGACCGCCACCCAGGTCCGGAAGGGTCGCCAGGTCTCGGCCAGGGCGAGCATCTCGCGATCAGCTGAGCTCATGATCAATGCCGTAAGCCTGCTCGATCGCAGCCCGTGATCGGGGCTCTCGAGGGTGGGTGCATCGGCATGGCCGCATGCGCGTATCACGATCAACGAGCTGTAGAACGGGCCGATGCCGGGCAACTGCTGCAGCTCGGCTCGGGCATCTTCGGGAGCCATTGCCCGTAAGCGCTCGGCGTCCAACTGGCCACGCTGGAGCAGCCTCAGCCACTGCGTGCAGCCGAGGAATCCGGTCGGCGGGCAGCCCCGGCATCGATCCCATCTCCAGCAGCCCACTCGGCGTCGGTATGCGACAACGTCCGGATCCCTGACAGCTCGAAGTAAGCGCCGTACGACTCCGACAATCGGTTACGCAGCGTGATCCCCTGGACTGCGCGCGCGGCGAGCGCTGATGATCGACCAGACGCGCGGCCTCGTAGGGCGAATAGAACAGCGCTGGCCGAAACCCTGGCGCTTTGTTGTGTACGCGGGCTAGCACCGGGTCGGAGAGACACAATCGATGAAAGGCCTCGCCGTCGTGATCGAGTGAGACCACCCGGGCAACCTGCTTGCGAAGCGCCGCAACCTCGGCGTCACTCAGCCGATCGCCAGCCGCTTGCACTCGCAGCTCGAGTCGATCGCCGAACTGTTCGGCTTCAACCCCGACTTGGCGTTCGTAGTCGCCGTCCAGGCAGAATGCCATCCGCATCACGCCGTCGAAGCTGCGCTCGTCGCGATGGCCGAAGCCCATCATCGCGATCTCCCGCAGATCGAACGGACCAGCAATGTCCAACTGTGTTGTGGTCTGCTTTGTCCGGGTGTTGTCTGCGTTGCTCGGTGCTGCGTCCTCGGTTGTGTCCTCGATTGTGTCCTCGGTTGTGTCCTCGTCGCCATCACAAAAGCAGTCTCCGAGGCAGCACTGACACTTCTGTCGAATGTCGGTGCTTCCGGCCTCTACCCTGGGAGAGTGCCGACGCCCAAGGGCCTGAGGTCTCGGGACACCGTACTGCAATCGGTGCCTGCAGGCCAGGCAGATCTACGCCTCGCGCTTGCTCGCGGTCGACCAGAGCTCTGTTGGGCTCCGTCTGCGCTCTCGCGGCCGCTCGCGCACCTGGCTATGCGACGCAGATGTCGGCCACGGCGGTGGTGACTGGCTCGGCGCTCGGCACGTCAAGGCTGACCGGTGTCGTGGTGGCGAGGACTGTTCGCGATCGACTGGCTTGCGTAAAGACCATTGTCGATCTCGCGAGAAGGCGGGACACCATGATCCCGGCGCAGCACACAGCCGCGGCTCGACGTCTCCTGGCGCATCCATCGCTCGACCAAACCTAGGCCACTCGCCTTGCCGGAAACTGCAACGAGTTGTCGGGATTGCAGAGCGCAGGAATCGAGGCGACAGTATACGGGATGGGAAAGACTCGAGGCTCGAAACTCACAGGACCTAATTTGAGTTGTCGAAGCGGTTAATTGGCAAAACTTAGTTTTGCATACTAAAAATGTTCAGGGCATTCCTCATTGCACCCCGGCGAAATTAAGTAGAGCCCAAATCGTAATCGATTCGTTTGATTAATTCCCGAGGGATTATGAAACCCTTATCAGAATCTCAAAATTAATGACTCCTCCTACGCGGTCTCTGTGGTCTGCCGCGACGTAAATGTCCGACCGAGTTATGAGGTGAGAGCGATGGCGCGGTTCTTGGCAGGGGTTATGAAGTTCCGCCTGTTGATCTTGGCGGCCGCCTATCGGGCTAATGGCCTTCGGCATTGTGCAGTTGCGCGACGCGCGGCTGGATGTATTGCCGGAGTTCAGCCCTCCGTACGCCGAGGTCCAGACTGAAGCGCTCGGTCTGTCCGCGGAGGAGGTCGAGCAGCTGATCACCGTGCCCCTCGAGGCCGACTTGCTCAATGGGGTCGAGGGCATCGATGTGATCCGCTCAGAATCGCTGCCCGGTCTCTCGTCGGTCGTGATGGTGTTCCAGTCCGGCACCGACATATATCGAGCTCGGCAACTCATCGAGGAGCGCCTGGCTCAGGCGCACGCCCTGCCCAGCGTGTCGAAACCGCCGACGCTGCTGCAGCCGTTGTCGTCGGCCAATCGAGTGCTCATGATCGGTATGTCCACCACCGAGCTGACGCCGATCGAGCAGTCGGTGCATCGCCCGCTGGACCGTACGCCCCCGGCTGATGGGTGTGCCGGGAGTTGCCAATGTCTCCATCTGGGGCCTGCGCGATCAGCAGCTGCAGGTGCAGGTGGATCCCGCGACTCTGCGTGATCGCAAGGTGACGCTGAACCAGGTGATCAACACAGCCGGCAACGCGCAGGTCGTCTCACCGCTCACCTTCCTCGAAGCCTCAACCCCCGGCACCGGCGGATTCGTGGAGACACCGCAGCAGCGACTCCAGGTAAGGCATCTGCTGGAGAAGATCGCCAACCCCGACGAGCTGGCGAAGGTTCCTGTCGAGGGCACGTCCGGTGCCCTGAAGCTCGGTGACGTCGCCGACATCAAGGTTGATCATCAGCCGCTGATCGGAGACGCGGTCGTCAATGGCAAGCCTGGTCTGATCTTGGTCGTCGAGAAATTCCCCGGGGTGAGCACGACCCAGGTCACTCGTGACGTACAACAAGCCCTGGAGACGCTTCGGCCGGGCCTCAGCGGGATTGAGACCGATACCTCGTGGTTCGCGCCCGCGGACTACGTCGAGGCGGCCAAATCAAATCTCGGGCTCGCGGTTGCCCTCGGTGCCGGACTGCTGCTTCTCGCACTTGCCGCGTTGCGCTTTCACTGGCGTGCAGCGCTCGTCGGCGTGATCACTGTGCCGCTGTCGGTGATCACCGCAGCTCTGATCGTCAATCTGCTTGGTTACGGATTCAACGCACTCGTGATCGCGGGTCTGGCCGCCGCCGTAGCCATCGTGGTGGACGAGGCAATTGCTCCTGGGGCAGCCATCGTCCAGCGGCTTCGGAGCTCGGCGTGCCGGCCCGGACGCCGAGCCCAGATGGGTCGGAATTCAGCAGGCTCTCGCGACAGTCCATCGACCACTGATCTATGCCGGCATTATTGCCTTGCTCGCCATTCTTCCCGTGGCGGTGCTGGAGGGGCGGCCCGGAGCGTTCTTTACGCCGATGGTCCTCGCGTACGCCATTGCGGTCATCGCCGCCTTGATCATCGGGGTCACGGTCGGCCCGGCCCTGAGCAGCCTGCTCTTCGCCCGCTGGGAGCCAAAGAGGCCCCGGAACGAGGGCCTGTGCCGTGGCTCGGCGTGCGTTACCGGAGCGCTGTGCAACGGTTCTCTGGCAGCCTGCGCCCCGCGCTACTGGTGACAGCAGCGTGCGGTTTGGTAGCCGTTGCGATCTTGCCCTTCGTCCACACCGCGCTGACGCCTACCTTCCAAGATCGGAATGTGGTGGTCAGGCTGCAGGGTCAGCCGGACGTGTCGAGCGAGGCGATGAGCCAGCGCGCCGCTGATCTTGGCAATACGATCCGGGCCCTGCCGGGCATCACGGGTATCGGCGCAACCGTCGGACGTGCGGTCACCGGAGACCGAGTCGTCAACGTGAACTCCAGCGACGTATGGGTCTCCATCGCCCCCGACGCCAACTACAAGACGACCCTGGCTGCGATTGAGAACGCCGCACGCCAGGTCCCGGCACGACGGCTGATGTCGTCCCCTATTCGACCCAGGAGATGCGCGATGTCGGGAGTCTGCATACCGGTGCCAACACTGTGACCGGTAGCGGGTTGGACGTGCTGACTGGTCTGAACACTCCCCTTGCCGTACGCGTCTACGGCCAGGATCCCAAGATCCTCGCTGCCGAAGCCGCCAAGGTGCAGCAGATGATGGCCACGATCGACGGGATTTCGAATCCGCGTGTCGAGGGCGCGGCCACCCAGCCAACGATCGAGATCGAGGTCAACCTGGACAAGGCGCAGCAGGTCGGCATCAGCCCTGGTGACGTACGCCGCGCCGAGGCCACCGTGCTGCAGGGCATCCAGGTCGGCAGCGTCTTCGAGGAGCAAAAGGTCTTCGATGTGATCGTCAAGGGCACGCCGGCCACCCGACGCAGCGTCGCCGATGTGCAGTCGATGCTGATCGACATACCGGGCGGCGGTCATGTCAGGCTTGGCGACGTCGCCGACGTGCGGGTCGTGCAGACGCCGCCCGTCATCCGTCGTGACGCTGTCTCCCGGCGCGTGGATGTCGTCGCTGATCTTGGCGGCCGAAGCAGCAGTGCCGTGGTTGCGGACCTGGAGAAGCAGCTGGCCACGATGAGCTTCCCGATCGAGTACCACGCTGAGGTGATTGCGAAGACCACCGCAGACGAAATCGGAATCGGGCGTGCCATCGGCTTCGCCATCGGTGCCGCCATCGCGGCCCTGCTCCTCTTCCAGGCGGCCTTCAACAGCTGGCGCCTCGCGCTCGTCGCCACGGCAGCCCTGCCGCTGTCGCTCACCGGGCGGCCTGGTCACTGGCCTCTTCAGCGGGCTGACGTTCGGCTTGGGCTCGTTGTTGGGACTACTGGCGATTCTTGGCCTGGCGGCTCGATACATCACAACGATGCTGTCCTGCAATGCAAGGCCCAGCATCGCATGCGGACCAGCTCTGACGACGCCGACACGGTTTATGACAGGGCCCGAGAATCCTTCGGTTCCATGGTCACCAGCGCCATCGCGATCGCAGCTCTCGTGCTGCCGGTAGTGATATTGGGTCCACGCGCGGGCCTGGAGATCGTGCAACCGCTAGCCGTGGTGCTGCTGGGCGGCTTGGTCAGCTCGGTGGTCGTCGCATTGTTCCTGCTGCCCTCCGCCTACGTGCACCTGATTCCGCGCCAAGACGCCGAGGCGCCGCCGCAGCACGAGGACGAGCTGCAACCGGTCGCGGCAGCTACGGGGGCGTGATCCTCATGAGCACCCGGAGCACACTTCGGCAGGGCCCGACATAGGTTGCTGGGTTTGGTGCTAGCCGCCGCCGTTGGGTTCTCAATGGCCGGCTGTGCCGAGATCGAGTCGGTGTCGGCTGAGCCGTACGAGCCGGCAGCGCTGGAGTCGACCGGCCCGTCTCAGCCCGCGAAAATCACCTCACCGAAGAGGCAGCGCGCCGAGTTGCGCTCCAGACAACGGTCGTCGGAGCTCGCGGCGCGGAGCTCACGGTTCATCACGCTGCGCTTGTCTATGACAAGAAGGGTCTGCCGTGGGTCTTCGCGGTTGTTGGGCCCCAGACCTACGCCCGTTCGGCGGTGACCGTCAAACAGGTGGACGGCGACGCTGGTGACGTTGAGTGCTGGCCCGCCGGCAGGTACCGAGGTGGTCACGGTTGGTGCAATCGAGCTTTGGGGTGCCGAACTCGGCATCGCCGGGAAGCACTGAGGGGTTGGCAGATGCGTTCCATCGTCAGAGCGAGCCTCCGGTTCCGCTGGATCGTGCTGTTCCTGGCCGCTGCCACGCTGGCTCTCGGCTTCGTACAGATTCCGGAGACAAAGGTTGACGTCTTTCCGGAGTTCGCACCGCCGCAGGTCGAGATCCAGACGATCGCGCTCGGCAACTCCTCCAACGAGGTCGAGCAGTTGATCACGGTGCCTATCGAAGATCAACTGGGCGGCATCGAGGGTCTATCAGAGCTGCGCTCCAAGTCGGTCGCCCAGCTGTCCTCGATCCGGCTCATCTTCGAACGCGGCGCGGACGAGTTGAAGGCCCGCCAACTGGTGCAGGAGCGCCTCTCCCAGATCACGCCTACCCTGCCGACGTGGGCCAGCCCGCCGTTCATGATGCCGGCGCTCTCGGCGACGAGCCGGATCATGAAGATCGGTCTGACGTCGGATACGGTCAGCCTCGACCGATCTCTCGGCCATCGCGTACTGGAAGGTCCGGTCACGCTCCTCCGAGTGCCCGGGGTCGCACAGGTCGCCATCTGGGGTGAGCGGCTTGCCGCAGCGCCACGTCCAGGTCGATCCGAGCGAAGCTCGCCCAAGTACGACGTCACCCTGCAAGCACGTCATGGACGCCTCAGCCGATGCCGTCGAGGCGGGCCTGCTCCGCTACTCCGACGGTGCGGTTGTCGGTACCGGCGGGTTTGTCGAGGCTGGCGGTCAGCGGTTCAACATCCGTCACGTACAACCGATCGTCGAACCTGAGCAGCTCGGCGCAGGTGCCTGTCGTGGAACGCGACGGCAAGGTGCTGCGGCTTGCTGATCTGGGAAACGTGCTCGTCGATCCGGACCACTGATCGGCGATGCGAGTCGTCGACGGCGGGCCGGGGTTGCTGCTGGTCGTGCAGAAGTTCCGCGGCGCCAACACCGTTGAGGTGACTCGCGGGCGTGGAAGAGGCCATGCGCCAGATGCAGCCCGGACTGCCTGGGATCACAGTCGATACCACGATCTTCCGGCCGCGCCACCTTCATCGAGCAGTCGATCGACAACCTCCGGATAGCGATGCTGCTGGGCATCGTGCTGGTGGTGTTGATCATCGTCGCGTTCTTGTTCGAATGGCGTACGGCCTTCATCAGCCTGATCGCCATTCCGCTGTCGCTGGTCGCGGCGCTGTACTGGTGCTGGATGCCGCGGGAGCCACCAATCAACGTGATGGTGCTCGCCGGGTTGGTGGTCGGCCATCGGGGTGGTGGTGGATGACGCCATCATCGACGTGGAGAACGTCGTGCGACGGCTTCGCGAAGCTCGCGCCACGGGCAGCGGAGCGTCGACGTTCAATGTGGTGTTGAACGCGTCTGTCGAGGTCCGCTCGGCCATCACGTACGCGCACCTTGATCAACGTCATCGCCGTGGTGCCGGTGTTGTTCCTGGAAGGACTGTCCGGATCGTTCTTCCGGCCGCTGGTGCTCTCCTACGGGCTGGCAGTGCTGGTGCTCGATGTTCGTCGCGCTCGACGGTGACGCCGGCCTTGTGCCTGATTCTGCTGTCGCGCGGCAAGCTGGTCGAGCAGGGAGTCGCCGCTGATGCGGGCGCTGAAGCGCGCGTACGTCGCACGTGCTCGACCCCGCTGATCCGCCGGCCGCTGCCGGCGATCGCGATGACGCCTGCTGCTGTTGCTCTGGCGCGGGGTCTGGCGGTGCCCACCTTGGGCAGTCAACTGCTCCCCAACTTCAAGGAGCGCGACTTCTTGATGCACTGGCTGACTCAGCCTGGAACCTCGGTCGCCGAGGAGACGCGGATCTCGGTCTCGGCGTGCAAGGACCTGCGAGAGATCCCAGGCGTGCGCAACTGCGGATCGCACATCGGCCAGGCCTACCTCGCCGACGAGGTCTACGGCGTGGACTTCGGTGAGAACTGGATCAGCGTCAGCCCAGAGCGTCGACTACGACAAGACCCTGGACGAGGTGCACAAGGTCGGTCGAGTACTACCCGGGCCTCTACCGCGACGTGCAGACCTACCTCCGGGAGCGCATCAAGGAGGTGCTGACCGGTGCCAGCGAGTCCATCGTGGTGCGCATCTACGGTCCAGACCTCGCGACGCTGCAGAAGCAGGCCAAGGACATCGAGCAGCGCATCGGCGACATCCCGGGGATTGAAGACGCTCATGCCTTCGCTGCAGACCGATCTGCCACACATCGAGGTCGAACCCGATCTTGCGAAAGCTCGAGAGTTCGGGCTGACCCCGGGGACATCCGTCGGCAGGCATCGACCTTGATCGCCAGCGAGGAAGTCAGCGACATTTTCTCCGGCGGCAGGGCGTACGACGTGCATGTCACGGCCATCCCGTCGGCGCGCGACAGCGTCAGCGATGTGCAGAACCTGCAGCTGGACACACCCGTCGGGAGGTCGGGTCAAGCTGCAGGACGTTGCCGATGTCCGGATGGGCCCCACGCCCAATGCCATCCTGCGGGAGCAGCAGTCGCGCTACATCGATGTCGGCGCCAACGTCGAGCGGGTCGCCCGCTGAACGAGGTCGTCGACGACGTCGAGAAGCGCATGGAAGGGGTCACCTTCCCGCTCGGCTATCACGCGGAGGTGATCGGCGAATCCACTGGAGCTGGACGCTGCAGAGGACACGCTGCTGATCTTCGGCATCGCGGCCGGCGTAGCCACCTTGCTGCTGCTGCATGTCGCATTCGGCGGCTTCCGACCGGCGCTGTTGACCTTCGCTGCTGCTGCCGATGGCGCTGGTTGGCGGGGCTATCGCAGTGTGGCTCAGCGGCGGGTGTTGTCGCTCGGTTCGCTGGTCGGCTTCCTCGCCGTCTTCGGGATCGCCGCGCGCAACGGGATCTTGATGGTCAGCCACTTCCAGCACTTGGAGCGCGTCGAGGGTGTCAAGTTCGGCGCCGGGCCTGGTCATCCAAGGTGCCAAGGAACGTCTGGCGCCGATCCTGATGACCGCGCTGGCGACTGGCCTGGCGCTCGTTCCGCTCGTGGTTGCCGGCAGCATTCCGGGCCACGAGATCGAGCATCCCATGGCGATCGTGATCCTCGGCGGCCTGCGTCACCGCGACCTTGATCAACTTGTTCGTGCTGCCGTCGCTCTATCTCGCCTTTGGCAAGAGTCAAGCGCGATCGTGAGGCTGAGCCAGATCGAAGGCCAGGTAGCCACCCGCATAACGTCTGTCCGTCGTGGACTGTCCGGGCGGGCTAGGCAAACACTGCGCTGGGGCTCAGCGGCAAGGTGCAGTCCGTCAGGCACGCGGGTTTCAAGCATCTTAGGTTTGCTACGCCCGCCCGGGCACCTCTCCACGACTTGCAGCGCTCGCTCAGGACTGTCTCTGCAGCTGGCAGCCTGCTCACCAACGCCCTTGCGATCGCGCTCCGTGGTGCGCGTCGCAGCACGAGCTGCTCACGAGTCGTCCTGGCGCACTGGCAAGCGCACCGCCGAGGATGGCGGACGGGCTACTTGCGCTGCGAGCGGTAGTAGGTGATCAAGGACTGGGTCGAGGAGTCTTGCTTGTCGAGGGCTTCATCGTCGCCGGAGACTGCCGGGGCGATCTGCAGCGCGAGCTGCTTGCCCAGCTCGACACCCCACTGGTCGAAGCTGTCGATGCCCCACACCACTCCCTCGGTGAAGGTGATGTGCTCGTACAGGGCGATCAGCTCGCCCACGATCCGTGGGCTCAGCTCAGGGGCCATGATCGATGTGGTCGGGCGGTTTCCGGGGAAGACCCGCGCCGGAACGATCGCGTCTGGAGTGCCCTCAGCGCGTACCTCGTCGGCGGTCTTGCCAAACGCCAACGCCGCAGTCTGAGCGAAGAAGTTCGCCAGGAACAACTCGTGGACGTCGTTGTCGCCATCAACCAGCGGATGCGCAGGATTGGCTACGGCAATGAAGTCGGCCGGGATCAGCCGGGTTCCCTGATGGATCAGCTGATAGAAGGCGTGCTGGCCGTTCGTGCCCGGCTCGCCCCAGAACACCTCGCCGGTGTCCGTGGTCACTGCAGAGCCGTCGTATCGGACGCTCTTCCCGTTGGACTCCATGGTCAATTGCTGCAGGTACGCCGGGAACCGGTGCAGGAATTGCGCGTACGGGAGCACCGCGTGGCTCCGCAGCCTTGAAGAAATTCGCGTACCACACATTCAGCAGACCCAGCAGTGCAGGCACGTTGCTGGAAAACTCGGCATCCGCGAAATGCCGGTCGATCGCATGGAATCCGGCGAGGAACTCGGCGAAGCTCTCTGGCCCAATGGTGACCGCCACGGACGTACCGATCGCCGAATCCACGGAGTACCGGCCGCCGACCCAGTCCCAGAAGCCGAACGCGTTCTCCGGGTCGATGCCGAAGGCGGCCACTTTGTCGAGGGCGGTGGACACAGCAACGAAATGCTTGGCTACTGCGGCATTCGCCGCCTCGTCGCCGTCCTCGATCGCTGCGGAAGCGCGCAGTCCGGCAAGCAGCCAGCTACGCGCCAGCCGGGCATTGGTGAGTGTCTCCAGCGTGGTGAAGGTCTTGGAGGCAACGATGAACAGTGTCGTCTCCGGATCAAGATCTTTCGTCTTCTCTGCCAGCGTCGGTGGGGTCGATGTTGGAGATGAAGCGCGCCTTCAAACCGGGCTTCACATATGGCTGCAGTGCCTCGTAAACCATCACCGGGCCAAGATCAGAACCACCGATCCCGATGTTCACAACCGTCGCGATGGGCTTGCCGGTGACGCCGACCCACTCACCGCTGCGGACCTTATCTGCAAAGGCATACACCTTGGCAAGCACCTTATGCACTTCAGGAATCACGTCGACGCCGTCGACGACCAAGCTGGATCCCTCGGGTGCCCGCAGCGCTGTGTGCAGCACAGCCCGGTCCTCTGTGACGTTGATGTGTTCGCCGGCCAGCATCGCATCACGGCGCTCTGCCAGACCCACCTCGCTAGCAAGATCAACGAGTGCATTCAGAATGTCGGAGTTGATCAAGTTCTTGGAAAGATCGACATAAAGATCGCCGGCTTGAAAGGTGAACGACTTCGCTCTCGACGGGTCGGCCGCGAACCAGCCACGCAGATCGGGCCGGAGAGACTCGTACAGGGTAGTCAGCCTCGCCCAGGCCGGAGTCGTCGTTGGATCTACAGGCTGGCTCATCGGTTCCCCTTCATCGTTTGGCTGGGTACCAGGTCACACTACTGAGCGGGCCTCGGTCACCTCAATCACCAGGGGAATGCGTGCGCCAGTTCGGTAGCGTGCGGGACATGGATGCCCGGCTTTCCAGGTCGCGCCCAGAGCAAGACCGGCTGTACGCGCCCGACGAGTCTGGAGTTCCGGACCGACCTGGAGCGAATTCGGTTCGCGACCGCGTTCTCCCGCCTCGCCGATGTGACGCAGGTGGTCACCTCCATGGCGACAGGCGGAGTAGTGCACAACCGGCTGACCCACACGATCAAGGTGACAGCAGTCGCTCGGGCAATCGCCGTGCGACTGATCCACACCCAAGATCACGCCCTGCTTCATGATCTTGGCGGTCTAGATCACGTTGTAATACAGGCAGCCGCCACCGCTCATGATCTTGGACATCCTCCGTTCGGCCACCTCGGCGAACGGGTCCTTGATCGATTAGCGCGGGAGCGGTTCGGGCTTGCTGATGGTTTCGAGGGAAATGCGCAGACCTTCCGGGTGCTGACCGAGCTGGAGGTCCTCGGACCAGGCGACCAGGGACTCAACCTCACCGCGGCGACGCTGGCTGCAGTGCTGAAGTATCCCTGGGCTTGCTTCTACTATCCAGATCCTCATCCCACGGACTGGCCCATTCCCCCGAGAGGTGCCGGTCGTTCTCGCAGCAAGGAGCAGCGAAGTTCTCGGCCTACCTCATCGATCTGCCGCAAATGCTTGATGCACTTGCTGCATTCCCGCGGCTCCCGCCGGGACGGCAGACCTTGGAGTGCTCGGTCATGGATCTCGCCGACGACATCACGTACTCGCTGCACGACGTAGACGACTTTCACCGTTCGGGCGTGCTGCAGTTCTCACCGGTCTCGGGCGAATTTCGGTCGTGGGAGCACGAACGTCTAGCGCTCGCTGATCTTGACGACAGCGAGCTGGAGGGTGCGCGTCGCCGGCCCGGAGCTGGCCTGGAGCGGTTGCGACGACACCTGAGAAGCCGGGATGCCTGGATCTTCAACGAGGACATGTTTGCGACTGCCGTAGGGACGGTCGGCGACGAGTTCGTCGACGGCGTGCTGGCCACGCCGTACGACGGATCAATGGCGGCCGACCGTGCGATCTCAGGATTCACCTCACGCTGGATCGACCACTTGATCAGCTCGGTAAGCCCCGATCTGCACCCGGCCGTGCGCTCCGGCTACGTCTCCATGAACTCGCAGGCTTGGCATGAGGTATCGGTGCTGAAGTTCGTCAACCAATACTTCATCTTGGATCGCCCCGACCTGGCGATGTTCCAACGCGGTCAGGAGCAGACGGTCGAGCATCTGGTCCTGGCATTTGACGACTGGCTCTCAGATCCGATCGATGCGTCGCGGGCCCCGCGACGGCTGCTGAACCTGGTGAATACGGCCACCAACGCGTACCAGACCGTGGCGCGGCAGCACCCAGAGTGGTTTGGCGGGACCGTTTCTGATGCCGAGCTGGCACGGATGGGCAGGGGTCGCGGGATCATCGACTTCGTCAGTGGCCTCACCGACGCCAGACCATCGCCTTCGGTGCGCGACTGAGCGGTGCGACCGGCTTGTTGTGGAGCACGTAGCCTCTGACAACCGCGGCGGAGGTTCAGCGACGATTCTCACGAACCCGAACGCTGGAACCCAGACTGAAACTGATCAAGGAAATCCTGCTTACCCGGCGTGAGGTCGGCGAGTTTCCGGTGCCATTTCGGCTATCTACCCGCTAGCCCCCATTCTTTGTTTGCGGGCAGCATGAAGTCGCCCACCATGCTGCCATCATGCCCTCTGCTAAGAGGTACTCACGACTTTGCAGCTAGCCGGGATGTGAGCCCAGATCCGCCCTGCGATCCTCAAACCATGACGCTGCGCTGCCTGATCATCGACGACAGCCGGTGCTTCCTGGCTGCGGCCCGCAGCCTGCTGGAGCGGCAGGGCATGATGATCGTTGGGGTCGCGACCAGCACCGCGGAGGCGTTGCAGCGAGGTCGAGGAACTCCGTCCTGACGTCATCCTGCTCGACATCGACCTCGGCGGCGAGAGCGGTCTGGAGCTCGCCAAGCGGCTCTCGTGTGAGCCTGGTCAGGCACGGCCAGCCGTGATCTTGACTTCGACGCACGGCGAGCAGGACTACGCCGAGCTGATCGCGGCAAGCCCAGCAATCGGGTTCCTTCCCAAGGCTGCGCTGTCCGCCGCTGCCATCGAGCGACTGCTCGCCCGGTGCGGCGGACACGACGAAGCACACTAACCTCAGCGGGCTTCGAGGTAGGCAAGCACCGCGAGCACCCGACGGTGATCATCATCGGTATCAGCCAAGCTCAGTTTGGTGAGGATGCTGCGCACGTGCTTCTCCACCGTCCCTCGGTGACCCAAAGTCGTCGGGCGATCCCGGCATTGGAGCGGCCTTCGGCCATCAGCCCCAGGACTTCCTGCTCGCGCGCGCTGAGCGCTTCCAGCGGATCATCACGATGCCGGGCCGCCACCAGCTCGGCGACCAGCGCCGGGTCGACCACCGATCCGCCCTTGGCGACCCGTTGCAGCGACCCAATGAACTCGTCGATGTCAGTCACGCGACTCTTGAGCAGGTAGCCAATCCCCCGGCCGCCGGCCAGGAGCTCCAGCGCCTGTTCGACCTCGACGTGGGCCGAGAGAACCAGAATGCCGACATCGGGGAAATCCTGGCGGATCACGCGGGCCGCATTCAGACCTTCTGTCGTATGGCTCGGCGGCATGCGAATATCAACCACGACCAGCTCGGGAATCTGATCGCGCACCATGGTCAGGAGCTGAGACGGATCGCCGGCTTGACCCACAACCTCGAACCCGGAACGCAGCAGCAGGCTCGCGAGGCCCTCACGGAGCAGGATGTCGTCCTCGGCCAAGATCACCCGCAACGCAGTCATGGCCTGATCATCGACATTCCCACCCGAAGGCGCATGCGGGGCTTCTGTCCATCATCGTGTTGATCAGACTATCGACTAGCCTCCAAGCTGTGAGCGCGACGCAAACACCAGTGGGGTTTGATGTGCGGGATCGCTGTCGGATCTTCAGGCGTACGCCGGCGTCCGTGGCAGCGCATCGCGAGCGCCGGAGACCCTCTTACCCGAGACCCCATGACCGGAGAACACCCGTGCGAGGCGGGCTGACCCGTCGCATGTTGATCTCGAGCGGCCTGCTCGCGTTGATCATTGCGACCGCTTTCGCGGTCCTGCTCTCCTCGGTCTCAGACCTGCGCGCCTCCGAACGACGCGCCCGGCAATCCGAGGAGGTATTGGTGGAGGCCAACCAGCTGGAGCGCCTCGTCATTGATCTGGAGACCGGGCAACGCGGGTTCATCATCACTGGCGAGCAGCGCTTCCTGGAGCCGTGGCGGCGACGCCCGGGCCGCGCTCCCCAGCGAGGCGAGCACGTTGGAACGTCTGGTCGCCGACAGCCCCCAGCAGGAGGCGCGGGCGCAGGCCTTGACCGAGGCCACCGAATCGTACCTGCGGGACTATTCCATCCCGCTGGTGGATGGAGCCAGGCGCAACCTCACCTCCGCGCGCTCCGTGGCCGCAACCAGCGAAGGCGGGCAGCGCATCAGCGCCATCCGAGCCGAGTTTGATCGATTCGTCGGATCCGAGCGCGAGCTCGCCGCTGCCCGGGAGCAGACGTCAGATGCTGTGGCGCAACGGGCGGTTGCCGCCGCGGTGGCCGGTCTTGCCGGATCGATCTTGCTCATCGTCCTGTTCGCCTGGTACCTGAATCGAGCGATCGTCGGTCCGGTCCGCCGGGCAGCCGTCATGGCAGATCGGCTCGCGAGCGGTGATCTTGCGGCCCGGATACCCGGAACGCGATGCCGGCGAAATCGGACTCCTGGAGCGCAGCTTCAACAGCATGGCAAGCTCCTTGGAACACAGCCGCGAGGAACTCGCCGCCTCCACGCACCCGGATCGTCGCAGCCGGCGATCACGCTCGGCGGCGGATCGAGCGCGATCTGCACGATGGTACGCAGCAGCGGCTGGTATCGCTGGCACTCGACGTGCGGACCGCGGAGGCGACCGTAGCTGATGAGCTACCAGAGCTCAGGGCGCAGCTGGCCCGGTCGCCGACGGCCTGACGGGTGCCATGGAGGACCTGCGGGAGCTGTCCCACGGGATCCATCCTGCGATCTTGTCCGAAGGCGGCCTGAGGCCAGGCGCTCAAAGCGCTCGGCCGTCGCTCCACCCTGCCGGTCGAACTCGAGGTGAACATCCCAACGCGACTCCCCGAACCGGTGGAGGTAGCTGCTTACTACGTCGTCTCGGAGGCGCTGGCCAATGCCACCAAATACGCCCAGGCATCGGTGGCTGAAGTCGAGGTCCGGACGGCAGATGACCGCCTTCGACTCACGGTCATCGATGACGGCATCGGTGGCGCGAACCTAGGGCGAGGCTCGGGTCTGATCGGCCTTGCAGACCGCGTCGAGGCATTGGGCGGGACCCTTATGATCCACAGCCAGACTGGGCAGGGCACCCGTCTTGAGGTCGATCTCCCGATCCACTCTGACGACCGTTCCGCAAGATTAGCCAGACGGCGCGCACCACCTCTACCATCAGCGATGCTTGAGGGGGTGGAGCTGATAGCAGAGGGTCTGGCATCGAGCGACTGCTGTCCAGCCTCCGCCCGCGCCGATCGTCGTCGCTCTAGCAGCCGCCATCGCCGCGGGTCTCGTCCTGCCACGCGCGATCTGGCCTTACACCCGCATGCTGATCACGATCACGCACGAAGGTGCGCATGGAGTGGCGGCATTTGTGACCGGTCGGCGCCTGGAGGGCATCCGGCTGCATTCGGACACCTCAGGCCTGACCGTTTCCAGCGGGCGGCCGAGTGGCCCAGGCATGGTGACGATGCTGGTGGCTGGCTACCTCGGACCCGCCGTGGTCGGATTGGGAGCGGTCGGTCTGCTCCTGGCCGGGCACAGCCTGGGCCTGCTCTGGCTCTTCGTGATATCTGCTGGCGCTGCTGTTGCTGCAGATTCGCAATTTCTACGGATTCGTCGTGGTCGTCGGATGCGCGCTGGTGCTGATCTTGGTGAGCTGGTATTTGCCCGCTCCCGTGCAGTCCGGGCTGGCGTACGTGCTGACCTGGACCTTCTTGCTCGCGGCACCGAAACCGGTGCTGGAACTGATCAGTCAACGTCGGCGCGGGCGCGCCACACAATCCGATGCCGACCAGCTGGCCCGGCTGACCCGCGTGCCGGGAGCCTCTGGGCAAGCGGTTTTCTGGTCATCAATTGCGCTGGTCTGGTGCTCGGTGCAGTCTTGCTGCTCCCGGCTCTGGCCGAGCTTGGCCAAAGCGTCGCGCAGCAGTTCGCGGCCGTCTGAAACTCGCCTGAACACAACAAAGGCTCTTGCCCGAGATCGGACAAGAGCCTTGTCTAGTGAGGTCTTTTACAATACGCTGCGACCACGCTGAGCAACCAGAATCAGTTCGTCGCGCATGGCGGGAGTCGTAGCATTTGCGATCGCCCGATTGAGCTCCCGACGCGCGCGATTGATCTCATGGCGGCTGCGCATCAGCCTTCACGAGGCGTGACATGGCGACCATTCCTTTCGATCAGTTTGTACTTGGCATTTGACGTTGGTGATGTAACACCAAAATGCGCTGTGGTATTCCAGTGGGACGTGGCGTGGCGACCACGACCGAGCCGGCCCCAGTCACGCCACTGGATGTGGCTCTAGGCCGCTTGGCCGTACCGGCGATCGCTCAGGATCAGCTCCAGCCCGCTCCAACTCAGCCTCGACCCGAATTCGTTCGATATCGCGCTCGAAGCCGATGGAGTCACCGTCCAGCTCGTGCTCGATCTCGAGCATCGCGCATATCTGCCTGAGGAGTTTGTCGTACGCAAGCCGGTTTCCCATCTGATGGGCGGCAGACCGGTGGGAATCCGAGCCGAGAATCGCCCGCAACCGCCGCAGATCCGCGGCGAGCTGCTCGATCGGCACACTCCCTGCTGGTGCCGCAGTTCGCGGACGGCCTGCCGATGCGCTGCCGCAGTGCTGCGCCGTTCCCGCCACCGTTGTAGGGCTTCGTCCCACCTTCCGACCAGCAAGTCGTAGAGGACCACGCTCAGAATCGGCACCAGCACCATGATGGCGACGGCGATACCACCAAGTACCACTTGATACAAGTCCACCGCCATGAAATAACACTAAGTCGGGGCTCGGGCGTTCACAAGCCGAGGCCAGACCGTGAACAAGCCGTTACGTTGGGCGCGAATGCCGGGCTGAGCTGTCGACGGCCCAACTGGCGCCGATCGACAGCCGCCATCCTGAGCTTGTCGAAGGGCTCAACGCGCAACCCCAAAGCAGATCGCCCTCGTGTCAGTTGCTGAAGCTGCTACCTGCGTCCTGTTTGTAGGGAGCTGCCGTCCACTCCGATGGGCGTGACGAGGTTGCCGGTATCCAGGGCCGTGAAGTTCCACGTCCCAACGTAGGTGTTGTTGCTGAACACGTTGCCTTGGTCGTACGTGATCGCCTTGACTGATCTTGTCAGTCCTTGTACGGCGACCATGACGGGTAGGTGCCGTAGTTGGAGAAGATGGCGTTGCGGCCACACATGCTTCGTCGAGCAGTTGAAGAAGTTGGCGCGGTCCATCTTGAAGGTGTTGTGGTGCACCTTGACGTTCTGTGTCTTCCACCGGCAGTCCGAGTAGTACGGCGCCTTGGAGATGTTCGATGAGTTGCAGGTCGAGAGCTTCGCCACCGACGGGTTCACCAAGGTGCAGTAGCCGGTGGAGGTGTTCGCTGGCGAGCCGCAGAAGCGGTCTGCGTTCTCCCACAACGTCACGCCGTTGTAGTTGTCCTCGATCAAGTTGTTCGAGATGTCGATCGTCGGGCTGCCAACCAAGTCGTACGGCACCCGTGCATCGCCGCCGGACTCGGAGATGTAGATCGCAGCGTCCGGGAAGTTGTCTCCGGACTTGATGCCGCGCAGGTCCGTCAGCCACCAGTTGTTGTGACGGATCACGTTGTTGCGGATGGCGGCGTTGTAGCTGATCTCCCAGAAGATCGCCTCTCCGTCGTTGTTCTCGATCCAGTTGCCCTCGAACAAGAAGTTGTTGTCATTGGTATCTGCCCATAGGCCGACGCTCTTGTTGTCGTGGACGTAGTTGTTCGTGACCCGTACGTTGCGGACGTCCCAGAACTTGCCGCCACCGGTGCAGCCACAACCGTCCATCTTGGCTTCCCAGTTGCCGGTGTTGTTGCCGACGATCTCGTTGTGGTCGAGCACGATGTTGGATTCGCCGCCGTCAGGGCCGTAGCCCTGGAAGCCGTACTGGCTGTTGTCCTTGAGGCAGTTGTACGAGGCGACGTTGCCGGCGCCCACGAAGATGCCTGCACCACCGTTGTTGGTGACGGTGTTGTATTGCATCGTCCAGTTCTCACCAGAGTCGTGGTTGACCGTGCCTTCGTTCATAGGCGCAACGAAGTTCCTGATCGTCAGGTACTTGATCGTGACGTTGCGTGCGTGCTGGGTGAAGGCATACCGGTTCTTGCCTTGTCCGTCGAGAATCGCGCCCGGCCCACCGATGTAGGTCGAGTTGTCGCTCGGGATGATCTGGTCTGTACTCACCAGTGCCGAGTGTGTGAACACCCGGAGCGAACCAGTACGTCTTGCCTGCCTGCTCCAGGTCAAGGGAGCCGTTGTCACCGGCGGGAACGGTGATGGCGCCAGCAGGGGCGGTTGCGGGTCCGTTCAACACTGACGTGTTGCCGCAGATCTTTGCAGGAGGAGCGCTCGGCCACGATCCATTCGGGGCCGGGGCACTGTCGCTGACTGCGTGGGTGCAGGCGCGGTTGTGGTGGGCGGAGCCGATGTCGTCGTCGGTGCGTGTTGGCGGCGCGGTCGTCGGCGGAGCCGTTGTCACGGTCGGGTTTGGCGCGGGCGGCGCCGTCGTGGTGGGCGTGGTCTGTTGGCGTCTTGGTGGGCGTGGCGGTGGGCGTCGGCGACGTGCTGGGTGTCGTTGCGCCCTTGTTGGAGACCGTGAAGGTTCCACGACGGCTGGAGGTGGTGCCGTCGGACCACGTCATGACAGCCCTGATGCTGTGCGATCCATCAGCGAGCTTCGTGGTGTCGTACGGCATCGCTGAGCCGTCGGCAGCGGTACCCGCGAGGTCATACGGTGGGTCGGTGTCGGTTCGAACGGGTGGCCTTGGTCCGCCGCCGGCTGTCCAGGTAGAAGTCGACTTTGTCAAGGCTCTTCGAGTTCCTCACGAAGATGTAGATCTTTCCCTTGACGGTCGAGGCCGTCCAGTCGCACCGCATTCGACCGATCCGGGCTCAAGCTCACTGCGAGCCGTGATCGGGTCGAGGCTGCAGCCGACTGGATGCCGATGCCGCTAAGTGCGAGGGCGATGACGGCGCCGAGCACAATCATCAACATACGGCGATGCCGCGAGGCCAACCGGGATCCACCAGGAGACATGTCCATCCTTCGCGTGTTGGGAAGTTGTTGCGCAAGGGCTGTTGTGGAATCCTCAATTAGCCGGCGCCGGTGTTGCCCATTAGCCGCTGCCGCTGTTGCCGTAGACCGAGACGTGTACGTGGTCCATGTGGTTGGCCGTCGGTGAACCGCGGTCTGACATTGAGCGCCATCCCTCCGAGCTCCGCTGCACAGTCCAGATGTGCTGCCGATAGATGACCTCGCTGGCGCCCAGGCGCTTGGCATTGGCACGGACCCAGTGCGCGATGTCCCAACCAACCGTGGAGTCAGAGATCATGCAGTCGAGAGCGCGGCCTTGTCCGTGGTACCCGCCCGAGCCCCGTTTGCCGAAGAAAGTCTTGACCTGGGGATAGCGATGGCAGACGGCGCGATGAACCCGGATGGCATCAGGCGTCAGCCCAGATTCGACTGAGGATCCTGACGGGCACGGCGCACTGGAAAAGCCGCCACCGCCGCCACCGGACGCGGCTGTGGGCTTGTGGTCGGAGAGGTATTCGTTCTTCACCCAGCGACCCTTGTCGTGGTAGGACACGTACCGGAATCCGTCGGTCACCGTGTCGGTGACCGAGAGCTTTGTCCCGGCACGAACGACGCCGACCACAGTTGCGTCGTCTTTAGGCTCGGTGCGTAGGTTCAGATCGGTGGTGGCGTACTTGCTGTCGGTCACCTTGAGCCGCAGGACAGGCGTGATCGTTTCCGAAGCCGTCCGCTTTGGCTTTGGTGCCGCGACACTCCGAATTGGCACTCGGGCAACGTGGCGACTGACTTCCTGCCCTCGTACGCCCGACGCGCCGGCTGTCGCCTCGACCGATGCGGTCGCGGCTGGGGCCGGGTACGCGACCCGTGCGTTATCACCCGGCATAACGGCACTAGCGACGCCTACGCCCAACGCCGTAACCAGTACCGCCGGAACCACTATCCGTGCTAACCGCACCGCAAGGGGCGGCCGTATCGCCCGTCGTGGGCGCGGTCGAACCACTTATAGTCACTCCCCGAGAAATGAGACCAAAGCGTTATCTCCGGGCAGGAGTCTAAACGGATCTGTCACGATCGCCCAACCCTCAGGTGGGCTTTGGACAGGAGTTTTTCTCCCCGAGGCGAGATTTGGCTGGAATCTGGCGGCAAATCGGACGATTGTGCAACCTCATTGACACGGTCTGGTCGATGCCGTCGTTACTTTCTCGTTGCCATTCAAGCCCCGGCCAAGGGCTGAGTACCCATGCCTCGCGCCGCCCGTGTCGTCGCAATAGCGTGTGAATTGTGGTGTCCATCTTCACTTCGACGGGCGGCGGGTGAGATTTTGCCGCTCGTCCATTCGAGCTCACGTCCCAACACGGAGAGGCTGAAACCGCATGACTCACTACGACGCGATTGTGATCGGAGCAGGACAGCCCGGCCCAGGAGTCGCTGGGGGCTTGGCCGATGACGGTCAGCGGGTCGCGCTGATCGAGATGGATCGGGCGGGAGGCACCTGCCTCAACCACGGCTGCAAAGCCGACCAAAGCTCTTCGAGCGAGCGCGGCGGTCGCGCATCAAGCCCGTCGGGCTGCCGAGTATGGGGTGAGCACTGGCGACGTCAGCGTTGACTTCCCAGCGGCTATGGCGCGGATGCGCTCGATCATCGATGGGATGCGCAACTCGCTCGATGACTGGCTGGCGGGCGTAACGGGCCTTGATCAATTTCACGGGACGGCGACCGTGGTGACCGACCCGACCGGGCGGGAACACCGGGTGACGGTCGAGGACCAGCGCTTGACGACCGAGCAGCTCTATCTCAATCTCGGCGCCCGCGCCAGCAGGCCGCCGATCCCCGGTCTGGAAACCGTTGATGCGATGACCGAAGTGGAGCTATTGGCTCTGAATTCCCTTCCAGCGCATCTGGTGATCATCGGCGGCGGCTATATCGGGCTGGAGTTCGGGCAGATGTTCCGGCGCTTTGGTGCGCGGGTGACGATCATCGCGGGCAGCCGGGTTGCGCCACGCGAGGATGAGGATGTATCCGCGATCCTGGCCGAGGTGCTGACCGGTGAGGGCGTCGACATCGTCTATGGGCGGCCCGCGCGTGTCGGGCCGGCTGGGACGGGAGTCAAGCGGAGCTGGGGAATGGAATGACGATCGAGGGCAGCCATCTGCTGCTGGCGACCGGCCGTCGCTCCAACTCCGATCTGCTCGGTCCTGATCATGGGCTTGCGACCGATGATCGCGGCTTCTTCACCATCGACAACCGCTTCCAGACCTCGGTAAAGGGCGTGTGGGCTCTGGGTGATGTAAACGGGCACGGCGCGTTCACACACACGGCCTATCAGGACGGTCTGATCTTGCAGCACCCGCCGCGTACGGTCGACGGCCGAGTGACCATCTACGCCTTGTATACCGATCCGCCGCTCGGCCGGGTTGGTATGACGATCAATCAGGCGCGGGCATCTGGCCGGAATGTTCTCAAGGCCGAGGTGCCTATGAGCAGCGTCAGCCGCGCGATCCTCGAAGGCGAAACCACCGGGTTGATGCGGATGCTCGTCGACGCCGACACCGAGGAATTCCTGGGCGCAACGATCCTGGGGCTGCATGGCGACGACCTCATCCAGATCATCGGAACGGCAATGCAAGGCGGCGTGCACTACCCGGCCGTACGCGACGCCTTGCCGATTCACCCGACCATGGCGGAATTCATTCCATCCGCGCTCTGGTCACTCGAGCCGTCTGGACTGAAGATTCCTCAGGTGTCATCGGTTGGGTCATACCACGCCGGTCGTGCGGGGAACACGCTGTCCTCGCCACGCCTTACTCGGAGTGAGTGTGTGCTCACTGACCATCCACGGTCGTGCGATCGGGCGTCCCATGATCGGCTTAGGCGCCCGCGGACTGCGCTTGTAGTCGGAGACAAAGGGCTTTCGCCAATCCAGAATCGCCATGGCCGGTCTGCCTCAACCGAGACCCCGACGCGCGGCCCAACCATGATCATCTCCGCTGCGTCATCCGGCGGCTGCAGAGTCACCGGTCCATTGCCGAACAGGTCGCATCCTTTGTGCTGCGGTTGCAAAGCGAGTGCCTGGGTCAGCCGACCGGGACCTCGCGCAAGATCACGATCGCGGATCTGCCCGCGTCGTGATCTCGCCAGCGCGAGCCCGTCAATCACCTCACCCGCACGCATCAATACTCCAGAGCCGACCCCCTCAGGTCCGCAGCTGATGTTCCCCGCCCAATGCATGCCATAGGTGAAGTACAGGTAGAGATGGCCAGGCGGGCCGAACATCACCGCATTGCGCGCCGTGCGGCCGCGATAGGCATGTGATGCCGGGTCACTGGCACCGTCGTACGCCTCGAGCTCGGTCAGCCGGACCGCCACCGGACCGTGCCGAAGCACCGCACCAAGCAGCCGAGGTGCAATCTGCTCGACCGGCCCACAGAGATCGGGTCTCACCTGAGCACCTCGACCGTGCCCGCCGTTCCGTCTACTCGCACTCGATCACCGGTTCGGAGGCGCATCGTGGCATTGCCGCAACCTACGACTGCCGGAATGCCGAGCTCGCGAGCGACGATGGCAGCATGGGAAAGCGGCGCTCCGACATCGGTGATCACCGCGGCCGCTCGCGGAAACAGCGGAGTCCAACCAACATTGGTAATCGTGGTCACGAGCACCTCGCCGGGCTGCAGCGCAGCACCGTCAGCCGCGTCGCTGATCACCCGCACCGGCGCCTCGACGACCCCTGCCGACCCAGGGAAGCCGCGTACGGCAACATCAGCTTCGTTCTCGCTCCCTTCGACGAAGAGATCCGATCGTCGATTCGGGTCAGCCGCCCAGACATATGGGTTGAAGGTGCCACGGATCAGTGCCGGATAAGCCGGCAACGCCGCATAACACTGATACGCCGCGCGTCGCTGCTTGATCAACTTCGGGCTGATCGTTTCGCCGTGCAGCACGCGAACGATCTCTGCCTTGTCGAGGAAGAAGATGTCCTCGCCCAACCCGGTGAGATCGCCGGCGCGCAGCGCGTACGCACGGAGCACCCAGAAGTATCTGATGACCTCAGAGCGAGCTCGCTCGCGGTCTCGAGAGATCTTGGCCCAACCCTCCAGTTGGTGATGCAGGATCCGGGAGTGCAGGGGATGCCGCAGCTCCAACTCTGCCCACGCCTCGCTTCGCCTGCGTTCCTGCGCATGAAGCAAGTCACGATAGCTCGTCGTCGATTCGGCGCGTTCGGCGAGCTGTCTATCGATCCAGTCGGGATCCTCGCCGGGCCTCGGCAACGAGATCTCGAACTCGTGCGGTCCGCGATGCCCGTAGCGTCGATTGAAGGTGTCGCGATCGATCTCACCGGCGGCAAGTTGCTCCAGCCCATCGAGAAGCCCGAGGCTCGCGAGCTGACCCGCCTGCGCGCCGAGACCGGCTGTCAGCGCATTCGCCGCCGCGTCGCCGACGAGGCGCTGCAACCGCTTCCGGGTGGTGATGAAGGATGCCCCACTCGATCGGGTGGCTGCAGACAGCATCCAGCTCACTCGATGAAACTCCGGATTGAGCACCTCGATCCACAGATCAGCAAGATCGACCGGCGTTGCGACCGCTGCGATCTCGGCTCGCCGCCGGTCACAACGCGCAGGATGCTCAGCCAGATAGGCATCCAGCACCTTCACGTCCCGACGTGCTTCGCCAGGACGTGCAGACCCATGGGCAGTACCGCGCGGACGATGTCGAGCCGGTGTGCCTTGACTGGCGGAATCTCAAGATCAGCAGGAAGCCTTCCGAAGACTTCCTCGGTCAGGCTGCGGTAACGCTTCTCGCTGACACCCGACCGCCGCTGACAGCGTCATCAACACGCTGAGGTTGAGATAGATCCTGCCCCCGATCCGGCCATAGCCGACATACGGCGGGATGGAGGCGGTTGCCATCGCATCGGTCAAGAACACCTGCACCATCGACCAGGTCGCCGGCGTCATGACGTCAGGAATGGCTTCACCGACATTGGTATTGGTCCACAAGAAATCGCCGGAACGGCTGTCATTCCACGGATCGGGGTGGATTGCGGTGGTGATCGGCCGAGCCTGCAGGATGAAGAGTTGATCGCCACTGCGACACCATTCGATATCCATCGGGTCCTTGAAGAGGTTTTCGACCATGATCGCGAGATCGACCAGACGCTGTGCTTGTTGCTCAGTCAGGGCGGGCGCATCTTGCCGGTCCGTCGGTACCGGCAACGTGATCGTTCCGGTCTTCGCCAGCCCAGTCATGATCGTCTTGTTGTTGATCATGGCGTGCTTGATCCGCCCCGACGCGCGCTCCACGGTCATCGTGTCCGGAGTCACCTGCCCACCGACGACCGCCTCGCCGAGACCCCACGCGGCATTGATCTCGATCATGGTGTCGTCTCCGGTCACGGGATCGGCGGTGAACACGATGCCGGAGGCATCGGCATTCACGAGTTCCTGCACCACGACGGCGAGGCTCACCTCGTCTGGTGGAATGCGGTGGCGGGATCGATAGCTGATGGCGCGTGCGGTCCACAATGAAGCCCAGCAGCCGCGTACGGCGTCCAAGAGCTGATCATCCCCGGCGATGTTCAGATAGCTCTCCTGCTGACCGGCGAAGGAAGCATCGGGCAGATCCTCAGCAGTCGCAGAGGAGCGTACGGCGACGGCCGGCGAGCCTCGTTCGTGGTAGGCCTGCTGCACGGCAGCCGCGATCTCGGTGGGGATCGGGTGGCTGGTGAACAGCGCGGCGATGGCGGACGACACCTGATCGGTTGCCTCATCTGCTGCCTCATCTGCTGCCTGGGCGAGAATTCCGAGCTGCGCCTTGATCGGGCCCTCGAGACGGTTGACCGCCACAAAGTCGGCATATGCAGCCGTGGTGATGTGGAATCCGTCCGGCACCGGCAATCCGGCCAACGTCAGCCGCGCCAAGGACTGGCCCTTCCCGCCGATCTCAGGAAGACCGAGCCCCTCGTCGGCGAGGGCACGAACATACGTCGCGGTCATCGTTCGTTGCGCCAAATGCGCCTTCCGGCACTAGCCGACGCCGACCCACTCCCCGCTCGCCGCCGAACGCAGCATGGCGTCACAGATCTCCGCGGCCCGAGCCCCGTCCGCGAAGGTGGGCAGTCCGCGCGGGGCCTGACCGTGGCCCGCGTAGGCATCCACGGCGGCGTAGGAATCAACGACGTAGTTCTCGAAGCACTGGGCATAGCCCTGGGCATGGCCGGCAGGCAGTAGAGACAGGCGTCGCTGCTCGGCGGACCCGCGGGTTGGATCGCGTACCAAGATCTCGGCGCCGGCCTCGCTACCGATCCACAACTGTTCTGGCTGTTCTTGATCAAATACCGCGCTCTGGTGCATCCCATCCACTTCAACCCACAGCCGATTCTTGCGACCGGCGCTGAGCTGGCTGATCACTGCTGAGCCAGCGATATCGTTCGCGGTGCGGAACAAGATCAAGGCTGAGTCCTCTGTGTGAACGTCTATCAGCGGAGCGTCGACCTCTGCTGCGCTGAACGTCGCGGCGGTCGCGGCGGGGCGTTGCTTGATCGTGATCGAGGTCGTGGCGACGAGTCGGGCGATCCGATCACCAGTCACCCACTCGACAAGATCACACCAGTGAGAACCGATGTCTCCAAAGGCTCGCGACGGCCCACCGGCTTTGGCATCGACTCGCCAGCTGGTTGCCCTCGGATTGAGCAGCCAGTCCTGCAGATAGCTGCCATGCATCAGATTGATGGCGCCAAATTCCTCCGCCTGCACCCGGGCCTGCATTTCGCGCACCATCGGATGAAACCGGTACGCGAACGGGATGGTGTTGACCACGCCCGTGTCCTCGGCAACCTGGGCAGCCTGTCGAGCGTCTCCCAGGCTGACTCCGAGAGGCTTCTCGCACAGCACGTGCTTGCCGGCCCTCATCAGCGCCACCGCGTACGGGACGTGGGAAGCGTTTGGTGTGCAGACGTGCACGACGTCCGCCTTGCTTTCGGCGACTTCCTCGATGCTTCCATACGCCTGCTCGACACCCCAGGCCTCAGCGACCTCCCGAGAGCGCTCCGGGCTGGAGGCCATCACCCCGAGAACCTGGGCGCCGGCAAGTATTGCGGCTCGCCGATGCACCTCGCCGATCATTCCGGCACCAAGAATCGCCACGCGTTTCGCTGTCTCAGCCATGCCGGAAAGACTATGCGGGCTGAGCGTGTCGCAGCCCGCGGGTCTGCCATGGATCAGGTCGAGCCGCCCGAGTTCTTGCGAGCAGTTGGCGAACCGCCGACTTGCCTCCCTCCGGCAGGCAGAATTGGCGGTGTGGGCGGGGCTCGGATCTTGGTGGTTGAGGACAGCGATGCCATCCGGTTGCCCGTCGCTACCGCTCTGTCCGCTCAGGGTTTCGAACTCGCGGCGGCGACTGACGGAAACGATCTTGAAGCTCTATTGCCGTCCTTTGCGCCCGATCTGGTGATCTTGGATGTAATGCTGCCCGGCCGCGACGGCTTCGAGCTGCTCCGGGTGATCCGCCGCACTAGCACCGCGGCGGTGCTGATGTTGACCGCAAAGGACGCCCTCGCCGACCGGGTGCACGGCCTTACCGCTGGCGCTGACGACTATGTGATCAAGCCCTTCGCGATGGCAGAGCTGGTGGCTCGGATTCATGCGGTACTACGCCGCAGTCGGCCAGGGGGTAGTTCGATCTCTGTGGACGACCTGGTGATCAACGACGACGCCACGCTGGTGCGGCGTGGTGGCGACTCCTGGACCTGACCGAGACCGAACGGCGGTTGCTCGGCTACCTAGCCGCGCATCGGGACAGAGTGGTGAGCAAGACTCAGATCTTGACCGCAGTCTGGGGCTACGACGGCTTTGACGACAACGTGGTGGAGGTGCACATCTCCTCGTTACGTCGCAAGCTCGAGGCGGGCGGGCGCTCGCGACTCGTGCACACGGTACGCGGCCGGGGCTATCGGCTCGGAGCGACAACGTGATCGGACCAGACATCCAGCGGCGGCAGCGATGAACCGACTGAATACCGTCTCGCTCAGGCTCCGGGTCATTGCAGCGGTGATGGCGGTTCTCGCGGCGATCTTGATCTTGCTCAGTATCGCGGTCAACGCGATCTTCATTGCCCAGTCGAATCGCAGCCTCGATGCTCTGCTCGCCGGTCAGGCGCAGCTGGCGCGGCAGCTGGCCCGCGCTGGCGCCGGACCGCAGCAGATCGTGAATCGAGTGCAGGCCGGCGGCGTGCAGGCGCACCTGGTGCTCGAGAACGGGAACGAGTTCGGCACCCCGATCACACTGGTCCTACCGTGAAAACGACCACCATCACGCTCAATGCCCCTACCCGCGTCGATGGTGCACAACTCACTCTCGCCGTTGACACCTCTCTTGTCTCCGGAGCCCGACGTACGCTGCGGCGGGTCCTGCTGATCACTGGCCTGATCGCGTTGCTGGTCAGTGCAGCGCTCGTTGCCGCAGCAGTTCGGCTTGCGCTTCGACCCTTGGACTCGATGGCTGCACTAGCCAAGACCATCAGCCAGGGCAACCGCGGCTCTCGGCTGGCGCCGACCCGGACCGATACCGAAATAGGCCAGACTGCTCAGGCGTTCGATGAAATGCTCGACGAACTCGAGGGTGCGGAGGCTCGGGCACAACAAGCTGAAGGACGCAGCCGGGCCTTCCTCGCTGACGCGGCACACGAGCTGCGCACTCCGATCGCCGGAGTGCAGGCGGCGGCCGAGACCTTGCTGCATCACGATGATCAGCTCGATCATGAGGAGCGCCAGCATCTACAGGTGCTACTGGTGCGGGAGGCCGAGCGCGCCGGTGCTCTGATCTCGAACCTGCTCGCGGCCGCACGGCTCGACGCCGGCATCGATCTTGATCTTGCGCCGGTGTCCTTGCGGACATTGGTGCACAGTGAGATCGATCGCGTGCGGCTCGTGCATCCTGAGGCGACGGTGACGATGAGTGGGCCGGAGGTCGTCGCCCGGGCAGATGCCGCGAAGGTCAGCAGCATTCTGCGCAACGTGATCGACAACGCTATGCGGGCCGCGGGCCCGCAGGGAAAGGTGCATGTCGTGGTACGCGAGCAAGATCAGGTCGCGATTGCCGAAATCTGGGACTCCGGGCCCGGAGTGCCGCCATCCGAGCGAGAGCGGATTTTCGAACGCCTCGTACGACTTGATCATGGTCGGGCAAACGATGCCGGGGGCTCCGGACTCGGGCTGGCTATCGCACGTGGCTACGCCCGGGCACACGGCGGCGATCTGACTTGTGAAGATCCACGCGGCATAGGCGCCATGTTCCGACTGGTACTGCCGCTCGAGCCTCGGCAGGGGCAGAGCCTCAGCTGGTGATGCAGAAGGCGGTCAGGTAGGAACTGCTAGTGACTGCGCAGCATCGAGATCAGTTCAGACTTCGTCTTGCCTGAGTATCCCGAGAGGCCCAACTGCTTGGCACGCGTGCGCAGATCATCGACCTTCCAGTCGTCGTACAGAACCTGACTTGCCGCCTTTCTTGCCAACCGAGGACCGGCCGCGCGCCGCCGATGCATTCGCGATCCGAGCGGCCTTCTCTTTCGATCCGCCCTCCTCGCGAATCTCTTCATATACTTTGGGATCCTTCACACTGGGGCCGGGTTTCTTCTTGCCTGGCATGATCGCCACCTTTCAATCGGCTCGTGAATCTGCTTGACGCCTGCCGCGAAGGATGAGCGGCAACGCCGCAATGATGATCACCACGAGCAGTGTCACACCGGCCATGACCAGCGCGGCAGTCCGACCTACGACCAGATCGAAGATCAACAGCACCGTGCCGATCAGCATCACCGCGACGCCCACCAGTACGATCCGCAGGATGATGTGCGCGGTCTGCACGATGATCATCTTTGCGCCCTTGCGGAACAAGCCACGGTGCAGGCTTACGGGCGCCAAGCCGAGTGCGGTAGTGAGAACGGCGGCAATGACCAGTACGAGATAGGTCCGGGTCTGGAAGGTGGTGAGTTGACTGAACCTTGTCTGAAAGGCAATGGTGAGCAAGAACCCAGTGAAGATCTGCGTGCCCGTCTGGGTGACCCGCAGCTCCTGCAGGATCTCGTTCCAATTCCGATCCATCCGTTCGTTCAAGGACTCGTCGCGACCGTCCGTCGGGTCGACGTCAGCGTCGGCCTTCGCCGCCCGATTGTCCGATCTCAATTCGTCAGCCTGCACGTTTCACTCTCTTCACAGTCTTAAACCCCAGCAACGGGGTGGCTAAACATGCCCTAGCTCGTACGACGGGAGCTCAGGTCAGGAGCCGCTGACGATCTGCTCGATAATTGCGGTTGTCGAGACCGAGGGCGTACGCGGTAGGTAGACGACCTGGCAGATGTCGCCGAGGTGATCGAACTTTCCTGCCAGTCGTCGCCCATCACCAAAATGTCGGCTTGGTGCTCGAGTACATACTCGCGCTTCTGTTCCAGGCTTTCCTCGATGAAGACGGCGTCGACGGCCTTGACATTGGCGACGATCTCGAGACGCTCGTGCTGGCTGAAGACCGGATTGCGGCCCTTCTTCGCGAAGTTGAGCTTGTCTGACGAGACCCCGACGACGAGCCTGTCACCAAGGGCGGCGGAGCGATTGAGCACCCGAACGTGGCCGACGTGGAACACGTCGAAGGTGCCGAAAGTGATCACGGTCTTGCTCGCCACGTCGGTGCTCCTCCTCTGTGCCAAGGATGTTCCCGGCCAACCCTAAGGGCTCCAGCTGCCGAACGCTCGACATCCTCAGCGGTCACAAACGCCATTGAGGCAGAGCTGTCAGTCCCCGGGCGGGTAAACGCGGCCCGCCAGCGATGCGTTTCAGGCGGATCGCGGATTTCCTCCACGCTCGCCATCTCGAGGCCTTCGACCGCAAAGGATTCGATGTCGGCCCGGCTGAGCGGCCAGGGCGGCCCGTCGACCGGCTCGCCAACGTCACGTGCAACGGCCAACACCAGCAACGTGCCGCCTGGCGCAACGAAGCGGCCGGCGTGCAGCACGACGGTCGGGCGTAGCCGTATCGGGAGAGCTTGTGTGGTGTAGGTCTCCACCACAAGATCGAAGTGATAGCGCCACTCGGCAGGTGGATTCAGCAGATCGGCAACGCGGAAGTCGACGGGACTCGCCGGAAAGCGTCGCCGCGCTGCATCGATTGCCGATCGCGAAATGTCAAACGCGATCACGCGATAGCCCTGTGCCGCGAGGTATGCGGCGTCATCTCCGAGTCCCGAACCAACCACCAATGTCCGGCGCCCTGAGAGAACCGGCTGCTGCTCGATCCAATCGACCAGGAGCGGGTGAGGCGCTCGGCGATCCCAAGGCACGATCGCTTGTCCGTCTGCCGCCTCGGCGTACAGCCGCTCGAACCATCCGGTCGCGTCCCCCTCGCGGAGAGCCTCCCCCGACAGTCGGCGCGCGTCCTCATCCGGATCCTGTGCCGTCATGGATACATCCTGGCGGACCAGCATGAGGATGGCCCGGCGCATGCCGGCTTGTCGAAGCCTGACGTTCACTCGTTCGACAACCCAGAGCGCATGCGCTTTGCGCGGCTAGCCCAGATCGCGCAACGCCTGCTCGAGCTGGTCGAGGCCGTGATGAAGTTGGTCTTCGGTGATCACCAGTGGCGGCGCAATACGGATGGTGGACCCGTGCGTGTCCTTGGCAGTACATGCCGCCGCGCCAACGCCTCGCAGACATCCCGACCCGTGCCGAGGCGGGGATCGACGTCCACTCCTGCCCACAATCCGCGTGAACGGACCAGCGATTACGCCGTGACCGATCATGCGGTCCAAGCGATCTCGCAATTCAGTCCCCAGCCGAGTAGCGCGCTCCTGGTATTCGCCGGTCTCGAGCATTCGAACGACGGCCAGGCCGACCGCGCAGGCGAGCGGGTTGCCGCCGAAGGTGCTGCCATGCTGGCCAGGCTTCAGCACACCTAGCACGTCATGATCAGCAACGACCGCGGAGACCGGCACAATGCCGCCTCCCAGTGCCTTGCCCAGCAGGTAGACATCGGCGTCGACGTCCTCGTGCTCGCAGGCGAGCGTACGGCCGGTGCGGCCGAGACCGGACTGAATTTCATCCGCAATCAACAGCACCTGATGTCTACCGGTGATCTCGCGCACCCCGGCCAGATATCCGGCGGGCGGTATCCGGACACCTGACTCACCTTGGATCGGCTCCAGCAGTACGGCGACAACATCATCGCTGATCGCCTGACGCAGGGCTTCAAGATCGCCGTAGGGGACCATGAGAAAGCCGGGAGTGTACGGTCCGTAATGATCATGCGCCTCTGGATCATCGGAGAAGCTGATGATTGTTGTGGTACGACCGTGAAAGTTGCCAGTTGCGACAATGATCAACGCACGCCCATCCGGCACACCCTTGACCTCGTAACCCCACTTGCGGGCAACCTTGATCGCAGACTCGACGGCTTCGGCGCCGGTGTTCATGGGCAGCACCATGTTCTTGCCGATCAAGGTCGCCAGCCCTCGGCGAACGGCGCCAACTGATCATGATGGAAGGCACGTGATGTCAGCGTCAGCCGGTCCAGCTGCTCCTTGGCGGTTGCCACAAGCCTCGGGTGACGGTGCCCGAAGTTGTTGGCCGAGTACGCCGCGAGGAAATCCAGGTACTGCTGCCCCTCGGTGTCGGTCAGCAGCGCGCCCGTCCCGCCGGTCACCACGACATCGAGCGGGTGGTAGTTGTGAGCGACGTGCTCGTGCTCGAGCTGCAGCAGCTCACCGGTGCGGGTAAGGGTGTGGTCCATGGTGATCACGATGCTCCTCCTGCCGAGCGTTGGGACGCGGTGTCGGGGACGAGGCTGGAGACTTCGAGAGTCAGCGGTGCTGCCTGCCGCGCTGGGACTCGCGAAGGCCGGATCTCCTGGGTGCAGCACTTCACGCTGCCGCCGCCCTTGAGCAGCTCACTCAGGTCAACTGAAATCGGCCAGTAGCCGCCGGCCGCCAGCTCTTCGCGTAACTGGCGGGCTCCGGAAGGGACGAATACGTTGCAGGCCGTCGCTGACCACGTTCAGTCCGAAGGAATACGCATCGTGCTCGTTCGCGATGAGCGCATCGGGAAACAGCTCAGCGAGCAGCCGGCGGCTCGGCTGACTGAAGGCATGCGGGTAGTAGGCGATGTGATCACGCTCGTCGTCGAGGACAGCCAGCGCGAGATCGAGATGAAACAGCCTTGGATCAACCAGCTCGAGGCTGATCACCTCTCGTCCGGTGAGCGAGGCAAGCTCGTGATGCGCCTCCGGGGTGGTTCGAAAACCGAAGCCGGCCAGGATCCTCTCTGACAGAACGGCAAAATCACCCTCCGCCTCATTGACCGCGCTTGGCTGCGGAACGCTCCCGCCGCCATACAGAATGCCGTTTCGCCGATGCCACTCCGCATGCAGAGCCGCCTCCGCCTCACGTTGCGGATTGGCGAATCTGGCCGGAAGCGTCTGACCATCGACCACTGTGGCGCCGTTCGCGGCGAAGACCATGTCGGGCAAGTCCGGCCGGGGCTCCAACAGGTCCACTCGATGACCCGTCGCGCGGTAGGCATCAACAAGGCCTGACCACTGCCGAACCGCAAGGACCCGGTCCACCTGACCGGTCGGATCCATCCACGGGTTGATCGAATAGGCGACGTCGAAGTAGGTCGGCGGGCACATCAAATAGTGCCGAAGTCGGGCGCGCCGCACGGCGTGCCCAATGTGGTTCAGCACGGTGGTTGTCACCATTGAAGGGTAGGGCCCGAACGAGCGCAAGTCCGATAGTGTGATCAACGAAACCGAGGAGACTGTATTGCGTCTTGATGAAATAGATCACAAGATCCTTGCGCGACTTACAGAGCATGGCCGGGAGAGCTTCGCCATGCTCGGGCACTATGTCGGACTGTCCACAGCGGCCACCAAAAGACGGGTCGATCGGCTTCGTCAAGCCGGCGTCATCCGGCGCTTTACGGCCGAGATCGAGCCTGCCGCATTGGGCTGGACGATCGAGGCCTTCGTGGAGGTCTACTGCGAGGGCAGAGTGCCGCCAGACCGGATGCGGGAAATGGTCAGCACCATCCCGGAAGTGGCCGAGGCGTACACAGTGACCGGAGAGGCAGACGGGATCCTGCGCGTACGAGCGGCCGACACCGCCCACTTCGAGAAAGTCCTCGGCATCATTCGCAACCATCCCGGCGTCTCTCGCACCCGGTCTTCACTCGTTCTCTCTCGACTCTGAGCTCAGGCACAGATGTCGAACTTTGGGCGGGTCATGCCGCGCACGCTTGCGGCACAATCCGCCCGATCTTCAGCTTCGAACTGATACTGGGCCCGCTATGCGGAACCATGCGTTAGTTTCATCAGAATGAGGCTGCAGCAGTGACCGAATCCGGTCCTTCTTTTGACTCGGGTCGCCTCGGGCCGGCGGCGCCGGTGCGCAGGATCCGCGTCACCGACTTCTACAACGCCAAGCGCCAACACGAGCGCTGGGCGATGCTGACCAGCTATGACCAATACACCGCTGAGCTGTTCGATGAGGCCGGAGTTTGGGCACTCCTCGTCGGCGACTCGGCTGCCAACAATGTCTACGCCTATGACACCACCCTGCCCGTCACAGTCGAGGAGCTACTGCCGCTGGTCCGGGCCGTGGTCAAATCCACCAAGCGAGCCTTCGTGATCGGAGATCTGCCCTTCGGCTCGTACGAGGACGGGCCCTCGCAAGCCCTCGAGACCTCTATCCGCTTCATGAAGGAGGGCGGCTGCCACGCCGTAAAGTTCGAGGGTGGCGTGCGCGTGGCGGCCCAAATCCGCAAGGTCACCGATGCCGGCATCCCGTAATGGGGCACATCGGCTTCACTCCGCAGAGCGAACACAAGCTCGGCGGATATCGCGTCCAGGGCCGCGGCGATGACGCAGCGCGACTCATGGCCGACGCTCACGCGGTCGAAGACGCCGGGGCTTTCGGCGTGGTTTTGGAGATGGTCCCTGGCGACCTGGCGCGCCAGGTGACCGCCGAACTCGATATCCCAACCGTCGGCATCGGCGCCGGCCCGGACTGCGATGCACAGGTCCTCGTCTGGCAAGACATGGCGGGACTGCGGCGCGGCAGGATGCAGCGGTTCGTCAAGCAGTACGCCAACCTGGCCAAGATCATCGGCGATGCGGCTGCCGCGTACGTCGACGAGGTCAGGACGGGCATCTTCCCAAGCGACCAGCACACGTTCGCTTCGACACTTCCAACTCCTGAGGCCTAGACATGAAGATCGCCCGCAGCATCACCGAATACGACGCGTTTCGTAGCAAGCTTCAGGAACCTGCAGGGCCGCGGCTGGCCTTCGTACCCACGATGGGCGCCCTGCACGAGGGTCATCGCTCGCTGATCAAGTCAGCAAGATCACTTGGCGACTTGGTTGCAGTCAGCATCTTCGTCAACCCGCTGCAGTTCGGGCCTGGTGAGGACTACGCCCGCTACCCCCGGCCGCTCGACGATGACCTCGAAGTCTGCGAGGCGGACGGCGTCGATGTCGTCTTCGTGCCGAGCGTCACGGACCTTTATCCGCCCGGGCGGCAGATCACCCTCGACGCAGGCGCGCTGGGCTCCGTGCTGGAAGGGCACTCTCGGCCCGGCCATTTCAACGGGGTGCTCACCGTCGTGTTGAAGCTGTTCAACATCATCCGGCCGCACGTTGCCATCTTCGGCGAGAAGGACGCTCAGCAACTCGCCTGCATCCAGCGGATGGTGACCGACTTGAACATCCCGATCGAGATCGTGGGAGCACCGATTGTCCGCGAACCTGACGGGCTCGCCCTGTCCAGCCGCAATGTCTTCCTCACCGCCACGGAGCGCGCGGTCGCGCGTAGCATCTCGGCAGCGCTGGAGAAGGCTGCGACCCAAACCTCGGTTCCGGCGGCCAGAGCGGCCGCGTATGAGGTGTTGGATCGGGCTGCAGCCGAACCCTGCTTCGAACTCGACTACGCCACGATCGTCAATCCCGCAACATTCACGGACGTACCAGATGATCACGTTGGGCCCGCCATATTCGTAGTAGCGGCTCGCGTTGGCGGAACCAGACTGATCGACAACATGAACGTAGTTTTGGCACCTACCCCGTGGTCTTGATCAGCTGAGCGACGCTTGTGGACTTCGACACCGCTGCCGACGAGCTCTATGCCACCTCTCCCGATGACTTCATCGAGCGACGGAAGCAGCTGGTCGCCGAGGCCGAAGCAGGCACAAGACCGCGAGCTGGCAACCCAGATCGGCCGGCTCCGGCGCCCAACCCGCAGCGCCTGGCTGATCAACGTGCTCGCGCGCGGACGTTCCAGACGATCTCAATGCGCTCTTCGAGCTCGGTACCGCCCTTCAGGACGCCCAGCAGCGAATGGCCGGCGATGAACTCCGGCAGCTCTCCGCGGAGCGCCGCAAGAGGGTTGATGCCCTGGCGCGCCGCGCAGTCGAGCTGGGCCATGATCATGGGTACGACGCACCGGATGCAGCGATGCAAGAGGTCGGCCAGACGTTGCAGACCGCGTTGGGTGATCACGAGATTGCTGACCTGGTACGCGCCGGACGGCTGACCCAGGCCGTGACGTACGGCGGTTTCGGACCAACTGATCTTGCGGTCCGCCCTCGGAGCGTCCTCCCCGCAAAGGCGCCCGGCCGAGCTGAGGAGCCCGCTCCCGCGCCCTCGGCGGTCAAACTGGATGCCAAGCAGCGCCGAGCAGCCGAGAAGGCTGCCGCTGAGGCTCGGGAGCAGGCAGCAGCGGCCCGAGATGCGGCGGAGTCAGCAGAGGCGGAGGCCGAGGCTGCCACCCAGCGCGCCGATGATCTTGCCGAACAAGTCGAGTCGCTGCGCACCCAGCTGCGTCAGACCGAGGCCGCCGAGCGAGAGGCCAGGGACGCAGCGCGCGTCGCACGGAAGCACTATCAGGAAGTACGCCAAGCTGCCCTATCGGCCGAGCAGGTTGCCGCCACGGCGGCCCAGGCCGCTCGAAGAGTAGAAGGTTTCATGGTGGCTCTGCACGGCTTGTTGACGGTCTGCACTGGTTGCTAACTGTGCGGACGGCCCGCAAAACTACGTGCACGCAGGTTTCGACACCTAAGCGACGGACTCGAGATGCAGCAACAGAGAAGAACCGCGGCGCGCCGGTGGCAGCGGGATACCGGCTGCGCCCAGCGCCTGCCCGGTCAGTACTGGAGCTCCCGACGCCCATGCCGGTGTCACGGTCTGAGCCTCACCCGGACGGGCGCCAACGACCTCGATCCGATACGAGGTGCCCCGGGTCGAGTCCGTCGATGCGCACCCGCCGGCTGGCCAGCGCCCGTTCCAGCCAAACGAGAGCAAACACCGCCTCGTCGCGATGATCAGCAACCACACCGTGAGCCACGAAACCGCGATCACTCTCGTCCGAGCGCACCGTGGTTCCGGAGTACAGCAGCGATCTGAACCGCTTGTGCAGCGCCAGCCAACGATGAATGGCACGCAAGCTGCCCGGCGCTTGCTTGCGAAGATCAATACCTAGACCCAGCCGGCCGAAAAAGGTCGGATATCGCGCGGTACGCCGTTGGAGTGCCGTCATCGGGCTCGTCCAACGCCGGTTGCCACACCAATCCCGGCGGCAGCAGCTGCACCAGACCAGCGAAGTCGCCGTGCCGCGCCGTCGAGTCACCCGACAGCTCCGCGCCAATCGCGCGGGCCGCCATCGCCAGGTCGAGGCAGGTTGTCTGAATCGTGAGTCTGCGGGTATCGCTCTCGGAGCGCATCGAGCAGCCGGTAGGCGGCCAGAGTGCTGCTGTGCTGCGTCGCGGTCGCTCCTGGACGATGCGCACCGTGGACGATCGACCAGCTGAGCAACGAGGCATGATGGCGATCAAGCAGCTTGGTCAGCCGTTCCCAGACGTACGTCATCGCCGGTCGCACGGACAGATCCAGCACCTGCCGCGTGACACCATCGCGTTCGACTGTCAGCAACCAGTCCGGATGGTCGCGCGCCGTGGCGGAATCAGCCTCGACCGACTCGAGTTCGACGGCGAACCCGATCTCGAGATCAAAATCGCGGATTCGTGCCAGTAGCCCTTCAAGATCACCGAGGGACCCAGTTGCAGCCGGTCCGGCACTATCGGCGTACGGGTGGAGTCCGGTGCGCGAGCACCATTCGGTGTCCAGCAGGAACGTCTCGGCGCCAACCGCTGCCGCGTACTCGGCGAGGCTGACCATGGCCTGCCGATCATAGTGGGCAAAGGCAGGTCCGCCGGCATCGAAGATGATGCGATCGTCATGCGGCACATCCGGCTGCACGTGTCGATGGAGCCGCGCGGCCGCCGCATCAAGCCCGTCGCCCCACGTCCACACCACCCAGGGTGAGTGATACGCCTCACCAGTGCCGAGTACGATCTCGCCGGCCTGCAACAGCTCCCCACCACCGAGATAGGTCCTGCCGTACGCCGTACGCTCCACCCGGTGCTGGACCGCGCCGCTGAAGGCGACATGCACCTGCCACACCTGACCGCGCCGAAAACCCGTTCCTGCTTCGGCCAGGACCAGATGCGCCGGTCGGTCGTCGAATACTCCATGATCAACAGACCAGGAGCCCGATCGCAACGCCACTGCCGAGAGCGCAGGTCCGTCGAACTCGACGCGATGCGTCGCCCGGTCGCTGACCGGCAGGAAAAGCTCGAGCGCTTCCAGCCGGTAGTCCGAGGCGTTCTTGTTCGTGACGCCAGCACGACAACGAATCAGGCCGTTGTCGGTGAGCTGAATAGCGAGGTCGAGGTTCAGCCCGTTGACGGTCGTCATGGGCTTCGATGATCACCGTGTCGGCACCGACCTCGGTGAGCCCGGGTGGTATTCGCCTCTCGCTGATCAGTCGCGCCTGGCAATCAGTGAAGCAGGCCGCGGAGGCGTGGCCATCGTGCGATCCCGCAAGGGCCGCCCGGGAATTCCAGGCGAGCGAAGTCTCGGGCATGACGGAGGACATCATCGAGGGCAGTGGATCGGGGCCGGTCGGGCCGAAAGCGGCCAGCAGTGCTTCGGCCGACAATCCGTCAAGATCACCAAGATCAGCACCCCAGTGCAAGATCACTGGCAAGCCCGTCGGCTTGAGCTGCATCAGAGCGCTGACACCTCGTGCTCGCAGATGCAGGATAGCGGCAGCTGAATCGTGATCGGGAGAGAACGCGGTTGTCGCCGCATCCTCTACCGACATGAGATTCTCCCCCAAGAATGAGATTTCTCCGCTAAGCGCAAAAGCCTATCGGAACGCCGAAGAAGGTTGCGCGCCAATGTCGCCCCGCGCAACCGCGACCATCGTAGATGGCAGGCTCGTAACCCCCGTGCGACGCCAGGCCGCGTGTCGGCGCTTTTCGCAAAGAGGTTCTGCGCGAACGGCGGGCCGCTGGATCAACAGCGATATTCCAACCACAGTTGGGTATCTCAAATGTGATCATTGATCGGTAGGGCCATCCATCGGCTCGGAGGGAGCAGCCGGCTGTGAATGGGCGTTCAGAGCGACGCTGTGCGGTCGTGTACAACCCGATCAAGGTGGTCGACGAGCTACGCGACGCGATCAGCCGGCAGGCCACGGCCATGGGCTGGACCGACCCGGTCTGGCTGGAAACCACTGCCGATGAGCCCCGCCGACCAACGACGGACGATCTGATCTCGGCTCAGGTTGATCGCGTGATCGCCGCTGGTGGTGACGGAACGATCCGGATGATTGCCGATCGGCTGGCGGGATCCGGAATCCCGATGGCCGTCGTGCCGGTCGGCACCGGGCAACCTGCTGGCGCGCAACCTCGACATCCCGCTGTCAGAGTCCGAGGCGCTCGAGGTCGCATTCGGCGAACACACCCGTGACATCGATTTGATCAAGGTTACGGTCGATGGGGTGCCGGGTGAGCACTTTGCGGTGATCGGCGGGCTCGGCGTCGACGCGATGATCATGGAGGAGACCAACCCGGAGCTCAAGGACGTGATTGGCGCTGGAGCGTATTTCATCGCAGCAGCGAAGGCGCTCGGGCGTACGCCGATCGACATGCGAATCGTGCTTGATGATCACCGTCCCCATCGCCGTCGCGCCATGATCTGCGCGATCGGCAACGTAGGCAAGCTTGCCGGCAATCTCAACCTGATTCCGGAGGCGCGCCCCGACGATGGCCGACTCGATGTGTACGTGGCGTCACCGCATCGCCTCTCTCATTGGATACGGGTGTTTCTTCGCCTGATCACTCGCCGGCCCCGCCGCGATGACCACGTCGACCTGTGGCAGGGCCGGGAAGTCGAGGTAACGCCTCAAGTACCCCGACCCGTATCAACTCGACGGTGATGTCGTAGCTGATTGCCGCAGCCTGCGCGCTGAAGTCTCCCCTGCGGCGCTGACAGTCTGCGTCCCCGGCTAGTGCCTCAGCCGGGGACGTCGGACCAAACCAGCGCCGCTTGCCGCGCGACGGCGTCAGGCGACTGGCGGTGAACCGTCGTAGCGATTCTCCTGGATATGCCGGGTACGGCTGCGCTGTGCCTGCATCACCAGCGCCAGGATGAGTGCCAAGGCACCCGCCACGATGAGAATGATGCCGAGCGTGTCGTCAGACACGAACGGCAGATTGATGTTGAGCGCAAAGAGCATGATCGCGCCGATCACGATCAAGACGATGCCAACTCCGATACCCATGTGTTCCTCCTCCTACCTGTTCTCCCCGGGTGAACTCCGACTTCTCAGAGCTCAGACAGGTCAACTGGCCTTCTTGGCTGACTTCGGCGCCTTCTTGGCCGCCGCCTTTCTTGGCCGGGGTCTTCTTGGCCGGCGTCTTCTTAGCCGTGCTCTTCTTGGCCGCAGCCTTTTTGACTGGGCGCTTGCTGTCCGCCGTCTTTCTCGCCGCGCGGTTCTGTTCCACACTGCGCCGCAGAGCGTCCATCAGGTCAACGACCTCGCCGCGATCGGCCTGGTCCTCTTCCTGTTCGCCGAAGGTGGCTGCGGTGTCCAGCGCGTCGCCCTTCTCGAGCTTGGCCGCGATCAGCTGCCGCAGTTGATCTTGATACTCGTCACTGAACTTGTCCGGACTGAAATCGGTAGCCATGTTGTCGACCAGCGACGATGCCATCTTGAGCTCCTGAGACGACACCCGCACGTCATCCTTCAGACCTGGAAAATCAGCCTCGCGCACCTCGTCGTCCCACAGCAGCGACTGGAGCATCAGCACCTTTCCGCGAGACCGCAATGCCCCTAGCCGCGTCTTCTGGCGCAGCGAGAACTGCACGATCGCTGTCCGATCGGTTTCCTCGAGGGCGCGCCGCAGCAGAGCGTACGACTTGGCGGCAGACTTGTCCGGCTCCAGGAAGTAGCTGCGGTCGAACATGATCGGATCAATTTGCTCCGACGGCACGAACTCGACAACCTCGATCTCTTTGCTGCGCTCTTCTGGCAGCGATTTCAGGTCGTCTTCAGTCAGGACCACCGTCGTCTTTACCCTCCGCGTAGGCCCTGTCGATGTGGGCGTACTCGACCACCTTTCCACACACCTCGCAGCGGCGTTCGTAACGAATCCGTCCGCCGTCGGCGTCATGTACCTGATGCAGGCTGACGTCATGGTCCTCGGTCGCGGCGTAGAGCTTGATCGGCACATTTACCAGGCCAAAGGTGATGGCTCCCTTCCAGATCGCTCTCATGCCCGGACTACTACCCACTCCGACCACACAGAATCCGCGCAGACGCATTTCCGCCCGCAGATTGACCAGTCGATACTGGCTCTATGGCCAAGGCATCGCAGGACCAGGTGGTGACCGTCGAAGGCCGGACGATCAAGCTCACGAATCTGGACAAGGTGCTCTATCCGAAGACCCAAACGACAAAAGCAGACGTCTTGTCCTACTACGCCCAGGTCGGCCCGACGATGCTGCCGCACCTACGTGATCGACCCGCGACCCGGAAACGCTGGCCCGACGGAGTCGGTGGGACCAAGGAAAAATCACCGACTGTCTTCTTCAACAAGGATCTCGCTGCTGGCACCCCTGACTGGGTGCAGCGGCGCACGATCTCACACCGAGAACATGACAATGACTACCCCGTGATCAATGATCTTGCAACGCTCACCTGGCTGGCACAGCTGGCTGCGCTGGAGATCCATGTCCCGCAGTGGCGGTTTGGGCCCGACGGCCGGCCGCAAAATCCTGACCGCCTAGTTCTTGATCTTGATCCTGGTCCTGGCGTTGACCTGGCTACGTGTGCCGGGATTGCCGAGCTGGTGCGAGACATCCTGCACGACATCGGCCATGACCCTGTGCCGGTGACGAGCGGAAGCAAGGGCATCCACCTGTATGCGCCGCTGGATGGCTCGCAAACGACGGAGCAGGCCACCCAGGTAGCACGCGAGCTCGCGCTGGCACTCGAATCTGATCATCCCGATGTCGTCATCTCGACGATGAAACGCTCGCAGCGCGATGGGAAGGTCTTCATCGACTGGAGCCAGAACAATGGCGCCAAGACCACCGTTTCGCCGTATTCCCTTCGGGGGCGGGAGCAGCCATGGGTTGCCGCGCCTCGAACCTGGGAGGAACTGGCAGATCCGAACCTGCAGCAGCTGGAGTACGAGGACGTTCTCGCACGTTTGGCCGACTTAGGTGACCCACTTGCGCCGCTGGCTCCTTTTACTGATCGAGACCGGCTCGCCACCTACCGGAGCATGCGCGATGCGGCCAAGACGCCGGAGCCGGTGCCGGCCGGGCCGCCAGATCAGCAAGCCGATGGCTACAGATTCGTCATCCAGGAACATCATGCGCGACGCTTGCACTACGACGTCCGGTTGGAACGCGACGGCGTGCTGGCAAGCTGGGCGGTGCCCAAGGCACCGCCGACCGATCCCAGCGTCAACCATCTCGCAGTGCGCACTGAAGATCATCCGCTGGAGTACCTCACCTTCCACGGCAGCATTCCGAAGGGTCAGTACGGCGCTGGCAGTATGCGCATCTGGGACACCGGGACCTATCGACTGCATAAGTGGCGTGACGGCAAGGAGGTGATCGTCACCCTCTTCGGCCAGCCGGGAGGCGGCCTTGGTGGGGTCCGGAAGTTTGCGCTGATTCACACCGGCTTCGGAGACTCCCAGCCAGAGAAGAACTGGCTGATGCACCTCATGGAGACCGATCCGGAGGATATGCGCCCTGAGCCTGTCGAAGGCGCACTGGGCCTTCGACAAGCTCAGGCCCGTGATCGCGGCCTGCGCCGGTTGAACTGCGCCCTGAGCCTGTCGAACTGCGCCCTGAGCCTGTCGAAGGGCGAAGTTCCGGAGCGGAAATCGAGTTCCCTGAGCAGGTGGAACCCATGCTCGCAACCCTGGTCGACGCCGCCCACTTCGGAGATGAGGCCGGCTGGGCGTTCGAGATGAAGTGGGACGGGGTCCGCACCGTCGCCTACCTGGCCGGCGGACGGGTCAAGCTGCTGAGCCGCAAGGGCCGTGACGACACAAAGGTCTATTTCGACGTGGCCGATGACCTGCACGCGATCAAGGTCGACACGGCGATTTTGGATGGCGAGGTCGTGGTGACTGACGCCACCGGACGACCAAGCTTCGGCCTGCTGCAGCCTCGGATCAACCTCACCAGGCAGGCTGACATAGAGCGCGCTGCGAAGACCTACCCGGCCCAGCTGATGCTCTTCGACATCCTCGAGCTGAACGGCCGGTCGTTGATCAAGAAGACTTATCAGGAACGCCGACAGATTCTCGAAGCCCTGGTGCTCCCTATGCCCGGATCACGGATCCAGGTCCCACCGATCTTCGACGGCGATCTAGAGGCCGCACGGCAGACTGCTGATCAACTTCGGCTGGAGGGCGTCGTTGCCAAGCGCCGCGATTCGATCTATCAGCCGGGACGGCGTACGCACACCTGGCTCAAGATCAAACTGCACCGGATGCAGGAGGTGGTGATCGGCGGCTGGCGGGAGGGCCAGGGGCGCCGCAGCGGTGGAGTCGGATCGCTGCTGATGGGACTGCCCACCGACGATGGCCTGCATTACCTCGGCCGTGTCGGATCCGGGTTCAACGATCGCCAGCTCGATGACATCCAGGCCAAGCTGGAAAGACTCGGCCGTAAGACCTCGCCCTTCATCGATGTGCCACGCGAGGACGCGCGCGACGCGCATTGGGTGACTCCTTCTCTGGTTGGCGAGGTGTCCTACGGCGAACTCACCGAACCGGGACGCTTGCGGCACCCGGTCTGGCGCGGCCTACGGACGGACAAGTCCGCCGACGAGGTGGTCTGGGAGCGTCCGCCCGAAGGCTGAAATGGCCGCGGATCACTCTCGGCTAGTCACCGCGTGCTTCCAACGCGACGATGGCTTTGTTGATGTGGGCCGCGCGGATGCTTGGGCTGCGAGCTGTCACGACATCCAAGATCACGGCATAGCGGTCTGTTTTGCTCAGCGAATCGAACGCCGATGCAGCGCGTGGGCTCGCCGCGAGAGCTGCGGCAAGATCGGGCGGGACAGTGGCTTCTTTCTGAGATTCGTACGCCGCCTCCCAGCGTCCGTCGGCCTTGGCGGCCGCCACCTCGGCGAGACCGGGTGCCCGCATCCGGCCACTCGCGGTGAGCTCCTCGACCTTGCGTACGTTCACCCGCGACCAGCGGCTGTTTGGTCGGCGTGGAACGTACTTCTGCAGGTAGTACAGATCGTCGAGTGCCTTGCGCTGACCGGAGATCCAGCCGTAGCACAGCCCGACGTCAACCGCCTCGTCATCAGTCAGTGATGCAATGCCGGAGCCCTTCTTCGCGATCTTGAGCCACACCCCGGCGCTGCGATCGACGTGCTCGGCCAACCAGGCCTCGAACTCGGCCGCGTCATGGAATGCGATCACCTCGGCCTCTGCTGCTTCGGGCTCTGCTGCTTCAGGCTTGCGCGCCATGGATAGACACTAAGGGCGCCCTTCTGGAAAGTGGTCACGAACGACGGCCCTTGATCGATTCAGCGATATCCGACTTGACCACTCTCGTCGAGAAATGATCATCACTGTTCGACGATGGCGGCCAGCTTCAGGCCGCGATGTGCGGCCAGCCGCTCCGCTTCGAGATCCAGCCGCCGACGGGTTGGCCCGGACAGGCTGGTCCACAGGTCGAGGCGTAGCGTGAAGTCCTTGCCAGCCGTCTTCGGCCGCCAGCTCGCCAACGATCTCGGTGCCGAGCAGCACGGCACCGGGCCGACCGAGAATCGGCCAGAGTGCCTTGTGCTTCGCTCGATCAGGCACTATCACATCTCGGTCTTTGCCTTGAAGGAACAGATCGAACCCACCGAGCAGCCGCAGCAATTCTTGATCATGGTCGATCTCGCCGATCTCGCCCAGCACCCAACCCTGCCGGCCATCGACACTGACTGCGAGTGCATCTTCCGGCCAGTGCTTCTTGATCTCGCCGACGGGCGAGTCCAGGAAGGCGGCCACATCGTTTGGTGTGGCGGGTCCGAGAAACCGGAGGTAATTGCGGATCGGTTGCAGGGACTGAGGAGCAGCCATCGGGTCCGGGGCAGGCCCGGGTCTGCGTTTCGGCCAGCTCGCGATGCGATGCAGCACCGGCGGTGAGGTGCCCGGCTCCAGCTCGAGTCCGGCGTACAAAGTGCCGACGCGGAAAGGAACTTCCCAGGAGTGAGTGGCCTGGCATGCTCCGCAGTAGCGAAGGTAGGGCGCATCTAGGCGTTTGGTGAGCCGAGTGGAAACCTCGCCCTTGGCCATCGGGCGGGTGACCACCTGGCGCAGCTGAGTCGCGACCTCCGTGAGACCAGTGAGCGTGGGAATGCCAGCCTCTTTGAGCGGCTTGTCGGCGCCGATGACTCGCTTGGCCGCATCCTGATCCGACAGCGGCGAGGTCGCGATGAGAACCTCCGGCAGATCGGCCCGCCGGTAGTAGTGCGGCGCGGCCCGCAGCGTCCACGCCAGCGCCACGTCTGGGCTGGCTTCCAGTTCGGCCGCGTCGCGGACCGGAACACCGCGGTTGGCCAACGCCCAGCTCGCACCGTCCCGACCTGTGTCTTGAACACCGAAGTCGAAGACGTCGGCATCGGTGATCGCCCGCGCAGTTTCGGCTCGATCCAGCTGCTGCGCGTGGATGCGGTGTGCCAGCGCCTCTGAACGCTTCATCGTCCCTTTCCGAGCTTGATGAGTCCTTGGGACTGACTTCACCATAGGCAGACACCGGTGACAGCTTCTGCTCCCGCAAACATCACGCCAGCACGCGACCCCGAGCCACCGCCAAGCGGGGCTCGCAGCCTGGCTACGCCCCTGGAGTGTGATTTCGCGGGACGAAAGTATTGCCGCAGCGTTAACATCGGGCCCTTCTGGAAGGCCTTCACTTAGTGTGAAGACTTCTCATTTCGATATCCAGACGATCCTTGCCAAAGAGGGCGTAATCGCCCTTCGCGACCATCCTCACCTCGTCGGCCCCATCCGTTGGCTTGTCCGTCGTGGGGACCTGCACGCCGTACTGCCCGGCGTCTATGCGTTGCGGGATGCTGCCGACAAGTTTGAGACACGGATTCAGGCACTGATGGCGTGGGACCCAAATGCCGTACTCGTCAAGGAGGCAGCCGCACGGAGCGTCCTTTTGGCCTACCATCCGAGTTCCGCTTATTGGCTGCGCACTCGCGCACCATCGGCGGCCGCAACGCGGATTCCAGTTCAGCCGACGCCAGGTGCCCGCAGAACTTATCGTGAGCAGAGCCGGCTTGCGTTACACCTCTCCAGCCCTTACCGCTCTCGACCTATGCGAGTCTCTAGGCGGCGACGCCATTGACGAGGCGCTTCGGGCTCGGGCCACCACTTTGGAACGATCTCCACCGGGCGCTGGAGCTGACGAGTGCGCGCGTCGGGAACGCCGAGCGGCGACGGCTGCTGTTGGACTCGAAAGATGAGCCGTGGTCTGCCGCCGAGCGAAAGTTCCACCGGCTGCCCGAGCCGCCGGAATCACGGCATGGAAGGCGAACTGCCCCTTCATGCTCGGCGGCTCATTGTTCTTCATCGACGTGGTCTTCCGAGGCGTCAAGCTCGCGATCGAGATCGACGGCAGGCTCTATCACAGTGGCCGCGACGTGTTTGAGACCGATCGCTGGCGACAAAATCTCTTGATCATTGATGGCTGGTGTGTGTTGCGCTTCACCTGGGCCATGATCGACGAGCGACCCGATGAAGTCATTGCCGCGGTAACCGCAGCCCTGGAGATGTTGGGCGCCGCCTGAATTCGCAAAACCTCACGCCAGCATGGCGGAGCAATGGTCGTGACACGCTTGGATTTCAAAGGGGATGCCGAGCTGGGGTGAAGTCTTGCGGGTGTTCGTCGAACGATTTGTCCCTGCTCAGGAGGGTAAATGGCTCGGCAGTCGCTCCCGCGGAAGGAGAGACCATGATCGAACGTGCCAACTGCGTGATCGCCCTCCGGTCCGATGGGGTCTCGGTCGTGCTCGATGTCTCCGCCGGGCAGCTCCCCGCCATCGTGCACTGGGGCGCAGACCTGGGAGTGCTCGACCCAGCAGATGCTGCAGCGCTGATCATTTCCAACATTGACCCTGGCGGCCCGAACGTCGTCGACGAGCCGGTCCGTCTCGCACTGTTGCCAGAACACTGGACGGGCTGGGTGGGTCGCCCCGGGCCTGAGCGGATCGCGAGCAGGCCGAGCCTGGTCGCCCAAGTTCACCGCGACGGAGGTCCGGCTCGACGGGGAGCCCGTCGCCGCGACGGATGCTTCACCAACCTTGATCAATTCGGGCGCAGCTGTCGTTGAGGTCGACGCGGTCGACGAGGTTGCTCAGCTGTGGCTGTCCATCGAGCATCGAGCTGACCGTCGGTGGACTCATCAAGGCACGCGCCGAGCTGATCAATACTGGTGAGGATCCGTACACCGTCAACGACTGCGTGATCGCGTTCCCGATCCCGCAGCATGCGCAAGAGATCTTGGATTTCGCCGGCCACTGGGGCAAGGAGCGGGTACCACAACGCCGACCGCTGGGCGTTGGCGTGCATCTGCGAGAGGGTCGCAAGGGTCGTACCGGTCCGGATGCCGCGACGCTGCTGCATGTCGGTGTGCCGGGATTTTCCTTCTCCGAAGGAGAGATCTGGGCTGTACACACGGGCTGGAGCGGGAACCACACACACTATGCGGAGCGCCTCTTCACCGGCGCACAGGTGATCGGCGGCGGGGAACTGTTGCTGCCTGGTGAGGTGATTCTGCAGCCTGGCCAGACCTACACCACCCCATGGATCTATGGCTCGCACGGCCATGGCCTCGATGGAGTAGCCCGTCGTTTCCATCGCTTCCTGCGCGCTCGAGAGAGCCATCCCTCCACGACGCGCCCGGTAACCCTCAATGTCTGGGAAGCGGTCTATTTCGATCAAGACCTGGACCGTCTTGCCGATCTTGCCGAGCAGGCGGCCGCTATCGGTGTCGAGCGGTACGTCCTCGACGATGGCTGGTTCGGAGCGCGCCGTGATGATCGCGCTGGACTCGGCGACTGGACTGTCTCGCCCGAGATCTGGCCGCACGGCCTGCATCCCCTGGTCGACAAGGTCACCGGACTCGGCATGGAATTCGGGCTCTGGTTCGAGCCCGAGATGATCAACCTCAACTCAGCAATCGCCCGCAAGCATCCGGAATGGATCATGTCCACCGGCGACCGACTGCCTGTGGAATCGCGACATCAGCAGGTGATCAACTTGGGCATCCCGGAGTGTTACGCATACATCCGGGATGCGATATTTGACATCCTCGCCGAATACAAGATCAGCTATATCAAGTGGGATCACAACCGCGACCTCATCGATGCCGGCACTTCGCCTGACGGTCGCCCCGGCGTACATGAGCAGACCTTGGCCTTCTACCGCCTGGTCGATGAGATCAAAGCCGCACACCCAGGGCTGGAAATCGAGACGTGTTCCTCCGGCGGCGCCCGGGTTGATCTTGGTGTACTAGAGCGCACCGACCGCATCTGGGTGAGCGACTGCATCGATCCACTGGAGCGGCAGCACATGAACCGCTGGACCGCCCAGCTGCTGCCGCCGGAACTGCTGGGCTCGCACATTGCGTCTGGGCGCTCACATACCACCGGCCGGGTACACGATCTGTCCTTCCGTGCTGCCACCGCGATCTTCGGCCACCTCGGCATCGAATGGGACCTGACCAAGGCGACTGCGGAGGACCTGACGGAACTGCGGGAATGGGTCAGCTTCTACAAGGCAAATCGGACGTTGTTGCTGGGCGGCGACCTGGTGCGCGTCGACTTTCCCGACCCGACCACCCTCACGTACGGGGTGGTTGCCCCCGATCGCTCCTCGGCGATCTATACGGTCGCATCGATCGGTCGATCCGAGGTCACACTTCCCGGCCGGCTGCGATTCCCGGGTTGGATCCGGACCGGCGCTACCGCTTCGGGCCGATCATGGTCGGAAGCCCGCCATCAGGCCTGAATTCACCACCATGGTGGGGTGGGTCGAGAATCGAATTCGATCCGTCGGGCGGACGCCGAACAATCGGCTGGGGTCTGCCGGATGACGGGGAAACTGGCCTCGTACTCTCGGGCGCTGCGCTGGCCTCAACCGGCGTAATGGCCGCACATATGCACCCCGAACATGCTGTCCTCTACCGCGCCGAGGCGCTCGACTGATCCACCGCAGCGTTGATCCACTCTGACGGGCGGCAAGCAAATTCGCGGACCACCCGTCATGGTGCCAGCGCCGTGGCCATGGTGGGCGCGAGCGGCAGTTGCAGGATCAACGTCGCCTGCACCGCGTGATAGAGATCCGATTTGCCTGGCCAGACGGTTTCGATCACCTGATTGTTGGCGTCGAGTTGCTGATACCAGGACCCATACGTCCGATCGAACAAGGTGCGCTCGGCGTACGCCCACCAGCCGGCCGCCAGGTCGGCATAACGACCATCACCAGTTCGCATTCGTGGCGCTGCGGCAGCCGAGATGGCCTCGGCAACCACCCAGGCCATCCGGTCACGGACCACCGGACGGCCGTCCCAATCGGTGGTGTAGACGAACCCCTCGGAGCCGTCGACCGCCCAGCCGTCGGCCACGGCACGATCGAACAGCGCTTCAGCGGCCGGTAGCAGCCAGTCCGGCGGATCGGCCAGGGACGCCTCCAGGTGCAGCAGCAATCTGGACCATTCCAGTCCGTGTCCAACCGTGGCACCGTAGGGCTGGAACGGGTCGTCAGGGCGATCCCGATGATGCTCGAGCTGCGGTTGCCAGTGGGCATCGTAGTGTTCGGGAATGCGCCAGGAATGCGGCTGCGCGAACTCCAATGCCACCCGCCGACTGATTTCCAGCGCCCGCTCGCGCCACCCATGATCACCAGTCACATCCGCAGCGGCGAGGAGGGACTCGACTCCATGCATGTTGGCATTGACGCCTCGGTAATCATCGAGCTCGGTGAAGCCGCGGTTCCAAGAGTCGACGAACATTCCTGACTCGGCGTCGAAGAACCGTTGATCCCACACGTCGAGTGCCTCGGTGAGCAGGTCACGAGCGCCGTCAAGCCGGCAACAGCCGCCGACGAGGCGCTCAGCACCACGAATGCGTGCGTGTAACAGGCTTTCTCGTCGGGACTCTCGCCAACGTCGTCCACGCTGGTGAACCAGCCTCCGCTCGTTCCGTCCCGCAGCCGGCCGGTCAGACCAGCCAGCGCCTGGGCCGCAAGATCACCATCGGCCGATCGTCCCAAGCAGCTTGCCGAGGGAGTACACGTGAAGCATCCGGGCGGTGATGCAGGTGTAGACCGGTCGGGACAGGTCAGGTTGGCCGGTCGCATCGAGCCACGCGGCGCCGCCCAGCGGATGCGGGAAGTGGCGGCCGAAATCGAGCAGTCGGTCGCATTCGGAGTCGAGGACCGCGCCGCTGGGATGCCGGATTCAGCGCTCATGAGCCGCAGCTTCAACACAATCGCGCTGCTATTCACCCGCCCACCGTAGCGACGCTCCAGCAGACGCGACAGCATAGAAACCGGCAAGCGGCCAAATACCGACTCCAGAACACGCGGCGCCGCACATTGGGCTCGTATCTTTCCCCAACATATCCCCCCGAATTACGTCTACAGGTTTGAGCAGGACCACGGCTGAACCCGGCGTTGCGTTGTCGATCCGAGGAGCTGGCACCAGACAGCAGAACGATCCGCCGATGCTGATTAGCGGTGGTGGCAGCCTTGTGGAATGAGCGGAGTGCCAGCCTCAGCATCCGAAACCGACCTCACCAGTACGCCGGACGACCGTGGCGCGATCAGGAAATGGTTGACGATGCTGAAGTCGGCGTCGGCATCCAGCAGAACCCACCATCCGCCTTCCACATTGCCGGCCCGCGGGAACGTGGCGCCGCCAGCATAGCGGCCCCAAGTTTCTGCGTCGTATGACTTGGCGGTCATGCAAAGGCTGGATTGAAGCAGCATTGCGGGCCAGACCATTCACATGAACGAGATTCTCGATCGGCTTCACGCCGAAAACGAGCGCTGCGTCGCGGAGGTGGAGCAGCTATTGCAGCCGGTATTTCGCGATCTCCTGAAGCTGTCGGACGACTGGACCACCAATGGCCGCATCTTGGGAATCGAAAGATGCCGCGACGCCTGCTGATGTCGCAAACAAATGCCGCAGTGTTGCAGAGGATACAAGCTAATCTTGGGCGCTATGGCGTCGATTCGTTTCGCACCCAGACATTGGCGCGACGGTCGACGACGGCAACATCGCGTCGTTGGCAAAATTCAGCCGAATCCTCGAAACTGATAACGCACGGTAGCCGAGGTTCGTCGTCCGGGATACGTCTACGGCGAGAAGGTCATTCGGTTCGCTGGGGTAGTCGCCGCGAGATACGAGGGGCTTCTGAGCCGAGCTTGGCAGCTGAAGAGAAGGCGTAGCTGAGCGCTCGAGGAATCCCGGCCGCCGTTTGACCGGTGCGTTGGCTGCGGTAGCCGCGGGGACCTGTCAGCGATCGCACCTGCTTCCGATTCCCGCCAGCGCGGCGGAGTACCGGAGCCACACAGGCCACACGATGTCTCAGGGACTGACGAACGTCGAGACGATCGATAGTATCGGCACCGACAAAAACCGGCACCTGGTACATCATTTCGCGACCACACACGGCCTCTGGAGTATTGATATGTCTGACATAGAAACTCGCGTCGCCCTTGGTATCGATTTGGGTACAACATATTCCTGTTGTTGCCAGGCTCGACGACAACGAGCGTGTCGCGGTCCTGCCCAATAGTGACGGTGATTACACCACTCCCTCAGTGGTCTACTACGAAAGACTCCGGGAATGTCATCGTGGGCAAGTTTGCGAAGAAGGAGCTTGAACTGCGGCAGCCAGACAGCGTCGCAATCACTGATCGGCAGCCCACGGCACATGGGGGAACCGAACTACACCACCGGTGTCGGCGACAAGAAACTCTATCCGCAGGGAAGTGTCGGCAGTCATTCTCCGAGCAATACGTAAC